>Ga0180432_10000449_pt1 | contig 67186 bp, 87 predicted proteins | sample SS_ome_10_FD_132414 | JGI IMG/M metagenome (GOLD analysis project Ga0180432, IMG submission 132414) | Hypersaline lake sediment archaeal communities from the Salton Sea, California, USA - SS_1_MS_2 metaG | ecosystem: Environmental > Aquatic > Non-marine Saline and Alkaline > Hypersaline >...
GTCTTGTCCTTTTCCACTTTATTTTTCTCCTATTTCCTCTGTTTATAATTGTCCTCTCCACAATAGTTCCAGCAGGAGCATTCTTAGGCAAGACACCTCTGTGTTTTGTTGGTTTTCCCATTATTTCACCTCCTTCGATCTTAAATTTTCATTCCTGTTATTATATGAACAATAAAATACCTTCCTATTTTCATTAATGCATAGGTTATTCCTTTCATAATGATATAGGCAAGTATTAAGGTTATAAATGTAGCAGAATTGAAAAATGTAGATTGTATTATGAATAATGCACCGACTGTAAAGAAGAAAGCATTCAATAATACAGATATTATGAATCCAAATGAAAGTTTATTCATTCCATCATTAAGCATCATAAATTCTCTTAATGGTTTTTTTAGCACACTTTTATAGAATGGTTGCATAATCGCAAAATATGCTATAATTCTTGCTAATATTCCAAAAAATAGCATTAAGAAAACTGTTGTCCCATAGAAAGGCAAATAATAATCCTCAAAAAGATCTGAAATAACTTCTGTTCTTTTTTCAAATAACCCTAAAAGCCAAGCAGACAAGAAAAATAATAACATTGATATTAGGTTGTGTATTATAAAGTATGGAACATGATCTACTAACTTCCTTCCCTTCTTTTGTTTTAGTTGCATTTCCTTTCTTGCAACACTATTATTTCTTATGTAATTTTCAGACATTATCTATATCAGATCCTATGTGTATTCTATTTAATAAATGATAACAATAAATACTTGTAAACAATAGAAATAAACCAATAATTACCAATACCACTGATGTATTAGAATCTACATAAGGTTTCATTTTTTCTGTTCCTTCAGGAACTGGGAGTATTGTTATTATTTGTGCAGGAGTCAAAAATACCATTAAGGCAACTATAATAATTAAACTTAACTTCATCACAAGTGTTAAGACCCTAATTTGTCTTTTTATGTCAAAATTATTATACTTTTCGTTAATGTTATTCATTAAGTTAATAACCTTCATGTCTAACAATTCAACAGCTGAGATAAAGTAATTCTTTATTTTTATGCCTTTTTTCTTAATTTTAACATTATTTTTGTTCATTTTTATATAATTACCTTATTTTTTCTTATATAAATTAAAGTTATTATTAATATTATTAGAAATGGGAATCCAAAAGGAATTATGATTCCAAATAGTATATTTATTGCCAAATTCATCTGGTTATATTGGTCAATATAATCGAAGTCCGATGGAACTATGTTTGGTTTGAATACTAATGAAATAAACTGAAACAGAAAATATAAAAATATAAATCCTATGATTGCAAATATACCAAATATCCTTTTGTTCATAATTATACCTTTTTCCATTAATTTAAACAACAAAATAAAACCATTGAGCAACTGTAAGTATATTAAGTAATAAATGACCAAGAATTAATCCTGTTATATCTCTCGAAAATAAGAATAGGAATGAAAATAATAATCCCATAAAGAATAGAGACATAACCATAGCAGTATCACCATAATAATTAATGTGTGTCATGGCAAACATTACTGCTGAAACAAATCCACCAACTAATTCTACTCCATTTACTCCAAATCTAAAAACAACTCCGTTTTTTCTATCTGTATATGTAAATAATGTATATCGTTTTAGTTTGAAGTATTCTGATCCCCAAGAAATAAACGATAAGAAAAACCCTCTAAAGAATGATTCTTCTGCTGGTGCACTAAATATAATACCTAAAGCAATCTCAGCATTAGATATAGTTGCTGGAACTCTTGAAACTACTTGTATCACTTCAGATAAGAATGCAGAAGAAATAAAAACAATTACAGTTATTAAGGTTATTGGTCTTGCTTTTTCTTTTTTCGGATATAATGAAAATTCCCTTAAATAGAATATATCCGTAAAGAAAAGTCCAGAAATAGCAAACATTGCTTCCAATAACACTAACCTGCTAAAATCTCTGCTAAATTGATCTGCATCATTTATATGTCTAAGTCCAATATAAAGCAAAACAACAACTGATATACTAACAAGTGCATAGCTTACTTTAGAGTGAATACCATATCTTTCCGCTCGTTTTCTTGGTTCTGGCATTTAATTCATTTTTAATGTTGTTTAATATCTATAAGAATCTATGACTGTTTTAGTTTAAAAATTTTTGGTTAAGTTCTAATATAATCACAGCTTATATAATCATTGATTATATAATCACTGATTATATTAACCTTAATTACCTTTACTTTCCATAAGCCAAAGAATCCCAACATAAACAAGAAAATATAAAAGAATAATAACAATAATTAGATAAATGAATTGACCCATTACATATACTCCTAAATAAAATATACATAATGAAGGTAATACAAAGAAATATTCAAAACCACTGATATTTAAATCGTCTAAATAGGTTGGATAAATAAATTGAATAATTAAAATACTAATCCCTGCAATAATAAGAAAAGTGCCTACAAAAGAAAGTATTGATGCAAACATAACCCTGTCCTTATTTACTTTTGTTGATACCAAGATGCTTATAAAAAACGAAGACACAAATGTTATACCTACAAGAGTTAAAATAATTATTGCAGCAGTTGCAAAATCGTTTGAGCTAATGCTATCCAATAATGTATCTATAAAGAATTGCGATGCTGCAGCATATATCATCATCGTTGCTAATAATGTGGCACCTATTCCTATTGTATAGATAATCAACATTTTAGAGTATGTTATCATCGTTATTTTCTCCTGCTCCTTGGATAACGATCCTCAACATATTTACTTGAAGATAATTTAAGTTGGTTATTGAAAGCATAGTTTTTCTTATAAGTCTTTACTTCTTCTTTCTTCTGCTTTTTAGAAGGTTCTTCTCCGATCTTTCTTGCTCTTCTTATAAATACTACTATTACCAAAAATGCAACCATAAGCACTGTAAAAGCAACAAATATTGCCATATAGTCCTTTAGATAATCTTCTGGATCAACAGGCAAGTCAGCTTCAAAGAATCCAAAATCTACAGTCTTATTTTCTGGTAATGCAGTCCACTCGTTTAAATATTCATCATTAGCAACACTATATAACCTATATTCAACATCATCGTCTGGAAGAAATTGTGTTATAGTATTTTGAGCAGAAACAGTAAGATTTTCAATTTTATCTTGGTATTTTAGAAAGACTGTTATAGCATCGTCTTTATAATTATTTATAAAATCCCAGGCATCAACCTGGTCTGCAAGCATCGTAGTGTTTGTTCCAACACCAGTCCAATTTAATAATTCACTAAACATAGTCATCTTATATAGCTCAGTCAGGAAATCGTTTTGTTCCAATACTATTGAAAGATCTCCACTAATTGTGTTATTTATTAAAGATAAATAGGTTCCAAGATCAAGAACTGCAGTATAGATACTGTTATTGATTAAGAAAACACTGGTATATATTTCTGTAAGCATATTTGATATGCTGTTATTTACAAGCATTAAATTGTTAATGATGGCAAGTTGAGCATTTGTTATGTTATTTCCAATTAAATTTAAGCTGTTATTCAGTAATATATAATAATCATCAATGTTGCTACCAATTGTGGTTAGGTTTATATCTAAAGCATAAAGGAAGGTATGGATAGAGGTGTTCATTAATAGTAGATCGTTTCCCATATCAACAATCAGTGTGCTAATCGTTCCATTTATTAGACTTATATCATTCTGAACTCCAATTACTAAATTAGAGATACTCTGATTTATCGATATGATATTATTTTCCATATAGATGAAAGAATTGTTCATATTATTGTTTAGATTAATAAAGCTTGTATTGGTAAACAAATAGAGAGAAGTAAGGTTATTATTGATATTTTCGATATCCACGTCTAAATTAACTAAAAGATCTCCTAAAGTAGAATTTACATTGCTTAAATCAATATCTATGTTTATAATGCTATTATTTATAGCACTATTTTGATTAGTTAGATCAATCTGAACATTAGTAATCTGATTACCAATAGTTGCATTAACATTTTCTATGTTGTATATAACTTGGCTTATTAGATTAGAAGAGCTTATTAACAATATATCGTCTCCAGCAAGAGTATAAGCATAATAGGACGATCCACCACCTTCATTATCAGTTAAATTAATTTTATAATATCCTGGGAATAGTTTAAAACTAATTATTTCTCCTGGTGCAACCCATTCAGACCAACTATAACTCGATTCGTAATAATTTGGATCTCGAGTTATATTTATATGATTAAATAATTCTTGTTGGTTCATAACCTTTAAACTATACATTGTGATAACAACAGGAATATAATTGTCTCCAGAACTTACTATAAAGCTTTGATTTTTAATCGAGATATCGAACAAATCTTTGATCTCCAGGCTCACATTATTCCCTATATCCTCGTAAAATATATTCTCGTATAGCAAGGTTCCATTCCAATAAGTCTTGAATTGTTCAAAAGACAAGTGTTCTCCTCTCTGATTTACATATGACAAGAAACACATTTGTGATCTATTTATTTTCAATAATCTATTCTCTGTTAAACTAATTACCACAGTCTTTTCTTCGTCATCTCCCTTAATATATTTAAAGGTATACGATCCAGATGCCACCTGGTAAATATCAATATCTTCTGGGAATAATAATCCTGATTTTTCAACAGATTCTTTTGACAGTGTATATGATGCATCGTCGAGTGCCTCATTTTTTATCTTTAAGGTATATACATACAGATTAATATCCACAAAAGATTTAGCCAAAACATTGTCTAAAGGATTAACTGTAGAAACTGAAGCATCAAAAGAATCATATATGATAAAAGAAATATAAGAATCTTCGTCTACATAGAAATCTGGAGCTGATAATCTTATATCTTCATATCCTTCTTCTTTTAAAGTATAATTAACATAAACCTTAAATTCGTTAAAGTCTAAATACTCGTTATTTGTATCGTATAATGTAACATGAACATCCTGAGGAAGTGGACTTTCAAAAACATAAGTCTGAAGATCATAACCAATATCTACATAAGTTTCACCTGCAAGAATACCCTTTTCATAAATCTTAAGAGAATTATTCCCATAATTTGCAATCATTTCGTTTTGTCCAAAAGGTTCAACATACATAGATCTTTGATCTTCTGATTCTGTAAATGTCCAATGGTCAGCTCGTATATTTAATAGTTTAAGGTATTCCGTATCAGTTAAACTCGATACAACTTCTACTTGATCAAACGTCACATCTTCTTCCACATAAATTTCTTTTGTTTGTTCTCCTGTTTCTACATTGAAAGCTAATAATTGTAAAGTAGATTGCAAAACACCTTCGTTATAAAGTTTTATTTGTGCATTATCAGAAGTGGTTTGCATTTCAACTGTAAAAAGATCTCCAGCACTTAAAGAAACATCTGAAGAAAGTTTTCCTGATTTTAAACCTAAAGTTTCAGAAGAACCAGCTTGCATATAAGTGTATCCACCTGCTGTATTCATGTAATTCTTATTTATATAAACTAAAAGATATGGTCTATAAGAAGAAACTCCATATTCGTGATCTCGATTATCTACAGTCACTTGAATATAATCACCATAAGGAGTTATTGCCCAATATCCTGTTCTTGCAGCAGTTCCAGTAGTCCAAGGTTCCCAACCAGTCCACTGACTTATATCGTGAGTATTGGTATCTCTTGTTGTTCCAGTTGCAGGTTGATTAGTCCAAGTTAATGTTGTTTCGTCAAAAGATGTTGTATCTTTAAGATACATTTTTAAATCGTCTCCATATCCTCCATCAGTATCATAACCATAAGTATAAATAACAGAATTAGGGACTCCAGTTGTATTATCATCAAAATAATCTTGAATCCCAGATTCAAATCCAAGGTAAGTAAACCACTGATTATCTGGAACTGGTAGCCAATCATATCCAAATCTTAGATAACCATAAGAATCAAAATTTGTATCTGGAACATTCTTACAAGTCCAACTGTCCTGTTCTACTTCCAAATGATCAGAAAAGTATGGTGTTGCTGTTCCAGTTAAAGACCAATAACCAGAATCAAAGGTATCTTCATATATTTTATTTGCAACTCCAGTTGTAGCTGTAGAAGTAAGAACCCACCTTGTTGTATATTCACTTTCACTTATACCTTCGAAATTAGATGTTTCTTGCACAACATTAAAATAAATCCAATCACAAGTATGTTCGCTTCCTAAACCAACATCTAATCTGAATCTATACTTCCAAGTTCCTAACAAACTCAGTGTTTTTTCATAGGACAAGGTTGTTTTATAATAAATGTCTCCAGTTAATTGGTCTATACTTAAATTCATTTCCTGTTCTGAGTATCCATAGTATCTCAGTCTTAGGTATCCGTCTGGATCGCCATACGACCAACCAAAATATTGTTCTTTTATCGTCTCAGAATCGTCCCAATCAAGATCAAGTTCGTTTAAAAACTCTGATGTCTTAGAATTATTAGATATTATTTCCCATTCTTCTGATATATAATTCCAAATCCAAAAAGTCATATTATTAGCTGTTGAAGTGAAATGTCTTGAATCTAAATTAAATTGAAGAATATAGGTATTTGACTCGTCAAAATTAATATCTAACTGAAAATCTATTAAACTTTCTGTATTACAGTGTTGATTATATTCTCCAAGCCAGTAAGGATTAGTATCAGCCCAACTAAAAGATAATGCATCTATATAAGTTCTCTGAGTCTGTGTAGTATATCGATAATTATAAAACTTAATCCAATTAAATGATACAGGAGATCCACTTAGAGTATATCCAGAAGATTCGATAAGAACATCATCTATCCATAACCACCATTTCGCAGACGAACAATCAAAATTTACCCTAACATGATACCATGTATCTGCAGAATATGTTTCTCCAGTATCGTGATAATCTCCATCATAATATTGAACATCTCCAGAAGCATCCCAATGTAAAATACAAATATCACCAAGAAATACTCGTGATGCTTCATCAGTATAACCTAAATTAATATAAAAACTTACAGTGCCACTTGTTTGGTATCCACCAAAATATTTTACACCATAAACATATGTATTTGATGTTTCACTTGTATCTGTTAAGTTTAAAAATTTCTTATGACTATCGAAACTACTGGATATGGTTGTTGAACTAAATGGGTTATTTTGTATTTGCCAATCGTTATTTTCGAGTTCTTCGATAATGTCTTTTCCATATGGGTTGCAATTATCAAATGTATCGTAATTAGCATTCCAAGTATACCCTATTGCATCTATATATATTGAATAATCTTTTGATGCTGAATAAGAACTAAACTTTACAGAAGAAATATCTGTTCCTAAATTCCTAAACTCTGCATCATCAACAGCAAGATTTCCATTTACATAAATATCATATGTATCGCTCGATGTATCAATAATTAATTTCCAATGTTGCCACACGTTAATTTCTGAAGATTGAATTGTATTATAACTCCCGTTATAATAATAATCAGTTCCAGTGTTAGATAATATTAAAGTTATGCATTCAGTAGATCCATCATATACCCTAATTGCAGCAACATCTGAAGTAGAAGTTGTCCTATACCACCATTCTAAACTTCCAGATGTAGTAGTTGAATCAAATGTATATGTTGCATAGCAATACCCATTATTATTATTATCTGTGAGATTTAAAACTTGATAGTGATAATCCAAATAACTTTCCATATTTATGGAAGAATATGGTGTTGTATATACATCGTTCCAATCGTTAGATTCTAAAGAATTAATGATATCTATACCATAAGGATTACAATTATCATAAACATTATATCCAGAATCCCACTCATAACCTATTGCATCTACATAAAATGTGTTATTTACATAGTATTCTCCTTCAAATACAAACTCATCTATTGTATCAAAAGGTATTAATGTGTTCATATCTGATCCAAGTGTTGTTCCATTTAGTGTTATATCCCAAGTATTAGTTGATGCTTCAAAATATATACTTAGATGTTCCCATTGATTAGGAACATAAACACTTTTAGTCCATACCGAACCATCAAGATAATAAAAGTAATTTTCATCAAATTTTAAACCAAAAACATCATTTCCATTTCTTTTAAACATCATTCTTAAGTAATTAGTAAAGTTCCCATTTAACCATAAATCTATAGTTTCATCACTACTTACTGTGAAGTTTGTTGATGATTCAGATCCTAAAGGTATTTCATTAAAGGAAGGAAATCTATAATTAGAATCCCAACTATAACCAAAAGCATCATAAAGTGTCCAATGTAATGTTCCAGCATTATCATTTGCTGTTGCTATTCTAAATCCATTAATGACATCAGATGCACGGATATTAAGTGCACCAGAATCAATTCCATCAATAATAAATCTTACTTGATCTGAACCTAATCCAGCATATCCACTTGAATCACAACAAAAATGTATTTCTATATGGTGCCAAGTATCTACTTGTGGTATTCCAGCATTTGGAATATCATATACAGAATAATTATACCACTGGAATTTATTATTATTAATGTAAAACCATACCTTACCTGCACCATCTTTTTCAAGATATAACATAGATCGATAACTGACTGAACTTGTTTTCATCCAAAAATCAATTGTTCCGTAGTTTTGACCAGAAAAGTCTGCATCTACATATGCATCTGTAGATGCAGTTGTCCAATCTGACATGTTTAATACCTTATAATGAAAGGTATTATCATCTAATATATTTATTGCAGTTTGAGGACGATAATTAACATTCCAATTATCATCTACATCTGTAAGTAAACCATATGGATTACAATTGTCCCAAGAATTGTAATTTTCGTCCCAATCGTATCCAACAGCGTCTATTGCCATATAACCATTATTTGCAGTTGTTTGATAAACATAGAATCTTCCAATACTTGAAACATCGTGATTGAATCCAGCATCATCTACTTCTAATACTCCATCAACATATATATCACAAAAAGAATCCACACCAGAATTACAATCAAAATCAAGTCTAATATGAATCCACTCGTTTTGATCTATTGAACAAACTAATTGTCCACCTCCATCTGTATAATACAGATTGCTACCATAAGCATACATTTGAAAATCGTTAGAACCTAAATTTATCATATTGTAGGTTGTTCCATTAGTATATAACCAAAATTCAACAATTCCAGTAGACTTTCCTGAAAATAAGTTATACCATAGAGGTCTTGAATAAGTTGATGTGTAAGATCCATGATAAGCCAATAAAACATTACTATGTCCTTCTAAATCAACTATTCTTATAGTTGCCTCGTAATGTCCCATATACTCATCAAAAAATCCATCATTTAACATAGGTTCAATATCATATGGATTTATATTCCACAACAAGCCATAACCTAAACCAGAATGAGACGTGTTATCCCAAGAATATCCAATAGCATCTACATACATTGGTTCATCATCAAAAGACATAAAGTCTATTCTGGTTAATGTTGTAGCAGAATCGCTCCATACGACATCATATTGAACTCCATTTATATAAACATCTACATCATTATCAGTAAAAGTAATCGAGAAATGAATCCACTGATTAATTGCCAAAGCTCCTAAATCTACTTCTGTATCGTTGGAATAAACCCAATAATAATGAGAATCGTGGTGTGTGATAAATGTGTCATTATTAAATAAAACCTTGTTATTATAATCTGTTCCAGTAAAGTATGTCCAAAAATCGATTGTGCCAGATGTCTTGGAAAAGGTATCATAAATAGAAGTAGATCTCATTGCATTATCTATTTCAATTGTAGAATAGGTTGCATACAAGTAATCAATATATTGATCTGTATCAGTTGAAGACGCACCAGCAGTTCTATGAAAATGAACCCTTACATTATTCGTTCCTGATTGAACATAATCACCAGAAGTTAGATCAACTGTTCCAGAATACCAACTTGTGGTTGTATGAGTTTCTACATTATCATATCCTGTTGTCCAATCGTATATTTGCATCTGAAAAGCCACAGCTGCGGTTGTTTTATATTCATAATATAAATCACCAAAAGAAGTTGCATCACCAGGAATGTTAAAGGTAATCGTATAATCCATATCGTAAACAGCAGGAGCATAGAAAACTTCAGCATATAATGCTTCACAATACCATATTGTTGTATCTGCCATTATTCTATCTGTTTGTAGTCTTATTTGTATATTATCTGCATCAGCTTCGTCATATCCATTAGACCATAGTCCAGACCAGGTTTTGCTACGCCAACCCCAATCCATACCAGAAACAGATTGTGCTGATTGCCATCCAGTCACTCCCTCTATTCTCCAAGTTGCTTCTAAAAACTCATAATATTCTGGATCGGCATTATTCTTGGTATATGCATGGATTACAACCTTAGTAATGTAATTGTTTGCTGGAATGCTTACAGTATCAGTTGTATCAAAATAACAATATTCTGCATACTGACCACTTATAGACCCATCAGAAAACCCAGATGTTGTAGGATCACGAACACCATCGTTTATATCACCATATAATGGTGCAGTCACCCATCCATTATTATATGCATCATTAGAAGGATCCAAATAACCACCAGAAGATTCTGAACCAGCAGATGCAACAGAACCAACTACAGTGTTAGTAGAATCATCACTTCCTATTGTTCCTACTGTATCTCCTGTATATGTTCCAGAAAAGTCTCCCCATACAGCTGGTTCTTCTGTATTCCCAGAATCACCAGACATAGCTAAAGAACTACCATATATTTTAGATACATAATAATGACTATTAAAAGAACTTATCAAACTAACATAATCAGTATAATTTAGATTATTTATATCAACACCGTGTTCCAATAAAGGTTCGATATCGTATGAATTTAAATTATATCCAACCTTATAACCTAATCCAGAATGACTTGTAATATCCCAATCGTATCCAACAGCATCAATATAAACACTATATCCACTATCACCATTATAAGTATTTACTGTAAATCTACCAGCATTATCTAATCCTGAAGTTCCAGTGTTTAACTCACCAGAATCAGTTCCATTAATATAATAATGAACCTTTTCATTATCCATATCAAAAACAAACTTTATATGATACCAGATATTATTTACTGGTGTTGGAGAATTTGGAATTGTTATTGATCCTAATGAATAATCTTGAGTAATAAAATCACTATTGTCTATAGCAACAAAACCTACTGTTTTACTCCAACCACTATTAACAACTCCAACTCTTGAATATTTAGTGACATCGTCTGTCATCATCCACCATTCTATTGTGTGAACACCAGTAGTTTTTTGAGAAAAATCAGAATATGTCCACATATCATCAGCACCATTATTATCATAATACTTCATTACCTTATTATGACCGTTAGAAGATTCTACAATAGAAAGTAATGTATCTGTAGGATAACTTCCACCTGTTATAAACCCAATAGCAGAATTTTCGGTTCCTGTAGTTTCGTCCCTAAAATCATAGGTTGCATAGTAAGTTCCTAAAGTTGTTGAAAGATCCCTAAAATCATAAGTTCCATAATAATAGTTTTCAGCCATTGTAAAGTCGAAATTCTCGGTTGCATAGTAATTTGAAAGAGCAAGATAATTTAGGTAATTATCAAAATCTTCAGTTCCTTCATAATATTCTGTGTTTGAATAGTAATAATCTTTAACCTTAAGAACAAAATTATGTAATTCATAAACATCTTCTATGGATACATTCATTCCATAATGGAAATTAAAACTAAAACCCTCATCTAATATAGGAACTAAATCATACCCATTAATATTCCAATTATTTTCATAACCTAATCCAGAATGACTACTCGAATCCCAAGAATACCCAAAAGCATCAAAATAGTATTCAAAACCAGAATTACTTGTTCCTGTTAAAAGAAATAATGTATCTAAAGATGTGTCTGTATTATGGAAAACCAAATCATCTCCTTTCAGTTCTCCATTTAGTATAAAATCATAGGTATCAGTTGAACAATTAAAATCTATTACAACATGATACCATATATCATCTAATATAGAAGTATCAGAAATATCTAACCAATCTGTTCCATTATAATATTGCCATTTATCTGATGTGCTTCTTAACTTTACAGAACCTTCAATATAAATATATTGTGCATAGGAAACATCACTTCCTCTTATCCAAAAATCTACAGTTCCTATTTCTTGTGCAGAAGAAAATGTATTTCTTATTTCAACACATCCAGAACCACTATTATCTGTAAGATTTAAAACTTTTTTATGTCCTGCTACTTCATCTTCAACAGAAAGATAACAGTCAGCATCTATATCTCCATAATCTACAAAATCTAATGTTGTTGGACTTGAGGTATAATCACCAGAAGATTCATCTCTAAAATCATATGTTCCATAATAAACACCCTCTTCCATCTCCATATTCCAAGGTTCAAAACTATAAGTTCCATTATAATTACCTATTTCTCGATCAACATAATTTTTGAATGACTCTGTTCCGTAATAATCACCAAAGAAATTCGTCATATTATACCCTTCAAAAATATCAGTTCCAATATAATAATTATACCAATAGTTATCTCCAATATTATAGTTTGAGTCCCAAGAATATCCAAAAGCATCAAGATACCAACAGCCACCAAATTGAGATCCTGTATTCATCATAAGTTGGTTTATATAAGTGGGAGTTCCATAAAATGGATAACCTTCTGAATCCATTTGTTCTCCATCAATCCATAGATTCCATAATTGAGTATTACAGTCAAAATCTATTTTAAAATGATACCAAGTATCTGTTGTCCATGTTTGTATATTAATGTATGTAGAACCATCTGGCATATACTTAATATAGTGGTCTCCATTCTCAAAATAAAATAGTATTTTATCATTTGATCCTCCTCTAATCTGAGTCCAAACATCGGTATCATCGTCTTCTAATCTAATCCAATATTCTATTGTTCCAGATGTTTGTTGTGAAAAATCATCTTGAAATAATAACCAACCAGAATCAGCAGAACAATTCATTACACTTTTATGATAACCTACATTGTCTATTATCTGAGCATTAAACCCTGTCGAATGACCATCAAGCATGTTTATATCGTTTCCTTCAGTCCAAACAGGCTGATCATCAAAACTATAAGTTCCAGGATAATTGTATAGTGGATACGAATCTCTTGTATTATCTCCAATCTCATAATTAGAATCCCAACTATACCCTATTGCATCAGCATAGAAAGGACTCATATCACCATAACCAGCACCAAATCTGAAACCACCTAATGACCCAGAACCTGTAGAATACATAGTAAGATCATCATCTCCTAATTCTCCATTTAATGTAAGATTATAGGTATGATCTCCAAAGTTAAATCCTACTTTTAGATGATTCCATTCATTTGCATTGTATGTTAAACTTCCAGATTGATGACGATCTCCATCATAATAATACCTAAAGGTTCCATCGTAATAAAAGTATAATGCAATTGCATTACCAGCACTACCAAATACATCAATTCTATGAAGATCAGTATCGTCTATTATATAAAACCAAGACTCGATTGTTCCTCTTACAATTGTTTCTTCAACTTCGTTTTGAACCATTCTATATGCAACAGTTGGGTTTACATAAATTACCTTATTATGTCCATCAACCTGATCAACAATATAAGCATCTCCACCATTTGGTGTTATATCATCTATATCTACAAAATCTATATTGGTTCCACTTGTATCATCTAATTCGTCTGAAAAGCTATATGTAGCATTATAAACTCCTTTTCCTTCTCCACTAAATATTGAATTATCGTCATCATTACTTCCAATATAAGGTATATCATAATAAGGATTATTCCCTGTAGAAGTAATTTCTGATTCTACTGGATATTCTTGTTGATGATTATCGAAATCACCAGAAACAGGATAACTATAACTTAATGAAGAATCTGGAATATATTCAAAATCAATATAAGCATTAGTAAATGAAAAATCATAATCTGTTGTTTCGTAATATGTTCCCTGATAATAATATGGAAGATTTTGTATAACATTATATCCCCATGTTATAGTATTGTTCTGTTCTTGGATACTATTTGTCCTAATCCGTTCAAAATCCCGTGCTAATTCACCAGTAAATACCTTTTTGTAGAAATCAATAGAGTAAGGATTAAATGCAATGCTAAAAATTAATATAGCTAATAATATAATTGATTTTACTTTTCTTGTCTTTTTCATCGTTATTCACTCCAAAATTCTTATAAAATTTATTGTGTAAAGAATTATTCCTATTATAACTAATATACCTAAAATAACTTTATCCCTAACCAACATATAAAAGTCCACTTATTAGTTCTGCAAGTTCTTCAAAAAAATTAAATAACTGATCTCCAACTGCCATAAATATAAAATACATAATGAATATTGCAGCTGTTAAACCTACTATTAAAAATGACGAAAATATAAAATAGAAAAAAATAAGATTTTTAATTTTAATTTTATTCATTCGGTTATCTATGCGACTTATAATACCTTTTTTGTTCTTTTTACTTCTTCCCATAGTGGCTATCTCTCTTTCTTTCTTATGTAAAAAAGAATTGTGAGAAAACCTGCTATTCCAATACTTATTACTAATATGAGAAGTCCAAAATTAAAAGGAACTGAAGGTAAAGATTCTTCTCCTATAAGATTACCATTTGAATCAAATAATCTATTTCCAGATACTAATATATTATTACAATACTCTAATAAGAAAGCATCATATCCACCATTAGCTGAAGCAGTTTGTATATCAAGAGAATCATCGTATTTATCATTTACACCATAAAGATCATTTTCTATTATACCAGAATTATTTACATTGCTTAAGTAAATTCCTGCCTCAACAACCTTTCCATATTCGTAGTTTATTATGGTATTTAAAGAAATATCGTTCTCCTTAGAAAACCATATACCTATTGCACAATAATAATCTAAAATGTAATTACCAGATATTGTAAGTTCTTCTCCTTCGTATGCCCAAAAAGCTCTCCCGTTTCCTGATGTTCCGTTGAAATCTCCAATAAAAGAATTGTATCTCAAATTTATTATTTTTGCTTTTTCACTGAACACACCTGTCTTACAATAGGTAAAATTATTATTTTCGATCATTCCTTCTTCTGCTTCAATAACATATATAGCTGATGTTTTTTCTCCTTCTCCAGAAGTATTGGTAAATATACAATTTCTTATAATAAAGTTCTTTCCCTTGTTAATTTTAATACAATATCTTGCATCTTTTGCATCAATCTTTATGTTTTCAATAATATAAGGATCAAGAGATGTTCCAGTTCCAGAACACCAATCATAAATCTTTGCAGTCTCAGACCAGTTATTTCCGATATCAATTGTATTAGGTATTTCTTTTATTAGTTTTTCATCATATATACCAACCTCTTCTCTTTTTACAGCTTGGCTTATATTTAGATTACTTTCAAATTCTACTACATTAGTATTGGGATAAGAAAATATGGTAATTGTAGTTCCTACTGAAAAAATCAGTAAAAATAATAAGCACATAGATATTTTCGAGCTTGTTTTCATCATTATTCTTTCCCTTTTCGTAAATTAAATTACTTTTTGATTTTAATAATAGTTTCCAAGATATTTAAAGAATACCCTCAAATACGAACAAAAGGTTAATATAAAAACAGAAAATATAAATAAAAAAATAAGAATTTAGAGATTGGTTTTTACTTATTGATTATGACATTAACTGGATTCCTTTTCTTTTTTCTAAACATTATGTATAAGTAAGTTCCACCAATTAATATAGCAACAACTGCTATAATAATTATCCATGGAAATATAGCATTGAAAAGTTCGAGCCAAAAGTCTCCTGTAGTAAATGGAAGTTCAGCACTTTCTGTTCCAAAGAGAGATGTGTCCCAAATAAATGAACCTACTTGTAAATATGGATCACTGAGAACAGATTGAGTGAGTTGGGCTGTTGAAGGCACAGTAGCATAGAAATCTACACTGACCACAACAGTATAATGCATGAAGTAATTGCTTACATGTGCACCTACAACTCTTGGAACTACTCTTGTTTCGACACCATATATTGGATCAATATTACCAGAGAAAAATCCCCATTGCCAATATATAATACCAGCTCGTCTCATTGTAATATCCTGAGTATATTTACTAACTTCTGGGATTATATTTACATTGATTTTAGCAGTTAAGGATTCCTGTGGTGTTGGATTATGATATGTAGTTCCTACAGGATCTCCATCAAGAAGTCCCTGATTCATTGTAGTTTCCCGTATTACTGATGTTCCTTCTAAACCTAAATCACGACCATTATACCAGTCCATAAGTGCTTGTTCAGCTGCTGTGAATGTATCAACTGTTGGAACGATTGTTATCTTTGTATCTTGTATTCCTACATCAACAAATTCGTCTTCATAAACCCCACATTCTCCACTACTAACATCTTGAACCTTGGCTTGTGATATGTCGGCTGAATAACTTGGAGCAGGTATGGAAACACCTCCAACATTAATATAACCAGTTGTATCTAAGAAAGGTTTTATTGAGAATGTGACAGGAACATAACCATTATAATCGTGATATGTAGGTTCGTCATACGATGCTTCATACCATCTAAGATGGTATCTTTCTGTATAAGCTCCCTGTATATAGTATCTATCTAATCTGAAATATTCCATAGATCCTTGATCGTTTGTATTAAAATTGCTAAACGTGTCCCTTAAAGAAACTGCACTATAAGCTACAATTTCTTCACCGAATACTGCACGAGACTTATAAACAATCTGGTCATCGTTGGTTTCAGAATAGACTACACCAAGACTTTGAAAGCTAAGTAAGTCTTCTCCACCAACAGCAACCTTCATCTTTGTTTCATAAGGATTTTGAGAAATATCAACATAATTTCCAGGAACAACTGAAAGCCAGTCTGCTTCAATTGTAGTTTGTGTTGTCGAAGATATGCAAAGTGCTCTGCTTGGAAGAATTACCGATATTGAAAGAAAAACCAATACAATTGAAAGTATTATTTTAACCTTAGTTTTTCTATACATTTTATTTTTTCACTCTCTTTTGTTTGGAGATCTTCTTGATTACAAGATAAAAGTATACAAATGTTAATAGTAATCCACCAATTACTATACCTAATCCAATGATAAAATTTATATGAGTATTTCCTGTTAATAAATCTGTATCTTGTGGTGTTTCCTCTGGTGTTTCTGAAACAGGAACAGGGAGAGAAACAACAACTTGTTGTTCATTAGAAGGATCAGATATACCACTTATCCCTTCAGATTTAACCATGTATTTATATGTTCCAGATAAACTTACATTATCAGTATAAGTATATATACTATTAGGTAAGCTTGTAATCTCTTCGTATACAGAACCATCCTTACTTCTAAAAACATGATATTCTAATGCATCAAACTCAAAAGACCAAGCAAGATTAATTAGTCCATCGTTGTCGTTATAAGGAAGTATTATTAAAAGTTCTGGTGCATCTGGTATAGCAGGAGAAGTCGGTTCGAACGAAATAGGTTCTTCAGTATCTGGTGGCAATGTAGGAGGAGGTGAAGGATCGGGATAATATCCTCCACCTCCACCGTCGTCTATAACTATGGCACCTGGGCGAAGAGCAAAGACAGAAGCAATAAGAATAATTGAAAAAAGTCCAATGCCTAAATAAAAATAGGTAAAGAACTTCTTTTGTGGTTTTCCGAGACTAATTTTATGTGTCAATACGATCACCAAATAATATTAAATAGTAAATAAAAGAAAAAAAGAAAAAGGATTTATGCAGCTATATCGCTTAATTTTACAAATGTTCCAAAAGAATTTCCACTTTGCAAGATTGGGACGTTTCCAGAATCAACATCGCTTAAAGAAATGTTAGCAGCATAGGAGATTTCAAATCCTAAATCTAACATCCCACCAGTGAATAAGATTGGTTCATAAGAAACTACATAGATTACTTCGGCAGATACTGCAACTTCCCAAGGAGCATTATCAGAAATAGTAAAGTTTACTTGATTAACTTCACCATCAACAATACTAATTGAGTCGTTAAAGGTAAATTTAAATGCAAAGCAATCAGTGAAGTCTGCTAAAGCAGGGTGTGATAAGGAAGTTTTATAAGTATAAGTGTCGTCTTGTGGATTGAAAAGTGGGAATTGACCAGCAAAATTTGCCTCATCATAATACCATTCTTTTTGAGTGGCACTTAAATCAGCAAAATCAGTTGCGGAAACTTCCCAATTTGTTCCATAATGCATCTGAGCTGCAGTTGTCATGTAGTGGTCGCAATCATATACAATTGTATAATTACCATCAGTTTGATGGCTTGCAACTGTGACCTCGTTCAGATTTTCGTCCATGACGTTAAAATTAACATCAGTGGTTGGGTCAAGAGCATAAATAGTGTATTCTGCATTTTGACCATTAGGAGTGATTAATTGCCAGTTCTCTGCATAAGGTGCATCATCGTCAGGATCTGGTTGAACAAGAACATAATCGTAATCACTAAGATCAATTTCTATAGCACTTGCACGTGAACTTGCAGATGACTGATACTTGGCAACATTAAAAACATCGTCAAGATCATCGAAAGTAGAGGTTGACTTTGGTGTCCATATCGTAAAAGGAACCCACGATACATCTTCACTTGTGATATAATCCTTGTAAACAAAAGTAGATTTGTCGGTTGGTGTCGTTGGTGTTGGATTTAATACTGAGCCAGGTTGAACTGCCCAGATAATCCCTCCAACAACTGTTCCAATCAGTAAAAGACCGAGAACCAAAAATACAAAGTTCTTTTTCTTTTGTTTTGCCTTGTTTGTTTTATCCATTTTTATTCCTCTTTATAATTTTTAATAGGTTTTTCGTTAATTTTAGTAGATTTTATTAAATTACTACTATACTTTGGTTTATTTAAGCTTATGGAATCGGTTTTTCGTTAATATAATCAATGATTATATAATCAGTGATTATGTTATAATCAGTGATTATAAATACCTAAAAATATAATAATTTTTTATGAATACCCTCCAAAAATACAATGTTTTCCGTCTTAGATTTCATTTTTCTTCTTAGAAACATACAAAAATACTTTTCTTTACATAAAACGATAAAATCAACCCAAAAAGTGCACTCAGAATTATGTAAATAACACTATTGGATAACTCCATCCAGTTTTAAAAAAAGATTCCCCCACTATAAAATATATATTATTTAATTTTAATTACTAGTTGAATAATATATTTTATAGTGTGGAGGATTTTTTTAAAACTGGTTTTTGTTCCGTGTATAAGTCTTGATGTATCAATTTTCGCACAAGATTTCTTGGAGACGAAAAAATAGAATGCACAAAAATAAAGATAAATTTAAAATATTAGAATTTAGGAACTACTTCTTACTAAAAATCGTTATTTAAAAGATATAAATATCTTCCTTTTTTACCTTTTTTCCTTAACAATAACTTATCATAAACAAAAGCATTCAGCATTTTTGATGCTTTATAATTAGTAATTTTAAAGATATCTTGACAATTAGCTATGGTAATTTGTTTGTGTGTTTTTATAAACGACTTAATTATATTAATATTTTCTTCTTTTTCAGTCTTTTCCTTAATCTTTTTTATCTCTTCCTTTAAGGTATTTTGTAAATCTGAATGGCTTTTATACCTAATAATTTCTTTATTCAATTTTATATCAAACCCAGAAAGAATATATACATACTTCTTCTCTCCACCTCTAAAAATCCTTCCCATCGCCTGTTTCATTTGGTTTCGTGAATATAGTTTTCGGTATATTTGAGGATCAATACCCATAAGATCCCCCTGTCGTTTAATTACTGCACGAGGAAGATCTGGTCGACCTAATAGAACAACAACATTTAGATCTGAGTATATATTTGTAGCAGAAAGTGGGTATTCCTCAAATACAATTCGTGAACCTTTAAGATTATATATATACTCGGATAAACTATATCCTCCAGCAAACTTTATCTTTTCTGGCTTTATGTCCCGTGCAACAACAAGAATTGTCTCGTCTGGATGTCTATCCAAGATTGTAAATAGATCGTCTAATAAAAAATCAAAAGTTCTTTTATGGTAAAAAGAAGATTTTGGATACATAGCATATCTCGAACCTTTAATTCTATTGTCATAAACAACTTTTTTTAGTTGTCTAACCTCACATTTGTCATACATCCAGTCTTCATTGTGTTCAATAATAGGTTCTTGTTCTCCAATAATGTATGAAAGGATAAATTTATCAGCAGTAGCATCATTAATGATGATCTTTCGTATGTTTTCCTTACCAAATAGCTTAATCAATACATATTTGTCATAATAAAGAAAGGTTAATTCCATTTTATCCTGTTTCTTGTAGAAAGCAGAACGGATCCACTCTTCAATGTGACCATCCTCAATTTCAATATCGTATAGTAGTTCTAAAGAATAGTTATCTATGAAATTGCAAATTTGACTAAATATGAATTTAAAAGGTTCAATTAATTCTTTTTTAACATATTTATAAGCACATTTATTTAGACGATCGAGATATAGGTTTCCTGTTCCTTTTGATTCTCCGATTTTATCGTAGATTTCACAGATTTTATCATAATCCATTTCATTACCTATATCGTAAATACCCTTATCAAACTCTTCAAATAGATTTAAAAACTCCTTAACAAATACATTATAGGCAACATCCTGTAATTTCACTTTTTCTTTTTTCAAGACCAAACGAAGAAACTGCTTGCATTTTCTTATGAGAGGAATACCTATTCTAAAGTGTGACTTGATTGCGTCTGTGAAGTCCTCATCAATTACCAATATAATGTCTCCAACATGGTGCAGATAGATCGGAAAAAAGTTCCCAAGTTGATGTTGAACACCTATCCAACTCTTTATACCTCCCTGACTAATCGGAGCGATAACAGTCTCACAATTACCCATATAGACACAAGTATTTCTTGAGGGACAGTTATGTTCACAATAAGGTAATATCGATATTCCTTGTTTCATAAGCTGTTCTATGGTTATTCCTTTTTTGTTTATTACAGTGCTTAATTGTTTGCACAGTCTGTTTTTTCCTTCAAATCTTACATAATCAACCTTATTTCCGTGTTTCATCATAATTCGTTCGATTTCGTTCGTTCCATGTTCGTATTCCGCAGAAAGGATTACAAACCCCTCAATTTTATCGGAAAGTTGAATAAGAAATTTTACCCATAAGACACTTGTGACTGTTTTTCCTGAGCCAGTGCACGTCCGAAATAGATGAATCCGTTCATTATCGAGAAATGCCTTTTTGTATCTATCGTTTAGCTTTAACCATCGATTCTTCAGGTCTTTATCAGCAGGGATTCTCCTAATCGTCCGTGCTATATAAGTGTGAGTCAATTCTATTCCTTCTTCAAAGGTAAGAATAAATTTATCGTCCAAATATTTATCGAGTGTATCTGGATCAATCTTTTTTAGAACATTAAAAACACTCATAGGTAAATTAGGATTATTTCCAGTCTTATATAAAGAAGTTTATAAGCTCTGATTAAAATTAATATAATCAGCAGTTATATAATTGTTGATTATATAATCATAGATTATAATAAAAATAAAAAGTAGTTAAAATTAGAATTGTTCAATAACTCCAACACAATAAGAGTCTTCTATTGTATATTTATGTATAAACTCAACTCTGAATTTGTGGTTATTATCGCATCTTCTTACATAATATTCCGTATCTTTAAGAGAATTAAAAAAGAATACATAATCAACAAGCATTAGGTCAAAATCCTTTTCTTTTTGAGTTGGATCTACTTTCACTTCAATCATTAATTTACCTAAATGCATTTTGATTTCCTCCTATTTGGAATAAATTCTTTTAATTGCCTCAAAAACACTTTTAGCAGTGTATTCTTTTCCACATTTTGGACATTTGTAAGACCTGTAATTACAAACATCAACTATTGTTTCAACTTTACAATCACATCCAAAGATGCATTTGTAATCTTCAAAGTTGGTTATTATTATTTTTACCCTTTGGGATTGTGTCATTGTCATATTATTCTCTCCTTTTCCAATTCTCTTCCATCTTTTGTTTTCCATATCTTATCCATAATTAACCACCTAAACCTTCTCAAATTTGTATTTTTCGTCTAATTCATCGATATTAGCAATCTGAACCATATGAGAATGATGTTTAACATCAAAGCTCATCTCGATCTTTTTCGATTCTGGGTTATCTGGGAAGATTCTTATATATGTTTTGCAATTAAAACAAACCTTAATTAATTTATTTTCTGTCATTTATCTTTTCCCTATATTCTTCTATGCTAATAACTCTACTTAAAATTTCTTGCATTTCTTTACTTGGTTTATTTTCTTCTTTTAGAGATTCTTTAAGTTTTTCGTTGTTGCAATCTAAGCACATCCTATAAAGATTATTTATGTCAAAATTGTTTTTGTTCCCGTTTCCATATCTATGAAGTTCACATATTCCAAGAAGATAAATAAACCTAATTATTTCTGAAAAGTTTCCAAAAATCTTGTTTTCTATGAATTTGTTAAGCTTATAAAGTCTTTCTTCAGTTATGTTAATAGAAGTATTAGTAAACTCGTTTTTTTCTGAAAAAACACTGTAAATATAATCAATAATCGGTTCAAAATAAGAATAAAAAGCATTAAACGATTGTGTTAATCCTTTAATTTCGTGAGATTTAAGAACCTCTTTTAAGGTTTTCTGTATGTTAATACTTTTTGGAACTTTATTCAATTCAGCTTCTTTATTTTGTTCTTTCATAAGCATATCCTCGTAATTTTAAAAAGGTCAGTTGCAGGGATCTTTTTGGGTTTGGGGTTTTGGGTTTTTTGGGGTTGTTATGGAAATGGAAAAATAAAATATTGCAATTTTAATAATTTTTTGATCCCTGCAACTGTTATTTTTAGTTTATATTTTCCAATCCATTCCAATTATTTCTTTTTGTGCTCTAAAATATGCTTTCTTAACTTTATTGCATTATAAATTATTCCTGTGACAATTGTTTCGCTGTTTTCTCTTATTGTCTTTCCAAAGAGCATTCTATAAGAAGACATTAAGAACTCGATCGGTGGTTCGTATTCTTCATCCATCTCGAACTTTAAAACCCTCTGTGGCAGCTTGTTAAAGTTTAGTCTTTCGAGTTCTGGAGTCGTAATCTCTTCGAACTCTTCGTCAGTCATAAAAGGTTCTTCTTTAGGTTTTGTTTGTCTTGGTTTTCTTGGTTTTCTTTTTTGTTTTGGTTTTTTATCTTCTACTATTTCTGGTTCTTTTGGTTCTTCTTCTATATTTTCCTGCTCAGAACCTTCAGAATCTTCATCAAACAAATCTTCGAAACTTGACATTTATTTTAATCCTCCAATAATAATTTTTTAGTTTTCATAATTACCTTATAATTATCGTTTGGCTTTCCATCAGACTTCATTAATAATTTTCTAATTGTATCTTTAATATCTTTATCCCCCATTGCTTTTTCGAATAATTCCATTATTACTTTAAAACCCTCCTTAAATGGAGAACTTTTAACATCTTCTTCTATTTCAAATGATATGTTTTCGATAAGTGGATAGACTTTACAAGTGTTTTTTCTTAACTCTGAAATCTGGTTTTTTGTGATTGGTATTAAGTAATTAACCTTAATTTCGTTTAGTTTTTCTTTTTTGTCTTCCTTGTATATGTGTTGAAGAAAAATATTATAAAACCAAGGCAGTTTGCTTCTGTTCGTTGGGTTCCTTATTGCACATAGTATTTTTTCTTTTGTAGATTCTTTTTGAGCTTCCATTTCCATACCTACACTCATATTTTTTAACTCTTTTTGATTATTTCAAACATCAATTCAGTTATATATATCTAATGAATATTTTTATATTTAAACTTTTATTTTTTCTTTCCATACCTACTTTTTTCACGAAAAATAATATAAAATATCACTAAGATCACACAATTTGTTGCAATATCCATAATTTTTTACTTGTGTGCAAGAAATATGGTAATCATTATCAATGATATTTGTAATTTGGGTTTCTACTCTTGCTTTTTGTAATGATGATGGTATATAACCATCTTTAATAATTCCACAACAATGATATAATCTGTCTGGAGAAAGTATTATCCTTAAAACTTCTTTAATTTCACTTTCATTAAGACCACATCTATAAAGAAATGTTATAATTAGATATCGTTCTGTATAGTCTAATTTTTGGTTTTCCCTTAAAAAATATTTCATACATAAAGGTATCTCATTAAAAGGTATTCCAAGTGAATCTAAAAGCTCAATCAGATCATCTGAGAATGAATCAATACCCGAATCGATTAGAACATTGCACTTTTCTATAACTTCTGTGGTATCAAGTGTTTCATCAAATTCCATAGGTATTTTACCAAGATAATGAACATGTATATCTTGTTTTTTGGATTTGGTAATTATATGATTTAAACCCTTTCCAAAATCTTCTTCTGTAAGTGAAACACAATATTGATGTCTTTTTGGATTATAAGTCCCTATAACACGAGCCATCTGACTTAGTTTTATTGGACAATGCGGATCCCATATTCTTCTTATTCTCTCGTTTCCATCACTGTCTGTATAGTATTCGTCTTCGTCGCATACAAGGTTGCTTACATAATTGCAGGCATTTCTGCAGAAATTCTTCTTGTTATTAGGTATATTTCTAATATAGATATAAAGATGAAATCCACCACCAGAAAAGACCCAAACACGCAAGATATTGTTTTTTCTGAGATGTTTCATTTCCAAATCAATTACTTTATTGTATAAATCTTCCTTATTATCCCAATCCTTTAAATCCATATCCATAAAGATTTTATCAACAATTGCTGTATCAGAATCAATTTTTGTAATGCCATTTACTTCCTTAAATCCTTCATAAGCATACACACTTATGAATACATTACTATAACCATTATCTCTATTTGCTAATTTAAGAAATTCTGGTTTTGAGTAAATTATCTTTTTAGATTCTCCATACCTTCTTGGGTATAAATCATAAAGACCAAATACCCTCTTCTTGTTATTTATCATCTTTATTTAACTAATCTTCGATTAGTTTCTTTACATTCATAAATTCTTTTTTCATGTGTTTGATAATTTCTACATCTACAGATCCATTATTGTGTTTTTGGCGATTATACAACATTTGTAAATCATAGTAGGGCAACCCTATTCTTGTGTATTGTAATCGTTGTTTTTCATATCCATACTTAAGCATTGTAGAGTTTACTACTTCTCTAATCATTGGAGCAGTTATGTTCTTTATGTTTGTTGCAATTGTAATCATACATCTTGTGACTTCTTCAGTTATCTTTTTTGCCTGTTCCTCATTTAAGTTTGTTTCTACCAACAAAGAAAGGAACACCTTTTCTGGATCAAATTTACTCTTTTTTAGTGTTTTATCTATAACATCAGGAACTAAATTAAACATATTTTAATTCTTCTCTTCTTTTTTATTTTCTTCGATAATTAGAATTATTTTAATTTTGTTTTCTTTCTTGCAGTTAGGACATACTGAAATAAGATCAAAAGAAACTTCTTTTTTCATAATTTTAATCTTCTCCTTTATTTTTTAAAAACTTCCACTACAAATTTCTGGGTAATACTCACACTGGTAATTATTAGTGCAACATTTATAATTTTCTTTAACTGGAACTTTTGGGAAATCTGAAACTTGTATTTTCCTTACAAATAATATAACTTCATTCTTTAGTGAATAATTATAGGTTTTTAGGTCTTGAAAATAAAGGGAATCCTTAAGGAAAAATATCCCTATAAAGTTATTTCTGTGTCCAATTCTTGTTAAACACGATGAATAACGATCGAGTTGAGGAACATGACTTCTAAATTTACTTTCATTGCAGTCTTTATCAGTTTTCCAGTCAATAAGAATGTTTCCAGAATCTCCCTTAAATAATGCATCAACTATAAATGAAAAGTCAATATCAGCAGTTATTTTAATTCTTCCATATTTTTCTGAAAGAATGGGATAAAAATACATCTTTATTTTATCATAATTATCTATTCCATACATTTCGATATATCTTTTTAACCTTCTAATCATAAAATTCGTAAAATTAGAAAAGTATAATTGGAATTTAACATAACTTTCATCACATAACATATCAATTACCTTTTTAACAGTTCTTTTATAATATTCGTTAATGTCAGGAATGAAAGTATCTAAATCAAGATGGTATTCTTTCCAAAAATTATCAATTTCTTTATGGACAACACTTCCAAGGTTTAGTGCAGGTGAAATGTATGGTAATTCTATTTTTTCTACATTTTTTATTCTCCACTTTCTTGGACACCACTTATAAGAACTCATCGAACTACTATTTACCTTAATCTTTATTCCCACTTTTTATCAGCTCTAATTTTTCTTTGGATAATTGTATAAACTCCTCTAAATTATCATTTGTTATTATTTTTCTTTTATTTCCCTTATCGTCCTTCTTATCTTCAATATACTCAAATAAGGATTTTCTTCTTGTTTTTGTTAGTATTTCGTCTAATCTTATTCCTACAACATCTAAAGTCTTTTCTAACTTAGCAAAAACAGTTTTTAGTATCATTTTTTCTTTGTCTATTATGAAAATACCTTTAGGTATGGTCATGCCATCTTCTATACATAAATCATTTGTTGGAGGAAGACCAAGATCGTTTTTCTTTACTCCTTTTATATAAATAAGTTTTGGTTTAGATCCAGCACCAAAATTACCACCAAGGTATCTATTTGCATAATCACATCCTCTAAGATGAGGATTTGTGACTTTATAATCCTTAAAATCTTTTTGTAATCCTTTAGGTATGCCAATCTCGAATATATTGTCCTCATTAAACTGGCTTGGATATTCTTGCCTTAATTTATAGATAATTTTTCTTCTTACCTTTTCCCATCCTAAATTTTTAGTGTTGTTTATTAATGTGAATATCTCTTTCTGAACTTTATCAGTAAATTCACTACTGTCTGATCGTCTTGATTCAAATCCTTTAATCATTAAACTATTTTCTTCCTTTACATAGTTTCCATCAGCCCACAAGACGTGTCCAAAATACTTCTTTTTCTTTCCAATACTTACCCATACATCTAAAACCTTTTCCATTGCCATAGAAAAGTGATGAGAATCAAGATTAAGTTCTTTTGCATACTCGTCATATCCATAGTGTATCCATTTTACAATTTCTTTTCCAACTTTAATCGCAACTTCTGGATTGTCTATGTCTTTTAACCAAACAAAAATTGAATCTGTATCTCCATAAAGAACCTCAACTCTAACTCCAATCTCCTTACTGAATTTTCTTGAAAAATCTCGTGCTATTTTTATTTCTTTTTGTCCTGTAAGTCTATAAGAATTAGCACATTCTGGTTCAAGAATAATAGAATTATCATAATCAAACTGACCAGTCACAGCATTTACGAAATCCTTTACAGTCTGTCGTGGTTTATTCTTTTCTTTATATTCTATTGTTCCAAACTCATATTTATCCCTTTCTTTTTCAAATTCTTCTCTTAATTTAAATAAAAAGGTAAATATGAAAGGAATGAATCCTATTGGTTCTTTTTTATAGTATACATTATTTTCTTTACAATAATTGTATAAGTGTTTTTCTGTTTCTCCTACAACCTTAATTAATGTTTCTACGGATATATTTAACGATCTTATTATTTCTGGATACATTTTAGAAAGATCAAGAACAATTACAAGACCAGACTTATAAAAACCCTTTTTACTTGGTAAGACGATCGCTCCTGCAGATTTTTCTGGTTTACCTTTCTTTTTGGTATCAAATGCTATTTTATATTTGTTTTTGAGTATCTTTTCTTCATAAATTACTTTAAGATAACTACATAAGCTCTCAATAATATGAGAGTCAAACAAAACAAATTTAGGATTAACTCCAGAAAACTTCTCGAATCGATCAGCTTTTTCTATTAATCCAAGTTTATCTTCTAATAAAACACATAATTCTACATCAATGAGACAATATTCAATAAATCTGTCCCAGTCATTATCATACCAATCTTCATCTACTATACGATCTGATGTTTTTGAAAGTTTATTACCATCTTTGTCAGTAAGATGAGATTCAGCAACTTTTTTAAGGGAATTTGCATATCTATGTGATCCCATAAAGTGAGCATAATTCTTTGGTATATCGTATATTATGCTTCCTCGTATCTCTGCATATCCATGAGCAATGTATGCAGTTCTTAAAGGACTCATATATGAATAGTTTATATTTAACGATTTGCTTCTGTTTATAATGTATGGAATATCAAATGTTTCTATAAAGAATCCATGCCATATATCTGGATTGTTATCTTTAAGATATCTCATATAAACATTCATCATTACCCTTTCATTATTAAAATAAAAATATCTACACGGATATGTATAGCCACTTTGACTCGAATGAAAGGTTCCATCTATAACAACAAAATTTCTTGTTCCAAAATACTTAGAAAGTAGAATATATAATTCTCTGTCTTTCTTATCCTTTATTTCTTTAGGTTTTTTAATTTCTACATCTTTATGATAAAAAAAGGAAAAAAATTTATTTTTAAACGAATCGTGTAATCCAATCATTTGGATTGGACTCGATCCTTTTCTAACAAGAGTATCAACTTTATCGATGTGATTCCACAACACCTCAATATCAATAGTTAAGGTTCTTCTCATAATGATTAAGGAACTAACATAACAGGAATAAGTAATGGTATTACCAAAAGACAAAAATCCAGGGAATGCATACATAAATTATAGGAATAGTCAGGGCGAAATCCAATGTTATGTTGCATTTTTTGGTTATGTTAGTTTTACCTCCATTGTTTTTTATTTTTGATATTTTGATGTGATGTTAGTTTTTTAGGATGCACAACCATACCGCAAATAGGACATATATAAACCTTTATCTCGCTAATTGGTATTTCGTGCGAACAATTAGGACATTTGCAGTAGTATTCCATTTTACATCACTCGTTTTTATTTACTTCTGAAGTTAAATCATATAGATTTCCATTATCTATATAAAAACATAATGGATCTGGTGCCTCCTTTAACCCATCTATTTCCATAGTTGAGTTAAGTATTCTCTGTGCTGCACAACCACCAAGACAACTTCTTACAAACTTACAGCTTTTACAAGGTTCTTTTAGTTCTTTCCATGTAAATTCTCTAAATTTACAATAGGTATCTCCGTGTTCCCATATGTCCACAATGTCTTCTTGATATATGTTTCCAGCCGAAAGATGATCTAATTCTTTCCATGCAGGACATACTTGAACTAAACCATCTGCCTTTACAAGAATTTTAGTTTTTCCTCCTGTGCATGCCTTTTCCTTTCTGGCATTTTCATTACCATCAAGATAATCAATGAGAAAGGTAAAATCAGCTGGTATTCCTATTCTAAATCGAGTCTGACCTGGTAGTTTTTCTATGTTTTTAATTTCCCACATATCACATTGTAGCTGTGCAAATTCGTCTTTGGTTAAGTTTAGTTCTCCTTCTTTTTTGCTGGTCTCTAAACCTCTTCCTTGAGGAACATATCGTAGAATTGACATCTTCGATACTCCCAATGATAAACACATCCCATAAACATACTTGAGGGTTTTATAGTTTACCTTGGTCGGAACAAAATGTATTTCTACTTTTATTCCTGCATCGAGTGCTCTTCGTATTGTTGTCATTGCTGCTGTATAAGCACCGTCTCCAATATTCATTATTTTGTTATGTTCTATTGGTAATCCGTGCATGCTTATAATTAAGACATCACAAAGTCCTCTTAATTTATAAATTCTTTCGCTCGAGAATGGAACAAACTGTTCAATCGTTCCATTTCTCCCTTCAAATTCCGTTCGTTGGATACCACAAGAATATACTATGCTTCTAAGTTCGTTTTCTTTTATGTATCTGAGTATTTCCCAGAAGTCTGGATGCTCAAATGGTTCTCCACCACTAAGAGATACATCTTTGGTTCCACAAAACTCTTTACAACGATCAATCATTTCTAAGATTTTATCTGTAGGAATCATTGTATCGTTTCCGAGTTCTGCACGAGAACTACAATGTAAACAATGCATAGGACATTTGTAAGTGATTTCAACACTTAATTCATCTAATGTATATTTCATTTTAGGTTCCTTTTTGTGTATTTTTATCCTATAAATATCTATTGAGTATTTTTATTTTTAAGCTTTTATATAATCACCGATTATATAATCACAGCTTATATAATCAATGATTATAATTCTCCAATTTTATAACTTTTTATTCTTCTTTCTACTTCTTTAAGGATTTCGTTATAACAAGCAACAAATATTTTTCTTTTCATATCTGCTTTCTCAAGAGCAACATCTATTTGTTCTCTTAAAAAATCCATTAGTTCTTTATTCGTTGCATTTGGTAAATCCTGATAAGTTTCTAATACCATTTTATCACCAATTTTTAACATTACCTTTAAATTTAATATTTTCTGCTTTCTTGAGCTTAAATCTCTTCCATTGCTTGCTTTTGACGATTATTTCTTGTCTTAAACCATTTATATTATTACCATTATTATTAGGTTTAGGCACTAATCCAACCATTCTACTGATATGATTACAATTACAACAAGGATTAAAATCTCGTTTTCTCGAGTATAGACGTGCTCGTATTAGACTCGTTAGATTTCCATACCATATTGATTTTAACGATTCTTCTGGTATCTTTCCTAATATTACCTCTCTACACCAGTCTTGACAACATAAGGGAACAATACCATCTGGAAGAATAACAAGTTCTCTGAATGGTCTTACACACATTTTATCTAATGGTTTATAAATTCGTTGTATGTTATACCTTTCATATGCTATATCGTCAATATTCCCTGCAGCATTATGTAATGTCTTTGCTTTCTTGTCATATCCTCCATCTTCAGTATCAGTATAATCTTGATAACATATAATTCTTCTATTAACATTACCTTTTCTATATGGATTGAAATTTGAATCTCCATAAGTCACATTATCTAAATCGCTATTTGATATTATTTCTTTTGCTTTTTCAAGACTTTTAGTATCATAACAATCGATAAATAGAATATTAAGACCATTGTTAAATAAATCATTAATCTTACTATTGCTAAGAATTGACATATTTGTGTAGATTAGTATTTGACTTTTTGGATTGTATTTCCTTATTAAACCTACAATATCAGTGGTATTAGCATTTAATAATGGTTCTCCAAATCCACCAAGCTCGAATCTAACTCCATCTTTAAGCCATTCTCCTATTTCTTTAGATAAGGTCTCTGCAATTTCTAAAGACATAAAATTGGTTATTTTCCGTTCTCTTATATCCTTAAAATCAACTCTTTTTATCCCACAAAAGCCACATTTTCTATTACAAATAATACTAAGACTTGGTTTAATTGTAATTGGTTTATTTTCAAACATTCTATTCATTCTAATCAAACTTTTCTATTAGTTTAACTTTATATAAAAATCTTGCATCTTTTGCCTTTTCGAGCCATTCTTCTAAGGTTTTAAATCCAGATCCAGCTACAAAAGATTTTAAATTTTCTTCGTGCCCTTCCATATTACTAAGATAAATAATACTTACAATTCCTCGTTTAATATCACCACGATAATAGTTGTAATAATTCCTTCCAGTCTTTCTCCTATGTTTTCGTAGTGTAATTACAAATCTTTTATTCTCAAGTTGGTTTCTTGCTTCTTTCACTGCAAACATTATCATTAGTAATCCCATACTTTTCTTATTTTAGGTTTAGGATTAAGAGAATTTTCGATTATTTTACTCCACTTGAATGATGGCTCGTTTATTTTATGTCTGTCGTTGAATTTAATAGCAACACCATCTTCATACTTTTCTACAAGGTAATCACATACTTTATTAGCCAATTCTTGTGTTCTATAATCAGAACATCCTGATTTATACCCTGCCATCCTTTTATGAAAAGCATATTTATGATAAGTTGCATTTTTAAATCCTTTAGAAAATATCTGAGCCACAATATCAAGATCTTGAAATAGCTTGCAGTTAATATCATAGATGATGTTATTGTCTACCATTTTCTTGTTATCGTTAAGGACAATTCCCCATGCTCGATTATTTTCTTTTAGTTCTCCTTCAAAATACCAATTGGATGGTCTAAAACTCAATGTCATCTGGATATACCCTTTTTCTTTCATTATAGCTAATGTTTCGTCAAAAACCTGTTGAGCTGGTATATCCAACCATTCAATTTTATCTAAATGAGGATGACCTCCCTCTGTCAGACCATTTCTTATTAGTAATTGATCCAGATTATCGTCGAGTTGCCATACATACCTTGTTTCATTAAAATAATATTGTATATACCTTCTTGAGAATGTAAGACCACAATTGCTTTCTGGTAATTTTAATAACTCAACATCATAACCTTCTAATCCTTCTTTATATAACTCGTATTCGTGTGGTTCTACAACTACATAGATGTTTTTGGTGCCATCTATTAATTTTAAGGTTCGTTCTTTAATTACATCTGGTCTTCCTCTTGAAGGTATGGTTATAACTTGTTCGTTCATATCATTATATCAACTCTTCTTTTTATTGGTTTATATTCATCACAATGTCTAAGATACTTGGTTCTTTTTATTACCTTATCTTTAGCTTTACAATAAAGATCACATTCTTCATTTATTGGTTCTGATTCTTGACAGTTATCACATATGTCAAATTTATTCATTTATCGTAATCTTCTCCTTTTTCTTGTGTAAATCTTGTTCCACACTTTTTACAAACCCATATAACAGATTTTACCCATACTCCATCAGGATCAAGATCGTAATACCCTGCACCGCAATTTGGACAATTTATTTTTACCACCTGGATAATTTAAATATTGTATTCCATACCTTTCTTTTTACTTCGTTGCAAGTCATTCCATCTTTGTTTAGGATAACTTCAAGTTCATCATCTTTTAGTTTTTTACCTTGCCAACTAAAAAGCATTCCGCATTTTTCACATTTAAATAATGGTTTAGGAAATAAGGCATCTTCTCTGTCCATATAATGTTTTTCAACACTATGAACATCGTGTAGACAGTATGGACATAGTATGTATTCTGATTTCCTTTTTATGTTCCAAAATTTAATCTTTTCTTTTAATTTCATTCTAAATTACCTAATATAAATGCTATATTATTATCTTGATATTTTTCTGGTAGTTTTATTCCAAAAAACTTAATGCAATGTGGTTGTCGTCTACTTGGAACTTTATCGAAATTCCAACATCGTTCAGACGAACAATCACAGTCTACAGCTTCACCACAATGAAAGTTTGTTGCCTTTAAGGCAAAATATCCTCCATTCCTGTGATGCATAAGTTCTTTATCGTGAAGTTTATCTATTATCTTTCTTAGATTATTTATGTTAAATTTGTAAACATAAATTTTAATTCCATATAATTTGAAATAGGTATCAACTAATCCATCTCTATATCGTTGATCACATAAAAATGATTTTTTATATTTGCAATTAGCACACATATCCTCTTCGGTAAGGTAATCCATAGGATCCAATACATCAATTAAGTCTTTATCATTCTCCATAATCCCATATCCTCTTGTTTCTTGTTCTTTTCTTTAATCCCATTTCTTTTCTATGTTTTTTAAAATAACATACTGAACAATATCCATCATCGGACATCCATATTTTTGCACCACTGGCTGTCCGTTCTGGATATCCACAACCTTTACATTTCTTCATTTTTTATGTTGATACCAAGGTTTTTATTATATTCTTTATCTAAATAAGTTAAAGAAAGTAATCCATACCCAGTAAGATCCAAAATTGCATCGTAAATGTCTTCTTTTTTACTTTCATAATATTTTGAAAAGATCAAATTAAAAAACCTTAATAATTTATCATTTAATCGTTGCCAAATACCTAAATAATGTATATAAGGATAAAGAATTTCATTATCCATAGGTAATCTAATGAATTTTTCTTGAATCTTCTCTATTCCGTCGAAAAAAGCATTTCCATATCCAGAATTTTTTTCTTTAAGAATACTTATTAGGTTTAAGGAAATTTTAGTTAGTAAATCACTAAAACTTGTTTTTTCATCATAATATGGACATTCTCCATCAACCTCCAAGAATGGATAATCTCTTGCTGTCTCAAAACACCAATTAAAGTTCTCAAGATAATGAATACATTTATGACAGTATATTTTAGACAATTTTTGGCACCTCTTCTATATCTTTAATTTTACAGAAAGGACAAAACCTAATAGGAACTGTATTACCATCCATAAACCTAAAAGGAACTATTTCTGGTTCTTCAAAAGTCCTTCCACAATTTTTACATCTATACATTTTTATCCTCTTTTATTGCAATCATTCCTACTGATATTAGATCCATTTCTGGAATTACTTCAAAATCGATATTACAATTTCGAAGTGTCATGTAAACATCAATACCCCAGCTTTCTGGAGCATTAAAGCTTTCGTTTGGTTTAGAACAGGGAGTTATAGGTTCTCCTGTTTTTTGTGGTTTTACTAAACCACATACTTTACATCCTCTACATCCTCCTCCAGAACCAAACAGTTTCATATTCTTTTTAGGATAAGTTTTGTTTAAATCAATAAGGAATCTTTTTACTCTCGAGTATAGTATGACTTGGTTTGCATTACAAGCATTTCTTTTAACTAACCAATTACTCATCGTTCTTCTTCCTTCTTTTCTACGATCTTCGTTTGATCTTTGTAAACCTTCGATTCTTTCTCCATTGTTTGCACGTGCATAAACAAGATATATTTTATTATATTCCGATAATATCTGTTTTGCTCTTCTCCATCGTGGAGATGCAAGACAATGATAATTTCTTCTAAACATACCACAATTCATGCACTTTAAGTGTGACATTGCAGTAAAAACTATATTTTCGAAGTCAATTTCTTTGTAGAAAACTTCTTCCTTATAGGTTTTTATGAACTCCTCAATTGTCTTATCTAACCCTAAAAACTTATTTAACGACATTTTTCAACTATTCCATCTTATACATGATTTCGAGTTGTTGCTCCCAGCTGGAAGACTTCAGTGGGCTGGTAGTCGACTTTCCAGGGCACTTTTTCCATTGTAGCAACTCTTTCTCGTCATTTTAAGTGTGGTGCAATATGGTGCAAATACATTAAATACACTTGTTAATTTTTTCCCTAAATTTATAATAGTTTTATTTAAACCGATTGCAATACCAAGCTCAATGTATTTACCAGATGTTTTAGTATCTGAATCATATATAATGAACAAATCACATTTATTTATAGCTATTAAATCTTCTGCAGCATAATGAGATTTAAGGTTCTTATCTTTATGGTTCCACCATTCTCTTGTAATAATAAATCCTTTAGATTTTAGGAAATTAGCTATGTTGATAATTTCTTTTTCGTCTTCTAATGAACCAGATATATACACTTTTAAAATTTTAGTTCTCCTCCTGTAATTTCTTTCTCACTTGCCATTATATATTCAATTCCACTAATATTATAGGTTTTTATTTTAGATTCAAGTAAATACTCGGGAACATAAAAGTATCCTTTAATTAGTTTTTCTCTCTTAAATACTTCAGTAAACTTAATATTTGCTTGGTATGTTTTCGCGAAATTATCCCTAAGATCAACAACATCTTGAGTGGTGTGGGTATAGATACATACCAACTCTTTTTCACCACCAAGATTTCTATAGTTATATTCATCTCCGTCTTTCTTAGTCTTTATTTCTTTAACCTTTTTCTTGTGTTGACTCAAAACAAAATCTATGTTCTCTTCTTTTTCTACAAGAAACCTTGGAAAGAAGTCATTTACAAAAAATATTTTCTTTCCATACTTATCAGAACGACCAACAATAAATATAGTGCGATTTTTAACAAATATACTTCTATTTGTTTGGTAGTTCTTTTCCATCTGAATTAATTCGAACTCAACTTTATTGTTTTCAGTCATTTTGTTTTATTTCTCAATCGAACCGATTAATAGATTAATACAAAATAAAGGAAAAAATAAATTAAATTTAGGTTATTTTTCTTGTTTTTCTTCTTCTTCTTCAGTTTCCTCCATTATAGATACAATATAACTCATTCCGATCCTATTTTCTGGAAGTTTCTTTTTCAGAACTAAAGGGAAAGCAGGTTTCATTTCTATTATTGTCATACCATCATATTGAGCTAACATAGTAATACAGTCAATATCCTGCAGAAGAATTTCTGACTCTCCTTCAACATTCATTGCGTCCTTCTCTCCTTTCTCAATTGTTCTCTCTACTTCTGTTATTTTGTTTTGTTCTTTTCCGTGGATATGAAACTTTCCATCTTTAGCTTTTAAGGTAAAGTGAGTTATTTTCTTAAAGACATTGCTAATATTCTTAAGTTTTAGTCTATTTAAATCAATTTTACATACTGCATCTGGGTTTGGATCTTCTTCGTTTTCCAAAGCATAATATGTAAGTGTATTATCGTCGTCTCCATACTTAACTGTTTCAAAAGCTTTCCTGATTTTCTTTCGAGATTCAATATCTCCTTCTGATTCTTCGTATGAAGACATTTTAAGACTTCCATTTTGGTGTTCAAATATTACAACATTGTCTTTAATCGAAATCTTTACCTCTTCGTCGTCAACTATTTTACTTAGGTATTCTCCAAGTTTTTCTGCATCAGAGATCGGTATCAATTCGTCTTTTCTAATTCCAGAAAGTTCTTTTCGCAATAATACTCCATACCTTCCTGTTTCTTGGTATTTCTCAACAAAAAGAGCTTTCTCTTCTTTATTTACTTCCAAGACATAACTGTCGATTCTATTTAGTTTTATTGCGGAAGAAACCTGCACAAGATTGTTTAAGGTTATTAGATCGTTTGTGTTAATTTTTATCATTTCTTATTTTCCTCTTTTAATTTTTGTGTTCTTCGTTTTTTATAACTCAAATAAAGGTTATACATAAAGTTTGGCATTGTAAGGTTTTGATAAGATTTTCCATAAAGTCCAGAATCTATTCTACATTTTTCGATTGTTGATCTAAATTTTGCTTCTGTTTCACTTATTCTGTCATTGTTAAATATAATTGAGGATAAGTGTCTGTCTGCTTCTTCATACCAGCGAACTTTAACATAGTCTTCTCCGTCTTCTCGTGGTGAAATGATTGTTTTTGCAGTAAACATAAAGTGAGCATTAATAATTCTTCCGTAGAACATCATTCCTTCTCTTTCTACATTTCTCCAGAACCAATGTCTTGGTAAAATACCTTGTTCTTTCTTTAAAGAAGGAATTTTACCTATAACTTTTCTCATTATTTCGTGTTGTGCAGCTAAAACACCACTCGTGCTATCCAAAATAACAGTGCCACGATCTATATTAGAAAGTGAATATAAAGCAATAAGAAAGTTCTTATAGGTTGCCATATGATCAAGTATGGTCATGCCTTTTCCTTTTCTTAATACTTCTACATAGTTTATATCTGCATGTTCGAAATATTCTTCGTTATCGAATGATCTAAGAATTTCAAGAGTGCTTTCTTCTGTTCCAATTACCCATACTGGAGTAAATGGTAAGAAATTATTATCTAACCATTCTGAAAAATCTTCTCGTTCTTTTTTGTTAATACCCTTAAAATCGTGCATAATGTGTTTTCCTGTTAGATGACTTGTAGACAATAGTTCATACGATTTTCCACTAAATGAAACTCCCTTTATTCCTATTACAAGTTTTCTTCGTATTTTCTTAGATTGCCAATCTTTTGGTGTTTGAAATAGATCATAAGGATCTTCTACAAGTTCAGAATCGTCTGGATATACCTCTGCCATCTCATCAAGTAATAATTTTATTTGTTCTCGTTTCCTTGGATCCTTTTCATCTTTAAGTTTACTGGAAAGGTAATCTAATGAATAAATTCTTACTTTTGCCATTTTTATACCTCCTTACCAAATATCTGGTTCTTCTTCTTCTGGTTCTTCTGATTCTTCTGATTCTTCTTCTTCTGGTTCTTCTGATTCTTCTGATTCTTCTTCTTTTTTCACTGGTTTTTTCTTTGCAGGTGTTTTAGCTTTTGGTTTAGCTTTTGGTTTAGCTTTTGGTTTAGATTTAGGTTTTTCTTCCTCTTCCTCTTCCTCTTCCTCACCAAGTAGTTCTTCAGTATCTAATTCTTCTGAAAGTTCTTCATCTGTAATCTCATCATCGTGTGCAAGATCAATAGTATCTACATCGACTTTAAATTGTGGTATTGGATAAACTCCATATGCTTTTATCATAGGATAATCTAATATAGGAATCTGAACAGTTTCTCCATCTTCAGTTTCTTCTTCTTCGTAAATTGGTTCCCTATTTTCGTCTTGAGATTGGAACTGAAATATAGAACCTACCACATTAATTTTACTGTCTTGTCCGAAATCTATATGGTTATCTGAAGGAATAAGAACTAAAATAGAGTCAACCAGGTCTTCATTATGTATAATTTCATTCATATTTAGAGATTCGTCAGAAACATATACCTTATAATTACCACTAAGAGATTCTTCCATATTTATCTGTAGAACATCTACATCTTGCAAAACAACAAATTCATCGTAATTCTTTTCTTGTTGGTCTTCATCTAAGAATTGGTGAATATTGTGAAATTCTACAAGTTTTGCACATTCTGCAGTAAAAGGATATAAATACTCCTTATATAAAGTATTAACATCTATAATGTTATCTTCTTTTAATGGAAATCCAGCTTTTTCAAAGTCAATCTTACTATTACAAGGGACAAACGAAGTTCCTCTGCTACTTGTTAATTTAAACAAAACAACTTCTTTTTCTTCATTCATTAAACCCTCGTAATAATCCTTCATCATGTTATAGTATTTTTCGTCAATTCTTTCAGTTTCGAGTTCAAGTTCTAAATTAAATAGAACAGATTCTAAAGTTTCTTTTGTTATAGTTTGGTTGATTTTAAACTCCTTATCAGATGATCCTGCAGTTCTTGCAGAAAACTTTACAAGAACATTTGTTGGAATATCTAATTCAACTGCTTTATCTCTTAATTCTACGAGAGAAACACCTTTAATTCCTTGTTTATTAGAAACTATTGCTAATGCTGTTTTTCTATAAGAATGAGCGTATGGATGATTGAAATTAGGATTCCTAAATTTTCCACCTGTTTTACGAGTGAAATATTCACGATTATCCCTTGGAACAATGTTTCCTTGCTTATCAATCACAACAACCTTTTCTTCCTCTCCAGTAGTTGGATTAACACTGGTTTTGGTCATCACATATCCATCATCAATTGTTTTCTGAGGATCTTCTTTCCACAAATCAAGTATTTTACCTATTGCTTTTTGAGCAAGATCCCTTACTTGTGAGGTTCCAAGAATAACACCATAATAGTTATCAACTGCTCCACCGATTCTCTCTTTCTTTTTCTTATTACCAAATGCAGCAAGTGCTCTTTTATGTATAATTCTATTGTTCCATTCTTTATCTTTGTATTTTTCCTTAATGTCGTCATATTCTTCTTTGTATAGACTTACAACATCTTTTAAGGTATCTTCTTTGTAATATTTAGACTTTATGATTTTTAGTCTTCCCATTACATCTTTTGGAATAGAAGAAGTCTCTTCTTTGGGTTCTGCTTTCACAACAACTTTTTTTGCCATTTTTCTTTACTCCTTTTTTATTAGGTTTTGTTTATTAAATACAAAAACAACAGATAATTCTTTTTCGTCTTCTTCTCTTACAATTCTCTCGGTAATGTCTCCATGTGATATCTCGTCAAACTCTTCGGGTATCTCTATGTATGTGTTTTTAGAGTTCCTTATTTTAAAGACCTCTTTCTTTAGGTAAAGTATTTGTTCTTTGTTTTTTACCGACATTTTTCATCATTTTTGATTGTTTTTGTTTTTTGTTAAATTTTTTTGAGTAATATTCAATTAGTTTCAGTGCTTATAAATATTACTACTACATAAGCTGTGATTATAATTCTGCATAATCATAGATTATATAATCAGGAATTATAAAAAAATTAATAATTAATTTAGAGTTTTTTGTGATTTTTAAAATATATTCTCTCCTCCCTTTCTTTTGGATACAGAAAGTCGATCATATTCAGAAGTATATAAGCAGGATTCATAAATTTCAAGTAGTCCACGTGCCTCAAGTTCTTCTTTTAATTTCTTTTCGGATAATCTCTTTTGAATAATATGAGATAAATTAACGGAATACACTTGGCTTTTTGCTTTTTCTAACTTAATGCTTTTCATATAATCTATAATTTCCTTTTTTATTTTACCTAATGTATCCTTTATTTCTTTTTGTTGGGAGTTTAGCTCTTCATAAGCAACTACTTTTTCAAATAAATCCTTATCTTTTTCAAGATTATACTTCTTTTTAACAGTCACACAGTTCATCTCCAATTAAAAAATAAATGACCAATGCTATTGTTGTTATTGGAATCAAATTATCTTATCATCTCTTATTGTTTATTTTTTGGTGTAAGGTATTGGATGCAGGTTGAGTTGGATACGAAAGAGGTTGTTTTATGGTAGATTGATGCATATCCAAATAATAACCCATCGAATATTTCCTTCCAAATTTATTTTTCTATTTTTTGTAATAATAGTGCTATTTTACTTAATAAAAAACTTATTTGTATAAATTCATTACATCCTTCATTCACATTTCTTTCTGCTTCTGCAATAGATATAACAGTTCTTGCTTTTACATTAAAGTTAAGATCGTTTCCTAATGACATCATTGTAAAATCGTGTAAATACCTAATAATATCGTTAAAGTTGCTTCCGTCTTGGTATAGCTCTAAAACCTTACTTTTGGCGTATGGAACCTTCTTATCCTTTAATAATGAGAAAATTACCTTAATAGATTCAAGATTTTTTTCTAATCGTAAATCATTATCAGTTATTTTCCTATTTAAAGCTTTAAATTCTTCGAGTTGTATTACAGGATATCTCATACTTCCATTAGACATATCAGCAAGTTTAAGTAATAATTCTTCTGATATTTCAATCTCTTCTTCTTTTGCAATATATTTTAATCGTGGCAACATTTCTTCTGGTTGTATTGGCATAAAGGTATATATACGACAACGATCTTTTATTGCAGTAATAAACTTAGTAATATTATTTGTAAGGAATATAAATCTATTAGATTTATCGTATGGTGTTTCCATTGCCTTTTTTAGTGAGTTTTGTGCTGCTTTACTTAACAATTCACTCTCTTCCATTATGAAAATTCGTAGATCTCCAATTGGTTTTAGTTTTTCTGTTTCTATTATATTAACCCTTATATTATCAACACCAGTCTTGTCTGAACAATTGAAGTTAATACAATCTGTAGTATAATTATCCTTTAGTAATTCTCTTGCAACAATTTCTGCTATTGTTGTTTTACCTAAACCAGATCCTCCATAAAGGATCATGTTGTTTAGACGTCCAGATTTTAATTGACCAAAAATTCGTTCCTTAATTATTTTATTTCCAACTACATCTTCTTCCTTTTTTGGTCTATATTTTTCCAAAAAGCTTTTTTCGAGTCTCATATTAATTTTCTCCTATATCTCGTTCCAATCTTTTTCTTTTCTTATATGAAAACAATTATACTTGTGATCTTTACTACTTTTTAAATCTTTAAAATAACGATTGAGATCATCATAAACATTTACTATGACTTTTGTTTTTTCCTCGTAAATTTCATCAAAATCCTTATTTACCTTAACAAAAAAACTTACTAATTCTTCAATTTTTTTAACTTTCCAAGGGAAATAATCTTCTGGTATGTGTCTTAGGTTTTTTGGATAGAAATGAACAGCTATATATATTTTATCAACTTTCTTTAATTGGTTCCTTGTAATCTCACCATAGTCTTTTTCCCTTCTTCCAGTTAAGAAAATATTCTGTATGACATTATCTTCTGAGCATTTTGTTTTATAGTAATTTATAAATGACGGATAAGGTTCAATATCAGCTAAGAGCTTTCTTGTTCTTTTTATATCCTCGATGTTTAGTTCCTTGTTTGAGAATACATCTTTCATTATGCACCCATCGATATCAAATATATTAATTACAACATCGTGTGCAGGACATTCCCATTTTTCGTCTGTTATTTCCCAATTAGAACCATAATGAAGTTCTGGTTTAGTTTCACCAATATCTAACTTACCACTGCCAAAACAAGAACCACATACAATTGTAAAATTCTTATCTTGATCGTATTGAATAGTTCCACTTCCTCCACAAATAGGACATCTCATATTAATTATCCTCCTTCTTAATTACTTCTAAAATTAAAATACCTTTCTTTGTTATTCTCATTGCATTGGTTTCGTTGTTTATTTCTATGAATTTTTTTCTTTTTAGTCCAAACAACACATTACCTAAAGTTGAATGATGTCTTATTGATGGATTGTCCTGAAATGAACCAAAAACAAATTCATAAGAAATCCAACCTTCGAAACCAAGTGGATGAAATTTAGACAATAATTTCAATACCTTAGTTTCATTTATCCCTAATGTAATGCAAATAACTTTTTTCTTTTCTTCCAAACTAATCATCTCCTTCCTCAAAAAACTTTTTTGTTTCTTCTACGAATTTTTTCCTTTCTTTTTTCTTTAGTTTTCTTCCAAATAGGTTCTTTTCTGCTAATCTTGAAGGGTTATATATGTTTATTAGTTTTATTCTTAGATAACGTCTATACCCATAAGAAATTACAGTATATACTATAAATACCATAAAATCTATTATAATCGGTAAAAAGGTATATTCAAATATACATGTAAATAATAATCCTAAAAAGAGTATTGTGTAAAGAATAAATATGTTATATTTATCGATCGCTTTTATTCTTCTCATATACTTCTTTTCAATCTTTCTTATGTCTTTTTCCTTTTCCAATTTAACTTTCCTCTACTTTTTCTCTTTTTTCCAATATAAAAACAGGGATGTTTTGATTTTCTCCAAAGAAAATTTCATAGAGTTGCATTAATGCCTCTCCTTTTTGTATTAGAACATTAACCTTCTCGTTTACCTTTTTAATTTCTGTATCTTCATCATCAAACATCTTTAACTCGTTTGATGCAATAACCATTTTATTAAATGGATACTTTGTATGAGGAAGTGCATCAGTCAGGATCATAGTATTTTTTAGTTGAATTACCCTAACATATTTGTAAATTTTACTCAAATACTCTATACAATCTTTTAGTGTTCTGTCTTTCTTGTAGAGATAATCTGAGAAGTCTATTTTCTTATTTTTTCTTTCTTCCCACTCTTTAACCTTTTTTTCTACTTCGTCCATTTTTATCACTTCTTATTTTTAATTATTTCTAACAAATCTGATGGATACCTTAATCTCATACGATCTAATGAAGGATAATATAACTTAACAAAATCCTTATACATTTTTTCGTTCTTTTTATACTTATCCATCTCACATAATAAATTATCGAATCTTTTTAGTCTCGAAAGATTCTCTGCTATTGCAAGACTTAATATGAAAGATCCTGACTTAAAAACATGATATCTTCCATTATCTATTTTTTGTTCTATTGAAAGATAACCATCATCAAGAGCCATTTGGATAACCCTTAACGATTTCCTTTCTAATTTCAATAAGCTTAATTTTAATTTGTTATCATCTAAACCTATTTTGTTAAGGTAATATAATAATTCGTTCTTTGTTGGGTATTCCAACATATGAACAATAAATTTCTTTGGTTTTGATTTTATCTTGTTTACAATAACAATAAAAGAAACATTTCCATTTGTTGTATTTATTCTTTGTTCTACAGCATTAATTACATCTTTCTTTATACTTATATCGTCGTAAATAATAATCTTTTTTCGGTATATGTATTCTTTAACCCTAATCATTTGCTTTATAACACTAATAGGAGTTGAAGAGTCTATGTTTTCTATTTTATAGTCCTTAAAATTACTAAAGTATTCTTGGACAAATCCAGTTTTTCCTGTCCCTTCAGCTCCATGAATAAGGACAAGATTATAACTTTCTAAGGATTCCCTAATCCTTTTAAACTCTATAATAATATCTGTCAGTTTCATATTAGTCCTAAATCCCTCATATCTTCTTCTTCTACTTTCTTTCTTTGTTCCCTTATCTTTATAACCTCTCCTACATTACTACATTCTAAGAGATGGTTCATATGTTTTTTGCAGACATAGATCTGAAACTCCTCGTCTTCTTTATTATAGTGTGTTCCAATTACGATATACTTAGATCTTCTAATACAATTATGGTAATTACACTTTTCTGTTTTAAATAGTTTCATTTCTTTTAAGCTCCAATTTTAGGTTTTCTTTAATATTATTTAATTGTTTTATTGTGACTTTCATTATTCTCATTAAATCTGAATCTGTTCTTCTAAAGAAATGATCTGGTTTCTTAATTCCAGCATCAAATAATCTCTTTAGTCTTACACCACCAATTCCTCTAACACTTTTTAGTATTGCAATGTCTCTATCAAGTGTTCTATTTTTAACCATAACCTTTAATTGTGAAATTCTCTTCTTTAGGTCTCTATCTTGTATTATTACTTCTGCAGAACTAAACAGACGATTCATAATACCACTAAGTTTTCCAACAGTCGATCTGTAAACAATAATCCTTACCTTATATTTTTCGTTAAAATATGATGTAAAAATCATAGGTATAGCTTTTAGTATTCTTTCATCGTATATCTTAGCAGAAACACCCATACTATTAAACTCTCTTCCACATAAGATAACAACTTCTGCATCTTTTTTCTTATTAACACGGATCATATCTAAGAACTCATCAGTATTTAAAAGTATAGCAGTAAGTTCAAGATCACTAATTTCCTTTCTATACTCCGATTCTACTTGTTTAAAGTGTAATGATGTTTCTGGCTTTATGTAGAATAAAGCAGTAATCCTTCCAAGAAATGTTGGAGTAAATTCGTTTGTATCAGTTTTGTTTATGAATCCATTTTCTAAAAGAAATCCTAAAGCTTTTCCTCCACTGTTTTTGAGTTCTTCTTTATCCATTTGTAAGCTTATGAGAGATTTATTTAATAGACAGTTTTTAAGTTCTTCTATATCGGTAATATCAGATGTTATCCATTCATTTAATACTGCTCTTAGTTCTAAAGCTAATTTAGATTCAACAATACTTTCCTCGAAGGTATAAGGATCGTCAGCAATTCGAGATAATATCAATACTTGGCATTCTTTTTCTCCAAACTGAGGTCTTCCTGCACGACCAATCATCTGTTCAACTTCTATAGTTTCTATAAGTTCCCAGTCTGAAATTAGTCCATTCCATCTACATGTATCATAAATAATAACACAATATGCTGGAAGGTTCACACCCATAGCCAATGTAGGAGTGCAAAAAATAAACCTTACTTCATTATTTCGAAACATACGCTCAATTTCTTTTTTCTGATAAATTTCAAGATCTGCATGATGCCATGTATAATTACTTTTCTTTGCCATTAATACTGGATCTTTAAGTCTAAGATCTGAAAAATCTCGTGCCAAAGATTCACAACGATTTCTTGAAGAACAGAAAACTAAAGCCTGTTTATCTTTTCGTATTAAATCGTGTAATAATGGTCTTATCATATTATTCCGTTCTTGTATTGATGCTGTTTGATATTCAGAATAATAATATTTAACCTTTATATTTTGTTTTACAGGTCGTTCTTCTGGAGGAACATAAATATACTTAGCATTAAGAAAATCGGCAATTAAATCGTAGTTATCTACAGTAGCACTCATTGCCATTATTGCAAGTCCTGTATGATGTTTTATTTTTACTAAAAGCGATTCGAGATTAGTTCCACGATTTCTTGTATGAACATTATGTATTTCGTCTACAATAAGTAATCCAAAATCATTAAATACCCAATGATTCTTAGGATTTCTCATTACTGAGTCTAATCTTTCGTTGGTAGTTATTACAATATCAGCTTTCTTATAATCTTTTTTAGGATCTTTTCGATAATCTCCAGTATCTTCAAGAACAATAAATCCCATATCATTAAGCATTGATACCATTTCGGCAGTTAGTGCTTTTAGTGGTGCTGTATATAAAGTTTTAAGACCAGCATTATACATTCCAATTATATAATGAACAGCAACAATAGTTTTACCATAAGCAGTTGGTGCAACAAAAACAATGTTTTCCATAAAATTCGAGTCTATGGCTTCGATTGCTTCTGCCTGTCCTTTTCTAAGTTCATAATTTAGATTAAAACCTTTATCGGTCTTAATTGTATAATTAGCTTTACCATTGCTTTTATTAAGTAATGCTTGTATTTTCACTTTTCACAACCTCTTTATAAACTTCTTGATAGTCCTTTAAAACAGTGTAGCAATTATTTCCACACTTTGGACAAGAATATACAATAAAATTCACATTGTATGTTATCCCTTCATCTTTCATGGTTTCTTCTTTTTCTTCTTGTTTAAATATTTTGAAGGTTTTTTTACAATGTTCGCATCGTTCTACCATAAATACCTTAAGGATATTTTTCTATTTAAGCTTTTATATAATCACAACTTATATAATCAATGATTATAAAATAATAATCAAATAAAAAATAAAAAATTATTTATAATTTATTTTCCACAGTTCTGGTGGTCTTCCTTTTCTTCCATTACCTTTTGATCGTGTTTTATTCACAAGTCCCTTATTTTTTAGTTTTAGAAGGTTGTCGTAAACTGTAGTTCTTCTTTTGTAAAGACCATTATACCCAATATTATTATCAAACTCATATCCAAGTTCTTTACAAATCTGACTTCTCCTTAAAACCTTACCATCTAAAATATCCAATATTCTTTTTTGTATTGGAGTTATTAAAAGGGTTTCATAGTCATATTCTTCTTCTGAGATTAACATTTATTTCTATTCTCCTTTATATACTTTAAATTTTCTTTTAAACGAGCCAAGTAAAGTTCGTCTTTTGTATCAAAACAAATACCTTTTGTATTTTCTATACAATCAAGGATATATCGAATATCAGAATCATATTTTATTGCATCTTCATTTGTAAGAAAAGCCAAATAATTTATAGCATTGTCTACAGTCATAGAAATAGTAATGGTATTTTTAACCTTTTCTTTTACTTTTCCTCTAAATTGATCCCAAAGACCTGACAAGTCCTTTTTCAATTCTTCTATATGTGTTTCAAGTAGTCTTGCCTCTTTCCAATGATCTGAATTACCTTTATCAAGTTCTTTTATTCTTTTTAAAAGTTTTTCGATTATTTTTCGTTTTGATCTCATCTTACCATATATTGTTTCAAAAGGAGTTTTTTTCTTTGGCATTGTTATGGTAATGAATGAGTCCTTCTCTTTACCTTGCTTTGTTTCTGTCATTATCTTGTTCCTTGCCTCATTTTTACATTCTTTTCTTTTATAGATCTTTTACTTCCTGCCTGGAACTTTATTTGATTAGCTTTATTTTCCTTTCTTTGTTCATTTAGTTCCTTTCTAAGCATTTCATTGTCCATAGAGGGTATTAATTCTTCAAAAATACGACCAATTTCCTTCTCATTTTTCTTCATTTTTCTTCCTTTACCTTTTTGGATTCTCTTCAGATATCTGTTTGTGTCTGGCATTATAATCTATAAAAGCTTATCTTAAGTATTTATTGAGTAATTTAATTTATAAACTTTTTTGGTAAACTTATTAATTTTGTAATTTTACCTTTAATTTTCAATTTTATTCGGTTTATGTTAGGTTTTTTGTCCCGAATGTCGTCTTTTCTTAATGTGACAAAAAAGCTAAAATTCGTTAATTTCGTAGAAAACAACTCAAATGTATGATTCTGTTTAGTTTTAGTGTTTTTGAAGATTGTCATCGTAAACTTCCGTCTCTGGACTCCATAGTTATATTTTAGTGTTAGTAAATTTTATTCGGTCTGGCACCGAGTTATTTTTACCCTTATTTTTTGGGTTTTTTACTCCTATTGTATAACATTTATTTCCAGTATAGTAATGTATATAAACTGGTATCAAGTTTTTCTTTATGATTCCTCCAATGACTTGTTTTAGTTCGTTTTCTTCTAATTTTTTATGTATTATTACTGGAAAGTCACATTTTATCATATCTTCTTCTATAACTTCCTGGGTTGGATTTACTATAACCTTTAATTTTACCTTTTCAGGAATGCTAATCATCTCCATTATTATAAACTGATCTTATTTCAACATTCCATTCTCTTAATCTTTTTAGGACTGTTGCTGGACTCAGATAAAATCTATTTAAACCTTTCTTTTTCTCATCATCAGTTATTTTACCAAATCCAATGTATTGTCTTTGGAACCATTCTGGATATTTCTTAATATCTTCCACTTGTATTAAATCGGATATTCTTTTTACTCCATCCTTCTGTATCTTATACCAATGAATCATTTTCTTTTTAAGTTTTTCTGGTATCTCCTTCTTCGGTCTTCCAAACTTCTCAGGATTCTTATCGTATTCCGTCCTATATCCATACTCCATTCTTTCCCTTATGTTCCTCAAGTCATACTCAACTTGAGCACATAACACATCGAAAGCAAACTTACCTTCCTTAGTTTTTGTATCTATGTTGTGACTCAGTAAAATTAAGTCTTTTTTGTTCTTTTTTATTGCCTCTTCGAATAATTTCTGTAATTCATAATTACTCCTTCCTAATCTGTCTAACTGAGTAGCAATAACACCATCAATCGAGGGATCTTCCATATATTTTTTAAGTTTTAAATAATCTGGTCTTCCTGTTTCATTCTTCGTGCCAGAAATTCCATCGTCGATAAGTCTTACAACAATTATAATTTCTTCGTGTTCTTTTTCAAAACTGTCTAATTTCTGATTTTGTAATTCGATTGTTTTATCGTTCTTTTGTGTAATTGTAGATGTTCTTGCGTATGAAACATACCTACTTGGTTTTATTTTTTCCATAATAAGATCGTTTTTGGCTAATTTTTGGTGATATATAGAAATCCCTAAAGATTATTATATAGTTTTATTTAAAATCCTTAAGGATATTACTTATATTATATTTTTAAGGTTTCTATATATTAAAACCATAATTTTTTACCTTAATATAATCTACGATTATATAATCATTGCTTATATAATCACAGGTTATATATTCCATAAAATAGGTAAAAACACTAAACTTTTACATAATATCCCAAAAATATGCTCATTTTGGGCTGATCCAGGAGAAAAAATTGAAAAGTAGTATTAAACTATGTTGGAATAAACTTTCCTAATTCTTTATTTTTTCCTTTAATAAGACATTATATCCTTTTTCAAGATCGTGCCATTCATCCCATTCCTCTAAAAACCTTCTAAGAGGATATACTACTTTCATAAATAAGTTGTTTTTAAATGTGTTGTTTTTAACCTGTTTAACTATTGTTTCTATACAATCATTAATATTATGCATAAAAAACACTGCTTCTCTTATCGACTTTTTTTCTTCTGGTATTTTACCTTGTTCTTGATTGTTTAAACACTCTAAAGTCATACAAAATCGTCTCTCGATTATAATTACTTGAGTATTGATATATTCCTTATTAAAATTTAGGTTATTTGTATTAAGATCTGTGTTATAAAAACAAATTAAAATTAGAGTAGATAAAGTATAATAAAAAGAAAATAAAAAAGATAATTAGTTTTTGGACTTATTCTATTTCACAATATTCCATAACAACTTGTAGGAGATGATTATAATCTCCACTTGTTGCTTTGGACTGAAATTCTTTAACCTTTTCTCCTAAACCTGCTTTTCTGAGAGTTTTTGATACCTTTCCAATAATATAATAGGCATTTCCGTCCTCTCCAAGTAATTTTACTTTAGGTTTTTCATTAGAAGAAATATTTTCGTTATCAATGTAATCAGAAAGCCAAGAAACACCACCAAAAGCAATCCTCCATAATGCAAGCTTTCCAGTTTTCACAGTATCATTAAACATAAAAAGAAGATCTTGTCTTTCATTGTTTTTGAAAAGATAAACCTCGTCTAATGGTTTAGATATTATCTCTTCTTCCTTAAGAATAAGATTAATACCATTAACCCATTCGGTTAGATCTCCTCCAGCACCATAGAAAACGAGTCCTTCGTTTTCTTTTGATAGACTAACGATTTTTTTATTATCTATTGTAGGAACATCCATTTTTTATTCCTCCTTAACTTTTAAAATATGGGTTTCAAAAAAATTATTTAGTTCTTCTTTACTTTCAAAAATGGCTGCGAAGGTTTCAACAACACCATCTTCAGTTCTTGGAGCAGTAATAGAGATCCATACACCATCAGAACAATGACATCCCTCTAAACCACAACCTTCTCCACTACTCATGGTGATTCTACCATTAACTTCGACAGCACCACCATCCTTTACAATCCCTTCGGGATTAACATTTGTATATTTGCATTTTTCAATCTTCATTTTTACAACCTCTTTAAATTCTTATTGGTGTTCCTTAAGTAGGAAACACTAACAATGAACATAAATGTTAGGTTATTTTCCTTTATATTTTGGACAACACTTGACATATGGACAATCGATAAGGAGATCAATACAATACCCAGCAAGATTATTACCACACTTTATACACAGTGTTCCATCTATTTTAATTGGTTCTGTATCGAGCTTAGAATCATCAGATTCTTCTAAATAAAACCTTAACGATTCCAATATTTCTTTATTTTCACACATTTTATTAACCTCTTTCTTTATATTTTCTATTGGTGTTCCGTAAATCGGATCACACTAACAATGAAAATTAAAGATTTATTTAATTAGATTTACGATTACCTTCTTTGCGAAGTTAAGCATTTTTGAAGTGAGTTCCATAGGTTTATCTGATCTGACATTAGTATAATTCATCGGATAAAGCTTATCAAGATAATCCCCTCGTGCATCAATAGAAAAAGCAAAGATTTTCTTAACCAATTTCCTTGCATCAGCCATATCAATAGCTGCTTCTTGTAGACCATAACTACTTCCTGCAGGTTGACCATCTGAGACCACAATTATTACTCCTCGTTTATTTTTAACTGCCTCAAACTTTACAGAAGCACCGTCTATATTGCTTCCCTGGTGATTGTGACGATTAAACATATCAAAATTAGAAATGTTAATAGGTTTTCCGAAGTCTTTTACAACGATATTTAAAGCATCATATTGACCACAAAAGAGAACAATTCTTAGGTCGCACACGTCTTTCAATGACTCAGCAAGAAGAACCATAGAAGTCTTGGCAACATTAAGTTTTCTTCCTCCCATAGATCCAGAAATATCAACCATTAAAGTGATTTTAGGATCTTCAACTCGTTGCTTCTTTGTAAAGCATCGGTCATATCTATAATCAGTTGCAATAGTTCTTACGACACTTGTATTTAATCTTCCATTTTTCCTTCCTCTTACATTTCTGCTTACTTTTATTGTTTTGAAGAAGTTTTCCATCTTTTTTATTAATATAAGGTTTTTAGAAATAATTTCGTTTGTAGGAGTCAAATCATCGTCATAACTATAAGAATGATGAATTGTCTTTCTCATATCAGCATTCTCGATCATAACTTCTTCCACATTTCTTACAGTGCCTTCATTTATTTTAGATCGGGCACCATAAGTAATTTTAAGAATAGCATCTTTAACCATTCCCTCAGTTTCCTCTTCAAAATCATTAAACTCAGCTTCTATTTCTTCCAGAGTTCTCTTAACCTCATCTGGATTAATCCATTTAGATTCTGAATCTTCCTCTTTACCTTTTTCATATTCACCCATAACAAGATCGGTTATATCAATCTCAAAATCATCTAAGTCATCAAGTAAATCATTTTCTCCAGAATTATCGTTATTTGATTCTCCTTCGTCTTCTTTATTCTTTCCAGTTCCCTTGCTACTTCCTTTTTCATTATCTTCTTCTTTTTCTTCTTCTTTTTCCTTTCCCTTTCCATTACCTTTTCCACTGCTTTTTTCTTCTTCATATCCCTCTTCTTCCTCTTCGGTCTCTTCACCAATCATTTTATCAGCAAGCTTTTCGATATCTTCATCACTCATTTCTGATACCTTTTCAGCAATTTCATCAGCTTTTTCCATTATTTCTTTCTTTGTTTTATCCAAATTAGCTGGTTGTTTATCAATGTTATTATCTGACTTTTTATCTTCATCATACATTGTATTACCACTCTTTTCGATGTTTTCCTTATTTCTTGAAAGTATATCAGCTAAAAGATTTAAGGAAACAACAGTCTTAGAAGGAGAAAGACCAGAAGTCATAACCTTCTTTATCTTTTCCAATTTTTTCATTTCTTCCTTTTTCATTTTATATTCTGCATAAGGAAAGGTTCCAAGTCCTTGAACATAGTAGATAAGATCACCAAGAAAATCTCTTACTGTATATCCTTTTTTCTTTTTGTCTTCAAGTTCTTTATAAAGTTTGGCAAGCATTTTATAGAATCCAGGGAAAATTTCTTTGTTTGTTAGGTCAATCCTGCAGTCCTCTAATGCATTAGTCATTTCGTGAACCAGTTTTATGTCAAGACCATACCTTCTTGAAACTTTTTGTTTTGCCTTCTGAATCATGTTTATAAAAGAAAAATAGCCAATATGACCAGCCTCGTGGCTTAGAAGAGCATAAACCTTTTCTCGATTGTTTTTATATCGTGAACTTACATTTATCGTTCTTCCGTCTGTAGCACTGAAATCCTTGCGAAAACTCAATTGAATATCATTTTTCTGAGAAATTAACCTTGCAATATTCAGATATCCTTCCTGTTCGTAATTTTCCATAACTTTTCAACCTCTTTCTTCTTTTACTTTTGTTTTTATTGGTGCTTGGGAAATCCAGCACACTCGCAATAAACAAAAATTAAAATAATGATGATAAACCATTTATTTCTTTCTTCAATTGTTCTTCTCTTTCTTGATGTTTAAGAACCATTTGAACCAGTTCAGCTTTTCTCTTTCCAGAATATCCATGGACTCCATTTTTTCGCATCCAATCTTTTATTTCTTTCCTCGTCCAGTTGTTTACGATTCCTACAGTCAGTTTAGGTTTTATAGTTTCTTCTTCAACTTTAGTTTCTTCTTCTACTTCCTTCAAGATCCTTTCTTTAACTTCTGGGTCAATTGTATCTTCAGAAAGCATCAATTTAAGCTCTCCAACAAAATCTTTACCAGCAAGGATACCTTGAGCAGTTTGAATTTCAGCAGGTTCTTTTGCAAGTTTATTGACAATCATATCACGGACATTTTCTTCTATGTAATCATTTTTCATCCTTGTGACTATTTTTGCGAAGTTTACAGCTAATCTTGTTGAAAATACCTTAGGAATGCTTAACTGTTGAGGACTGGCTGCCTCACGGAATTTATGAGCAACATCAACGATTAACTCAGCAACCTGTTTCTTGCAACCACTCATTTCACAAAGAATTTTAACTTCTTGATGAGCAGGAGCATATTCCATTAGCTTATTCATCCAAAAACGATCGTCAAATGCTTCTTGTAGTTCATTAACTCCTAAAACATTAAGGTTCATTGTTCCAATAACAACCAATTTTGCGTCTGATTCAAGCTCGTATCTTTGCCCTGCATTAGAGAAAAGATTGATATGAGCTTCACTCAATAGTGAATTGAATCCAATTTGCTCAGTAGGACGAATTGCATTAGGTTCGTTCATAATCAAAAAATAGATTTTATTCTTGTTAGCACCCTCAATTGCCTTTACAAGAGTGCCAGGAACGAAAACAGTGCCCTCTTCCTTCTTAATTACCCAAACACCCTCTAAATCACGTCTTTCAATCTCCTCAGAACCATCAACCACTTCATAATCAGCTTTAAAATCTTGAGCTAATTTGATTGCTAAAGTCGTCTTTGCAGTCCCTGGAGGACCAAAAAGCATAATTGAACAGACCTCTCCCGCAGGAAAGCTCTCTATGAAGGATTTCAGATGCCTGTATTCATTTCCTATTTCCACATACCTTACTTTTTTTCCTCTTTCCATTTTTAACAACCTCTTAAAATTTTTATTTCTATATATCTTATGAATATCCTCCTTTATAAATATTTGTGAGATCCATTAGGTCTGTAAACGGAACAGAATCGGTTTTTTCCACAAAAATCCAGAAAAAAGTGAAAAATCAATCTTCCAAGCTTATTCACGGAACACAGGATTACACGAATTTCTGTCACATTGGGTATGATATCCATACTCGGTGCATCGTAAGAAAATCGTCTGTTCCGACGATTTACCCTAAGTAAAAACGAAATTTATCAAAAAATATCAGTTGATTTTGAATTGATTCGGTTTTTTCTGTTTCTGGAACCCAAAAACCGAAAATATATGTTCCCACCCCAAAACTTTCGATTTCTGAGTATGGATACGATCGTTTTAAAACCTAATAAAATTACTTTCTGGAATCCAAAAGACCAGTTTTAAAAAAAGTTCTCTCCACTATAAAATATATATATTCTTTTAGTATTTTTATTAAATAATATATATTTTATAGTGGGGGAAAAAAATTTAAAACTGGATGAGTTGCTCCAAAAAAGATTAACCTGGTCTTAATAAAGACTAAATTATTATAAAAAGATAAGTAGATTAAATATAAAAATTAAATTTTTTACCCTTACTTTTTGTTTTCCTTTTTTACCCAACGATATAGAGTTTTCGAACTGATATTATATTTTGCTAAAAGACTTCTAATAGTCATTTCCATTCCTTCCAAGTCTCTCCATTTATATCCATAGTTTTCTTTTCTAAACTTTTGTATTCTGTGGTATTCTTGTAATACCTTTTCTTTAAATTTTTTACTATAAGTCATTTTGAGCCAATGGCTCCTTATATTTTTTATATCGAGGTTATATCGTAAATCCAACCGAATACCTAACATTTGAAACAGCTTTTGAATAAAGAGTGCCACCATAAATCATCTTTTTGACAATTTTCTTAAGCATTTTAACTGTTTTGTCCCAATGTTTCTCTAATCCAAGGTATTCATATTGAACAATCATGCCTGCTGATTTATCTCTAATTAATACAGTGCGTCGTCCTCCCTTATTTTTTGAATCTAAGGTTATTGAAACAGGTCTCTTTATATAAGAATAAGATAATGGATATACAATATCTCGATCATAATCCATAGCACTTTTTAATTTTAAAGGAACAGACTTTAAGAAATACCTTTTAATATTCTTTAGATTAGAAGATGTTAAATTTTCGGTTTTAAACATAACCTTAACAATTATATCAGATCCAGTAAGATCATACTTCATCCCTTTTTTTACTGCTTTTTTAGTTCTTCTTAGGTATTTTGGTTGCTCTTCTACCATTTTAATCTCCTTACTTATTGTTTTTTATTCTCTTTTTTCTCAAATTAAATAAATAAAAAGAAAAAGAATAGACGAAATGTCTACTTATTCATTCTTGTCGCTTTCTTTCTGAAAACTAAGGTTTTATAGAATATGTAAATGCTAAAAATCATACAAATTAAAAAGATTATCAAGTGCAGTGGTGGAACTGTTCCATATGCATTATAATATTCAAGGATTAAATAGAAAACATATAAACCAAAAATCAGCATTATTGCAGAACCAATAAATAAAAGCAAAGCACTTGCATTTACAAGCTTAAACCCAAATAATTTTACCATCTTCTCACCTCCTTTCCTATGTTTAATTTAACCTTTCTGTATGATCAACAATACCATCTTTTGTATAATAAACTCGTGTTCTTATACCTTCTTTCATATAATCTTTAACTGTGAACTTTCCAAAATCGTGTTCATTAATCTGATAACCAAAATCTTTACGATGAGGTCTATCATCGTCTTTTGGATATGTATTTTTCTTAAATAAACCTGTTGCTGTTCTATACTTACTTTTTACTCCTATCCTTTTATTAAGGAACTCAACATAATGTGATACTCCTCCAGAACCATACCCTATAACCTTAAGAAGATCTCCTTCTTTCATTATTGCTCTCCCAATTTTCCAAGACTTCTTTACATAAAAAAATCTGTTTGTAAGGTATTTTTCTTCATCATAAGGATCCATTTTGTTGGATATTAGTGTTTTTTGTCTTCCAGCTTCAACTTCCTTCTTAATATGTCTTTTAAATTGTTTCTTTGTCATTTCTTTTCCATATCCTATTGGTAATGGTCTTTCAGACTTAGGAAGTTTGTAATAATCAAGAATAAGTTTAACTCTTTCTGATTTTGTCTTTCCAGAGTATCCTGGAATATGATGTTGTCTACAATAATCACATAATTCCGTTCTTTTTAGTTTTTCTAATTCTTTTCGTGTGACAATCATTATATTAACCCTATTACAATTAAAATAGTAAGAATCATAAATATTGATGCAAGGAAAAAATAAACAGTCATCATAAAATTCTTTGTTTTAACCATTGTTCTTGGTTTTTTAATTTTATTCTTCTTCTGTTTTTTCTTCTTTTTTCCTTTCCTTCTTCTTTTAATGATACTACAACTCACTAAGTAATTTTTAATTAAAACCTAATTAACTAATGATCTTGAATAATAAATTAACTATAAATATTTCTTCATTTCATTATATTGTTCATACATTAGGTCTGCAGTCTTATCATAAATTGTAGATATTTCTTTATATTCTTTCCTTTCTTTACTTGATAAATTTTTTCTTTTAGACGATGATTTTGCCATGTTTGCAGCTTTTTGTGTTGCCTTGGCAACTCTTAACCTTTTACTCATTGTTTTTGCATTAGCAAAATGACCTAAAAGCTTTTCTGCAGAAACTCTTGCCTTTTTTGGATTCTCAAAATCAACTATTTTAGATAAATACTTATATTTAGATTTTCCAAATAAAGTTTGTTTTCTTTTTGCCATGTTTTACCCTCTTTTTATTTAAGATATGCACCTAAATAGGTTTTTGGTAGATCTCTAATTGTATTAATCCCAATCTTTACATTTTCTCGTTTTTTGTAAAGACCACGATCCTTTAAATAATCACAAATGGTCTCAGATTTAATATAATTGATATCAATATTACCATTCCATTTACCTTTTGCATTCACTTCTTTAATAGCAAAAGCAAACAAGTCTGCATTAATATAATCGTTCATCTTTATTAAGAAACGACCTGTTCTAAATCTATAATTCCCATTCTTATCCCTATAAAGAGTCTTTTCTTTTGCAGATTTAACTTCAACATCAAGTCTAATACCATTTCTTACGAATATATCAATACCCTTCTTTGTATTTATTTTAGTATTCTGATTTTTGTGTTTGTGTCTTATAATATCATTTTCGACCAGATGTTCTATTTGTGTTCCTTGAACCTTTCTTCTTGCCTGTCTTTTCGGAGTTTTTTTGGTCATTTTAATATCCTTTTTCTAAATCTAATCTTAATGCTATATCTATTTATTCCTTGCATAAACAACATAGTATCCTTGTATTTTTTCAATTCTGGCAAGTCTTTTTGTTCCTCTTAGATATTTCAAAAAATGATCTGCAGTTTCTTTAGTGACCAAAATCTCTTTTAATGAATATCTTTTCTTTCTCTTTCCTTTTCCATATGTTTTACTTAATGGAATACCTAATTTTTTTGCTAAAACCAATGCATCCATTTTAATTCCTCCTATAATTATTATTTTTAACTAAAATTATTTAATTTTTGCTTTCATTTTTGTAGATACTTGTAATGCTTGTGTTCATCTTTTGACATTTCTTTAAACATCTTAGAAAATTCTGGATTACCACGGGCAAGTTGTTCATATTCTATACTTGCTCCTTTTTCGTCCTTCAATAAATAATTTAAATGCTTTTTAGTTAGTTTCTTTTTAAGCATTACTCTTTCCTATTTCTTTGATTTTTTCCTTTTTGATTTTTTCCTATTATCTATACCTTTTATATCAGATCTTCCTGGTCTATTTTTCCAGGCTTTATCTGGAACTTTCTTTTGTTTTTTATGTTGTAAAGACTTATCCATAGCTTTAGACTTATTAGATCTACTATTATGAAATTTTCGAGCTTCTCCCCAAGAAATGGTTGGAGACATCCTTTTATCCACAACCATTCTCCTTTGTTTTTTACCATCAACCTTTCGAATGAGAACATCCCGTTTTTGACCATACATTACAGCTTTTCGGATTGTCCATTCTTCGGTAAGTGGATCACCTGGTTTGGATCTTTTATATTTATTTGGACTGTATTTTCTTCTTGCCATTAAGTTCACTCCTTTATCTTAAATTTTTAATATGCTTTGCAGCATATGGATGATCTTTAAGGTATTTTTCTTTGAATCCTTGTAGACTTTTAGGTTTACTTTCCCATATTGCAACTTCCCACCGACTTCCATCCCAAGGTTCAATCATGCATCCAAGTTTTGCTAAAAGATAATCAAGTCGTGCCTCAAAATACTCCTTTCTCCAACCAAGATCGTAAAAATCCGAATCTAAAGTAAGAACAACCAATCCTTTATTTTTGTCTTCTCTTACACCACATTCTGCATTTTTCACTACTCTTTCTTCGTCTGGAGTTAATGTCTCTTTTCTGATTCTTCTATAAAATGCTTTTTGTTCGATCTTTTCTTTCTTGAATTGTTCATCATATAACCTTTCCATTTTTAAGTATAACTTGTTTGTTTTAAGAAAATTCTCTTCATCTTGTGTGTAGTTTACTTTAGCAAAATACATACCTCTGTCTGCATCCATTCTTTTCTTGAAAATTGTCTTGTATATTGGAATCTTCATTAATTGCTTATCTATTTTATCTATTTTATCTCCATATACCTTATCTATTATTTTTGCATTTTTGGTATAACTTCCTCTATAATAAGCAATCATTTCGGCTCGGATTCTTTCTAAAACCTTTTTTATTTGTCCTTTTGTTGCATTTGCCATTTTATTTAACCTTTTTTATTAATTTAATTACTTTTTTCTAAATTTCTTGTTCTGCCATAATTTCACATATTTATTTTGGTTTATGTGAATTATTGCATGATCGTCAATAAATTCCCTTCTTGACAGTCCTAAAACTAATTTTTCGTCTATTATATCTATTCTTTTCATATAATAGCCACTGTTTCTATACCTGTGAACTGTTGCATATCTGTTCTTACTTGTTTTTAGTAAGATATAATCGTAATTATGTTCCTTTTCCTTTCTTATAACTTTATAGGTTTTTAATAATTTTTCGGGAATCTTCTTCATTGGTTTTTCTTTTCTGTTTAGGTGTTTCTTTCCAATGTCAGAATCAACATCGTGATATTTCATGCATTTCGAACAATATTGTGTTTTTACCATTTTTAACTTTACCTTTTTTAATTAACTTAATTTACTTAAATTTTAATTTATTTTCTTTAATTCTAACTTCAATATCTTCGAGTTTTATTAATGCATCAATAACACGATACGATGCATTATATAAATTGTCCTTATCTTTTTTGAACTTAACTTCCTTACCATATTTAAGCAACTTTTTTTGTATTGTCTTAAGTTCATTTACAATACCTAAAATTGCACTTTGTTTTGTTGTTATAATAAAACACCTCTATTTAGCTTGTATATCTTTTACTTCTTTTATAATCTCTTTTTGGTAAATTTACTGCTCCTTTTTCACTTGCCTCTTTTGCACAAGAGTTCCAATGTTGTTTAAATTGTAATCTTCTAAGTTCATAGTCTGAAACATCTCTTGCAAATTCCATATGTTTCCTATATATTTTTCCACGTCCTTTTTTATGAACTCTACAACATTTCGTGCACCAATAATACCCTTTCTTATCTATATTTTTAGTATCTGTTGTCTTAGTCATTTTATTTCAACTCGAATTTTCTTTTACAACTTTTACACTTAAATTCGGCTTTCATTTTAGCTTTTTTAGACATAGGATCGGTATAAATGAACTCTTTATCAACCTTTTTACTCCAACAATAAGGGCAATAAACACTTTTTCGATATTTTACAGTTGTCATTTCTTATTCTCTTTAACTTGTTATTTGAGATTTTGGTAGCCACTTATTTAAGTAGGTTGTTCCTCCAAGTTCAACATCACATAAGACTGCTTTTTCGGTTTCCCTATGAACATTGGTTATATTTCCGTATTTCATAGTCCCTGTTTTTTGTTTCATAATCCAAGGTTTAGCTCGTTTTCCTATATATGATCCAGATACAGTTGTTTTAGTATCTGGCTTGCCAGACTTCATCTTTGCTAATATTTTGTTTGCTTGATTAATTTGCTTTTCGGTAAGATGATCTCCACGCTCCATTTTTACCTTTATATCCCTAACAAATTTCTTTTCCCACTCTGTTAAGACTCCAAAAGCAGAAAAAGGCATCTTAGAAAAACTACTGGTCTCCTTAGGTTTGGTTCCAACTTTTTTCTTCTTTTTAATATCGTCAAACCATTTTTGCTGTTTTGGAGATAATGTTCTCCCATATCTCAGTCTTTTCCATACTGATATTAAGAAATCCTTTTCTCTCGATGTTATAAGAATTGGATCTATATTGTTATCTTTTAGAAACTTTCCCCATTCTTCTTTTGAAGACTCTAACCTTTTTCTTCTTAATTTTGCATCTTCTTCTCTACGAGCTTTTTGTTGCTGTTTTTTCTTTTCTGCTTTAAGCTTTCTTCTCGCTGCAAAAACAGTGTCTTTCATTGCATCAGCAAAATCTTTATAGTCCTTAGGATAATTCTTTGGTTCTGGTATCTTATCGACAAATCTAAGTAATCCATCACGACTAAGTATCCATCTCCACTTACCAGCTCTAAGTAATTGTTTTTTCTTTAAGTCAACATAATCTATTTGGCTTTCCCAGTTTTCTAATGCTACAAGTTTATAAATACATTCTGATCCAAGAACATATGTCTTTTTATCGTGGTGATCCTTAACTCGATATTCATATCGTAATGGATGACCACACTCATCACAATTCCCAATCACATCTCCCAAGTCTTTTTTGCCAATATAATCGTATCCATGCTTTACAATGGAAACACTTAAGTCGACATGTATCGGTATTTTTTTAGAAGGAGTCATTTCAACCTTTTTAATAAGTTTTTATATTAATACTATCCATACTTTCTATACTTAATAAAATACCTTCAAGTATATTTAAAGATTAGGTTAAGAACTAAACATTAAAAACAGAAATAAAAAATTAATTTAAAATTTTGAGTTAATTAAGAAATTAGCAAGGTTTTTGTTTATATCTAATCTCTCTGCGAGTATTGTTAGATTCTTCTTTTGATTTAAAGCATCTTTATAGTCTTCCACCATATCTAAAAACAATCTTAGATCTTTATAATTCCCGTTATATTTCACAACATATTTTTTCTCAGAATAAGTTGTATGTTTATCTAAACACCCTAAACTACATAAATCTAATAAAGCATTATCAACTTTAACAAATTGTCTTTTCTTGTCTTTATTATAACCTAAATGTTTAAATAAATCACCACAACAAAATTCTCCATCTGTAGAAAGTCCATCAATTATTTTAAAGTGTATTTTATTAAGAGATTTTGCCATATTTATCCTAATTCCTTTTCTTTTTCTTTTTATCGTGGCTTCGTATTCTCACAAGATAACTATTCCTTACCTTTGTGACTCGTAAACCTTCTTTTTTCAATTGTCGAACAAGATATGTTGATATAGGATGTGGTGCTTCTCTATGGAAATCAAATTCAAATATACTTTCGAATAATTGCATAGGGAGTTTAATCTCTTCTGCTGTTTCTAAATATTTCTTAGCATTCTTTACAAATTCTTTCTTTTTCCTTTCCTTTTCCTCGTTTGAGGACATTATTTCGTAAAAGGTTTCCCTTAAGCTCATTGACATATTAAATTTCTCCTTTTATTTTTGATATTAAATCTTCTTTGTTATCTATATTTTCGTTTACATATGAAATTATACAATTATACACATTCATTTCACCATAGAGATTAAATATTTCTTTTAGCTTTTTCATCTCTTCTGAAGAAAAGTTTCTTGTGTATATGAACTTTTTAAGTTCCAATGCATTTTTTAATCCATTATACTTAACAAAATAAAGTAAATGGTTAATTACACCTTTCATATCTTCTTCGTTCATCATTTTACCTAATATTTATTTATATACTTATAAAATGAATATTTAGCTTTATAAATATTTTTCATTTGAAATATTAACTTCCACGTCCTTTCTGGTTGTTAATATAATCAAAAATTATATAATCATTGATTATATAAGCTGTGATTATATAATCAATGATTATAAATCATTATAATCTACACGTCTACATCTATTCATTAAATTCGTCTCTACAATCATTTCCCAATGACGTCTTTTATTCCCTCCTTTACTTGATTTCCAATCTTATAACCATTGATTATATAATCAATAATTATAATTTATAGATTTAATCGTTGGAGTTTAGGTATTTGGATAAATAAGTAATGGAAATACGAGTAGATTAGTCCTATAAATTCTGTAATAGGAATCTATAATCTTAAAAAATAGAGATATAATACATAATACATAATGAGTAATATAATATAAAAAGAAAAAAATTTAATTTAAAGATCGAGTTTCATCTTCTTGAGGTATTTCTTTATGTTAAGGTTGATTGGCTTGTTGTATTCATATGCGACATGAAAAAGTTTATTCATTTCATTTTCGTAAAGTGCTATTACCATATACCTTTTCTCGACATATTTATATTCTACTCTGCATGCTTTTATTTCTGGTGCAAGCTCTGTTGCATTTACAGATGATACATTTATGTTTATATTCTTACAAGAAAATACAATGACCATATCATCCTTAAAAGCAACAATATCTGGCTTACCAGGTGCACCATCAATTTTAACATCGTCAAATAATTTAGATTTCTTAAGAAACTCTCCATAAACCTTTTCGAATAAATGTCCCTTGTAATAATTCACTGTTCCTATTTTAAAGTCTCTTGATACTTTATAATAATCTCCACGCATATTTGAAAGAATAGAATATACTCTGCCTTCAGTAAGACCATTCTCTTTAGCAAGTTCATCCACACCTTTTTCATTTCGTTCCTTAAAGATCTTAATGTTTCTTTCGATTGTTTTTCTATGCTCGTTTTTCTTTTGATATATTTTTAATGCTTCTTCTTCAATCATATCAAAATTAAATAGGAGAGCTTTATCCTCGAGTTTTTTAATAAGCTCATTGTATTTCTTGTTATCGTCTACATCTGGTAATTCACAAAATAGGTTATCACCGACAAATATACCTTCATCGAAATAATAGCAATACAAATCATATATTGTCCTAAGTTCCCTTTCATTATCTGTAAACTTATCTTGATATTCTGTATAAAGCCACATGCAGAAATTCTTATATCCTCTCTTTCCAATAAATTTGTCCTTAACTTGTGATATTGCCCACTCTACAAGTTGCTTGTTCTTTTCTGATTGTCTTTTTACTTCGTCAAATACTACATCTGGACTTGTTGTTTCTTGATACATAGAGATACTGTCATTAAACCAAGGACAATGGTCTTCATATTTCCAATCGATAATCCCTGTTTCTTCGAATCGTTTATAGGTTGAAACTAATAAACCTTCCCAATCTTTCAGTTTCATAATTTTATTTCCATACTCTCTGAGAATAACATCGTGATGCATATGTTGTTTTATGAAAAATCTTGGTAATCTCCTATAAATAAGCACGTCTACAGACGATCTAAAATCTAATAATATATTGTATGAGATCGAGTTTATTATTACTATTATATTATAATGTCTTGATTTTGAAAGGAATTTAATAAAGTTTCTCATTTCTTTCTTTAATGCTTCTTTTGCATTTGCACCTAATAACCCTTCGTCTACTACAAGAATAGCATTAGACTTTATATCTCTAAGTTTTTTAATATTTTCGAATCTTCCTATGTATTCTACAGGACATACTTCATTAATACTTTTAATGACAGCATCTGTTGCTTTCCAGAATTGAACGATTCGTTTTGGATTTCTATCTAAGGTTGTATTTGTGATTTTAAAAACTTCTGCCGTTTTTCCAGAACCACGATTACCTATATTCCAAATAATGAAACTATTCTTTTTTAGTCTCTTGTCTCTTTTTAGAAATGATATCCATTTCTCTGTAATAACCTTAAGCTGTTCTTCACTATAATCTTTTAGAAGTATTTTCCTAATGTTTTCCCATTTGTCTCTTCCAGTCCCAAAGATTTTCTTATTAGATGTCATCGTCAAACTCGTCATCCTCCATATCGAAATCATCATCATCAAATTCAGATTGATCTTCGAGATATTTTTGTTGATTTTCGAGCTGTCTCTTCTTTCTAATACCTGCTAAAAATGATGGTCTGAATAATCTTGGTTCATTCAACACTGCATGTGATCCAAGAGCTTTATTTATTGTTGATTGACGAATTTCTTCCCAATTTTCGTAATGCGAACCAACTGCCTCATAGAATCGTTTCATAACAAGATGAACAAGGTATTCTATAGTTGGCATGTGAGGAAATTCTTCTGTTATTTCAAGATGTAATTCTGATAATGCAGCAATAAGCTTTCTATTTGCTTTACGATCTCCAGCTGTTCCTATAATTGCTGATATTCTTTGAACATGTCCTGTAAGATTTGGTGTATCAAGAGAAGATCCAACTGTTTTTAGGTTTTCTTTTAACTCTTCTAATTCGTCGATGACATTAAGCATTAGGTTAATTCCACCTAATGCACGTTCATCACCACTATCCCTTATGATATTTACACCTCGTCTTTTAGGTTAAAAAGCCAACAACAGCAAGAATTATAGATGCAATTACTGCACATGAAAGAAATATCTTTACACCATCAAATCTCCTTGTTTCATCGCGTGCCTGTTCTGCATATTTTCTTCTCTCCTGTTCTCTTCTTAGAAGTAGTGATATGTCCTTATCGCTATGTTGATACATCTTTTTCCATTCTTTTGCTTCTCTCCTTACATCATCTAATTGTTTTTCTAATCGATCAACTTGTTGTTTATACACGTGGACAAGCTTTAGTTTCATATCATCTTCCATCTTAACAATTTTTGCAGCTTCAGCAGATGCTTTATATAACCCTTTATTTCTGAATGGCAAGTATGTAATTAAAATAACAGGAACATTCCAATCTAACCAGGCAATAAGATCACCACAGAACCTTCCAAGATTTACTCTAACTAATTCATTGTTAATTATCCATTCAGAATTTTCGAGCCAATAAACAGCCTCGTCGAGATAATCTTCTCCGACAAATATAATGTTGTTGAAAGGTTGTTTAGGATAATTCTCTAAACGATGTATTCGTGGTAGGTCTACTTTAGACCATTTATATAATTCAAGTGGTATTCCAGAAACAACAGAAACAATTTTAACCTTTCCTTTCCTTTTATTTTGTGCATACCAAGCTGCAACTTCTAAAACATAGTTATCAATGAGCCATTGATAATTACGATAATGATCTTGTAGCCATCCACATATTCTTGGTGCATCTCTTGGATCTTTAGCACCATCAAAGATTTCATCATAAGGAAATTCTTCTACAATTTCTAAGGCAACATAGTTTACCTCTTCGCTCCAACTTTCGTATTTAGGTTTTTTGGTAATATCGATTTCTTCAAGGATACTTCCATCACTTTTGCTAAGTATGTTTAGTTTCTGTAAAGATTCTATTCCTTTTATTGGTTTTCCTCTGCCTCTTATAGTTATTCTTCTTTTCGATACAGAATTATCATCATCTTCTCTTATTTGAACCTCTCTTTTTTCAGTAATAACAGACCTCGATCGTTTTATATCACTATCCATAACTTCGTTGATTGGTAGTTTTTCTGGAACACTTGTTGGATCGTCTTTATCCAATTCTTGTGCAGAATCCTTATTGTAATTCTTTTTTGTTTCACTTTTCTTTTTTAAGTTCGACTTTTTTCCCATTATATTTACCTTTTTTATTATTTTCAATATTATCTCCATCAGGAAAGCTTACTAAATCGTCCATAAAATCTCTGTCAACTTCTACTACATCTTCTTCGTCAATATCGTCTTCTTCGTAATCAACAGCTTCGTTATTATTAACATTACCTTCCTTAACTACTGAATATGTTAGTTGTTTTCTTTTTTCTTTACTAACGACCTGTCTTCTGTCTATTCTAAACATAATATTCTCTCTACGATCCATTTCACTAATCATCGATTGTTCAGTTTTTACTAATTCTATTATGCTGTTTCTCTGTCTCCTTGGTAGTTGATAGTATCTTGTAATCTTTCCAATTTCAAACTCAACAATCTCTCCTTTATCCTCTTCCTCATCCAGTGGTCCTGTGAGTATTTTCATTCCTCCATACTTCTCGAGATTCTTGATCTTTTGTTCACGCATCAATGTAAAAGCAACAGCAATCCAAACACAATATCCAAAAAGTAAAGGTAATATAAATTCGAATGATCGTGCTGCCAAAGAAAACATAAGAATTATCAGGAATACATACCCAGATGCAAGTATCAGTGTTTTCCACAAATCTGTTCCAGTAAAATATTCTTTAATCGGCATCTTTATAAGCTTTTTAATTTATTTATTTTTTGGATTCTCTTTTTTATCTTATTTCTTGATAAATACACAACAATAGGAATAATTACAAGATATGTCATCCCAAATACAAATGATGGTAGGTTAAATGGGAACATGTATAATGAAATATCTGGTAATACTATTTTAAGGAACTCATAGTAAATTATTGATATTACAAGACCCATTGTTGCTATTACGATAAAAAAGAAAATCTTATAGAATTTTTTAGTGTCCATAATTTATTTTCACTATTAAGAGATGTTATTAATACTTAATAACTTAAGTATTCTAATAATAACCATATATTTAAACTTTAATGGTAAATAACAGTCCCAAATTAATAAATTTAGTAAAAAAAGATAATAAAAAAAGGTTTATGCTGGCTTATTGGAAATTATCTTCCACTTTAGGTTTTTATTCTTTCCACCTGGTCTTGTCCTTTTCCACTTTATTTTTCTCCTATTTCCTCTGTTTATAATTGTCCTCTCCACAATAGTTCCAGCAGGAGCATTCTTAGGCAAGACACCTCTGTGTTTTGTTGGTTTTCCCATTA
>Ga0180432_10000451_pt1 | contig 67072 bp, 75 predicted proteins | sample SS_ome_10_FD_132414 | JGI IMG/M metagenome (GOLD analysis project Ga0180432, IMG submission 132414) | Hypersaline lake sediment archaeal communities from the Salton Sea, California, USA - SS_1_MS_2 metaG | ecosystem: Environmental > Aquatic > Non-marine Saline and Alkaline > Hypersaline >...
CGTCCCTGGACAGATCGCACTTGGCGCCGCTAGAGCCAAGTCTGGGCTGGGCAACGAAGATCTGGCGTTGATACAGAGCCTGTACAACGAAGCACAGAAGTCGTAGACCATCGGTCCGCCGGGCCAGTTCGTGGACGGTTTCCCTTCCTTTACGTCCACGGCTGGTCCGGTTTATACTATAGGACATGGAAAAACGCTGTTGGAAATGCAAGAAGACGAAGCCTGCGTCGGAATAGAGTAGAGGTGCTGGAAGCCGCTATCACTTATCTCAAGGACACACAATGAACAAGGCTCTTATCGCCGTTTTGGCTGCCGTGTTCCTGATGTCCCAGGGGGTTGCCGGAGTCGCACCACAGCCGAACATCGAAATCAAACCACCGGGAATCGAGAAGGCCCAGCCAGTACAGGACGACGACTCGTGGGACTGCGGCTACGGCGGCACACCACAATGGGTAGAGACCGGCCTGGAGACCGAGGTCGACAAGCCGGAGGTTCCTGTCGAAGGCCCAAATACCCATGTGTGCGTGACCGTGCTCTGGTGGGCTGTTCCCGACCACGAAGAACACTGCCACATGTGGTATAACGACTGCCACTGTTCTTCGTGCATGGACTACTGCTGCGAGGCTCCCGGATACGTCATGTATTCGGTTGAGTTCAGGAGCGAGACCCCGCTGGGGGTGGTTTTCTACAAACAGATCGGTATGATTGACCAGCGGATCGCCCGAGAGGGCTACGGCCAAGAGGAATGGTCGACGACCAACGAATGGTCGTGCAGAGGGAAGAAGGGCGTAACGGAATGCCCATACGAAGCCATCCGCTCGATCGTCGAAGAGCAGCTTGGCTTCGAGGTGAATGAAATTGAGATCCTGTGGAGAGGTGTTGATGAGGACGGATACTAAGTGTCGAGGGTGTTGTGAAGAGGACCTTCTTCCAGTACAGACAATTCACTACGACCCAGTAACTCGAGAGGTGGTGCTGCCCGGCGCGGAGCTGGCAGCAGCGTTGGACAATCCGCCTCCGGCATTCTTTGACATCAGCTCGGTGTTTGCACCGGCTGACCGGTATGCATGGGAGAACGCCCATGACAAAACAAGACTGGAATGACTGGTTCGTACGCATCCTGCTTTGGATCGTCGTGATCCTTGGCTTACTGAGGGCATTTCTACGATGACGTTCGAAGACAAACTCGAAATCGGCCTGGGTGTTATCCTAGGCGTCTGCATGCTTGTTCTGGGGGTAGCCGTACTCGGAAGCTAGGAGGCAAGGATGTCTCTGCAGCGCATAGTGGGCGTAGTTATGATCGCCTGCGGTCTTGGCGTGTGCATGTTCTCATGCTTCATGCCGCCGGGTATTCCCGCTTGTAATACGACGTTTGCGGCGTTTCTCCTCGGCGGCGTCGGTGCAGCTCTTGCACAAGAAGCGGAAAACAGGTCGCAGAAGAAGTCTGCCAAACATCGGCGATAGCTGCTATCATGGATAGTGCGCTGGACCGATGGTTGGACCAAGTCTTCTCAGGAGAACAATCATGCGACCAGTTTACAGTCTCATCGTGCTCTTCCTTCTCGGAGGAGCGGTGGCCGCAGCCGAACAGCTGGAGCAAGTCCAGCATCTCCAGGACAGCACTGTGGCTATCTGGAAGAACAGCCGCATCGTAGGCACGGCGTTCGTCGTGGATGTGGGCGAGGGGTACGTAGTTGCGCTTACCGCAGCCCACGTGGTCGATCACATTGAGATCGCTGCCCCGCCATCCAAGGACAAGAAGGTCAAGGATGCTCCGAAGAGCATCTGGACTGCTGTCCCCGTGTCGGGCGTGACTAAGCTCGACAGGCGCGGCTTTGCCCGGGTCATTGTCTACGACGAGGAAGAGGACCTTGCGCTATTGCTGATCCTGACGCCCGATAAGTTCCCGCACGGACTCAAGCTGGCAGAGGCCAAGAAGCCCAAGCTCGGCGAGGAGGTGTGGCACTGCGGCAATCCCAAGGGGCTCATGTGGGGTAGCGTCAGTAAGGGTATTGTCAGCTTCGCTGTTCGCGGTTCGCGAACAGAGAACGGCGTCCAGACCTTTACGCAGTTCACGTCGACGACCATGAGCGGCTGCTCCGGCGGGCCTGTGGTCCGGCTGGGGGACAAGGAGCCCGAGGTCATCGGCATTATGACGCGCTTCCTACGTACGCCCTGCGTGGACGACAAGGGCAAGCAGATGACGGTATTCTCGAATACTGAGAATATGGGCCTGGCCGTTCCAATGACCCGTATTGCGACCTGGGCGAAGAAGCACAAGATCGGCTGGCTGGTCGGAGACGGTAAGCCGCCCAAGGTCGAAGAGCTCAACAAAATGCAGCCCCGGGAAGGTGCTGCGTTTCTCCCTATGGTGATGATGACGAAATGATATCGCAGGATACCTGGGTAGCGATCGGGATATTTGCCTCAGTAGCGGCGCTGCTGAGCATCTATCTCGTGTCGCTCTGCCCGAACAGCCGTACAAGGCCCTGGATTCGGGTCGTGGGATTTGTTACATTCACCTGTATCGCCGCGGCCATGGGGATTGCCCTTGGCGCACTAGTTCTCGCGATCGCAGGAGAGTGTAATGTCCAAATCCAACGGTAAGAAACCCGTACCGCCGCCCGTTCCGCTCAGACCGGAAAACCACAATGCGGAGCTGATCCGCATGTCGGTGTACTACGCGTTCCTCCTGATCATCATCGTCGTGGTCGCTCTGTTCCTCAAGAGCATGATCCGGATGGTGATCGACTACAAGACCCAGGGCGAGCCCAGGCCGGCCGTCGAGGAGGTCTCTGGCGTGCCGATGACCGGCATTCTCGAACCCATTCCCGTCCTACGCCACGGTACGAAGGAGAATACGGGCGACATCATCTCCTGGGTCGCTGCCAAGGGCCGTTGTGCTGGCTGTGGTGAGTTCGAGAAGGTCAAGTGGGCCGGCGACGTCCAATACAAGTGCATGAGCTGCACCCACTACCACAGCTTCCCAATCGTCTTCGAAGGGGGTGACTAATGGACGGGCTCGAACCCGAGGTCCGCTGGCCTATGGCCTTTCTGCTCATCGGCATCATGATTGCCATTCTCGCTATGGTCATTGTACTGACGTGACGAAACGCGGCATTATAAGGTGAGTAGTGCCCTTATTTCCTGGAGGATGCCATGGCTACGCAGAAACCGATTTATCACCAGTGTTACATGGTCAAGGACGAAGGTCCGCTACGACCACGTAAATTCACGACGAGCTTCCTGCCGGCGAAGTTCGCTAAAGTAGGCCTGACCGTCAAGCTACGTGGCGAGGACGGATGGGTCGTGCATAAAGTTGGAGATCCTGTCGAAGGACGCCCCAACTATCGTAAGATGATCAAAGGTCACCGGAAGAATACCGGCGACGACACCCCGAAGGTTTTGGAGGAAGAGTGATGCGAGACCGATTGAAGTTTGCGGGTGTCTGTGTGTTGTTCGTTGTACTCATGTTCGTTGCGGCCGTGATGATTCAGTATGGCCTCAACAACGCGCTTGAGAAACACTACGCACAGTGTGCGTTGGACGGTGTGGATGCGGCGAAAGCCGGAATACCGATGGACGCTAACCCCTACACGGGCAAGGGAGCCTCGTGTTGGCTCAAGGGCTACGCTCTTGAGATGTCCAGGCAGGATGCCGAGCAGTTACTCGAAGAGATCGAGGAAGAGTGATGCAGTTTCCCGGTTGGGTCGTGCCGGTCGTGATTTTCGCGCCGGCCGTGCTTATCTGTATCATGCGGTGGCTCTTGGTCTCCGCCTACAATCGTGGCGTAGAGAGCGTACGTGCTATCTACAGGCCATCGGACAAGAAAGTAGTCGTCTCCGGCTGCTTCGACGTGCTCCACACGGGGCACTGCAAGTTTCTCAACGAGGCGAGCGCTTACGGCCGCCTTCTCGTCTATCTTGGCAGCGACGAGAATATCGAGCACCTCAAGGGTGCGCCACCTGTGTTCACCGCAGAAGAGCGGCGAATGATGCTACTGTACAACCAGAACGTGTGGAACGCTCTGGTCGTCCCAGGGCTTGGCGACATGCACTTCGCAGTGGAGCTGGCCATTGAACGTCCCGATACCTTCGTTGTGAACGAGGACGGGCATACCGAAGAGAAAGAGAAGCTGTGCAAGCGGCTCGGCATCGAATACGTGGTGCTGGAGCGTAAGCCTATGGCCGGTTGTCCGGCGCACAGCTCAACCGAGATCAAGGAGAAGATACGTGGAACGTCGTAATTTCCTGAGTCTGGCCGCCATCGCAACAGCTTGCGGTGCTGGCAATCTTGTTTCCATGAATAAAAAGCCCGAGGTCCCCAAGACCACTGGGTTGGCGTCCGTCGGACTCAAGTTCGACCGCGAGCAGGCCGATCGCGATGCAAAGGCTTACAGAGACGAACAGGAGCGCGCCTATCGCGAACAGCAAGCGAAGCTCTATGCGTTCGAGGACGAGCTGCCCAATGCTGGCGAGCAGTGGGGTCACGCCATGGAGGTCCCATTCGCCACGCTGCCGATCACTCGGTATGTCCGCGGCGACGTCATCGTCGGCAAAAATCCGCGCTACCCGTTCTTTGACGAGTTTGCGATGGACGGGCGCGAGTACGGCTTCGGCCATACGAAGCATTGCCAGCGACGTGTGGCCACAGGGCTGGAGAAGGAACTTGAGGGCGACGCATACGTCCTCGACAGCATTCCCGCTCCGCTGATGCCGAAGGACAAGCCCGGGCGTATCATGACGCCCAAGTTCATCTGGGACGTCGACGAGGCCATCTTCGACGGCACCATACATGCACGCGCTGCGTGGGCGCTGATCATCATGTACAAGGGTCTTACCAACGAGGTCATCGACCGTGTGGCGCAGGCGCGTGCTTGTTATCGGGATGACCTGCCGCCCAATCGGTGGGAAGGCCCGATCATCGTCACTCGGCCGCGCGTCACTGTGACGCTCGAAATGCCGATGGTCGAGATCAATGCATACTGCTACTGCATGTGGCAGAAGCAGGCGCAGGAAAGCTTCCTTGCCTACCAGAAGGAGTTCGGCAAGGATTCTTGCCCAAGCTCAGTCACGACCGACTACACCAAGAGCATAGGCTACTATGTCTAGGCGGTTGGAGGAGTAGCATGTATCAGCGCTGGCATATGGTCAACAACATCGCAGACGCACGCGACCTCAAGACCTACCTTGAGGTCGGCGTCGCTGATGGGCAAATGCTGCGCAAGATCAGCATACCGAACCGCGTGTCGGTGGATCCGTCCAATAACGAGCGCTGTGTGGCGCAATTTCGAATGACGAGCGACGCGTTCTTCACGCGGATCGCCATTCCGAATAACATGAAGTGGGAGGTGATCTTCATCGACGGGCTGCACCACGCAGACCAGGTCGAGAGGGACATCGAGAACTCGCTTGACTGCCTGCGCCACGAGCGCAGCGTCGTGATGCTTCACGACTGTAACCCACCAAACGAACGTGTTCAGCGCGTGCCCCGCACGGGGCACGGTTGCTGGACCGGCGACGTCTGGAAAGCCGTGGCAAAGTTCCGCGCTACGCACTGGGGCGACTACAGGGTTGTCACGGTGGACAGCGATAACGGTGTTGGGGTCATCTACCACGACCCCCGCACACCGCATCCAGAACTACAGTTACCAGAACCCCTGACCTGGCGTTGGTTCCGCGAGCATCGCAAAGCAGCGCTGGGTCTGATTTCGCTGCAAGAGTTTCGTTACAGGTTCACCAAGAAATGAACAAGAAGCAGATCGTTATAGAGCTGCAGCGCGTACGCAACCTGCTGCAGGAGATATTCCGTCACCTCGACATGCCGGAGCTTGAAACCATGGGAAACCTGAAAGCCGACAAGAAGCAGTGGGAGACCATTGCGCAGACCTGGGAGATCGGATGGTGGGCCAAAGCGGACCCGCCGAAAGACCGTGACGAGGCCGTCGAGGCGGCGTTGCTTATGTCCCGGCGGCTGCTGGCCCATTTCGAGCTGTTGCATACGCAGCTGGGCAAAAGCATCCTCGAGATCGGTCCCGGGCCTACCGGCAAGCTGATGGCGCTCGAGGACACGTGTGGTACGCTGTGGGCCATTGAGCCCCTATTTGACCACTACACCAAGCTGGGGTGGCCGTTGCTGGAGCATTTCAACGGTTGCCACGCCCAAGCCGCAGAAGAGTTCATCCCCGAGTTCGAGGAACAGTGCGATACGGTCATCTCGATCAACGCGCTGGACCACTGCTACGACATCCCGCAGGTGCTGAAGAACTGCTTCAAGTACCTGAAGCCCGGCGGAGAGCTGTTCATCTCGGTGGACTGCAACAAGCCGGCCGGGTTCGATCCCACGCACCCCATCAAGCCCGACAACATCGAGCTGTACCAAGCGATCGAGAAGGCTGGGTTCGAGATCACGCGTGTCGACAGCACGCTGGCAATGATCGAAGACTTGGGGTACGATAAGAACAGTTGGGGCGGCGGAACCGCCTGGCACTATTGGGCCAAGAGACCAGAAGAATGATTTTAGTGCGACCGAGTTTTGAGATCCTGACCCCTATCGACGGGGTCGACATCCTCCAGCGGATTGAAGCCGCCGGCAGGACGTGTTACAAGAGCGAGGACAAGATCACGGACGACAGCGCCATCAAGTTCGTCCGTGGCATCATGAAGCGTGGGCACCTGTCGGTGATCGAGCACGAGAGCATCTCCGTGCGCTTCATCATCGACCGCGGTGTGTCCCACGAGCTGGTACGCCACCGGCTGTGTGCTTTCTCCCAGGAGAGCACGCGCTACTGCGACTACGAAGGCGGGCTGCAGTTCGTCATCCCGCCGTGGGTGACGAACCTCGAGCCCGGCGAGTACCACCACATCGACCAGTACGACTGGGCGGCGACGCCCGGCGGCTGGTGGGCCGAAGCCTGTTACGCCGCCGAGGAGAGCTACAAGGAGCTCAGAAAGCTCGGCTGGCCTCCCCAGCAGGCCCGCTCCGTCCTCCCCAACTCTCTCAAAACTGAGATCGTAACCACCGCCAACCTCAGGGAATGGCGGCACATCTTCTCTCTGCGCTGTGCCCAGGCGGGCCATCCGCAGATCCGTGAAGTGATGATCCCGCTGCGGGAACAACTCCGGCAGCTCATACCAGTGATATTTGACGATGACTGAAACCCAGATTATCCACCAGCTTGACCAGCTCGGCGCCGAGCTGCGCGAACACGCAATCGATTTTGGCAAGATGAGCCTGCAGGTTGCGCGTAAACTCGCACAGCCCGGCGTCGACCGGGCGGCGGTACGCTCGGCGTACAACGAGTTTATCAAACACCACCCGTCCCGGGTCACAGTTCGACAGCTCAACAAGCTTGTCAAAGAGCTTGCGCGCGCCGCCATCGACGAGGAGACGCGTGAGCGCTGTAATCAAGATGTGCTGCAGGTCGGTATCCATACCATGAAAATCTGCGAGTGCATGCTTGAGACCACTCAGATACTTAGCTAGGAGAATACGATGGCATCTATTGAATTGCATCCAGCGTACGTGTATGATTGCGATGAGTGCGGGCGAGAGGTTTTCGTCCGCGCTGTGGTGCCCGAGGGGCTGAGCGAGGAAGACAAGAAGCACATCCTCGAAGAGCTCGGCGAAGAAGGCCCACTTACGATCATCCCCACTGAGGTCATCTGTCCGACCTGTGGGGCTGCCTACGATACAGAAGCGAGGTGGATTGATGGCTGACGCCCCCAAAGTTGCCGTTTACACCCCACAAACGACCGTGTTTAACGGCTTCCCATGGGGCTGGGCTGAAGTCCAGTTCTACAGCGAAGCTCTCGGCTTCGCTATCGCTGAATTGTTCATTCGCACAGGCAAGCAGACGGCGGTCCAGAAGGAAACGACGGACTGCGTGCTTCAATGCGAAAGTGGACGGGCTTTTGTCGAGTTTGCGACGACGAAGGATCTGCCGTCCCCTATGGAACGACTGACCAAGAACGAAATCGTCGTCCTCGAGCCCGGTACCACCGTACATATCCCGGCGGGAACGTGGCACTGTGTGCGCTCCGAGGGCGACGCATACCTCAAATGCGTCCATCAGTATCCTTACGATGAACCCGAGGAGGTGGACGACTGGCCGACCGGCGAGGAAGAAGAGGAACTCTCGGAAGGCGCCGATTTTGACCCCCTCTTATGAAGGAGCGCGCAGTGGCTACCAAGACGAAGAGTGAGAAGCTGACGGCCATCGACGTCAAGATGATCGACAGCCGCGTTCTCATTCGACCTAACGACCGCGAGACCGTTTCGCCTGGTGGAATCGTCATTCCCGACCAGGCCGCCGACGCCCCAGACCAGGGCGTGGTAGTCGCCAAGGGCCCCGGCAGGTGGGGTGCGCACGGCGAGAGACTGGCAATGCAGGTCGAAGTGGGCGACACAGTGCTGTTTTCGCCTTACGCCGACTCTGTTAAGCTAGGGAATGAGACATTCCTCATTGTCGAGGAATCCTCGCTCTACGCTGTGATCAAATGAGTTGTGCGATACCGCACGGAGGCTTATCGGAGGATACGATGCCGCAAGGAACCATCAAAAAGTTGGTAATGGACCGAGGATTTGGCTTCATCAAGCCCGAGACGGGCGGAAGCGACATCTTCTTCCATTGCTCCGCACTCCCCGTCAAATCGGACTTCGACGGGCTCACGGAAGGCCTGAAGGTCGAATACACCGAAGGGGAGGGAAATGGCGGCAGGACGAAGGCGGAGAATGTCAACGTCCTGAGCTAAACTTATTCACGTGAATAAGATTGGCGAATGATTTTCCCACCAGAAGAAGTTCCAGCTCGTGTAGATTTCGCGGGAGGCTGGTTTGATGTTCCGGCGTTTGCCGGTGCAGACCGCCTCATCGTGAACTGCGCGATCTCACCACTGTTCCAAAAAGACGGCACGCCCTACCTTCCGAGTGGCGGCGTGGGTGGTTCAGCAGCAATGTCCGTGCTAAAGGGCGAGGACGCTGTGGACGTGGAACTACAGACTGCGGGTTGGCAAGATCCAGCGGTCATCCTGGAAACAGGGCTATGTGTGTGGCAGTCCGGCCCTCGGCCGAAACTTCTGCTTAAAACATCGGGTGACGTGCTGAAAGGGCGAATGGCACTCGAATGGGCTGGATACCCACACACCTCTTCTACCAAGCAGGTCTGCGACGGCATGCATGCCGAGAACGGACCGGGCCATATCAACAAGCGCGCGCAGGCAGCACGTATTGCTGCCCGCGGCGTGAGTCATAACGACTTCGCCGACATCTGCTGCGGCATCCGCTGGTCTTACCAGATCCAGCAGGCCGAAGGGATGCAGGAGATCGACGACCGCGCTTCTGGCGCAGTCTACAAGTACTGCGGCGCAGGTTTCGGCGGATACATCGTCCATCTCTTTCAAGGTTCTGGCGATCGCGATGCGTTCGTCGAACTGGACCCAGATAAGCGCATGGTGGTCGAGCCCTACCTGAGAAAACCGTGGGCCTAAACACGGCATTATAAGGTGTCCAACCTATTTCTCAGGAGGAGTTCAAATGCCACCACCCGCTGCTTTTGCCGAAGCACTTCTGCTTCTCATTCCACTCGTGCTGATTTACGTCGTAGGCCGTCTGTTGTTCTGGCGATTCAGCAAGCTGTACAAGAGTGACAAGCGCATTGCGCGTAACCTAAGGCATCATGACGAACGCAAGTCGGTACTCATCGAGGCGTTCGAGGATGCGCCTGACCTGCGACGCTGTCCGATATGTGACGGCGTCGCACAGCTATCGGGCAGACCACTGATTGACGGTTCGGATGACTTCATGGTCACCGTCGAATGCACCCGCACGTGTGGGCTGCGCCTGTTCTGGAGCGGCCCCAACCCGTTGCAGGCCGTGCACAACTGGAACCGCAGATGGGCAGAGTGCAACGGAACGTGTGTCGCTGATCAGGAGCAAGCCAATGATACCGATAATGCTGATGACTCGGAACCGAGTAGGGTTTCTGGATCTGACGCTCAGGAGTCTGACGGCGAGCAACCTGCCTGACGACCAAGTGCTGATCATCTTTGACGACGCGTCACAAGAGCTGAACGCGCATCAGTACCTGTACGGAGACGGCCCGGTCGACGTCGACGTGAAGCTGCCCAACGACAAGTTCTGGCACGACCAGGATCTGGGCCACGTCGTATCCCGCACAGATGCCACCGGCATCAAGGGTAAGATCGCGGTCGTGCGGATGGGCGACACGCCCAAGAACGTCGTGAACGCGACCTGCCTTGCCTTCTCGTGGATGGTAGAGATGTTTGGCCCGGAGCATGGCATTGTCATGCTCCAGGACGACGTTGTCTTCAACCACGACTGGCTGGACAGGATGATAGCAGCGCAAGCGCACACGGTGCCAGGCGCGCCGCCGCTGGGGCTCATCACGGGTTCGTGGTCCAACTGCCCGAACCCGGACCCGCGTGAGCCCATCACGTACGTTCCATCGCGCGGCATCACCGCGCAGTGCTACTTCGTTACCCCCACGGGTATTGCCGCGGTCTATGATTGGACCAAGCGCATGCATCCATACAACAAAGGCTTCGACAACAAGTTCTGTGCGAACATCCGCACGGGCGGCGCGTCGGTCTACCGTATGCACCCGGCTGTGTGCCAGCACATCGGCATCGTGTCGACCGTGCGGCCGCACTGGGGTTGGCGTCGCCACGGTGCGCAGGGTCGTGTAGACTTAACTGCAAGAGGCCCTTTCGGCCTTGCCGACCAAGTCCGCTCGTTCCGATGGGAGATTGACGATGCTGAAGATCCTGGGAGTAGGCCTGCCGAGGACCGGAACGAATAGCATGTGCGAGGCGTTGCGCATTCTCGGCTATAACGCCATTCACCATGCGCCCGAGCGCATCCCGCTCGACATCAACCTGGGGCGCGACTTCGCCGTCTACAACGACGTGGACGCCGTCCTCGACGCGCCGGCGTGTTACTTTCAGCGCGAGCTGACTCAAGTGTACCAGCCACTGAAATACATCCTCACCGTCCGCGACGACAAGGACTGGTGGGAATCTATCAGAGCGCACTCAGTGCGCATTCTCGAACAGGGCGATGAGCAGCACGTCGCTTACACCAAGCGGCTGCATGCCATGCTCTTTGGCTGTGAGATCCCACATCGCTGGCTGTACCTGCGGGCCTACCGTCGGCATAACCAGCAGATGTGGGAACTCCTGCCGAAACCGCAGACACTGACGATCGATGTGACGAGGGAGGGTTGGGAACCGCTGTGCCGGTTCCTCGGACGCGAAGTACCCGACGCACCATTCCCCTGGAACAATAGGCTCGTCTCATGAGACGCGACATGGAGTGTAATGCAAATGTCCGGATTGCCGTGCCGGACCGGGGCTTCATCTTCGTGGAGACGCCGAAGGTTGCATGCTCGTCCATAAAATTAGCTATTGGAAACAGCGTCGTTGGCGCAAGGACGGAAGCACAGTCGCGGGCGTGGTGGCAGCCGAAGATGCGCGTCACGCAGGAGCAGGTAGCCAAGAGCGACATGTTCCGATTCGCCGTGGTGCGGAATCCGTTTGACCGACTGGTATCGTGCTGGTCGGACAAGGTGCGTGCCGGACACTGGGATCCTCCAGACAACAAACGAATGACGTTCCCGCAGCTCGTACACAAGCTGCACGAGTTCAATGTCATCGGCAATCGGCACGCAGCACCGATGACACAGCTGCTGACCTACGAGGGGCAGCTGATCATCGATTACGTCCTACGCTTCGAACGGCTCGCCGAGGACTGGGAGCGACTGCGTGCGCTGACCGGGCTGGGTCCGTTACCGCACCGTAACCGCAGCAAGCATAAGCCGTACCAGGAGTATTACGACGAGGAGCTTCGCTACATCGTCTATGGTGCCTACTGGCAAGACCTGGTGAACTTCGGCTACAACTTCGATGGCACGTACACCGACGACGTTCCTTGGATCGTGAGGTGAGCTATGGCCAGTTGGCGTATCTTCATCCCGGAGCTGCAGTGTTTCTACGTCGCCATCTCCAAGAACTGCAGCACGTCGATGGAGCAGTTGCTGATGAATGCGTACGGTGAGCCCACTTTCGACGCCGAGGACGAGCCGCGCGAGGCGCTGATCGAGTTTATGGCGCCCAGACGCTGTACGCGTGAAGCGATCCTGGAGAGCGCGTTTCCCTCCTTCACGATCGTCAGAAATCCGTACGACCGGCTGGTGTCAGCCTGGAGCCACCTGACGCGTACCGGGCGCCGTACGAAGGTCTACGACTTCCCGTCCTGTGTGCGGTGCCTGCACAAGAAGCCGTTTGCGGCGGATAATCACTACCGGCCGCAGATGACGCGCCTGACGTGCGGCGGGAAGCCGATCGTCGACCACATCGTCCGGTACGAGCGACTCGAGGAGGACTGGGCGAAGCTACAGGATCTGATCGGTATCGGACCGCTGCCGAAGCTGCGGGTGGGGCAGCATGAGCATTACAGCGAATATTATACGCCGGAGCTGCGGTACATTGCTCAGGGCTTCTACTGGCAAGATCTACAACTCCTGGGATACAATTTCGAAGGCGACTTCACGCCGACGATCCCGCTGCTGGAGGCGACACGTGTTTGATTGGCAAAACACCAATATCGTGGCAGTGCCCGAGCTGGGCACAGCATTCATGTCGATGCCGAAGTGCGCCGGCTCGTCTGTGCGTGCCGGCCTGATGCGCAAGCTCGATCCGGAGAACTGGCATAAGCAAGGCCATCTGGATCGCTGGGTGTCGTTGCACTACTACAGCCGCGGCCAGATGCGTGAGAGCTCTCTGTTCCGTTTCAGCGTCGTGCGGAACCCGTTCGACCGCCTGGTGTCCTGCTGGGCCAACCGTGTGCGCGGAGGGCACTTAGCTGGCCCACGGGGCAAAGAGTGGACGTTTGAGGAGTTTGTGCACCTGCTGCACACCCGCGCGCTCCGGAACGACCGACACATTGCACCGCAGACCTGGATGCTGTTGGACCGGGAACAGCCGCTCGTCGACCACCTGTTGCGGTTTGAGACGCTGGCGGAGGACTGGAAAGTCATACAGGACTATTGCGGCTTGGCGCCGCTGAAACACCTGAACAAAAGCGAACACGACCACTACCAGACGTATTACACCGACGAGCTCCGCTACATAGTCCATGGCTTGTACTGGCAAGACCTTAGGCTCTTGGGATATAATTTTGAAGGCGACTTCACGCCGACGATCCCGTTGATGGAGGACCGAGATGAAATATCTGCAGTTCCTTGATTTCGAGCTGGGCCGCGAGTGCAACCTCGCCGATAAGCACAAGATGTGCCCCACCAGCCACCCGGAACGCTACTCGCACATGTCGACCGAACGCGAGCTCGACGACGACACGATCGTAGAGATCGCTGTCCGCGCGTACAGGGAGTTCGAGTTCCGCGGCCTGATCGGCTGGCACTACTACAACGAGCCGCTGCTCCAGAAGGAGCGGATCTTCCGGCTGATCCGGCGTATCAAAGAGCTGGTGCCGCAGGCGCGCTTCATGCTCTGGACCAACGGCGAACTGATCAGCCGAGGCGCCCAGGAGCTGGCCGTCTTCGAGAAGGTCTGGATCACCAACTACCGGAAGCGCAACTTCGAGCGCGTCAAGAAGATCGTGCCACAGACCACGATCATCCCAGCACGTTTCGATAAGCGGAAGACCAACGTGGATGTCGTCGTCAACGACCGACGTCCGTGCGTACGCCCGTACGCCGAGATGATCGTCGATTTCTACGGCAACGTGCACATCTGCTGCATGGACTGGAAGGGGCTGGCCAGCCCGGGCAACGTCTACGAGCAATCGCTCGAGGAGATCGTCGACAAGCTCGGGCGAACCCGCAACACCGTCGCAGGCTGGACGATGAAGGAGAACGCCCCAGCCGCCTGCAAGCGCTGCAACATGCGCTTCGACGAGTTGATGCCGGACTTCGACCAGGAGATCTGCCGTGAGCAGCAGATGCACCGCGACTGGGCTGCCACATGGAGCCTGCCGACGCGTGACGTAGCCGTAGTGCTGACGTCCTACAAGGTGCCCACGCGGCGCTTACACGAGCATTTCCAGTGGAACCACGCCATCTACGAGCACCTGGGCTGCAAAGTCTACGTCGTAGCCGACCAGGAGTACAAGCTGCCCGACTATGCGACGCCGGTCGTGTACCCGCACGAGATGCCGGTGTTCAACCTGGCCAAGACCAGCAACTTCGGTATCCAGCACGCCATCAAGCAGGGCCACGAGGTCATCATCAAGAGCGATGTCGATGTCTGCTTCCCGGCGGAGGCGGCCGAGCGGATGCAGCGGTGCACCGACAACGAGTGCATCATCCCGCTCTACCTGATGGCGATGAACTATCCGGAGCGGCGATGGAACTACGTCCCGGCACCAAAGGCCGAGGGCACCATCGTCATGAGCGCCGACAACTGGGACAAGCTCCGTTACGACGAGCGGTGCGAGGGCTACGGAGCCGAGGACGGCATCATGGTCCACGACATCAACAAGCTGAAGCTGCCGATCAACAGGGCGCACCTGGTCTGGCACATCGCACACGTACCGAACACACCGCAGGCGGAGTTCAAGGGTCGCCACGACCACTGGGGCCGGGACACCGGGTTCAACCCCGATAAGCTCAAGGACAACATGCAGTTCCACCCCAAGCGAAGAAAGAAGAAGTAGATGCCACTCACGATTCTGGTCGCTAGCGTCAACTATAGCGACTTCCTGCGGCTCACTCTGCCGACGCTGACGCCGTTCGGTAAGGTCTACGTTGTCACCTCGTGGGACGACCCAGCAACCAAAGAGGTGGCGCACGCCAACGGTGCCGCCGTTTGCTACACCGACTCTTGGTACAAGGACGGCGCGACGTTCAATAAGGCCGCGGCGCTCAACGACGCCCTGCGACTGGCCGCCGACGACGAACCACTCGACTGGGTCCTGTCACTCGACAGTGATATCATGCTGCCACCGCCGAAGCCGGGCTCCGCGCCGCTCGAAACGCTGCATCCGGCCAAGATGTACGGCGTCAGGCGGCTCGATTGCATCGACATGGAGACGTTCGAGCGGTGCAACACCGAGGGCGGCTGGTTCGATCTGCCTATGATCCCGCTGCCGAGCATCTTCAGTACGCCGAAGGGTCCGCGGTTGTGGGGGCACCGGCTGACAGCCAATCCGATCGCCGTGCAAGGCTACTTCCAGCTCTGGAACCAGGACTACTGGGGCCGCGAGTTCAAGGAGTATTCGACGGCAGCGCATTATGACGTTGAATTCGCGCTGCGTTGGGCCGATACTGATCGTATGCTGATCCCGTGGCCGGACTACACCGCCGTGCACCTGGGAGAGGCCAGGCTCAACTGGAAAGGACGCACCACGCCGGAGTTTGCCACGTCAGAACTGGACTATCCGGCGTTCTGTCGAGCAGCTGAGGAGCATTATCGTGATCAGAGTCAAAAGGCGGCTGATTCGGTTCGGCGGACAGCCGATTCGTAAGCAGTACAGGTTTCCCTGCATCATCCAGGTCTGCTTCAAGCACGGGCTGTGCAACCGGCTCCGTGGTTGGGGCAGTATCGGTGCGCTCGCTGACCTCGACAACATCCCGTTCATCGTCTGTTGGCGGCGCGACGGGGAGTGCCAGAGCAACTTCACGGATCTATTCGTGCCCTGGCGCTGCATTCCGGGGCCGTTGGCAGCCCGGGCGCACTTCAAGCGCCCGCTGGTGTTCGCCGGCGGCTGCCGATCGCTGTACTCCGGCGTGAACTGGCCCTGCAGCTACCGGCGGTTCACCCGCGGACGCAACGCGGAGTTCGACGAGAAGGTCGCGGAGCGCTGGCGCAACCTCAAGCTCCGCGACGAGTACCAGCAGTCCGTCGACGACTTCATGCGCAGGGTGCCAGATGACGTAGTGGGCGTGCATGTGCGCCGTACCGATCTGCTGAAGCGGCACGAGAACTCCGACGGGATCCTGTGCGACCGCCTCGACGCAGAGATCGAGAAGAATCCAGACATACAATTTCTGCTGTGTGCCGACAACCCCGCCAGCGTCCGGCTGCTGCAAGAGCGCTACGGCGATCGCATGCACTGGCGCAAGCAATGGCTGAAAGAGGGTTGGCGAAAGCACCAGCGCAACGGTCCGATCTCCGAGGCGGCAGTCGATCTCTTCTGCCTTGCCCGGACGACCCGGATCATCGGGACACACCGATCGTCTTTTTCACTTTTCGCGTCCCGTCTCGGCGGGATCAAGGTAGACCGTATTTAGGAGGACAAATGTCAGAACAAGTCTTAGTCGTGCCGGAAGAGGTGGCGTTCGAGAACGGCCAGCCCAACGGGTTCAGCTCATGTCTGGACTCCTTTTGGCAAATCTTTGACGAGAAGAACCAACTGTTCATGGACAGGGAGGAGGCTGAGGAGAACCCAAAGTTCAAGCAGCTGATCCCGTACGTGATCATACAACGAGGCGACCTGTGCTTTTCGTATTACCGAGGTAAGGTGCAGGGCGAGAAGCGTTTGCATGGTAAGCGCAGCGTCGGGGTCGGTGGGCACATCAACCCGATCGACGACTACGACGTGAAGTACGACCGCTACACCGCAGCCGTGCTCCGTGAACTCAACGAGGAGATCCGATTCCAGCCACCGGCTACGTATTGGAGCTTCCCTCCGATTGGGGTTATCTACGACGGCAAGGACGACGTTGGCCAGGTGCACCTCGGCGTCGTCCACAAGCTGATCCTGCCACTGTCCTGTAGTCCTACAGGTTTCGAGGACGGCATTCTGTCCCCAACGTTCCTCGCGGCTTCAGAGCTCGAAGCCAAAGCGGAAGATTTTGAAGGATGGAGCCAGAGCTGTCTGGAGCACGGGCTGTGCCGTCCGTCGTTCCAGATCCCGCGTAACCCATTGTTTGACGACCCACCATGTTTCGATTGATTCGGCGCTGGTTTCGGCGCCGTCGCTACAAGATCCAGGTACCGTGCGGCGGCGAGGAGATCTCTGGCCTGACCAGCGTGACTGTCTGGACCGACTGGGTACCTGTAACAACCAACCGCCGTACGACAAAGTGGCTCCACACCGCTGTCGAACAGGCGGAGCGATTAACACGCCTTGATGGCGATGACGGCAGTGTGCCGTATCAAGCTGCGCGAGTCGTCGATGCGCATGACGAGTCGCGTGTCTTCTACACATTTACAGAGCCCCACCCGGCTTACGACATGGTCGTGGACCAGTGGGGCAACGGTACGGTGGATAACCCAATTATCCACCGTATCGTAGTACATGAAGAGGAGCTGGACCCGGCGCCTGACGAAATCCATCGTTACACGCCTGGCGTACCGCCGCACCTCGACGAGCTGGCGATAATCTCTGGCTTCCTTGAGGAGCACGGCCGCAACTGGGCCTGGGTGCGCCAGCTGGTAGAGTACCACTGCGCGCGTACGCGTGCCGAGCAGGAGGACACACGCGTCCGCAACGAGGGCATGTCCGTGCCCGGCATACCTGACGGCTTAGCCACCGACGTCGACAACCGGCAGGCGATACGTCGGTGCGAAGACAGCACGTGCCGCCACGGCGATGGCCGATGGGTGCTGCAACAGCGGTACCAGGACTCTGGCTGGGAGACGTTGGTCGCCCAGCGCAACGGCCGCGAGGTCGCGTGGACGTATAACTACCTGGGCGAAGCCTTGCGTACTGCGGAGCTGATGTCGCGCGATGCCCTCATCTATGGCATGGTGCGCGTCTGCGACATGCTGAGCACCTTCGTCTACGAGTTCAGTGCCGGGCATGCACAGTACGTCGTCGACCGTACGGCCCGTCATCCGGCGGAGTTTACCATCTATACGTATGCCGAGTCAGTTGATGCCCGTGTGGTTGTCGACATCATTACGCAACCCGAGGCCGAAACTTCGGAGCGTATAGGTACTGACGATACGCCGCAGGAAGAGATGCAGGAGGTATACGGCCAGCGTCGTGGGCGTAGCGGAGATATGTTGCATCGCAATACCGCCCGTTACGGCACGATCGAACAGGTCAGTCCATATCAGGATGCGCGTTACCAGGTGCTTGCGTGGGACGGCGCGGAATGGATCGAAACCGGCTTCGGTTATCGTCGGATCCTTGACGCATTGCTCGAGACTGAGCAACTCTCACGTGACGAGCACTCTAATAACCTGCGTGTCATGGATACGCATCGCACCGGCAGCGGGATCATCTGGACGTTTACCGGCGGCCATGCCCCGGAGCGCTGGTTCTGGAACGATGCTGAGGACCACTTCATGCTGGTCCGGCCGCACGGGCGCGCAGACGGCACCGATGCCGTACTCACCGAGTTCCGTCACGAGGTGGTGCGTGAGGTCCACAGCCTCGACGATGACGTCATTGCGCGGCGCAGGGATCGACTGGACCCGCGTAACTGGTTCCAGTATCCAGAGTCGCTTACCATCGGTCAGTGGGAGCAGGTTCGCACGATCGTCAATATCTCCCGTCAGCGTTGGCGGGAGATCTCCGAGGCGATAACCAGTGATCACGGTCCGCAGGCCGAGCAACTCATGCGAGAGGAGCTGGCCGTTGCGCTACAACAGGAGCAACACCCTGACCGCGGGGACCTTGTAAATGAGTTTGTATACCACCGACTCATCCAAGACCCAGTGATCCTCACGGCCGACCAAGCCGACGTAGACGCTGTACTCGCGCCCAACTTCGAGGGTACGCATCCGCCGGAAGGGCTGGCTTACAATGCGGTAACAGTCGGCGAGATAGAGGAGTCCATGCGCGCCGCGATCGAGAACCGCTCGGAGAACGATCGCGTATTCGTGTTCGACTCGATGGGCGGTGAGCTGCCTGAGAACGCGCAGGTCGTTGGTGAGTTGCAGGACGGCACTCCGGTCGTATCGGTCGAGGTGCCTCGTTCAGCAGTCGAGCCAGAGCCGGAGGTCGAGCCTGTGCAATCGGGCTCTGACTGGCGCCGCGACCTCTCGATCGCGGCGCAGAACCGCGTGCGGGAGGAGCGCGAAGCCGAGGATCGCCGCCGCGAGGCTGCACGTCGGCGTCGTCAGACAGATCGCGAACGTCGCGAAGCTGAGCGCGCCCGCGAGGTCCGCGTTGACCGCGGGGCCCGCGTTGACCGCGGCGCCGGCAGTTTGGGTGTTACCGGCGTGTTCAGTTCTCGGATGACACTGGACGACATGCCGCAGGAGCTTCGGGACCGTCTCGAAGCGCTGGAAGAGTTTGCACGCAGCTTGGGCGCCGCCCCCGGCGAAACGCCAGACCGCCGCCCCAGAGGTATCCGACTAGACCGCAATGGAGGGGATAATGACGTGGTTTCTGGCGATTCTGTCGATAATAGCGATGGAGCTGACAGTTCGTAAGATCTGGTGGGCGTGGGGTTTAACCCTCCTCAACCAGGTTTTCTGGGCATTTTACCTGCTTGACACCGAGCAGTATGGTCTGCTATTATTGACAGCAGCCATGACCATACAGGCTTTACGTGGTATGCGTAAGTGGTGGAAGGACAGCCATTCCAATCTTGTTTCCATGAATAAAAAGGGGAACGCGTGAAGCGTCAGCCACTTTTCAGGGACAAGCTAATCGTCTGGATCAACTCTGCAAGTCTTGAGCGATCTGTCGCGATCGCTCGGGACTTGCGGGGTTGTTCTAAGACGGCCCTCGTGAGTCCGACCTTTTTTTTAGCTAATGGACCTCATGGGGTGCGGTGTTTCTTTGAGCTTGGAATCCCGGACGTGATCCTCGACATGAGGATCTTAGGCGACTCGAAGGAGATCTGGCAGTGTACCACCGCAGCAGCAGTCCACGGAGCGAAGGCCATTTCAGTTCACGCCCTGGCGGGGACGAAGGGACTGGAGATGGCGCTGGAGGCCGCGGAAGCCAGCAAGCAGATGACATACAAAGTGCGGAGACCTTTGATCCTTGGGAGCCTACTTCCGGCATCCATGGACGATGCCACGATCATCGACGATCTTGGTCTAAGAGAGCGAAGAAGCAAACACGTGGAGCGCCTGGCGCGGAGAATCATCACCGTGGGCGCCGACGGAATCATCGCAGAGTATGAAGACATCAAGACGATCAGACGGGTGAGTAGACGGATACCTCTGTTCATTTTCTCACAACGGGCCGCGAACAACTTTGCAGAGGTGCAGCATCCAGAGGACGCAGAACTGGCCGGCATCACGGAGATACTCGAAGCCAAGGCCGACCATGTCATATTTGATTCGACATTCGTTGAGCGGACGGACGTCGAATGGGCAGCGGACTTGATCAACAAAGAGTTAGAGCCTTTCAAGGCTCGGGAGAAGGTGTAGGTGTACGACTCCGGTATCATCTACCTGATGCGACACTGTTCGACTCCGAACGACGAGTTGAACTACCCGAAGCTCGTAGGCCAGAAACGGCTACAGCATTGGTGCGGCAACTGCATGCCCGACTACTACCTTTCGGAAGCAGGCACGCAGCATGCCAAGATGCTGGCGGATTATTTCGCCAACAAAGACATAACGGCTGTTTACTCCAGCACGCTTCCAGAAGCGGTGGAGACGGCGGCCTGGATCGGCAACCAGATTGACAACCTGGGCGTGCTTGCGTACGACTCAGCGTTGCAGGAAGCCGACATGGGAGAGTGGGACGGACTCGAGTGGGACGAGATCAAACGGGACGACTATGAGCGGTATGGTAGTTTCCTGCGAGATCCCGGCACCTACGGCTTTCCGAATGGGGAAACATATTCGGAACTGTGCCGCAGGGGCCTCGCGTTCGTCGAGAAGGTTTCGCGTGAACATGCAGGGGAGCGAATCCTGTTGGTCTCGCATAGCGAGCTGAACAGGGCGGTGTTGGCGGCGTTATGCCAATTACCGTTGCAACGCGTCCGGGAGATCGACCAAGACCCCGGAGGCATCAACCTGATCCGTGTTTTTCGCGGGCACATGGAGCTTCAGGCAGTCAACTACACCAACGAGTTTGAACTGGCGGAGCTCGAGGAGGAAGACGATGAGACTTGTATTCACCCGACCGTGTGAGGTTGCCGTCCGTACTCCCGAAGGGGATATGACGCGGTTCACCTTCGGCGTTGGCGAAGTCTGCTTCGTCGAGCCGGTATGCGAAGTCGTCACTCTTGAGGCCCGGCCTTGGGAGCAGACGAGAGATTTTACGTTGGTCGATGGCACCGTCCTTATCGGCGTGCCGACCGACGCGTTCATGATGGAGTTTGAGGATGCTCATTGCGTTTGAAGGCATCGACGGTAGCGGCAAGGCCACACAGGCCGAAATGCTACGAGGAGCGATGCACCTGAGTCAGCGTGCAGCCACGCTGATGAGTTTTCCGATGTACGACTCGACGATGTTCGGGCCGCACATCAAGACATATCTGCGGGGAGGGTTCGGCCCTATCGACCAGAACGACCCGTTCCTGGTCTCCCTGCTGTACGGCCTCGACCGGTTCGAGGCGCTGCCGCTAATCCGGCGTTACCAGCACGCAGAGCACCATATCATCTTCGATCGATATGTGCCTTCCAATATTGCTCACCAGTGCAGCAAGCGGGCCAAATTGGCCCCTGACAACTGGAAAGAGCTAGCCAGCCAGATCGAGCGGGTGGAGTACGACTTGCTAAAACTCCCCCGCCCAGATCTGGTCTTCTACCTGGACCTCACCGCTGAGCAGTCCTACCGAATCACGCATGAGCGTGACGATGAAAAAGACATCCACCAGGACGACATCGACTACCTGTGGTGGGTCCGCGAGGTTTACCTCGAATACGCCAGTTCTCACGATAACTGGCACGTGATACAATGCTTCGACGAACAAGGACGCAGAAGCGTCGAAGATATCCACAAACAGATCTGGACGATCTTTACCACACAGGAGTAGACCGATGGCCGACATTCTCGACCGTATCCTACATAAGCTGCCCGGTGACGATGACGAAGGAAAGTCGGAGACCAGGGTCATGACAGTACGCATGCCGGCGACGTTGCACGCGGCCCTCAAGGACGAGGCCCGTGCGCGTAAGACCTCGGCCAACAAGCTCGCTGTTGCGAAGCTAAGTGTGAAGGCGGAAAGCCTCGACAAAGTCGCAGTGCTGGTACAAAGAGAGAATACGTGATCTGGATCCCGATTATCGTCTCATTGCTTCTGGCAATGGTGACGGTCGGCATCTTTCGTAAGATGCTGGACGTAAAGGCCGCGCTGATCGACCGCGAGTTCGATCGGCATCAGCGGCTGATCGAATCAAACCGTCGGCTTTCTGAGCGCAACTACGACAACGGTAACGCGTTTCAGGATACGCTCGACGAACACCGACGGTCTTTACACAATCTCGGTCATTCTCGGACCGAGATAGAGCAGGCGCAGCGTGCGTCTGCTGCTGCGATTCGAAGTCTTGAGCAGCGGTCTAGCACCCACGAGGCGCGCATCAACCACTGCGATCACGCGATCATGGCGCTTCCGTCAGCGGGGCCACTCACCATCCGGTCGATGCACGATGCCATCGAGTCGCTGCGTGCGCGGATCGACACCGTGGCCGCGTCCCACAACGTCGACGGTACCGTCATTTCGGAATGGCGTGATGAGCTTAGGGCCGTGACCCAACGGAACCGTCTCGACATTGCGCGAATGGCCAACGCCACGTCCGTTGCGCTCGAGCTCCATGCGCGGGCCCTTGAGGCCCTTGAGGCCCTTGAGGATTACCTTGACGACAGCGACCCGGATGCCCCGCACAGGGAGTCGAAAGAGGAGCGGCAAAGTGAGCTGTTCTATCGGATCAACGCCATTACCCGCGTTTTTACGGAGAACAGCCATGCGCCGGACGAAGGCAACCATCTCGCAGAGCTCTTGGAAGCGTACCTGCACGACTACCTGCCGTATCATCGGCGTACAGAGGTCGAGATGGATCTCATCGCTGCCACGGAGCTCCAGGAGTCCTTTGCAGAGGCGTGCCAGGGCTTGATGGTCTCGGGCCCGCCACTGCAGGGCCTGCCCGGTCCCGTCGATTTAGACGGTACGCTGCCCGACCCCGTCGATTTAGACGGTAATCCAGCCTTCGCGGACGGTCACGCCGCTGCCGCCAACGAGGAGTTTCGTCAACGCATAATGCGGGACCTGGATGAGCGTATCATTCGCGACATCAACGCTGTGAACGCGAACGGCGTGTTCTCCGGCGAGACCGGCGAGGAGAATGTCGGCGGCATCACCCGCGACACGGTCGCCGAGGCGCTGCAGTCGCTGCCTGCGCGTGACGTGTCTGAGATGCCGGTGGAGACGGTGTCGGAGATCCTGCGTAACGGTTGGTACGACGGCCCGCGCGGCGTCGATCAGCTTAGGACGCCTGCGAATCCCTACGCCATCGACAGCAATATCGACTCGATCGAACCGTGGTCGCACCATCTCGATGCCGGCGGCGGCGACTACGTCCTCGACAATGTCCGTACAGCGCGGATCGTAGCCGATCGGATCGTTCTCGACGCCAGACAGGTTATCATCCACAACGGTGTCCTCCGACGGACATTCTCGGACGACTTCGATGTCAGTACGCTCGAGGGCACGGACCTTGCTCGGGATGTCGGTGCGGAAGCTGCCACTGATGCCGAGCTAAATGGCCGTACCCCGCGCGGGGTAAGGTTCCGAGAATAAGCTATGATTGATAGCATCAGCACGCCTTCACATTCATGCTCGCAATCGGGTATAACGAGGGCAGGGATAATGCAGGGATGCACTCGACGGCAAGGACGCCGAATCCCGAACTGTTTTCTAGGTGATCTAGTCAAGCCACTGACCGGTAATGGAAGGCATTCATCCGACCACGGACGCGAGGATTTGCCTGAGAAAAGTCGTGCCATAGAATTGCTGAGGTACGATTGGTGGAGCGGTAGACGTGGCCTCGGTCTACTGCGAGGTGGAAGTCGTGAGACTGAAGCACGGAGCTTCCGGAGAGGGGAACCGGAGGTAGATTACCAAGGAGCAGAGCTGCATGTTAACTCAGGGCAAGGAGGCCACGATTATGCCTTTTCGCGGTGCTGACCCGATTTGGATTTTCTTGTCGGCCTTTGCGATCTCATCTTTCGGCGGAATCGCTGCCAAGCTGCGCGGCCACGAAGAACTCACGTGGCGCGGCGTGATCGGTGCGTTTCTGTATTCTGGGATCATCGGGCTAATCGTCGCACTCGCCTGGTACGAGTACTTTGACGGCAAGAACAACATACCGTTCCTCTTGGCCATTTCCGGCCTAGCGGGTATAGGTGGGGCAAACGTCCTCGACATTTTGAAGATGTTCATCAAGGGCAAGGTGAACGTCTCAGTTGAGGGGGTGCAAGACGATGACCCCGGCCCTGGAGACGAACCAGATGACAACTAAGCTGCGAAAGCGTTTGTCGTGGATGGTATACGGCTTCATGCTTCTGTTTGTGGTCTGCGCTGGCGCAATGCTGCAGAACGCCCAGAGCCAGTACGAAGCGGCACATCACGATGCGCTCATGTGGAAGGACGTGATCGACCACGTTCCGACCGGCCTCGTCGTCACCGACGACAAGGGATACATTATCGCCTGGAACAACGGCGCAAAAGACTTGCTCGGCTGGGAAGAGCAGGAGGTGGCAGACCACCACATCAGGTTTCTTATGACCGATGAGGACCTCAAGCACGCCCACGACCACATCTTCGACCGGGTCGACGACTACGACGGCTGCCTCGACGAAGAGGGCCAGATCGTCCGATCGGTGTGCTGGGTGCCTACCAAGGATGGCGAGATGCGGGAGGTACGCGTCCGCGTACTCTGCGTGAAGAACAGCCATCACTGCTTTCTGGTACACATTGAACCCGAGGAGCGGCTCGCTCCGTTGCAGCGCCAGGAACGTCCAGACGAAAAGACGTTCAGGCTGCATCTGCAGCTCCGCAAATAGCAATGTCTATTCAGTCTGAGGCGCTTGACCTGTTCAAGAAGGCCGCTGCCGCGTCGTCGCCGCAGCTCAAGGGCAAGCTCTATCTATCCAGCACGGGCTGGTTGATGCTCCAGGTGCCGAACTCCCTCGGCCGGGGTATCTTTGATGCCATGAACGAACCTGGTATCGAATTGCCCGTAAGTGATACAACGGAGCAGTACAACGCTCACATCAGTGTGATGCGGCCAGAGGAGATCGCGGAGATCGGCGGGCCCAATCGCATAACGGAGCGCGGTCACGAGTTCAGCTACTCACTCGGCAAGATGAAGGACTTCAATCCGACCGGCTGGCCGGAGATGACCCGATGCTGGGTGGTAGAAGTGCGGAGCCCAGAGCTCGAGAAGCTTCGAAAGAGCTACGGGCTCAGCGCGATACCGAATGAGGGAAAGTACAAATTCCACATCACGGTAGCCGTACGTCGCGCGAAGGTCTTGGGTGATAACGAAGTGGCCAAGGCCAGCGAAAAGCACAACCCCGTCGAGAAGACCGACGGGATCACGCTGACCGACAAACCGGGTACCCATCTTCTCAAAGCTGGAGGGTCACATGAGCATGACCAAGGAGCAGATGGAACGGGAGGCGAGGCGCAGAGCTTTTGTGTACATCGAGCAGCGACTGGACTTCCGCCCAACCCTGCTGAAAAAGTGGGAGGATCAGGACTACGACCTGTTCCGGGCGACGCTGCGACACATCATGCCGCTGATCATGGAGGAACGGCGACTACAGGCGCTGCACAGGCAGGAGCAGGCGGAAGCGAAAAGCGAGCGGAAAGCCCTGATCTTTCGTCGGTGTTTCGACGTCATGTTGGTCCTTTCGCTAACAGCGATGTTGCTGGGGACCTGGTTAAATATGCCAAAGTGACACCAGCGCAGGCCATTGCCCGCGCCGCACGCCGCGCCGTCGCCCCCAAATCTGAAGCGCAGGCCGAAGCCGGTAACTACCGGAAGGGCCACGCTTCGCTTCACGGGCTCCGCGTCGCGATCGAGAACCCGCGCGGCAGCACCCGGTCCGGCGTCGGTCCGACCGGGAAGAAGTGGGAAACCACGATGAGCCACCACTACGGTTACATCAACCGTACCGAGGACCTGGACGGCGATCACGTCGACATCTTCATCGGTCCGCATCCGGAGGCAGAGCTCGTCTACGTGGTGGATCAGGTCGATCCGTCCACCAAGAAGTTCGACGAGCACAAGTGCATGCTCGGATTCCTGACGCTCGACGAGGCCCGTAAGGGCTACATGGACAACTACGAGAAGAACTGGAAGGGCCTTGGTGCGATCACGCCTGTCACGATGCAGCAGTTCCGCGAGTGGCTCAGCGAGGGAAGTCAACGCCGGCCGATCGAGTCGCAGACGTTCAAGATGAAGAAGAAGGCCGGAGACGACGCGTCTGTGCTGGTCCTGCAGAAGGACACGACGCGGTTCATTTTCCCGGAAGGTGGCACGGATGCGCAAACACGAGCTGACAATAGTGACGGGGGCGAGCAGTAATCACTTCCTCTGCGTGAAGCGACTGCTCCCGACCGTCCTCAAGCACGAGGCCGATGCTGCCAACATGGTGGTGTACGATCTCGGTCTAGCATCCAGCGAAGTTGCAGATCTTGCCCACAACTGGCCGGACACCATCTACCGCAAGTTCGACTTCGACTCGTACCCGCAGCACTTCAAGATGGGGCAGTCCGGGCGGTTCTTCGCCGGCTCGTACGCGTGGAAGCCCGTGATCGTTGCCGACATCATGGACGAGTTCGGCGGGCTGGTGCTGTGGCTCGACTCCAGCTGCGTGCTTACGGAGCCGCTGACCCAGGTCCGTAGCGCGTTGAAGAAGGACGGGCTGTACGTGCCGACCAACCCGTGCCGCCACACCATTGCGCAGCTCACGCACCGCGGCACGATGCAATACCTGAACGCCAGCGCGCGTGTCTGCAACACCAGACAGAAGGACGCCAGCACCGTCGGCGTCGACGCCAACAACTCGTGGGGCCGCGACATCATTTACGCTTGGCGCGATTGTGCCATGGACCCCGACTGCATCGTGCCGGTCGGATCCAGCCGGCGGAATCACAGGCAGGATCAGTCGGTCATCTCGATCCTGGCGTACCAGCTGTGCGAGTGCCTGCAACGCCCGATCGAGTCGCGCCGATTGCAGACGCGTCACCTGTCGGACGTGCGTGGGCCAGGAAATAAAGCACGCACCGTCGTGCGGTCGGGTCAGCGCGAAATGCCTAAGAAAGCCGGGAAAGCACACTCCGGACCGAAGCCGCATGGTGGCAGTGATCGCAACTGGAAGCGCGCACGGCTGCGAAAACGGGGATTTCGCGCATAGCAAGTTACGCCCCATAACTACTATACTGAAAGCAAGCAGAAGGACCGCGAGGACAGGACATGGAAAAGTCGGCCGGGTTCATGGACATGCTGAAGGCTCTGATCGAGCCACTTGTACGCAAGTGGGTCGAGAGCAAGGGGCTTGTGCTTGGCCCGTTCCGTCCACAGGGCAGCCTGATGGACCACCTCGAGTCTCAGCAGTTCGAGGACATGAAGACCAACCTGATGCGCCAGGCCGCGTCTTCCGATCCCGCCCCGCGCAAAATTCTTACCGGACTGGCCACCGCACTCGGCATCGACCCGAAGAACATCGGCGGTCAGGTCGAAGACCTCACCGAAGGCTATGCCGAGGTCGCGCCGTACTTCCAACGCTGGTCGCCGGAGTGGTGGGACACGCTTCATGGCAGCTCCGGCTCTACCGCTTCGCTCGCGTCCGCCATCGCCGACGCGCACCGCTACCAGGATATGGACGCTCCGACTGCCGTCGGCATGGCGGAAACGATCTTCGACGAGTTCTACAGCGACCCGATGAAACACCGCGGCTTCTCCGCGCGAGATCTCGGAAAGATCTACCGGGAGGGTGCGAAGCGAGGTTACTTCCATGTGGGGATGGATCCCGACCAGATGGTCGAGGAAATGACGCCTGTCGTTGGCGTCGCCTCGGCTGTCCGGGATTCCATGCCGTCCGACTACGATCGGAGCGACATCGCCGGCATCTTCGAAGGCATCGACAAGACGCTCCCGGCGTACGGCAACCAGGGCTGGGGCGAGATGGAGAAGCACATCCGCACCACGAAGCACCTGTCGCCGGAGCGCGGCGGGCTGATGGCCGCTGCCTTGAGGGACACCCCGCTGACGGGGAGTCGGACCACGCTGCCCGAACTGGAGGCCCAGCACGCCCGTCTGACGCAGCAAGCCGCAGGCAGCCCGGTAGCCGCCCAGCTCGCTGCAACGTCCAGGATGGTGCAGGACGGGCTCATATCGGAGAATTCTGAGGCTGCCCGGATGCTGGAGGAAGATCCGGGCGCTCTGGCAGCCATGAACCCCCAGGAATGGGTGGCAGAGGTGGGTCGGGCCGGCGTTGATCAACAAGTCGCCATGACCATGATGAACCAGCCAAATGAGCAGCTGATCACGCCGTCGCTGGCACAGGCGATCCGGCAGCAGCAGTACAGCCTGGACATCCAGCCACAGATCGACCAGATGCACCGGGCGTTCCCGCAGAAGGGAAAGACCTGGGATTCGATCCGCAGCGGTGAGCAAACTCGCATCGCAAAAGGGATGGGCTACAACAACTGGGCCCATCTCCAGCAGCTTCACGGAAAACCGCTCCAGAACGTACAAAACGTACGAAACCGCGCCCAGCGTCTGGGTCAACAGGAGCAAATGACCTCCCATCTGGCACAGAGTGGGCCCGTAGAGCGCGTAATTGACGATATTAAGCGCGGGCCGACCATGGGGTCCCTGACGACGTCCTTCTTCAACATCCAACCGATGCAGAAGATGTCGGCCCACCAGACCACGATCGCGGTCGACCTGGACGGCACGTTGGCCAAGCAGATGAAGCCGTACGACAACAACAAGGTCGGCGATCCTCGTCCCGGCGCCAAGGAAGCAATGGAGTTGCTGAAGAAGAAGGGCTGTAAGATCATCATCAACACAGTCCGTGGTAACGACAAGCTCGTCAGCTCGTGGCTGAAGGAGCACGAGATTCCCTATGACCATATCAACGAGAACCCGGACCAACCGCCGGGAGCCTCCGATAAGCCCCTGGCAGATCTGTACATCGACGACCGTGGCGTCGATGCTCGTCCGGCCTGGCGAAAGGTCATAGAGAAGGTCGTACCAAGGATCGATCGGATGCGGAAGGAGGGCGCTGAGGAAGTATTGCCGGAAGACATTATGCAGCAGCTGCTCGATCGGTCCGAGCTCATGGGCTCGCGTGGCCGCGCGTTGAAATATGGCCGGCCGGAGCCAGAAGGCCGTGACTACGATCGGTTCATCTTCACCGATGATCCCAACGATCAGCAAGCGATCATGGAGCAGATGCGTTCGTTGGCGCCATTGGGCTATCAGATGCGTGAGCGCCCAGGCGGCATGATGACTGCAGCCAGCCCGACACAGGACTTCAGCGTCTATCCGACGGCCAAGCGCGACCAGATCCACAAGGCGTGGGAGCTGATCGAAGGCGGGATGACCAAGGACGAGGCGTGGGACCAGATCAATAAGCAGGCCGATTATCGCCCCCTGGGAATTCCGGACAAAAAGAACTTCGGTGATCCGTCCAAGCTGGCGGACATCGTCGACATGTTCGTACAGAGGCATGATGCCCGCCGCGCAGGCGAGCATTACGACTACCGCGTCGGTTCGCCGGAGACCGGACTGCTTTCATGGGCCACGAAACCCACTGAGCTGCCGGAGCCCGGACAGAAGCGGTTTATGAGGCAGCAGCCTGTGCATTCGCACTGGTATGGAGACTTCCAGGGTACGATCGGCGGCACCGGTTACGGTGCGGGCACCGTGCGCCAGGAACAGAAACAGCGTGTGATGATTACCAAGGCGTCGCCGACCAAGCTTGAGTACACGGTCGCGTCGTCTGGTGTGCCTGAACGGTTCATTCTGCTGAAGCCCGAGAAGTGGGGAGATCGTGACTGGCTACTTATCAATGCAACGCCAAAGGAGGTGATCCCATACGAGAAAGTGCGTTACAAGAAGGTACCTGCCGAGAACGTCGAACCGCTTCTCGGGCAGATGCAGGAAGGGAGTTCTGTTCAGGCGAAGATCGATGGTGCGTCGTCACTCATCAAACTGATGCGAAACGGAGCCGAAGTTGTAAGTTACCGCACATCCAAGAAAACCGGACGCCCGATTGTCCATACGGAGCGATTCTTCGGCGGTAGGCCAGAGATGGAGATTCCGAAGGAGCTGGTCGGGACAGTATTGAAAGGCGAGATCTATGGAACCCGACCGGATCGAAGCACCCAGCTGCCCTCCGCCCAGCCAGGACGAGCCGTCGCTGAAGCAGCTAAGGGAGGACCCGACCTGGAAGGCGGTGGTGGATTGGACGATGGGGATGGTGATCGAGGAGTTATCCCGCCGCAAGAACTCGGAGGAATCCTCAACGCCTCAATCGAAAAGTCCCTCGGAACCCAGCGCGACCGCGGCATCCAGCTGAAGAACATGCTGTATGACATCCAGCAGCGCGGCAAGCAGCCCGTCGGCGACGTTCCGTACGCTGAGCGTCGCAAGATGATCGAGGAGGTGCTACAATATCTTCCTCAGGACAAGTTCCATGTCGCCGAGGAGGAGACCACGCCCGAAGGCGCGCAGAATCTCTGGCGACAGATCGTTGAGGGCAAACATCCGCTGACCCGCGAAGGCATCGTGATCCACCCGCCGACCGGGAAGCCGATGAAAGCCAAGCAGTTGGAGGAGTCAGATGTCCACATTCGAAGTATCTTCCCAGGACAGGGAAAGTACCACAATATTGGTGCCGGAGGTTTCGACTATTCCTTGTCGCCTGGTGGACCAACAGTGGGCCGAGTCGGTACCGGGCTATCAGACGATATGCGGCGAGATATGCATGCAAACCCGGACGCATACACTGGAAGAGTCGCTCGTATACGCTCGCAGGAGCAGCTTCCCTCTGGAGCTTGGCGTGCACCAGCCATGATCGGACTGCACGAAGACTACTAGCCCGTGGTACAATGAAGGTTTGGGCCCAAATTTATTCAGGAGAATAAAATTGCTATGAGCGATAGCAGCCAGAACTGGGCGATTGTGCCGCACCGGGTGAAGGAGCTGTACGTCAAGTACGCCGCCGACGCCCACGCTGCGTACGAGGCTGATCCAGGGGCCCCTGGCTGGACCGTTGTCACCGACGAGTTCGGCCCGCTGTTCATCAAACGGGCTGAAAGCCTGTGGTCACGGGACGCCCTGCCGACGATCGGCGCGGCCGGTCGAAACATCCAGCGCATCCTCGGCGGACCGAATCCAGCGACCGCTGCCCTCCTGATGGGTGGGTTGGGTGCCGGGCTCGGCTACACCGGCGGGTGGCTGGCCAACAAGCTGTTCCCGAAGTGGGTCGACGAGAGCGCCAAGAAGAAGTTCTCGATCGCCGGCGGCCTTGGCCTTGGGGGACTTGCTGGGTTGTTCCACGGCTACCCCAACGTCAAGCACTACGGTATCAAGGGCCTGTTCAAGCCTGCGCCGATGCAGGGCGGCCCTGCGTACCCGACGGGTCCGTCGGTCCCACCCAACCAGCGATCCTGGACTGGGGACCCGCAGGCACAGGCGCCGAGCGAGGCGCTTGGCTACGAGCCACCGTACGATCCCGGTCCGTACGAGGATTGGAAGCGCGAGTTCGGCAAGATGTCGTCCGACCGCTTCGGCGAGATGCTGCAGCGTGCTGAGAACAAGTACATGTTGAAGTGCGCGCAGCCCGACTGGATGGGCATCGGCCGCGCGGCAACCCGACCGATCCGCAACATGGCCGGGTCGGTGCTTGAGAACTACGATGTGTTCAACAAGGACCAGTGGGGACGCGTCATCGAACGCGATCCGTTCTTGTCGGCAGCCAACAAAGTTATCGCGACAGCCGCTCCTGCCGTAGCGGGGTACGCCAAGCGTTCCAACTGGGTCTCGCCGGTAGACGTCGCCAAAGTGGCGGCTGGTGCCGGGCTCGGTGGCGCATTCGGCATGGCCATCGGGAAGATCGGCGGAGCCTTCCTTGGTTTGACACCGGAAGCCCAACATGGTATCCAGAGGGGTGGTATGCTCGCAGGAGCGATCAAATCACTTACTGGAATCGTGTAGGATCACAATGAGTAATCGTCGTCCGCGTCTGATCCGGATGAACCGCGGGGATCGCCCCGACGGGGCACTCTCTCCGGAACAATACCTCGAGATGGCGTCCGAGATGTCGGAGGAGCTGCGCGAGCTCGAGGAACGCCGCGAAGAGTTGATGCGTGAACGTGCGCGCGTCCGTGACGCTGCGAACGGTACGGGTATGCGTGACCGCAGCCAGGCGGCTGCAAGCGAGTACCAGCGCACGCAGAACATCATCTCGATGCTCGACGAGGCGGCACGGCAGGCGCGGGACACGCAGAACGGCGTGCAGCAAGTTATGCAGATGCACGAGCGGCTGTACAACGAGCACGGCGAGGAGTTCAGGCGGCAGAGCGTAATCAAGATGCACACACTGCCGGGCGGCAGGCCCGACATGACCGTGTACACGGACCAGGTGCGCAGCTCGGCGTCGCCTGACATCGTGATCAACGATGTGCACAACCTGCCGCAGCGGCAGCAGCACGAGCCGGTGCCGGAAATCGCGGCAAGCATCTCATCGACGATGCGCGAGATTCAGGAGACAGGCCACTACCCGACACTCGAAGACCAACTAGCAGGAAGGGGTCCAGTTCACGACACACGCCGCACGCCCAACGAAACCCGCGACTATATGCGAGAGTTCGTTCGCGAGCTAGTGCGCCGCAACCGCTAGGGAGACAATCATGGATAGAATCAGCATCCCGTACAACAAAGCAAGGAAGTACATTCTTGACGGCGACATCCTGCTCTTCCGGGGCCGGATGCCCGTCATCGCACGCGCAATCCGCGTGTTTACCAACTCCCAGTACGCCCACGTCGGCGTAGCAGGTTGGTCGAACGGTGACACCGAGAACCCGCTGGCAGATCTGATGATCTACGAGATGCTGCCCGGCGGAGGGCGGGGCGTCAAACTGTCCAGTAGGGTGGAGAGCTGTCCGGGCGACATTGACGTCTACCGGGTCGCCGACTACTTCACCACGCTGCGCTGGAACGATGCGCTGGGCATGGTCAGTGGCGATACCCACGTCTTCGACAGGCGCAAGGCTGTATCCCTGATGCGCGACTTCTGCGCACCGGGGAACTACGGCATGATGCACCTGATGTGGGTAGCATTCAGCCACCTACCTATTATTCGGTGGTTCATCAAGCCGCCGACGGACGACGCTCTCGCAGAGAAGAAGCAGGCACCGATCTGCAGCGAAGCCACGTCATATGCAGTCCGCCACTCGTTTACCGACCTGGTGAGAAACACCGCTGACAGCTTCACGACGCCGGGCGATCTCGGCAAGTCGCCGCTGTTGCACTACATGTTCACCCTCATGCCACCCGAGGCAACTGAATAACTGCCTTGACCTTACGACACGGCAGGCAGATAATAGCGCAGTACACACCACCCACTACAAGGAGGACTCACATGCGAGGCCAAAAATTCGCAGTTCTGTTTTTCGCGTTTATGCTGATGTCGCCGTTGATGTTCATGGGCCCCGCGCCCTACGGCGTCTCCAGCGAAGCCACTCCGATTACCATTCCGGCCCAGATTACCACTGGCGCTGAGACGATTCTCATCGGAGACGGAGAGGAGAAAAAGGCAGAGTCCAGCGACGCCGGACTCACGCGGCGCCAACGGCGCAAGCTCGGCCTTACCTTCCGCAATATCAGGAAAGTCGCGAAGGAACTGAACGCTGCCGGAGAACTGAGCCCTGACCGTACGGTCGCGTCGGCTCAAGTCCTGGCTGTACTTACCGAAGAGAATCCGCGCGCTTTCGAGGAGGAAGCCGCCGCTATCGACTGGGATTCGCTGTTGGACTTCATCGAACGGCTGATGTCGATCATCATGAAGTTCTTCATATAAGGCGCGAATAGCGCCCACACTGCCGCTGCCCGCTGTGGGCAGCGGCTTTTTTCCCACACCAAAGGAGTGAAGCAATGAAACCCTTCCTGAGCATGTTTGCTCTGTTCCTGATGCTGTTCGCCACGTCGGCGTACGGCATCGTCATTGACGGCCCGACGACGTGCAAGGTAGGCGAAACTGTGACGCTCCGCATTAGCGACGTGCAGTTCGACATCGATGCTGATGCACGGCTGGGCGATATCTGGAAAGCAGTCCGTCAGGTGCAAATCCAGCACGGCGACGAGCTGCTCGGTGTCGAAGTACGGATGAAGTTTGTGCCAAACGGAGTACAACTGATTCTTGAGGCAGAGGTTACGCCAAAAGAGAACAGTGATGCAGTGATCCTGGCAATCGACCGTACGAATAAAGACTTGGCCGTGTTACCTGCTGCGATCCACCTGATCAAGGTCGGTAAGGGAGGTCCGACGCCGGACCCTCAGCCAGAGCCGGACCCGGACCCCGATCCAGGCCCGGTGGAGAAGGGCCCCCGTTACTTATTGTTCCTCCTAGAGAAACACCCGGTGGGCGACGCGTCTGTGATGAAGACGGCTGCCGAGTGGAACTCCCTGCTGACCCGGATGCGGGCGGAGGAGGGGAAGGGCGCATTCAAAGGCCATGTGATCAATGTGGTGGACGACGATGCGACGACCCAAGCCTATGCCCGTTTTCTCAATGGAAAGGACCCGGAGACGGGGGAGCCGTATCGGAAGAACAACGACCCGACTCCGACCCTGATCATTCTGGAGAAGAAGTCCGGAAAGATCCTGTGGCACGGTCCTGCCCCGAAGGGACTTGCGGAACTCAAAGCACTTCTCGCCGAACACGGAGGGTAAAACGATGGTAGCCGGACTTGTTCCTGAAAAACTGAAGGACGAGTGGTGTGACGTCGACTTCGAGGTCGCGTGCAAAGACGCGAACCGGTTGTGCGGTTTCCTGCCGGAGACCGAGGAAGAGCGTGAGATGTATTGTGCATCCACGCCCTTCGCCAACACCAAGATCGATATCATCCCCGAATCCGACTGGCGGGAAGTCTACGAGATGAAGCAGGGCGTCACGCCCCGCATTCTCGGCGTCCCGACCAAAGACCAAGACGGGGAAGGCAGCTGCACCTCGTTCAACCAGACGATCGAATACGAGTACATGTTCGTCCAGAAGTACGGGCGTCAGTACTGGATCGAATTCTCGCCGCAGTCGCTGTATCAGCTCTGCGGGTCTGGTCCGGGCAGCGGCAGCTCGCTCTCCTGCAACATGGAGAAGATCCGCACCAGCGGCTTGATCCCGGCGGATACGCCGGCCAACCGCGAGCGTTTCGGAGACATGGTGCTCAAGAACGTCGGCTGGTCGCAGCGGAGCAATCCGCGGCCGAGCGGCTGGCAGGAGTTCGCCAAGAACTTCCGCGTGAAGGAGTGGGTGCGCATCCGCACCATGGAAGAGTTTGTCACCTGCCTGTTGCTCGATCGCCCGGTCAGCTACGGACGCAGCGGTCACTCGATCTGCGGCGTCGCGCTGGTATGGCGCAACAACAGATGGTACATTATGTACCACAACAGTTGGGGCAACTGGGGCGACCAAGGCTTCGGCTACGATTCGCTTTCGGGTCGGCTGCTCGGCTACGGCTGCTACGCACCGATGTCGATCTACCACCCGGACATCGAAGGTCTTCCACTACCACCCGCACCACAAGGAGGCTAACGTGCCACGCAATTTGCGAAACATCAACTGCCAAGTCAGTAGCACCATGAGCCAGGCTCGGATGCTGCTGCGGCAACTGGCCGCCCATAAGGTGCCCGACGACATCAACAGTGTCTTCGAGGGCGCCGGCCAGCTGGTCACCGAACTTCGCGAGCTCGTTGCGACCGTGAAGGTAGCCGGGATCACGGTCCACGGACCGCTGGGTTCCCGCCATATTGAACTTGGTGATCACACGGAAGGCAGCGGCCTTCTCGACATGATCACGAACCTTTTCAAAGATGAGGAAGAAGACGATGGCTGATGACACCACCACCCCGGAACCGGATGACGATCACATCGACATCCCGGAACCGGAAGAAACCGTCGAGGCCCAAGGGCCCACCAAGGCGGTGCCGCAAATGTCGGCTGAGGAACTACGCGAGAAGTTCCTCAATGACCATGACGTACCGCACACCGACATCTCCCAGCCGCCCGCAGGGCCGGTGAAGGAGAAGCCGGCGTATGAGCGCGGTGCGAAGCTCCCCGAAATGCCTTCGGAGATCGCGGAGCAGATGCAACCGGACGGCACCTATCCCGTCAACATCTTGGAGGAGTGGGCGCTGTTGAACAAGGTCGACGATGTTCTGGAACGTGCCAAGGCTCAGCTTGGCGATCGCGGCTATGCCGTGCTGCGCGAGCGCGTCGTGGAAGCGATTCCGCACGTGGTCGAACTGGTCATGCCCGATCGGAAGCACGAGTGCGAGGAAGACTGCTCCGAAAAGACCGTCTGCGACGGAGACTGCGATTGCGACTGCGACGACACCATCGTCGAGAAGGTCGTCGACCGCTGGCCGCGGCTCAAGAAGTACGCCGCGGTTATCGTCGCTGTCATTGGCGGGCTGATCGGCGGTTCTGCCGGCACCGTTGCCGTGCAGGAAGTCACGACTCCGCCCGCTATCGAGGATCCGGTCGTCGGCCCCGAGCTGCCTGACCGGGACGCCGCACTTGCCAGCCTCTACTTCGAACTGTGCAAGCACGGCCATCCGCTGACCACGGACGAGGACGGCAACGTGTCGTTCACGATCCACAAGATGAGCGTCGAGGGCAACCGCGGCTACGACGCTACGTTTCGTGCGACAAAGAACGGTCACCTGAACGTGACCTTGAAGCGATAGACCTCTCGGCCACTGCGCCCGCCTTCGGGCGGGCGTTGGCTTTTTCAGGAGGGACCGATGGAAACGCTACGCAACGGACCCGAGCCGATCCGGGAGCCGGACTACAACTACTGGTGTTGGGTCCCCGATCGCTGCCTCTGCTTCCCCGACGGCATTCAGCCGGAGCTCGACGTCTACGATGGCGACACGCTCAAGCTCGTCATCGATCTGGGCCTCAACCAGTTCGTCAGCCCGATGTACTATCGGCTGTACGGCATCCAGGCCCCCGAGATCCGACCACGGGCAACGCGGCAAGCTGGCATTGCTGCCAGGGACCATCTGATCTGGCTGATCAAGGAAACAGCGTTCTCCAAACAGAGCAACGGGTTCCCGACTCCTGGGTACCGGCTGCTCGTCCGGACGTACAAAAAACTACGTCCTAAGCGGGATTATCGACCCAAAGCGGTCAAAGGCAAGTACGGACGCTACCTGGTCGAGCTGTACGGCCAGCGAGGGCCCAACCTCATCAATCTCAATCAGAAGATGATCGAGGAAGGGAAAGCTGTTGCATATTCCCCCTGACAAACCCCAGGCGGATCAGCTATCATAGGATGACATACGGAGAACCCTGCAATGCCAGTACAAGAAGGCCCCCACTACCGTTTCCAGAAGTACGAGTTCTGGGCGGAACGTGGCATGATCTCACTCATCGACACGGAAGCGGCCGCGGACAGCGCCCACGCTAACGATCCCGACCAGTTCCACTGGCGGATTCCTCCGGGCCAGTTCATGAAGCGGGCGGTCAGTGCACTCATGCACGATCCCGAGAAGTATCCCAGCCAGCGCCGCGAGCTCAAGAAGATGCTCGAAGACGCCGCGGCTGCGTGCAAGCTGGCCAAGGCGCAGGGCGACCCGACTGATCCGAGCGTCATCGAGGATGTGGTCAAGCACCAGCGGAAGCGCTCGATCGTGCTTCCCGGAGAGCTGCCGCCCATGCCCGGTATGCCGGAGCAGAAACACAAGATCCAGAATCATGGACGATCCGCTGGCCAGATCCTGGAGAAGGGCGTCGACGTGGTGCCCGACTTCACCATCAGCCCGCAGGAAATGCTCACACCCAAACGTGCGGAGAAGCTCAGAGCTAAACCTACAGGGAGGTAGGAATGAACTCCAAAGAAGCTTTCAAGATCGGGTTCCTTCACAAGTGCGCTGAGGATGGTCTCACCCCGGACGAGACCCTCGAACGCGTTCGCCACGCCACGCTGCTGGTCAAATCCGCTGGTTGGGGCATGCCTACCATGGCCGCTCTGACGCTCCTTGGTGCCACGCCGTTCCTGGTCGGTACGACCGGCGGCTACGCGCTGCAGCAGATGCGTGAGAACACCGGGCTCGACGCCAAGGATATGAAGAAAAGGGAGGTGATTGCGGAGTATCGACGCGCCGTTGACAGGATGAGACGCTTGCAACAGCGGGTCGCGCCTGACGCAGTCTCGTAGTAGATGCAACATAGTAAGTACCATGGTGAACAGCATGCACGGTACGGCGGAACACTACATTGGCCAGGCGCCAATGGTGTGCCGCTGCTTGGAGATGCTGCACCATCGCTGAAGCAGCACGAGATCGAACGGCTGACCGTCCGCGGCACGGCGTATGAGCGGCTGTTCGACATGTCGCAGGAAGAGGACCGCGAGTACTACAACTGGGTGCGAGACCGCATCCGCAACGGCCAGTTTGTGAAAGACCACGAGACTCGCAAATGGCCTGACGATTGGGAGTATCCAAAAATCTGGCTGGAGTGGACCCAACTGTACGTACAGGCCCCTCCACAAGTCCAAGGCATAGGGAGCAACGGGCATGGAAGCCACAGACAATTCACGTTACGACGCCCTGATGGATAAAGAAGCTGGGTTCGATGAGCTGAACCAAACGGCCAGAGAGCAGGCCAACCAGCGCATCTGGCAGATGATCCTGGGCGGAGCAGGCCTGGGACTCGGATTGCGGGGCGCGTTCGGTCTGGGCGAGCTGATGATGCCGCGTGGTCGCGGCTATCAGGCCAGTCCGACTTCGCAGACCGTCGACCTGATGCTGCCGCAGCCGCAGGACGAGGAAGAGAAGTACGGGATGGACAAAGAGGCGATCGAGTGGAAGGGCCCTGGCGACCTCTTCGACCCGAAGTTCTACGCCCAGTTCACCCAGCCGCTCTTCGACAAAGACTGGGGACCCGTTGGCAACTACATCAAGGGCGACCAGTCAACCCACTACGGCGGCGTGCCCGCTACCTGGGCTGTCGGTGTTCCTGCCGGCGCGCTCGCACTGGCTGGCGGCTGGAAGGGCATGGACGCGCTCATGAAACGTCGGCGCGAAGCTGCTCTGGAAGCCGAGGAAGAGTCGTACAAGAACGAGTATCGCGAGATCCTCGAGAAGCTACAGAAGCGTGGCTCCGCCAACGACTTCCTCGAAGAGGAGCTTGACGAGCTGGCTGACGCATACGCCGAGGCGCAGACGCACGAGAAGCAAGCGGCGTTTGGCTGGGACGAGCTGAAGCAGAAGGCCAGCAACATCGGCGGCTTCGGCACCGGCGCCTACATGGCTTACGCCACGCTGGCGGCGCTGCTCAGCGGCAAGCTCAGCTACGACTACTTCAAACGCCGCGGCCGTCGAAACGTCGCGCAAGAGGCAATGAAGCGCCGGAGTAAGGAACGCACTGGCGGCGTCGCTCCGATTCAGTTCCGTCCAGGTGCACAGGACCTTGTGTAATGCCGAACCTCTATTCCTCGTTGGCGCCCGGGCCCGAAGGGGCCCGTGCCATGGGCGACGTGGCCGCCACCAGGACGGCCATCTTCGATAACGCGTTGTCGGCGGCTCAGCAATTCAAGCCGGCGACCAACCAGCGTTATATTATGGACGTCTCGGATGCTCGTTACGAGGGCCCGGAAGGATTTACAAAAGCCGATGAGAAGCGCGCAATCTTGGAGGGCCGCTCGCTGGGTCGCAGGCTGCGTGGAACCGTACGCCTCCGCACCAATGACGACAACCAAGAGGTTGTCGACCAGAAGCGCGTCACCCTCGCCCAGATCCCTTACATCACCCCACGTGGTACGTTCATTCTCAACGGGAACGAATACTCCCTCTCTCACCAAATGCGTCTTAGACCCGGTATCTTTACGCGGGTCAAAGAGTCGGGAGAACTCGAATCCCACGTCAATGTCGCTCGAGGTGTGGGACATAGGTATTTTCTAGACCCGGAGACCGGCGTGTTCCGGGCACAGTTCGGCCAAGCGCGGATGCCGCTCATGCCGATCCTCAAGGCGCTCGGCGCGACCGACTCGCAGCTGCGCGAAGCCTGGGGGAACGAGCTGTATGCAGCCAACGCTGCCAAGTCGGACCCCAAGACGCTCAAGAAGCTCTACAAGAAGCTGCTGCGCAAGGAACCGACCGACGACGAGAAGACCATGACCGAGGCCATCCGCGACGTGTTCGCGCAGATGGAGGTCGACCCAGAGGTCAACAAACGCACGTTGGGTACCGACAGCAAGAACGTGGACGTTGCCACGATCCTCGCCGCGACGCGGAAGCTGCAGCGTGTGTTCAAGGACGAGGAAGGCCCCGACGATCGTGATGCCATGGCGTTCCAACGCGTCATCGGCCCGGAGGATCTGTTCGCCGAGCGGCTCACCAAGGGCGGTGCAGCGCTGCGGCAGGCCCTGTGGAAAGCGACCCTCCCCGGCAACCTCGGAAAGCTCGGCACCGGCCTGTTCGACAAGAGCGTTCGTGGCGCTCTGCTGGACTCCGGCCTCGGCAGCCCGCTCGAAGAGATCAACCCGGCTGAACTGTACGATCAGCGCGTGCGCGTGACCCGTATGGGCGAGGGCGGCATCCCAACCAGCGAGGCCGTGCCGGACGAAGCGCGTTCGGTGCAGCCGAGTCACATGGGCTTCATCGACCCGGTCCACACACCGGAGTCGGGCAAGACCGGTATCGACGGGCGGATCGCCAACGCGACCCTCAAGGGCAAGGACGGGCGGCTGTACAGCCAGTTCTTCAACAACAAGACCGGCAAGGTCGAGTGGGTGACGCCCCAGGATCTGGCCGACGCAGTTGTCGCCTTCCCGGGCGAGCTGCAATCCGACGAGCCGTACGTGCGTGCCCAGGAGAAGGGCAAGCTGAAGTACGTGCCGCGCGACAAAGTGGACTACCAGCTGAATCACATGACCGAAGCGTTCGGTCCGTTGGCTGGTATGGTCCCGATGAAACAGAACGCATTTGGCCAGCGCGTGTCTATGGGGAGTCGCATGCTTACGCAGGCGCTGCCACTGGTGAACGCCGAAGCACCGCTGGTTCGATCAGGGATGCCGGGCACCGAGGACTCCTACGAGTCCCTGCTCGGCGAGGACATGGGTGCCGTAAGGAGCGGAGTCGATGGAACAATTCTCGAAATCACGCCGGATAACGTCAAGATCAGGGGAACGGACCGGAAGATCCACAACGTCGAGCTCTACAACAACCACCCCTACAACCGAAAAACGTTCGTGCATAACACGCCCGTCGTTCGGCCAGGTGATCGCATCAAGGCTGGCCAACTTCTCGCAGGCTCTAACTTCACGGATAAAGAAGGAGTCACAGCTCTAGGGCTGAATGCGCGAATCGCCTACATGGCGTACAAGGGGCACAACTTCGAGGACGCCATCGTGATCTCGGAGTCGTTCGCCAAGCGATCGGCGTCTGAGCACATGTACCAGAACACGCTCGACCTCGGCGAGGGCGTCAAGCACAGCAAGAACGCGTTCCAGTCGATCTTCCCCGGCAAGTACGACCGGCGGGTCCTGGAAAAGTACGACGAAGACGGCGTCATCAAGCCCGGCCAGGAGGTCGATCTGGATGAGCCGCTCGTCCTGGCAGTGAAACAGCGACAGACCGGTCCGCGTCTTGGCCGACGCAAAGCCTCCTGGTCCGACGCGTCGATCAAGTGGGATCACCACGCAACCGGTACTGTCACTGACGTACACAAGGGCAAGAAGGGCATCTCCGTGGTGGTGAAGGCCACCAACCCGACCACCGTCGGCGACAAGTTCTCCGGGCGCTACGGCGACAAGGGCGTCGTAGCCAAGATCGTCGCGGACGAGGACATGCCGCGCGGCGCGGACGGAAAGCCCTACGAGATGCTGCTCAACCCGCTCGGCATCATCAGCCGCGGTAACCCCGCGCAGACGCTCGAAGCCAGCCTCGGCAAGATCGCGCAGCTGACCGGGAAGCCATACTCGATGGCCGACTTCGACAGCATCAGGGACGTGCGCGCGTACGTCGAGAAGGAGCTGCGTAAGCACGGCCTCAACAGCACAGAGGAAATTGAAGATCCGCGTACAGGCCGGACGACGAAGGGTGTGCACGACGGTGCCCGCTTCATGATGAAGCTGCACCATACCGCTGAAGCCAAGCTGCAGGGGCGAGCGACAGGCGGGTACACAGCCGAAGGATCTCCGGCCAAGGGTGGTGAATCAGGCTCGAAGCGTGTTGGTATGCTCGAATTGAACGCGTTGCTTTCGCACGGCGCGTATCAGACTATCCGCGATGCCTCCGTCATCCGTGGACAGCGCAACGAGGATTACTGGCGTCAGCTGATGAGTGGGTACACGCCACCGGAGCCCGAAGTGCCGTTCATCTACAAAAAGTTCATGGCCCAGCTGCAAGGCGCCGGCATTAATCCCGTCAAGCGCGGGAGTCGCCTGAACATCATGGCCATGACAGGCAAGGACGCTGTCGAACTGACTGGCAATCGAGAGCTGCGCAACGTAGATACGGTTGACTGGCGTGTGTCCAAGCTCACCCCGGTCAAGGGCGGACTGTTCGACGAATCTCTCACCGGCGGGCACAACGGCAACCGCTGGAGCTACATCAAGCTCCGCGAACCCATGCCGAACCCGGTGATGGAGGAACCGATCCGCCGCATTTTGGGTCTCACACAGAAGCAGTTCAAGAGCATCCTGGCAGGCCAAGAGTCGATGCCAGGGCGCGAAGGACTCACTGGCCCCAAGGGGCTCGCCAAAGTGCTCGAGGACATCAACCTCGACAAGGAGATCGAGCGAGCCCGCGCCGAGATGAACAGCGGTAAGAAGACCTACCGCGACAAGGCGATCCGTCGACTGCAGTTCCTCAAGTCAGCGAAGAAGCTCGGGCAGCACCCGAAGGACTGGATGATGGATCGAGTCCCGGTGCTGCCGCCGATGTTCCGCCCGGTCTCCATGATGGGGTCCGGTGGCCGGCTCGTCGACGACGCGAACTTCCTCTACAAGGAGCTGTTCGACGCGAACGACAACCTGAAACAACTCACCCGCATGACGGATGACGTGTCCGACGAGCGGCTAGCGGTCTACGACGCCTTCAAGGGTGTCACAGGCCTTGGCGATCCCATTCGCCCAGAGAACAAATCACAACCGGTCAAGGGCATCCTGAAGCACGTCTTCGGGACCAGCCCGAAGTTCGGCACCGTGCAGCGTAAGCTCCTCGGATCCACCGTGGATCTCGTGGGCCGTGCTGCGATTTCGCCAGATCCCAACCTCGACATGGACCAGGTAGGAATCCCGGCCGACAAGGCGTGGACGCTGTATCAGCCGTTCGTCGTCCGTCGACTGGTCCGTCGGGGCATGAGCAAGATCAAGGCGATGGAGGCCGTCAAAGACCGTACCGATACAGCTATGCGTGAGCTGCAATCCGAGATGAAATCCCGTCCTGTCGTGATCAACCGAGCCCCGGTGTTGCACCGGTTCGGGGTCATGGCGTTCTGGCCACAACTCACGTCCGCAAACACCTTGCAGATTCCGCCACTGATCGTGAAAGGCTTCAATGCCGACTTTGACGGCGACGCCATGCAGTTTCACCTGCCGTCGACCGACGAAGCCGTGCAGGAGGCGCAGGAGAAACTCCTGCCGTCGAAGAACCTGTTCGCGGTCAGCGACTTCGAAGTCATCCACGCCCCGTCGATGGAGTACGTCGGTGGATTGTGGGAGGCGACGACGCGGAACGACAAGAAGAAGCCCGTCCGAGTCTTCAACTCGAAGCTCGACGCGATCAAGGCTTACAAGCGCGGAGAGATTGGCGTAGGTCAACGAATCGAGATTCGCGAAGGACGCTAGCAACACTAGCAAAAAATTCGCGCGACGACTGCGTCGTCGTTTTGGATTGTAGAATCAACGCAACCCCTGTAAGCTACTAGTAGTGTCACATGAACAACGAACGGAGTCGCACTAATGTCCCACGAAATGAACCCGATGCTTTTCGATCTTGCCGAATGGAGGTTGGCCGGTGAGAACGAGAAAAAGGCTTTCGTACCAGGTGATCCGGCGGCGGGCGGAATGCCGCCGGGAGCGATGCCGCCCGGAGGAGCTCCGCCGATGGATCCGATGGCAGGAGGCGGAGCACCGCCGATGGACCCGGCGATGGCAGGAGCCGCCCCGCCGATGGACCCGGCTGCAATGGCGGGAGCACCGCCAGCCGCTGCCCCTGCGCCTGCAGCTGGTGGAGCCCCAGGAGCCGGTGGAAAGCCCAAGATCGATCCTACCTTCATCTACATGGAGCTCTCCCGCGTTCGGAAGCTCTTGACCCACATGATGAAGCACACGGGCATCGACATGCCTCCCGACATTCTGGACGACGGTGCTGTGGCGATGGTCGCTCAAGGCCAGATGCCGCAGAGCGCGCCGCTCGGAGCCGGCGCCGAAGGTGCCCCGCCCGAGGGTGGCGGCGGCGGACCGGCGTTGCCGGGTATCGGCGGGAACGCGCCCGTCAGCCCGATTGAAGCCCCGTCCGGGCCTGAGAAAGCAGGAGCCGATGCGTTGTCGATGTTCCGCGGTCCAGTCGACGGGGAGCGAGAGGACGCGTCGCAGTTGCGGCTCGATGCGATCTCCGCCATGTCCCGAAGCCTGCACCGTAGGTAATCATGATTGTTGAACTCCACAACAAGTTGGGCAATCCGCAGCGCATCGAAGCGACTCGCGTTGTACTGCGGTGCCCAATCAACGGCGTCATTGCTGTGGCCCTGGAACCGACTCCAGGGCACCAGTACATCATCGATCGCGGCGACGGCGACGAGGTCATGAACAAGATGCTCTCTCAGTTGGGCATCAACGAGACCGTCATCAGCGATCATATCGACAAGGATTCCTTCGCGGCGCCGCCTAAGGGCAGCCGCCTCTGGAAGCCTGGCGAGGATCCTCCGCATGCTTAAGACGACCATTGGACAACTGCTGGTCAACGAGGCCCTGCCGAAAGAGATGCGTGACTACACACGCACCTTGGACGGTAAGGGCGTCAAGAAGTTGCTCCGTGAGATCGCAGAGAAGGATCCGGACAAGTACCGCGAGATCTCGAAGAAGCTCGCCGATGTCGGCCGTGACGCGGCGTATACAACCGGCGGTCAGTCGTTCAGCATCGAGCACCTGCGTCCGACCAAGTCCGTACTGGCGTCTCGCCAGCGCCTGAACCGGCGCATCCGCGAGATCATGTCGAAGGACAACTGGGACGAGGACAAGAAGGAAGCCAAGATCATCGAGGCGACCGCCGCCGAGCACGAGAAGCTGCTCGATGGCGTGTACGCTGACGCCAAAGAGCTGGGCAACCCGCTCGCCGACCAGGTCGCATCGGGTGCCCGAGGCAACAAAATGACCCTGAAGCGTTTGATCGGCGGCGACATGCTCTACGTCGACCACCACGACCACACGATCCCGTTTCCGGTGCAACAGAGCTACGGCGAGGGTCTCGACCCCGCTTCGTACTGGGCGGGCACGTACGGAGCCCGGAAAGGCATCATCGACGAGAAATTTGCCACGATGGACGTCGGATACTTCTCGAAACAGCTGAATCAGCTCACTCATCGGCTCATGGTGCTCGCCGACGACGCTGAAGAGGACAAAACGGCCAAAAAGAGCCGTGTTTTGCGTGGTTTGCCGGTCAAAACCGACGATCCGGACAACGAAGGGGCACTTTTGGCCTCAGATATGGGCGGATACAAGCGAAATACAGTTCTGACGCCCAAAATCCTTGAAGATTTGGCCGATCAGGGCATGGAACGCATCCTTGTGCGTTCTCCGACGGTCGCCGGCCCGTCAAGCGGCGTATACGCCCGTGACGTGGGCGTACGCGAGCGCGGAGACCTGCCCCCGGTTGGAGACATGGTTGGCATCGCAGCCGCACAGGCGCTCTCTGAGAAGCTCACACAGGGTGCCCTGAGTTCGAAGCACTCCGGCGGCGTGAAGGGCGAAACACAGTCCGTGACGGGCTTCCAGCACGTCAATCAGCTCGTGCAGGTGCCAAAAACGTTCAAAGGTGGCGCTGCGCACGCCCAAATGGACGGAAAAGTGACCGATATCACAGAAGCGCCCGCCGGTGGCCAGTACGTGACCATCAGCGGCGAGCGGCACTTCGTTTTGCCCGGGTTCGGCCTCAAGGTGAAGCGTGGCGACAACGTCGAAGCCGGCGACGTGATCAGCGACGGCATCCCGAATCCGTCCGAAATCGTCAAGCACAAGGGCATCGGTGAGGGTCGGCGCTACTTCATCGACATCTTTGCCGATGCGTACCGTGCCGGTAAGATGTATGCCAATCGCAGGAACATCGAACTGCTGTCTCGGAGCCTGATCGACCACGTCGAGATGACCGACGAGGACGACGATCACGTCCCCGGCGATGTGATCCCGTACCAGCAGCTCGAGGCCGGGTGGCAACCCCGTGACGGGATGCGTTCCGTAGCCCCCAAACTGGGCGTCGGCAAGTACCTGGAGAGCCCGGTGCTGCACTACACGGTCGGCACCCAGATTAAGCCGTCAATGCTACCAGTTTTGGACGAGTTCGGTGTCAAGAACATCGATGTCCACGACGAAGCTCCGCCTTTTCGACCGTACATGGTCCGGGCGCAGGCTTCGGTCGGACACGACCCGGACCCGCTCGTCCGCTTCCTAGGAAGTGATCAGAAGAAGAACCTGATGTCCGCGGTCCATCGCGGTGCCGTCTCGGACACAAAGAGCACCAGCTTCGTACCGTCGCTGGCCGCCGGAGAAGATTTTGCCAAGAACTGGCCTCAGAGCGTACTGAAGCCTCCAAAAACCTAGACATTGCAGTATTGCAGTCAGATCCAGTAGGATATAAAGCATATCTTAGGACGGAACCTGGGTCGCTCCCATTGACAAGGACGTCTGCACATGAGTACAAACCTACGACAGATGGGTGGGGTAAGCTACTGGCGCGGTGTCTGCCGCTCGCTCCAACGCTCCGACTTTCTCAAACAGGCGGACATGGGTGGAGAATCCGGCGACAGCCAGAGCTTCGAGAGTGCCTTCAGCAACTTGGCACACGCCTACCTCAAAGACAAGGCTCCACAGCTGCTCGACTTCATGCTGGGCTTCCAGCTTCTCGAGAAAAATGAGGACAACGATCGGGCTGTCGGTGTCTTTGGCTTCAAGGTGGGGCCGCAACTCATTTATGCTCCGGTGTTCTTCCTGAACGGCGAACTCCGCGGGCACGAGCTCATGTACCTCAAGGAGAGCGACACGTTCGTTCCCCTCAAAGAGAACTGGGTCAACTACGTGCTGAACCGCAAGCCGAACGTCATCGGCGAAGAGGTCACACGCAACCTGAGCATGCTCGGCGTCAGTCGCCCATCGCTCGACCAGTTCCGCGAATCACCGAACAAGTACGCGTCGGATCAATGGCTCGACGCCGGTATGCCCGGCCTCATGCACGCGCTCGGTCGCGTCGCTAAGCGTGAGCCGAAAGCGCCGGAGCTGATCAAGGCCAGTGCCGCGGTCGCTACGCGGTTCCTCCAGGTCCTTGACTCCACGCCGCAGCTGGCTCGCCCGATCGTCGAAAACTACGGTCGGGAGCTTGTCGACGAAGCGATCGGCGTTGCCAAGACCGCCAGCACCGTCTGTCCGACGGAACCGCCGCGCAAGAAACGAGACATCCAAGTCGGTGGTAGCATCTTCCGCGAGAAGTCCGCGATGGACCAAGCGAAAGAAGCCGATCCGATCAACACTGGCAGCCTCCGCATTTGGACATACAACGGCACGAAAGCATGCCGCAGGGGGCTGACCGAAAAGCAGGCCGAGCAACTGCAACGCGACGGCGTCTACATCAAGGACGACCGCTACGACAAGTCGAAGGTCTACAAGGTCCAGGAGCCGATGACGCTCCAGAACCCGGACGAGACTGGACACTACGACGTCCTCTGCAAGCCGGACTCCTTCGAGAAGTGCCTGTACATCCACGCCCCGCACGGCCCGCGTGGCCGCAAGCCGAACGGCGTCCTGGTACGGGTCGGCGGCGACAAGAAGGCCTATACCGAAGTGCACCCCGGCGACATCTACGTCATCGAGAAGTACTCCGGTAGCGACTACAACGACTGGTTCAACGGACTGCCGAACGCGGACAGCCTGCAGGTCGGAGCGACCTATGCGCTGCTCACCACGACCGGACACGGTACGAGCGTGTTCGAGGTCGAGGACACTCTGCCCTCCGAGGGCGAGGAAAAGCGGTACAAGGTCCGCTGGCGTCATTACGGTAACGTCCGGCGTCGGGCCGACAAGCTGATCCCGTCGCCGAGCCACGGCCACTACGAGTGGGACAACACCAGCAGCGTCGAACAGATTGTGCTGAACCGCATCAAGGGCCACAAGCTCGTGTCGCGGTTGGACGAGCTGCTCGTACCGCCCGGCGCCAAGGCACTGAAGATTGCCGACCCGCCGAAGGACGAGGACGGCGACAGCATCCCCGGGTGCTGCAACCCGTGCGCGGACTCGAGCGACCCGCCCGCGCTTGTGCCAGGCGACCACGTCGACCTCCAGCTGGGCATCTACAAGACGTCCAGCGCGCTGGAAGTCTTCAACAACGGCACCGAAGCGATCGTCAACGGCAGGCACTCGACGCCCAAGGCTGCGCTCATCTCGCTCGTCCGCGACTACGGATGCGCCGAGAAGACCGCTAAGGACGTGTTGAAGAACGCCCAGCTGCAGCGAGGCGTGAAGTACCGGATCAAGTACGCCCAGCCGTACGATCTGCTCTCCAGCGCCCCGTCGGCTCCGGCGATCCCGGAACAGTACGAGTCCACCGACTTCATCATGGGCTCCGGCCTGCCGACCAACTACGGCATGGAAGAGGAGTACCCGGTCGACGACCTGCGTGGCGGACGCCGCCAGCGCGGGCAGATGGCCGAGCCGCCCGAGCCGATGATGGGGCAGCAACTCATGGAAGCAGCCCAGACAGGCCAGAAGGAAGTGCTCGACACTTCGCTCCTGTCGAACCTGCTCAAGGGCTCGCAGAACGAGACTCTGATCGATCGGCACCTGCCGGACCTGATGAAGGGTCTGGACAGCATGGGCCGGCTGCTGTTCAACATGTACTGGCATCACGACAAATTTGAGGACAGATACGGCAGCAACAATCTGCCCGAGCTGGAAGATGCCATGCGCAACTCGTTCGAGAGCCTGGGTGACGTGACCCTGGAACTCAAGCAGAAAACAATCGAGCCCTACCCGGACGAGGGAGTCGACGTCGACTTCGGCGAGGGTGAGGTCTAAGCAAAGGTAGCCACATGCATATCTACAAGAGAGAACTGTCCGTCGCGAACGGCGAAGCACTGGTCATGCCAGCCGGTGAGACCTCGATGTGCTTCCGTATTGGGTACCCGCAAGAGGGTTCGATCAAGCGTCTACAAGTCTGCCAGGTCGCCGATGACCCGGTCCAGGTAGGCTACAGCGTCAGGCTGCTCGATCGGGCTGTCTGCGAGCTGGGCCCCGAAGCGTCGCACTCGGCAGAAATCGACCCGATCTGCTTCAACACGGCCAAGATCATCCCCGACGACCAGCTCCCGGCCAAGGCCGCGGGCGAATCGCTGGAGTTCTACAGCCCCACGGGGTACGCATACCGCAATCGGGTGGGCTCGTACTCGGTCCCGGACCGCGCGGTCTACCTGCAGCTGACCGTCGACGATGACGGCCAGGATACCAACTGGGAAGTTGCGATCACCGGGGAAGTAGGCAACGAGGACTAGAAAATTATTCTCGTGAATAAAATTCAGAGGTGTAGATGTCGATTCTGGTAAACAGACCCGATAACAAGAGGCGTCCCGCAGACTGGCGGTGGCAGCGGGCTGGCGAACTCGCCAACGGCTCGCGCCTCATCGCTGGACGGGATGACAGCATCGTAAGGGAGCTGACGAAGTTCCGCCGACTCCTGGACCGCTGTGAGACGGACGAAGACCGGCTCGCGGCGCTGGATGCCGATCCCGTGCTGTTTTCGGCCTATTTGATTTACGATGCCAACGAAACCCCCACTGAGACTCGATGGGAGCTCGAGGCTCGCCTGTTGGCCCGTGAGTCCTTCGAAAGCATTGGTCAGAAGATCCACGAAGACGTGGATGTGATCAAGCGCTACGAGGAGGCCTTCTTCGATGTGATGAGTCGTATTGATCATCCAGGCTTGATCACCCACATCATTGTCGGCAAAGCTGTGCAGACCGGCCTTGCGGAGCGGCAATACGATTTGCTGTGGAAGCTGTTTGGATACCACTGCGGCCCGCTAGTCTTGGACGCCTTTATCTACAAGTTCAACGCGCCGACGCGCCCGGAGACCCCAAGTCAGGTCTCAGCGCATTGGGGCGACGACACGAAGGAAGTGATCAAAGTGAAGGCCAACGTGGCCGCGCGTACCATCCAGATCAACGGCTACACTGCCGAAGGCATCCTGAACATGTTCCACAACATGGCCGCACTCGAGCAACAGGCTGGTGCGGCGGGTGGCGGCAGCGAGCTGATGGCTGAGAACGTCCAGGCGATGCAGAACTGCATCCCGTGGATCAAGTACATCGAAGGCGTCTCGCCGAAGATGATTGGTCGTTCCACCGAGTTCGAGAAGGATGGTATGACCCTGCGATCACACGAGTTGATGATGCTCTCGATGGGCATCGAGCCGGAAGGCTTGGAATATCTTACCACCGACATTGGATACCCAGACGGAGATGACCAAAATGCAAAGGCTCACGAAGGAGAGTGAGCAGCGGATCAGCAACGCTCTCGCAAAGGTCACAGATTTGACCAACTCCGGAACGAATCCGGACGATGCGATTGTTAAGGTTGCGACCGCCGCAAAACTGCCGGCTGGCCATGTCAATCTCATGGTGCGGGCGTTCAACAACGGCCGAAGCCTCGGCCATATCCGCGAACACGAGACGCTCACCGAAAAGGCTGCGGCGTTCCCGCTGGCTGACGGTAGGAAGATCCTTGAACGGATGTTCCCGTCGGAGGTCAAGACGGCTGCCGAGGAAGCCCACGGTGTGTCCATCTCGGACGACTACAACATGTCGCCTGCTGGCTGGCTCAAGCGCCGGGCAGAGGCTGCGCGCACTGTGTCGCTGGTGAAGTCCGCCGAAGAGCTGGAGATCGAGACCAAGGCGCCAGGAGGCGGCGTCATCGAAGTTGAGATCGAAGACGGCGAAGTGGAGGTCGAAAGGGAGTCCGCCGAAGAAGAAGCTGCCGAAGAAGAGGCAGAGGAAAAAGAGGCAGCGTACCCGGCATACCCGTACCGCCAGGAGAAGAAGGCCCTGTCGGCCATGCACGATCTCCGGCGCGAGCACCAGCAGCGCAAGGACGCTGCGATCAAATCGGCGTACGACGTGACGAACGGCGTCGAGAAGCTGGCCAACTACTTCCGCCGGTTTGACAGCCGCCCGATCAACGAGGTCTGGGCCAATGCCGGAGCACGCTACGGACAGACGGGCCGCGGCCTGGTCGAGAAGTCCACCGTGATGTTCAAGCAGGCGTACGCCCAACCATCCCAGGTGACCCACGATGTCGACTGGGACGAGGCGCCCTACTCGCTGATCAAGTCCGCTGTCGACGCGATCGCCCGCTTCAACGACACCAAGAAGGCCCTGGCCGACTTCGAAGCCGCTCTCCCGGAGAAGCGCGCGGAGACTCTGCGCCCTTTTGCACCGGACCGTCCAAACGTGATCACAGGCTCAGTATGGGACAATCAATCGCAGACTAAGTCTGCGTCGTTCATGGGTCTGACAATGGCTGGCGCGTTGGGCGGTACCGCAAAGGGTCTTGCTGAGAAGTACGCCCCGGAGACGCGCGAGGAGCTGATCCAGAAGCACCTCAAGTCGATTGCCGATCCGGGCCACGAAGACCACCTGCGAGCCATCCGTGCCCAGGCCATGATCCACGAGATGATGTCCGCCGACCCGGTCATCAGCGGCTACGACCACTCCGACGTGATCGACGCCTACAACCACCTGGCCGAGGTCGCGCCGCGCGCCATGCAGCACCGGGTGATGGCCCAGGGCCTGATCCGCAAGTACCTGGAGCAGGCATCGGCGATCGACCCGTTCGACGTCGAGCAGGCGCTCAAGATCGAGGGACAGGTCGCCGACCGCGACATGCCGCAACAGCTGGCCAACGTCGGCCGTATGGGTGTGTCCCGCGAGCTCGGCCCGCCGAACCCGCTGCCGACCGGTGCGCAAATGCCGGTGCTGCCGTCTGACGTCAGCAGCGCGATGCGCCCGTCGTTCCAGCACTTGACGCCGGGACAGGATCGGGAGAATCGAGATCTAATTACTGAGCAGAAGAAGCAACTTGCTGAGCAGAAGAAGCAGCTCGACGCGCTCAGAAAGCCCAAGCCCAATCCGTAAGGAGCATTACCGTGCTACCCGACGTAGACTTCAATGAGATGAGTTATGACGAGGGCCATGCACTCGTCAAGGAGGCACTCAGCCTTGCTGAACTCAAGCAGGGTATCGGGGATGCTGCGTCGGGCGCCAAAGACTGGCTGGGCCAACAGGCCGGGCGGGTCGGCGACTGGGCGGCTGAACGCGGGATTACCGCGGCAGGCAAGAGTGTCCTCGATAAGGTCAACCAATATCCGAATCTGCGCAACATTGCCATCGGTACGGCTGGTGGCGCTGGGCTCGGCGCGCTGAGCACGCTGTTTCAACCGCGGCGACGTCGCGGGGACTGGGTTGGCCGTACGCTGACCGGCGGTCTCCTCGGCGGCGTAGGTGCCGGCCTCGGCAGTGCGCTTTACCGCGGGCAGCACGGTCGCCACGCAGAGTCCCAAGACGTGATGAATAAAGCTACGACTGAAGCCGCGCGTGAGCATTTGGTCAACCGCGAAGCCGCGCGTCCGCGCTTTGAGAGCGAGCCAGGCATCGGCGAGCCGATGAGCGGGCGTGAATGGGCGCTACGCCGTGGCGGTGTTACTGCCGACCCGGAGAGTGGCGAGTGGGGGTGGGATTGGCGTAACATGCAGCCGCTAGAAGCAGCCACAGACGTCTTCACGCCTGACGACGCTGTGACTCCGGTTGCGTCAGCTGTTGGCGCTTCGCTGCCGTGGCTCGACAAGGTGCCGATTTTGAACAAGCTCGAGGCCATTCAACGTATCAAAGGCCGTGTGCCCACAGACGCGCCGGCGTTTCAACAGGGCCGTGACGTGATGAAGCATCTCGGTCTGAGTCCTGCAGAAGCAGACAAGGTTATGCTGCGAGAAGGTACGCACGATGCCGTAAACAAGCGGTGGCGTAAGCACAAGAAGCAGCTGAAGAACCTCGAAGACTCTCGACCACAACGGATGGCTGATTCTGCGCAGGCCGCCAAAAAGGTGCGGCAGATCCAAAAACAGATCGACCAGCAGCTGAAGACTGGTGCACAACCGCCGAGCCCACAGATCCAGCAACAGCTTTATGAGGCCCAACAGGAGTTTAAGAAGATCCGGGATGCTGAGCGTCTCAAGAACAAGGAGTGGCGGCGGCTGAGCGAGGGCGCAAAGCAGCTGACCGCGGGCGACAAGAAAGATTCGCTGCTCAGGAAATTCCGCGGAACGGATCAGATGGACATGGCCCGGGCACAGGCACAGCGTCGGGCCTCCAAGGGCCCCAGCAAACGTATGCGTGGCGCCGCGTCGCTCGGTCTGGCCGCATTGCCGCCGGTCGTGGACGCTGCGATGCAGGGCCTCCGCGGCGGACCCACGTCGATTACGCAGCGGCTGGCTGAGGCAGAACGTAAAGCCAACGAATCGCTTCAATAACAGGAACCCACCATGGCACTCACGAAACTTTTGACTCCTGGATCGTACGACTTTCACGCTCCGGTGGCACAGCAGATCAAGACGGGCCGCGACGGCAGGCTCCGTGGATCTGATATGGATGAGTTCGTGAAACGCGCGTCGGTGCAGTTCATCGACAAGGTGGCCAGCATGCAGCTTGGCCCTGGGGAGGTCCCTGTCCACTTGCTAGCCGTCGGTGCCCAAGAGTACTACGGAGCCAACCGCAACGGCGACGGCTTCCGTGAGGAGGTCTTGCAGGCATATCACCCGACTTTCCAGAAATTCGCCCGCTGGTACCGCGATCATCAGAACAAGGACGTCTCCAAGGGACGTGGTATCATCAAAGCTTCCGCGTATAATGGCGATATGCGGCGCGTGGAGCTGATCGTTGCGCTCAACGGCACCAAGGAAGCTGCCGATCGCAACGGCGGGCTTGTCGCTGACGAAGAGCTCGAGAAACTGGCACGAGGCGAAGACATCCCGGTGTCGATGGCCTGCCGTGTCAGCCATGACGTCTGTTCTGGCTGTGGCAACCATGCCAAGAGCCGCAAAGAATACTGTGGACCGGAGATGTGCAAATATGGCGGATGCAGAGATAACCTCGCCAAGACTTTCGATGACGGACATACGCTCCATGTCGACAACCCAGATCCATGCTTCTTCGACATCTCGAAGGTCTTTCGCCCGGCAGATCGCATCGCTTACACGCTTGGTAAATGTGCTGCAGCAGAAGACTACCAAGAAATGCTCAAAGCCGCCGCAGACACCTACGGATCTGAGCAAAGTGCTGCAGCGCTTGCGGAGCGACTTGGGGTTACCCCGCCTCTCTGGATCCTCACAGACGGCCCCTGGAGTGACCCGCGTGTCGTTGGACAACTCAAGGTGGCAAACTACCTGATCCAGCAAGAGAACGCACTGGAGGTCGACGGGAGCCCAATTGCGCAAGATCGTGCGTGCCAGCCGGTTGTGCAACCGCTCCGGATCGACGCTCCTGACGTCCGCAAGGGTCCGTACAAGCTGGCCCACGTCGTGACAGCACTGGCAGCAGAGAAGTGCATGCTTCCTGTTGATTCGTTCATCGCCATGCTGACCGGCGAACACAACACCAAAACAGCAGCCGCAGCGGACGCCGTTGCGGACCGCTTGCCAGGCGTGTACAATCGTCTGGCATCTGATCCGAGGCTCGAAGAGGACCTCCGTCAGAACCCCTATTTGCCCGGTGGTCCAGCGCCAAAACGCGTCAGGCATTGGGTGCTGAAACACGCCGGCGAATGGTCGCTGGCTCGCGACCGCGTCATCGAGCGGCTCCAACTGTCCGTTTTGCGGCAGCCGAAGGCGCCTGACCCCCGTCGGTCGATGACCAAGATAGCTATGGTCGACAGTGCTGAGGAGCTGGCCAAGCAGTACGCCTTGTACCAGCTTGGCTTCCTCCAAGCCCATGCGGCTGATCCAGACGCCGCATTCATGCAGGAGATGGCCGTCAGATCAAACTTTGTGAGGTAAGATGAAAACCTGCAGAGAGTGTAGAAACACCAAACCAGCCACACAATTCCCGCCAAATCGGCGGGTGTGTCTGGCGTGTACGCGGGCGTATCACCGCCAAAAATACGTTGAACGCCCGTATCGACAGACTATGGCCTACCATTTGAAGCGCTATGGGCTGTCGGTCGAAGATTACGAAAAAATGGCGGCTGACCAGAATGGCGTCTGTGCTATCTGCGGGCAGCCAGAGCGTAAAAAGTCGGCACTTTCGGTCGATCACGACCACGAGACCGGCGAAGTCCGCGGATTGCTGTGCGATGCCTGCAACCGTGGATTGGGCGCTTTCAGGGATGATCCGGAGCGGCTGGGCCGGGCCATCGCATACCTGGAGGCGGCCACGATTGGAGTACCCAGCTAAAATTTCGTACGTTAAGCAGAAAGTCCGTATTGACTGCACTGCTTCAATTAGTCCAAAATACAACCTGACGGGTTTAACACTGCCGCGGCAGAGACCCTACCAAGTCATGGAGGACAAAGATGCCTAGCCTATTCGACAACGTCACTGACCTCGTCAACGAGATCGGTGCGGAAAAGACGGCCGCCGACAAGTCCGCGATGGACGACCCAGGTGGCTATGAGGGTCCTACCTCGCACCCGTCCAAGAAGCCGGACGACAACGAACAGGATCCCGTGGAAGGTTTCCAATCCGCTGACAACGAGCGGAAAGTGAAAGAGGACATTCCCGACACGACGAACAAGAAGCCTGAGCTCACCGAAGGCTCGGCCCCCAAGGCCGAAGACGTGCAGCTCGGACAGGGCGTCGATGCCGCGAAGCCGACCGGCCAAGATCCTTCGACCGAGGAGGACTACAAGGGTACGCTTCAGGGCGACAAGCGGGAAGGCGACCAGGGTGGCACGAGCCATCCGGCCAAGGGCGACTACGGCGAGAAGTACTCCGCCGACAAGCTCGCCGAACTTGGTGACGACGATCTCTGCAAGTGCGCCAAGGACCTTGGCGATGACATCCTCGCGGATGTTGCCAACGGTCTCTGGGACGGCGACACTCCTGCTCCGGCTGGCGACGCCAATGCGGCTGCGCGTGCTGGTGAGAAGGTAGCGTCGGACGCCTCTGACGCTGGCGACGAGATGGAGAAGATTGCTTCGGGCGTTGTCCAGAACATCGTCAAGCAAGCCTATCACCAAGCCGATCTCGTCGCGGCTCAGGTCTACCACGACCTCGAGCTCTTGAAGCAAGCGGAAGAAGACACCGCTGCGCTTGAAGATCCCACCGGCGGAGCCGAAGAAGGGGAGGACAACGGCTCGGACCCTACCGAAGCGCCGCCCGAAGGTGAAGAAGGTGGTGAAGAAGGCGCTGAGGAACTTCTGGCTGCCATGGGCGGCGGCGGCCCTGAAGAAGGTCTCGGTGGCGAGCGTCCCCCGGAAGCTGGCATGGAACCGGGCATGGAGCCTGGCATGGAGCCCGGTCTCGAAGGCGGGATGCCGCCGGAGATGGGCGGCCTTGAAGGCGGACCTCCGCCGGAAATGGGCGGCATGCCTGATGAAGCGGCTATCCAACAGTTGGCTATGGCCCTGATGGAAGCCGGCATCGATCCCGCTGCACTTGCTGCCGCTGGTCCCGAAGGGGCCAAGATCGCAGCCGCAGTCCACGACCACAAGAGCTCGGGCCGCTTCTACTTCGAAGAAGCGAAGCAAGGCTCGGACGAACGTAAGGTCAGGGACTACATGAAGGGCTTCGTCACCGAACTGTATCGACGCAGCCAAAAGTAGTTTCACCAAAAATCCTGTTGTCGCCGCGAGGCGATGCGGTTTTGTGAACCCGGAGGTTTAACATGAGCACCAACTCGAACGCACCAAAGGTCCTCGCGGCTCTGCGTGCGAGCAACGAGATTAGCAAGCGGTTCCAAGAAAAGGTCGCTGCCGATCAAGCCAAGGAAGCACAAGTCAAGGAAGCGCTTCCGGAAGCTGTTGCCGCGTGCGTCGACAACGAGCGCATCTACGGTGATCAGAGTGAGAAGGTGGCGGCAGCCCTCGGCGACCCGGAAACGGGCCACGCCGCGTGTCTGACGTTCATCCGCGACCTGGCCAAGCACCGGACCGCCGAAGAGGTTTCCTCGATTGGCACCCCGGTCGGCCAAGAGAAGACTGCTAGCGCCCGTGGAGCGACAGGCAGCCGTGTGGCTGACTTCGACGAGACGGATGCAGGTCGTGCGTTTCGCGACCGACTGCTCAGCCAGTAACTGAGTAGTTCACCCTGTAACCAACGTCAGTCCGCAAGGCTGGCATACAAATCTTGACACGGAGGTTAAGAATGCCTGGTCAAGTGCCTCAAATGTTCGAACAGGCTTTGGACACGCTCAAGGGCTGGTTCCACTTGTCTGCACTCGACAAATCTGCCAAGCTGGCCGCTTCGCTGCTTGACAGTGCGACCGAGGTCCCCGCGGGCCGCGTGGCGCACATCAACGTGGACGGTGAGTTTGAGCTGGGTGGTGACGGCACGCAGATGCCGATCTTCCTGTGGAACGGGAAGGACCACCCCGACGTCTACAACAACGGGACCAGTCCCGTCACGGACGTCGATCACTGGTGGGCTGTCGCCCCGACTGGCGTAATGTCCGGTCTGGTCGCCACCGGTGGCTATGAACTCCAAACCACGGAGTTCGACGATCAACAGGTGTACGCACCGAATGATCCGCTGACCGGGGATGCCGATGGCATCCTGACCAACGTCGGCGCTCTTCAGTACACCGACTGGATTTGCGGTATCGCCTCGTGGCACGTGCAGGGCGACAATCAGTCGGCCGCCGCGACGAGCCCCGTCGGCGAAAACGCCCACGGCGTCACCGTGCTTTCGTTCTGGACCTACTTCCTGCCTGCTGCCCCGATCGTCTAGGGTTAGGCTCGAAGGGAGTCCGTTTTCGTAACTGACAACCCAGCGCCGCGAGGATGCGGCGATTTACCATTGCAAGGAGGAAACTGATGTCCAGTCCCTCTAGCGTCCAAGTCCTGAACGAAGAGCTGTTTGCTCAGCTCGAGACGCCGGGGATGGAAAAGAACGCGCTCGACGCGGTGAACGAATTCACCCGCGTACGAGTCCGCGAAGATGGTTTCTACCGCAAGATCATCCCGCCTGTCCAGGTTGCGAACGACGATCTCGATCGTCAAGTCGACACGGACAAGCCCGTGGTCGTGGTGGACAAAGAACCCGGTTCGCCGGCCGCCATCTCCATCCCTTTCGCCACGTTGCCGATCAACGTGTACATCCGCGGTCCTCGCTACCGCGTGATGTTCGACCGGATCGTGACGCCGCGTTTCGTCAAGGACATTGACGAACTGAGAACATGGCAGATGGATATTCGGCAAGTCCTTTCGGACAACGCCATCAAGGACATGCTCGCGGAAGAGGACTCCAAGTTCCTCACCGCCGTGAACACCGCCCTCGTTGGTGCGAATGCCATCGTCCCGACCAGTGGAGTCATCCAGTGGGAAACCATCTTCGGTGGGATCTCGCGTGACACCACTCAAGAAGCCCTGAAGATCATGCCGAAGACCCCGTCGCACCTCGAGGTCAACACGGTCCTGGTGAACAACGTCACCATCCGTGAAATCCTCAAGTGGGGCTACGACGAGGCCGGCGGCGACCTCTCGGGCGACTTCTTGAAGAACGGCTGGTCGGAGATCGACCTGATGGGTGTCAAGTGGGTCGTCACGATCAAACGTGACCTCGTTCCCGACGATACGTTCTACATGTTCGGTGACCCTCGGTTCATCGGCAAGTCGTATCTTCTGGAAGACACCACGATGCACATCAAGCGGGAAGCCTTCATGATCGAGTTCTTCGCCTACGAAACCTGTGGCGGAAGCATCGGTCATACGGGCGGTCTCGCACGTGCCGACTTCGCGTAGTCGAATCCCTTTCCGTGGCTTGCCTCCCGGGGCTTTGTAAACCCCGGGAGGCGGGACCTGTGGATCAACCTTGAACCCCAATCCGGAACGGAAAACAAATGAGTACCAATCTTCCGACTCAGGACCAAGCCCTCCAGGCTCAGTCCTATATGCTTGACCGGATCCACGTTCCGGCTTTCTTCGAGAAGCTGGCAGCCCACGGTGTGGAGCCTCGGAACGACGCAGAAGCGAAGCAGCTGCTTCAACTCGGCGCCGTGCTTGCCGAAGCTGCGCAGCAAGGCCAAGTGAAGCAAGCTTCCGCCGAGAACCCGTTCTTGACGGACATGCTGCAACGCTTCGCCCCGCAATCGGCTCCGAATGTGGACGACTACGTCAAGCAGTCCGCAGACCAACTCGTCGGAGAGAGTGAACTCGCTCGAAACGCTGCGCTGATTTACGCGCACACCGTGTCGGGCGGCGAACTTGCCGACGAGCAACCGGCCGCAGAGTAGCAGCCGGGGCGACCACCGAGTCGCTTGACCTTTACCAACAAACCCTTTGCATATACAGGGATGTGACAAATGGCCATCAATGAAGCCAATCCGGCGACCGCCTGTCTTTACAGTACGGTTCGCAACATCGCTGCGTCCGAGAAGTTCTACGGCTTCTTGCCTCCGCACGGAAAGCGGATGGCCTGTGGCGAAGAACTTGCGGTCTGGGGCGACATTCAACACTGGCTCACGCGGTTTACGCCGAATGAGCGAGAGCGTCGCTCCCTGGAGTACGCGTTGGACAACGACTACCTTGTCGTCGTCAACACGCCGGCAGTGCATCTGTTCGACGATACGCTCGACGAGACCAAGATCCTCACGCTGGACAATGGCAGCTTTGCTGCCGCTGATCCGTGCTGGGGCGCTTACAGCTCGGAAGCGATCTCGTGCTAGACCCTGCTTGCAGTAGGCATAGCGCTTAAAGGGCGGCGGAGGACCCCTTCTCCGCCGCCTTTTTCATTAGGCTTGGCCACCGAGGGCCGCTCCTCTATACTGTAATTACCATGGTGTAAGCAAGGAGGCTCAGATGCCTGGTGGTACACTCTACAAGGGCTACTGGATCTTCGACGGGGTCCCGGAGGACTCCGCGGGTCAAGCCCTCAATCTCAACTTCATAAAGTCAGCCGACCACGTCGACGACACGACTGGTAATCCGCACGGCATCACCACCGTGATGATCGGGGCGGCTGAAGCTGTCCACGACCACAACTCTCTCTATTATCTACAGTCAGAAGTTGACACGCTCCTGCTCGGCAAGTCTGACGTCGGGCACATCCACGACGATCGTTACTACACTGAGACGGAAGTCGACGCGCTGCTCGCAGGCAAAGCCGACGATCCGCACAACCACAACGATCTCTACTACACAGAAACAGAAGTAGACATTCTGCTTGCCGGCAAAGCGAATGTCACGCACACGCACACAGAAGCTGACATCACGGACCTCGGCGACTACCTTACGGCACTCGTCGAAGACCTGGCGCCGACACTCGGCGGCAACCTCACGTTGGACGGCAACAGCATCATCGCCGCCGGGCCAACGACGATCACGTCGACTGAGATCAGTTACCTCGACGGTGTTACGTCAAACATCCAGGATCAGATCAATAGCTTGTCCGTGGGCTTGACCTGGCGTGATCCTGTGATTGACCAGCTGTCGACGCCGCCCGGCGGGCCGCTAGTCGGTGACCGATACATCGTCGGTTCGTCGCCAACCGGTGCGTGGGCGGGCCGTGCAGACGACATTGCGGAATGGAACGGCTCTGGCTGGGACTTCTACACGCCGACCGACGGTTGGGCGGTGTGGAACCAGGTCCAGGACAAGCAACAGACGTACAACGGCGCGGCGTGGGTCGACATCGGCGGGACTACGGACCACGGCTCGCTGTCCGGGCTGCTCGATGACGATCATCCGCAGTACATGCAGGACGTCCTCGACGATGCGACTCCGCAGCTGGGCGGCGACCTCGATGTGAACGGCAATTCGTTCAGCATCAGTGGAAGCACTGGACTCAGCGGACAGGTCCCAACGTCCGACGGCGTCGGCGGGTTGTCCTGGTTGACTCCGTCCGGTTCGGGCGGCACGGTCCAGGGCACCGACGGCAATTCGTACAATATCCGGTCGGCGAACACCGGTGTCGGTGTGGGTGGCAACGCCCGCGGCGAGTCGTCGGTTGACCTGCAAACGATCAGAACGGGAGCCACGGAAGTGGCGTCTGGTGCGGGCGCAGCTACGCTCGCCGGAGACAGCAATACCGCAAGTGGGCAGAATTCTGCTACACTGGCAGGTAAGCAGGCTGTTGCTAAGCGGTACGGGCAGGTCGCGCAGGCTGCGGGCAGTTTCGCTGTCAACGGTGACGCGCAGGCCAGTACCTATGTGATGCGCGGCACCACCACCAACGCATCCCCCGTCATCCTCACACTCGACGGGACGTCGGCGAAGCCAGTTCTCGACAACTACACGACGTGGATGTTCGAGATCCTGATCGTCGGCCGGAACGTCAGTTCGCTAGTTGAAGAGTCGGCGTCGTTCATGTTTCGCGGCGCAATCGACCAGAGGGGCACGCTCGCGTCGACCGCATTGGTCGCCGGGGTGGGCAAGGAAGTTCATAAAGATGTGTCCGCTTGGGACGCCGACGTGACCGCCGACACGGTCAACGGCGCGCTCGAGATTGAAGTAACTGGAGAAGTCGGTAAGAACATCCGATGGGTGGCCTTTGTGCGTACCATCGAGGTTACCGCATAACATAGAGCCTTGATAAGGAGATCACTCTAATGGCTGAGAAGACCTTCACCTACGATGCAGCGAATTTCCCGATTGGCGTTACGCCGCAGGAATTCGACTATCTTCGGAACCTTACCGGGAATATCCAGACGCAGTTGGACGGCAAGGCTCCGGTTTCACACACCCACACCGAGTCCGACATTACGGACTTGGGCAACTACCTGGAAAACCTCGTTGAGGATACCACGCCCCAGTTGGGCGGCGACCTCGACTTGAACGGCAGCGCCATCTCCATCAGTGGTGGAACTGGTACGGCCAACCAGCTCGTCATCTCGAACGGTGACGGCACGATGTCGTACTCCTCGCTGGACATCAGCTGGGACACGTCGCCGACCTTGGGTGGCACGCTTGACCTGAACGGGCAGGATATTACTGCCGCGGGTCCGACGACCATCTCCTCGACTGAGGTGAGCTATCTGGACGGCGTTACGTCGAACATCCAGACGCAGCTGAACGGCAAGGCCAATGCGAGCCATACGCACACGGAATCGGACATCACGGATCTGGGTTCGTACCTGGAGAACGTGGTCGAAGACACCACGCCGCAGCTCGGCGGAACGTTGGACTTCAACTCCAACGCCCTCCAAGACAACGCTGCGTCGACTGGTACTGCCAACCAGTACCTCAACGCGACCGGTGCTGGCGGAAGTGTCGCATGGCAAGCCCTGGACATCTCGCATGACACGTCTCCGCAACTCGGCGGCGACCTGGACATGAACGGCAACAACATCAATGCCGGTGGAACGCTGATTTCGCCGACAGAGATGTCGTACTTGAACAACGCGTCGAGTAACATCCAGGATCAGATCGACGGAATCGCTGGTGGTCTGTTCTGGCAGGAGCCGGTCATCGCCGAGCAGAACGATCCGCCCGCATCGCCAACGACTGGCGATCGTTACATCGTCGGCGACACGCCCACCGGGCAGTGGTCGACGGATAGCGCAGCCGAGAAGATCGCCGAGTGGAACGGCTCGAGCTGGGATTACGGTACACCTGACGAAGGTTGGGCGGTTTGGGACCAAACCGAGGATACCCAAAAGGTCTACAACGCCGCACACCCAGGTGGTGATTGGGTCAAGATCGGTGCAACGGTCGACCACGGTAACCTGGGCGGTCTCGGCGACGACGACCACCCGCAGTACCTGAAGAACCTGTCCGAGGACACCACGCCGGAACTCGGCGGCACGCTCGACCTCGCGGACCAGGCTATCCAGGACAACGCGGATTCGACAGGTGCGGCCAACACCTACCTCAATGCGACGGCTGCCGGCGGAAGCGCCGAATGGATCGCGTTGGACATTTCGCACGACACGTCGCCGACCCTCGGCGGGAACCTCGACATGTCGACGTTCAACATCGAGGGCGTCACCGCGACAGAGATCGGTTACGTCTCGGGCGTCACGAGCTCGATCCAAACGCAGCTCAACGGTAAGGCTCCGACGAGCCACACCCACACCGAAGCCGACATCACCGACCTCGGGTCGTACCTCGAGAACGTCGTGGAAGACACCACGCCGCAGCTCGGTGGCGACCTTGCCTTGAATGGCAACTCGATCAATGACGGCACCGGCACTGGTGCGGATCAGCAAGTTCTGGTCTCGGACGGTGTTGGCGGCATGAGCTGGGCAGATCAGTCCGGTGGCGACTCTGGTACGGTTCAGGGTACCGACGGTACTCGGGACATCCAGGCGAGGCTCGACGGCTCGCCCGACGGTAATGCCCGCGGTGAGGACTCGGTCGACTTGCAGACCAGCCGCACGAACGCGGACGAGGTTGCCAGCGGTGTTGGCGCTTCGTTGCTCGGCGGTTCGGACAACAAGGCGACGGCCATCAACTCGTTCGCTGGCGGCGAAGCCGCGCTGGCAGACCTGTATGCTGGGCGAGCCCAGGCTGGTGGGGCGTTCTCGAGCCCCGGCGACGCACAGACCATCACCCTGGTCGCGCGTAACCAAACGACCGACGCCACGGTCACCGAGCTGTTCCTTGACGGAACGGACGACCGGATCGTCCTGCCGAACGACACAACCTCGCTGTTCGAGGTCTACGTCGTGGGTCGCCGGACGGACGTCGACGGCGAGTCGGCCGGCTACCGCTTCGCCGGCGTGATCGATCGCCAGACCAACGCCGCGTCGACAGCTCTGGTCGATGGCGTGAGCAAAGACCGTATCGAGGACACGGCGCAGTGGGATGCGGACGTGTCGGCCGATACGACCAATGGATCGTTGAAGATCGAGGTTACCGGTCAGGCGGCGAAGAACATCAACTGGGTGGCCTTCATCCGGCTGGTGTCGACGACTGGCTAAAATTATTCTCGTGAATAAAATTCGGTCCAAACATGGCTGAACGCGCATGGAATCTGGATGATGGATTTACACTGGTCACGGCGGAAGAGATTAGCTACCTGTCCGGTGTTACCTCCGCCATCCAGACTCAGATCAACGGAAAGCTTGCCAACGTGGTCGAGGACACCACTCCCCAGTTGGGTGGTGACCTCGACCTCAACGGCAACACCTTCTCGATCAGTGGTGGCACTGGCCTAGACGGCCAGGCTGTCGTCTCTGACGGCGCTGGCGGTGTGGCCTGGGAGTACGCAGGCGGCACCGTTCAACCAACCGATGCGAGAACCTACAACATCCGCGCAGCTAACCAGGGCGCTACCGCGGGCAATGCCCGCGGCGAGAACTCGGTCGACTTGCAGACCGATCGCTCGGTGAATACCCAGGTGGCTTCGGGTGCCCACTCTGTCGTTCTCGGCGGTGAGGATAATACCGCGCAGAACAACCACGCCATTGCCGGTGGCCAAACCTGTGTGGCCTCCGGCGTCAACGCCGTGGCGATCGGTGTAAGTTGTACTTCGTCGGGCCTCGCCGCGACCGCGCTGGGCTCTGGTAACACCGCAGCCGGGCCGCAAAGCTTCATAGCCTGTCAGGGCAACTCGACGGCGTCTGGCAACGGCTACTGCGTTGTCTTCGGCCAGAATAACCATATCAGCGGCACCGGCGACTACGGCGGCATCCTGAGTGGCCAGTCGCACGATATCACCACTGGTGGCAACTGGAGTGTGATTGCCGGTGGCTACGGCCATCAGCTCACAGGCGGTAGTGCGTACAACGGCATCCTGAGCGGTAATGCCAACCAAATCACGCTGCCGCATGTCAACTCCGGTGCCGGAGCCAATGTGATCTGCGGCGGTCGTAGCAACCTCATCGACGACAACACGCTCGGGACGACGTACTCAATCATCGGCGGTGGGTATCTGCATACCATCGGCGGTGACTACAACGGCGTTCTCAGCGGCTACGACAACGAGATCGTCGAGAACGCCACGTACTGCTTCCTCGGTGGCGGTGATACCAACCTGATCAGAGGCACAGCGAGCGGCTGCGTCATCGTCGGTGGCCACGACAACATCGTGGGCTCGGCCGGTACGGCGGCGATCACCGCTTCGACCGTCGTCGGTGGGCAGCTCAACGAGATCGTCGGGCTACAGGACTACTGTTCGATCCTCGGTGGGTACAACAACGACATCACCAGCGGCGACTACGCTACCGTCCTGGGTGGCAACGGCAACTCGATCATCGACGCGTCGCATTACGGGCTCGCATCCGGTTATCTGAATGTGGTCTCGTCGCCGCACTCGATCGTGCTGGGCTACTACTGCCGCAGCGACCACGAGGGGCTCCATTACGGCAATGGAACTGCCAGCGGTGTTGCCCAGGCCAGCACACACATACTGATGAAGGACGTGACCACAGCAACGCTCACGGAACTGGCATATCGCGGCCAGACTCCGGGCACGAACACGACGCTCGTCATCCCGGAAAGTACGACGTGGCTGGTGAAGGTCTACGTCGTTGCTCGTCGGACAGACGTAGACGGCGAGGGTGCCGCGTGGGAGTTCAGCTACGCCGTGCGTCGTCCTGCCGGCGTCGGCTACCCGTCGCTTATTGGCTCGGTGAGCAAGACGGTCATTGCCGATGACTCCGCCGGCACGTGGGACGCCGATGCGACCATCTGGTCGACCAACTACCGCTTGTACATCCGCGGCAAGGGCGAAGCAGGCAAGACAGTCAGATTCGTGGCTCGAGTAGAACTTACTCAGGTTAAGGGCTAAACATGTCCCTGCACTATAACAACAGAACGAATCAGATCGAAGCGATCGGCACAGCCGGTACGCTGGTGAACTTCACCGGGTTGGGAATCAACAACCTGGTCGAAGACACTACGCCCCAACTCGGCGGCGATCTCGATATGAACGGCAACAATATCGAGGGCGTCACGCCTACGGAGATGGGCTACCTGTCCGGCGTCACAAGCGCCATCCAGACACAGCTGAATGGTAAGGCTCCGACCTCGCACACGCACGTCGAAGCCGACATCACTGATCTCGGAAGCTACCTTGAGAACGTCGTAGAAGATACTACTCCGCAGCTCGGTGCTGACTTGGACGTGAACGGACACACGTTCAGCATAGGAGCCAGCACCGGAGCAGCTAACCAAGTCCCAACGTCCAACGGCGCGGGTGGTCTTAGCTGGGCGGCTCCGCAGGTCGTCGCCGACACCACCCCGCAGTTGGGCGGTGACTTGGACATGAATAGCAACAACATCACCGCGGCAGGTCCGACAACGATCTCGCCGACGGAGGTGTCGTACCTGGACGGCGTCACGTCCAACATTCAGGATCAGCTCGATGCGTTGGCGGGCGGCGGTGGCGGCACGGTCCAAGGATCGGACGCGACCTACGACATCCAAGCAGCCAACGAAGGCACGGTCGCAGGTAACGCCCGTGGTGAAAACTCGGTCGACCTCCAGACTGACCGTGCCCTGGCAACACAGGTCGCCTCGGGCGTCGCCTCTGGTATTCTGTGGGGCCACGACAACCTGGCTTCCGGTGCCGATTCCATGGCCGGTGGCTATCTCAACACCTCATCGAATACCTACACTATCGCGATGGGCGACACCAACAC
>Ga0180432_10000452_pt1 | contig 67012 bp, 57 predicted proteins | sample SS_ome_10_FD_132414 | JGI IMG/M metagenome (GOLD analysis project Ga0180432, IMG submission 132414) | Hypersaline lake sediment archaeal communities from the Salton Sea, California, USA - SS_1_MS_2 metaG | ecosystem: Environmental > Aquatic > Non-marine Saline and Alkaline > Hypersaline >...
GCACTTGAACGCAGTTTGGGTGATGATGGTTGATGTTCCACCGCTGAGAAATCACATTGGGACGAAGTTCTTCAAGTGCCGGTCACCTCACGTGCTGTCTTTTCCTTATACCTGAACGCTTACGATTTCGGTTCCGACGGACAAAAACCGTGGCCGTACCCAAGACTGGGTACGGCCACAGATCTACTTGCAACGAATTGCCACAGATCACAGAGGGACGGGGGTCATCCTTCGCCCGGCTCCGCTCCACCCTCCAGCCATTCTTCCAGCACGCGCCCCACTCGCTCCAGGCTTTCAGCGCTCACCTTGTCGGGCGTGTCCTGGGTCGTGTGCCAGTAAGGATAGTCGAAGTCAATGATGTCTACCGCCGTGATGCCACGCCGGGCAAAGGGCACGTGGTCATCGTACATAGCCCAACGGTACTCAGGTATGAATGTCTGGGTGTAGCCCAACGTCGCAGCGATCTCCCACAACTGCGCCTGTAGCGGCGCGTCGGAGTTGCGCTCCAGGTATATCTGCTGATCGGCATCCCCGATCATGTCCACCACGACGACCGCCTGGGGCGTGATCTCAAGTTGGGCCGCCATGTAGCTGGAGCCGACACACCACTCCCAGCCGTCGAGGCGGCCGTTATCCTCGGCATCGAAGTGAGCCAGCCAGACCTGATGCTGCAGCCTGTCCCGGTCCAGCGTACGGGCCAGCTCCAGGAGCACGGCCACGCCGGAGGCCCCATCGTTGGCCCCCATCACCGGCACGCTCAGGTCCTCCTCGTCGGCCCGGAGGCGGGTATCGTAGTGCGCGCCCAGGATAACCACCGGCCCTTCGCCCGTCCGGCCCACGATGTTTCGCACGGGCGTCTCGCGGTAGGTGAACTCCTGGGTCTCGACCGTCCACCCCTGCTCCTGGAGATGAGAGACGATGTAATCGCCAGTGGCCCGGCAGGCCTCCGAACCGGTGGGACGAAAGCCCAAATCGCACTGGGCCAAGACGTGCTCGTAGGCCACCTCACCGTCGAACACCAACGGCTCCGGCGCGCCATCAGAAGAGCGCTTTTGCAGGTATGATGGCGCGCCGCACGCAGCGAACAGACCACCGACAGCGACGAGAATGGCGGCGAACAAGACTGCTTGTGGCGCGCCGCGCTTCTCTGGCAAAGGTCTCATGGCGACTCCTCCCTGCATCCTGCAGCGACTACACATAGGGTCGGCGGGATCAGCCCCCGGCGTCAGGGACCTGGGCTCTGAGATCCGCCAGCGCCCGCGCCGCGTAGGCCTGGTACCGCTTCCGCTTGTTGCGCACCGGCGGGTCCAACGCCGGCATCAGGCCGAAATTGGCCTTCATCGGCTGGAATTCCTTGGGCTCCGCGTGGCTGACGTAGTGGCACAATGCGCCCAGCATGGACGTGCGTGGCAACACCAGTGGCTCCTGCTCCAGGGTCAAGCGAGCGGCGTTGACCCCCGCCACCCACCCGCTGCCAATGCTGCCCACGTATCCCTCCACACCGGTGATCTGCCCGGCGAAGAACAGCCCCGCCCGATTGCGGAACGACATCGCCGGTTCCAGCAGCAGGGGCGCGTTGATGAACGTGTTGCGGTGCATGTGGCCATAGCGCACGAACTCCGCCTGTTCCAGCCCTGGAATCAGGCGGAATACCCGTTGCTGCTCACCGTAGCGCAGGTTTGTCTGGAAACCCACCATGTTGTACAGCGTCCCGGCCAGGTTGTCCTGGCGCAACTGCACCACCGCGTAGGGCCGCCTCCCCGTACGCGGATCGGTCAGGCCCACTGGGCGGAGAGGTCCGAAGGCCAGTGCGTCTCGCCCCCGGGCGGCCAGCACCTCAACCGGCAGACAGCCCTCGAAGAAACGTCCCTGCCCCAGCGAACCGGCATCCTCCCGCTCGAAATCGCGCAATGGGATTCGCTCCGCTGCCACCAGCGCATCCACGAAACGCCGATACTCTGGCTCCGTCATCGGGCAATTGACGTAGTCGGCGTCCCCTTTCCCGTAGCGCGAGGCCCGAAACGCAAGCGACATATCGATAGATTCGGCGCTCACGATGGGCGCCAACGCATCGTAGAAGTACAGGTGTTCCTGGCCTGTCAGCCTGGCAATCGCCCCGGCAAGGGAATCGGACGTGAGGGGACCGGTGGCGACCACGGTCAGTCCCTCGGGTATGTCACTCACCTCTTCCCGCACCAGACGAATGCGTGGGTGCGCCTCGATGCGCCGCGTGACCTCGTCCGCGAACAGCTCCCGATCCACCGCCAACGCGCCACCGGCCGGCACACGCGTGCGGTCGGCACAATCAAGCACCATCGAACCCAGGCAGCGCAGTTCGGCCTTGAGGAGCCCTGCCGCCCGGTCGGGCAGATCGGAGCCCAGGCTGTTGGAGCACACCAACTCGGCCAGGCGGGCACTGACGTGGGCGGGCGTCGTCTTGCGCGGGCGCATCTCGTACAGCGTCACGGCCAGGCTGCGCTCGGCAGCCTGCCAGGCCGCCTCGCTCCCGGCGAGCCCTCCACCAACGACGGTGATACCTACAGGGGTCTGTGTATCCATCATGCTCATCCAACACTAGCGCCCACCATTCTACCACAGATATGAACAGAGGGAATTCCGAGGCAGAAAGCCGCCACGATACAGCAGATCTGCAAATCTGCAAGTCGGCAGATCAGCAAATCGGCAAGTCAGCACTACGATGCAGCAAACGGCCACCGCGAGCTACATACCTGCTTGCCCAGGTTGCCTGTTGTGCTATAATCGCACGCGTGTTGCCGTCCAAACGTGCTCAAACTAGACCTGACAGGTTTTCAAGGAAGCTCTTGGGGTAATGGGATTAGCGCTTGGAGAAACGCCTACGCCAAAAAAACAGCATCCAAAACCTGTCAGGTCTTGAGTCACGCCAGTGGCTGAGTAACGCAGTCAAGGTGACTGGAAACCACAATGCCTGAATACGGCGAGGCCCTTACCGAACGTGAGCAAGAGATCCTGCGGATGGTGTCCACCGGTATCACCAACCGCGAGATCGCCTTCCAACTCAGCATCAGCATCAACACCGTCAAGGTCCACTTGCGCAACGTGTTCACCAAGCTGGGGGCCGAATCGCGCACCGAGGCGACGATGATCGCCGTCCGCGAGGGATGGGTCGTCGTAGACGGCGTGGAAGAAACGCCACAAGACGACGCTCAAGTCACGGTCTCCGGCGAGATCAGGCCCGAGCCCCCCCTCCCCTGGTTCAAACGCGTTGCATTGATCGCCGGGCCCCTGATCGCGGCGGCCGGGATGGCGGTGACGTGGCCCCAGGCCGGATCGGATACAAACGACGCGCCGGGGCTGCCACCAGTCCCAACATCAGAGCAGCGGCCGCCGTTGGTGGCCGAAGCGACGGAGTCTTCCTGGCACGAGAGAGCCCAGATGCCCACACGCCGGGCTTACCTGGGGCTCGCTGCCGTCGGCGAGCGCATCTACGCCATCTCCGGCCAGACACCGGAGGGAGTCACAGCCGCGGTCGAGGGATATGACCCGGAGGGCGACATCTGGGTGCGGGGAAGCGACAAACCAACGCCTGTCACCTACGTCTCGGCCGCCGCGATCGGAACGGAGATATACGTGCCCGGCGGCTGCGACGCTGCGGGCACGCCCACTGAGGTGGTCGAGATCTACGACACCCAGGCCGATGCCTGGCGCGCGGCCAACCCGCTGCCCGAGCCGCGCTGCGCCTACGCCCTGGCCGCGCACAACGGGATGCTCTATCTCTTCGGCGGGTGGGACGGGAAACGTTACGTGAGCACAGCCTACGCGTACGATCCACAGGTGAGTACCTGGACCGAGGTCGCCCCCATGGATGCCGGACGCGGCTTCTCCGCAGCCGCCGCCCTGGACGAGCGTATCTACGTCGTGGGTGGTCACGACGGGGAGCGCGAATTGACCACCTGCGCATGCTACGATCCGGCCACGGAGACGTGGACGGCGTGTGCACCCTTGACAGTGGGACGCGGGGAGCTCGGGCTGGTCAATCTAGGTGGCCAACTCTACGCCATCGGCGGTGGCGGTTGGACCAGCTACCTGGGTTTCAACGAACGCTACAGCCCAACTGACGACACGTGGAGCGCGATTGAGACACCGCTGGTGGGGGAATGGCGCAGCCCTGGCGTGACCGTGTTCGAGACCATCATCTACGCCGTCGGTGGATGGAGCAGCGACTACCTGAGCCTGAACCAGGCCTACGATCCCCTCCCCTTCCGCGTCTTCATCCCCGCGAGCCCGAATCAATAGAGTAGGCCGCTACAAGGCCGGGCTCGCCAGCCGTGTGATCTTGGCCCCAACCTCCCGCCAGGTGATCTTCGAGATCCCCAGCTTCTGGCGCAGCTTGTCGGCCGGCATCTCCACCCGGAAATCCCGCACCGCGCAGGTCCAGCGCAGCATCTCAAACGACAAACCGTGAGAGAGTTCGGCCTCCCGCGCCACAGCGCTCAACACGTATTCCAGATTGCGGGCAGTGCACGGGAACAGTGCCTGCTGGGGTTGGTACTGGGCGCGGTACTCAGCCAGCACCGCCGGCCACCACACCGGGAGCCGTAGCTTCCGCTCCTTGTGACGGCGCCGGGGATTGGCGTAGCGAATCCACAACACAGGCTGGCCGGGGTCGCTGAAGTCGCAGTGATTCAGCACGATGTTCATGCACTCGCCCTTTTTGATGCCGGTGTGAAGCAACAACGTCACCAGCAGATGAGGGCGAGCATCCGGTTTCTCGGCGCGACGCAGGCGCTGCGTCACGCCCAGCATCCGCTCGACCTCTGCGCCGGAGAGGATATCGGGCAGCGGCGTCATCACCGGCCTGTGGATCACGGGAGCGGCCGGATCGGAGGGAAGCACCTCTGTCTCAGCCAACCAGCCGAAGAAGACCTTGAGCGCGGTCACGCGCCGGGCCAGCGACTTGGGGTTGCACGGCACGCCACGCCCCTGCACAAGCCATTCGGTGAAGCGATTGAGGTCACGGGTCGAGATGGTCCCGATGGCGGTCCCCACCCCGACGAACTCGGCCAGGATGTTGAGATCGGAGAGAAACGCCTTGACCGTGTTCTCCGCGAAACCCTGCTGCCTCATGTGGACTTCGAAAGCCCCCATGGTGGTGCGCAGCGAGGAGCCGGCGTTCAAGACCGAGGCCGTCGCGGGCTGCGAGGCCTCCTCCACGGGAACGTCTGTACCGGGTAGGGGTAACTGTCCAGCCATTGCGCGCCTCCCTTCGCATAGTCGTCAGGCTGAACGCATTCTACCCCCATGCGACGACGATGTCAAACGCACGTCACGGCAACATCAGCGCAGCCGTGTAGACAGCGACGAAGCGGGCGTGGGTGGTCAGCTCGATGTACTCGACGCGGCGCGCGATCTCCTCAGTGCGCGCACGACAACGTCGCGACACCAAAACCATCTTCGCTCCCATCCCAGCGGCGTTGCCCACCTGGACAAACCGCTCGCGCGGCAGCGGAGGGAACATGCCCACCGCCAGTGCGCTGCCCACGTCCAGGTAGGTGCCGAAAGCCCCGGCTATCACCACCCGTTCGATCTGCCCCTCTTCCAGTCCAGCCTCCTCCAACAGCACGTCGACCCCGGCGCGGATAGCCCCCTTGGCCAACTGGATCTCATTCACGTCCTTGCGAGTGATGACAACGTCGCGGAGTGCCTCGCGCTCGCCGGCAGGCACAAGCACGAATTCGGTCGCCCCACCCGTCCCACGCACGCGCGGATGGCTGTCCACGCGCATCGCACCGTTCTCCCGCAATATGCCAACGCGCCGCAACTCGGCCACGGCATCCAACACGCCAGACCCGCAGATACCCACCGGTGGCGCGCCGTCAATCGTCTGATACTCGACGCCGGATGCACCGCCATCGGCATCATCCACGAGCCGCACCCACTCGATGGCACCCGGCGCGGCCCGCATGCCGTCGTGGATGTGGGCACCCTCGAAGGCCGGGCCAGACGCGCAGGAACAGCACAGCAGCCGTTCACCCGCCGCCAGGCTGATCTCGGTGTTGGTGCCGATATCCAGACCCACTGTGACCTCGCCGGCCTCGGAGATGTCGGTCGCCAGGATCATGGCCACGTGATCGGCGCCGACGAAACCGGCGATTTTGGGCAGGAGATGTACGTTCGCCCCAGGAGCCAGGCACAGCCCCAACTCCCGTGCCTTCAGGTCGTAGGCACGCGCCAAGGCCGGCACATAGGGAGCCAGGCCCAGTTGCTCCACCGGCAAGCCCAGCACCAGGTGATGCATACACGTGTTGCCCACAAGCACGGCCTCGACGATCTCCGCGCTGTCGCGTCCGACCTGGGCACATAGATCACGGGCCATCTCGCTCAACCCACCGACAATCGCCTCCTGGAGCTCCCGGGCCTGCGACGCGCCATCCATCGTATAGGCGATGCGGGCCATCACGTCCTCACCGTAGGCGATCTGGGGGTTCATCCTCCCGGCAGCCGCCAAGGTCTCGCCGCTCTCCAGGTCCACCAGATAGGCGGCCACCTTCGTCGTGCCAATGTCCACCGCCAGGCCCAGCGGCGGGGCACCGGCCGGCACAATAGCGATCACCTCGCGGTCTCGCACGACGAGACGTACCTGCCAGTCGTGCTCCCGCAGTAGCACGGGAAGCTGGCACAGCGCACTGTGGTCGAATCGTATCCCCGCCCCGTCTTCCGCTGCCAACTGCGGAAGCTGGCGGTCCAAAGCGTCGCGCACTCTGGCCGCATCGGCCTGGAGATCGGTCAAGCTGGGCGGTTCCGCCGCCACGTCACACGTCCGTACAGCCGGATCAAGCTCGACAGCCAGTTCGCGGCCCTCGATCTGCGCCCGCTGCGGCGCAGTGATGGACGTCGGCGGCACATCCACGCGCACGTCGCCCAGCACGCGCGTCCGGCACGCTAACCGGAAGCCGTCGGCCAACGCCTCGCGCTCTCCCTCGACGGGAGGCGAGACTTCCCCGCCAACGACACGCACTCGACAGGTCCCGCACGTGCCCGCACCGCCGCAGACGGCGCTCAACCCCACGCCAGCCTGGCGGGCAGCCTCCAACAAAGTCGTGCCCCGCGTCACCTGCGTTCGACGGCCAAGCGGCTCAAACTCTACAATGTATTCCTCGCCAGTTGCCTCATCCATGACATCGTCCTTATCCATGTTAGTAGCCGGCCGCTATCGCACACGCCAGCGACAACGCTCGCGCTTGGAGCAGAAGTCGCAAGTCACGGCATCAGGCCGCATCTCAGGCCCCATACCGATGACGAAGGAGACAGACTTCTGCGGCATCATCAGACAGCTATCGGTCAGACAGACACCGATCTCACCGGCAGGGACCAGATCGAATAGGACCCGCTGTTGCCAGATCGGCCACCCCTCCTGCCCGGGGCTGGCGCGCATACCTCGGTGCAGCCCGCGCTCCGCGACCTCACCGCGCACACGATTGACCACCATCTGCGAGACCTGGCCGATGGCGGCAGTGCCGGCGCCGTCCAGCGCGATGGCCTGCAGTATATCACCGGCGGCGAAGAGCTCGTCCATTCGCTGCTCCAGCGCAGGCCCAATCGTGCACACGGCGAGGGCCACCTGGGTCGCCCCGGCGAGGGCCCGGGCCACCAGCGCGCCCTCGAAGACCGCGCCACCCGCCAGCGTCACCCGACCGGGCCGGAATTCGTCCACGTCCACAACAGTGTACATCGCGGCGGGGGCCAGCAGCGCGTGGGCGTCGTCCAGCACGTCCTCCGCCATCTTGAGGATCCCTGGCGAGACGCGCTCCGGACGGTCAATACCCTGCCCCCGCAACACGTGTACGGCCTCGAGCGCGGGTCGAAAATCGGTTATTACATCCACGTTACTTCCTGCTCCTTCACTCAAAACTACCTCCCTCTCGGGCTGCCCGCCGTTGCACCAGCGCCGCCTGGATCTCCTGGTGACGCGTGCGCGTCAACGGATAGACCCAGGCAACGAGGACGGCGGCAGCCAGGATGATGGCCGGCACAACGGCGATTATGACACGAATCGCCGTCAGCGTCTGCGGCGTCTGGTCCACCGCTCCCTCGACGTAGCCCGACCACGCCAGGATCGGCCCTAACCCGGCCAGCACTAGCTTGGTCGAGAGCTTGCGAATGAATACTTCGAATCCAGAGTAGACACCCTCCTGGCGTGTCCCGCTGGCCAACTCGTCCACCTCGAGCGCGTCGGCGCTCATAGCCGCCGGCAGCACGTGGGCAGCCGAGACGCCCGGCCCGACCAGAAAGGCAATCACGTAGGCAAGCACCTTGGCCCCCCGAGGCACCAGAAGCGTGCCCAGCATCACGACGGCCCAGGATGCCATGGAGATTATGAAGGACGTCTTCTTCTCCCATCGGCGCGCCATCCACAAGATCAACGGCAAGCTCAGCGCGGCGCTGGCCAGGATGGCTGCCTGCACCAGCGAGGCTCCCATCTCGTCCATCTGGATCCAGTAGATCAAGTAATAGACAAACACGGCCGAGGCGATATCCACCGGCATCCAACTGGCGAGACGCATGCCAAGCGTGTACCACCACTCCCGGTTGTGCATAACGAAGCGCAGCACTTCCCTGGGGCGCGGCGGCGGCTCAATCTGGAACTCGGGTCGCTCGCGGGTGCCGAAGAAGGAGACCAGGATCGTGGGCACGAACAGAACAGCGCAGGCCACCCCCATCGCCACGAAGGCAGTCTGCTGATCGGTCGTGGCGTCGAACACAAGCGCGAAGCCGACGGCCGCCAGCAGGCCGGTGACGATGGATATGAACATACGGTAGGTCGCGACCGACGTGCGCTCATCGTGGTCGAGCGTCAACTCCGGTGTCAGCGCGTAGTAGGGGCAACTTACAGCCGTGACGGCCGTGTCGAACAAGATATACACCAGCGCGAAGTACAGGCTCAGGAGCAGCTGATTCTGAATCGGGGGCACGATCCACATCAGCGCGAAGGTCAAGCCGTAGGGCAGCGCGCCGAAGAGCAGGTAGGGTCGCCGGCGCCCCCAGCGCGAGCGTGTGCGATCCGACAGCAGCCCGACCAGGGGGTCGTTGATCGCATCCCAGATACCCCCGACGAGGACGGTGACGCCGGCCAGTACGGGATTGAGATGGGCCACATCGGTAAGGAAGAACAGATACCAGAACGGGACGATGGTCCCCGGCCCCACCGAGTGTGCTAGCTCACCCGCCGCATAGGCAACCTTCGTCCAGAAAGGTAGCTTCTCGTCGCTAGAGGCGGCAGGATACACGGTGCTCACATCGGCCATGATTTCCTCCTTGCGTGATGCCACCTACCCGCTCCCTAACTGACCGGAGATCTCAGGTGGGACGCACTTCAGAAAGTGCGTCCCACCTGGCAGTGCGCTTTCCTACTGCGCTTCTGATCCACCCCACTCCTCCCCCGGTCCCGGCCTATCGCGCTGCCCCCGTTCTGTGTCGCCTGGTACCCCTGTCTCCCCGCCTCCCTCCGAAGACAGGTCCAGCCAGTCAAACTCCTCACCCTGCCCCTCCGCTTCCGGCTCAGGCTCCTCCTGCCGCTCCTCGCGCGGGCCGTGCCGACCGAAGATGGTCGGGGGCAGGTTCAGCCCAAACAACACCAGCCAACCGAGGAGGAAAGCCAGGAGCCCAATGGCCCCGATGCCGGCCAATTGGGCAATCAGTTGGCCCACTCCATCGCCGATGAAACCCTCCGCCGGGAAGAAACCGGTCACGCCCTGCCCCGCGACGGTGTGATACTCCTGCAAACCCAGCCCGTTCCAGCCCTGTCCCCACCGGCCATCAGCGAAGAGCGCCACCGCCAGCGCCCCCCACAGCCCGCCGACGACGCCCAGCGGGACCGCTGCCGTCCCGTCAGGCAAGCGCATGACGCGTTCGACCAGGTAAACGCCCAACGGCAGCAGCAGCCCGGCAAGAGCGCCCGTCACCAAGGCCGCCCACGCCGGCATGAACGGCGCACCGGCCGAGACAGCGACAAATCCCACCACCGCACCTCGCGCAGACATCAGGGCGTCGGCGTGCCCCACCACGAACCAGCAGTAGGCCTGCGAGGCCAGGACAGCGCCCGCACCGGCCAGCAGGCCGTTGACGGCGATACGCGGCAGGCTCAGCGTCGCCCCGGCGACGTGAAAGGGAACGCTCAACGACCAACCCAGCCAACCCAGGGCGAAGAGCAACGCGCCCACGTTCGCCAGGAGCGGGAAATGGGCCGGCGGCATCTCCTCCGGCTGCCCGGGCTCCCCGGGCGGCACGCGCTGGCCCAGGCCCACCAGCGCCCCAAGAGCGGCCATTCCGCCCAATAGATAAACCACCGTCGAGCCGGCATGATCCACAAAGCCGTGCCCCCGATCGAGCGTGACCCCCAACTGGGACAACCAGCCTCCGCCCCAGACCCAACAAGCCGCCAGCGGAAACACCAGCGTGGCCATGACGAGCCCACCGACGACGACCTGCCAACCTCGCGCCCGTCCACTCAGGCTCATCACGGGGAACAACACCGCCATCGCCACCAGCGGGAGATAGGTGACGAACAGAGCCAGCGCCTCAGGGGTAGCGGCCTCTTCGCCGAGGAAGAAACCTGCCATACCGACCAGGCCCCACGCCAACTCGCCCTCGCCCGCGAAGATGCGCACCAGGCCGCTCAGACCCGGCCGATCGCCCATCAGCCCCGCACCGCCCAGATGGAAGGCGAAGCCCACGGCGAAATAGCCGAGCGTGGCCAACGCCAACGCCAACGCGCCAATCGTCGTCGAACGGCGTGCTCGCTGCGGCTCCATCCCCCCCCACGCCAGCAGGAAGAAACCCAGCGGGATCAAGTAGCCCAGTAACGCGGGAAGCCAGGACTCGATTGCCATAATCATCCCTTTCGGATAGAATCGAATAGAACGCGGACGCAGACGTCCGCCTCTAGAGATTACCGAGCGGACGCAGACGTCCGCCTCTAGAGATTACCGAGCGGACGCAGACGTCCGCCTCTAGAGATTACCGAGCGGACGCGGACGCCCGCCTCTAGAGATCGATGGAAGCACACCGGCCCATCGGCGAATCAGCAACTGGTACACAGGTCCCCAGTTGCCAACTGGCTAATCTTACCAGACTACACTGTTTTCGCCAAGTGCGCGGGGAGAACAACGATCGGTAGATGAACGAGAGGGCACTGCGACTCCTGGCCGACGGCATGCTCGGGCGGCTGGCGAAATGGTTGCGGCTGTTGGGATACGACACCGCCTACGACAACGACGCCACCGATCCCGAACTGGCCCACCGCGCCCGCGCCGAGGGCCGCGTGTTGCTCACCCGCGACCACGAACTGTCTGCGCGCCGTGGCCTGCGCACACTGCTGATCCGTTCGGAGACACTGGAGGAACAGGTTCGCGAAGTGCGGGAGGCCCTGGGGCCTCCTCCTGCCCCCCCGCTCTCCCGCTGCGCGGTGTGCAACAGCGCGCTGGAGCCTGTCTCTCCCGCCGACGTCGCCGACCGCGTGCCTCCCTACGTGCTCAGAACCCAGACCGATTTCCACCGCTGTCCCGGCTGCGGGCGGGTGTATTGGCCCGGTACCCACCTCCAGGAGATGCGCCATCTGATGGATGCGTTCGGCGAAGATCCCTCCGAGACGGAGACAAACCATGGCGAGATGCCCCCGCTGTGACGGCGCACTATCATCACCACAAAGGCGCCATTCCGATGGCGCACTATCCCCCCTACAGAGGCGCCATTCCGATGGCGCACTATCCCCCCTACAGAGGCGCCATTCCGATGGCGCGATCAACGCGCAGGACCGCGTCTGCCCACATTGCGGCTTCGTCCTCGATACCAGGGCAGCGTCCACGCAGGTGGGAGGGGAGACGCCACCTGAGGCCGAACCGCGGTCCGGGCAACCAGCCGACCGGACGTGCCCCCGCTGCGGCACCCGCGTCTATCGGGGCGACCCCGCCTGCGCCACGTGCGGGCAACCCCTCTGTCCCCGCTGCGGCAGCGCCGTAGACGACGAAACACACTGCCCCCACTGCGGTCTGGAACTCACCTTCGCCTGCCCGGAGTGCGGCATGAAACTCCTCTCCGGGGCCGAGATGTGCCCCGACTGCGGGATGGTCTTCATCCGCCGCTGCGCAGCGTGCGGAGGAGCCCTCTATCGGGCCCACGACCACTGTCCCCATTGCGGCGAGCCGGTGGCCCACCAGAAACGACCCACGGCGCGCACGATATCCCGACACGTGGGAGCAGTGCTCGTCCGCTGGGCCGTCTGCCCCGTGTGCGGAGCCCACTTCTTGCCGTCCAGAGGCCCTTGCCCCGAGTGTGGGACACGCCTGTGCCCACAATGCCACCTGATGCTCCTGCCAGAGGAGGACACCTGTCCGCGCTGCGGGACCGAGACTTGAGATCGGCGCTCGGATGCGGGCATCCGAGCCTGCCCCCGGGACGCAGCCGACCGCAGACGGTCGGGACCAACGTCCGCGCCAGAATGCCCGGCGTGCGGGCAGCCCCTCTGCCCGGCCTGGGGATAGTGCACCGTTCTTGTAGAGCAGCGAAGCGATTCTTCCGACACACGCGCACCGGCGAGGCGACGCGCAATCGCTTTACGTTTCACCCGTATGGTGTATAATCCACCGCACAGGAGTGAAGGAAAACACAAGACACATGGAACAAGGGACCAGAAACAATCAATCCACAGACTCTGCATCCTCTGCCCAGTTGCTGATCGTCGCTCAGTTACGACGCCAACTCGCAGACCTAGTGCAGGTCGAAGAGCACACCGTGCTGAGACCCCCAGATGCCATCATCTCCTTTCGGGGCCGCGTGTACGACGATCCAGAGACCGCATTCGAGCGCATAAGCGCTCGCTTCGCCGCCCACGGCTACACCGCATCGCTGCGCGATGCGCCAGATGGAAACCACGAAGTGATTGCCGTCAAGGGCGTGCTGGAACGCAAGCCCGGACGGATATGGCTCAACGTGGTCCTGTTCCTGGCAACACTCGTCAGCGTCCTGTACATCGGCGCCGGATACGCGCTCCAGGATGCCGGAATGCTGGAGAACCCGGATAGCGCCGCAGTGCTGCTCATGCCGTTGACGCACCTGCACTGGGGGCTGCCCTTCGCCGGCACGCTCATGGGTATCCTGCTGGCCCACGAACTGAGCCACTACTTCGTCGCGCGCCGCTACGGGTCGCCCGTCAGTCTGCCGTTTTTCATCCCGATGCCGCTCAGCCTCATGGGCACCATGGGCGCGCTCATCGTCCAGCGAGCGCCGATGCGCGACCGCAAGGCGTTGTTCGACATCGGCGTTGCCGGCCCTCTGGGGGGCCTGATCGTCGCCATCCCGCTGCTCGTGCTGGGATTGGCACTCTCCAGCGTTGGGCCGCCTCCGCCCGGCCTGGACTCCGCCCTGCAGGAGGGCAATTCGCTGCTCTACCTGGGGATCAAGTACCTGATGTTCGGACGCGTCCTGCCCAGCAACGGAGAGGATGTCTGGCTGCACTCCGTGGCTTTCGCGGCCTGGGCCGGGCTGCTGGTCACGATGATCAACCTGATCCCCGTGGGCCAACTGGACGGCGGGCACGTCAGCTACGCGCTGTTGGGCCGCCGGGCATGGCTGTTGGGCTACGTCGCCATCGGGGCGATGGTGACCTGGGGCGTGTGGCTGCTGATGAGTGGCAACGAGGCGGGTGGATTCTGGCTGACGTGGGGCATCCTCAACATGCTGGTGAACCCCCGTCACCCGCCGCCCCTCAACGACGCCACCAAGCTCGATTGGCGCCGGGTCGCCGTGGGGCTGCTCGTTCTGGCGATCTTCATCCTGACGTTCATGCCCGCGCCGCTGCGGGAGATTCGCATGTAGCTCACGCCACCAAGGAGAATCAATGATACACGGTGTCGAAATCAAGGAACTCGTGACCCATACAGACGAGCGGGGTTTCTTCCGCGAGGTGATCCGTGCCGGCGACGAGATCTTCCCGGAGGGCTTTGGCCAATGGAGCCACACAATGTCATTCCAGGGTGTGGCCAAGGCGTGGCACGTACACCAGAAGCAGACGGACTGGTGGTACGTGGCAGCCGGTACCGTCAGAACCGCCCTCTACGACACACGCCCGGAATCCCCGACGTACGGTGAGCTACAGGAACTGCTGATGGGGGAAGGACACGACCCGATCGTCCTGAAGATCCCGCCCGGCGTAGCCCACGGCTACCGGGTGTTGAGCGGCCCCGCGCACGTTTTCTACATCACTTCTCACGAGTACGACGGCACAGACGAGGGGCGCATTCCCTACGACGATCCTGAGATCGGCTACGACTGGACAGCACCGCCGAAGGTTACGTAGACGCCTTCCCCAACAAGCGGATTTCTTCAGCGCAGAGGCGCAGCGGATTGCGCCCATCCGTGGAGTTTCCCTGACCGGGGTCCAGTCAGGTATTCACAGCGAAGACCCCCGCTGAAGCGGGCGTCCACCATCGTCCACCATCGACGGGTCTACTACACACGCTCCTGGCGATAGCGGCGAATGGCCATCGCCAGCAGGTCCATCGCCCGCGTCAGCCTCTCCGTGTTCAACACGTATGCGATACGGATCTCGTCGCGGCCCAGGCCAGGCGTGCCGTAGAAACCTGCCCCCGGTGCAACCATCACCGTCTCGCCCTCGTCTTCGAAATCGGTCAGCAGCCAGCGAGCAAAGTCCTCCGTGTTCACCCCTTCGATCTTGGCCATGGCGTAGAATGCACCAGCCGGCTTCGGACAGATGACGCCCTCAACGGCGTTCATGCGTTCGAATATGACGTCACGACGACGGGTGTACTCCGCCCGCACGCCTTCGAAATAGGAGGAGGGTGTATGCAGGCACGCAGCAGCGCCGATCTGATCGAGGGCCGGCGCCGAGAGCCGTACCATCGCCAGCTTGACGATCGCCTTCATCAGATCCGTGTTACGCGATACGACACAGCCAATGCGCGCGCCACAGGCCGAATAGCGCTTGGAGACGCTGTCCAGCACAACCGCCTGGTCCTCCAGGCCGGGCATGTGGAGCGCACTGGTGGCGAACTGGCCGTCGTAGGTGAACTCGCGGTAGACCTCGTCGGACAGAAGGAACAGACCATGAGCGCGCGCGATCTCCCCGAGCATAGCCACCTCGTCGCGGGTGTAGATCGCGCCGGTGGGATTGCCGGGGCTCGAGTACAGGATGGCGCGCGTGCGGTCGCCGACCAGGGGCTCGATTGCCTCCCGCGCGGGTAGCCGATAGCCGTTCTCGGCCTGGGTCGTAAAGGGCACGAGGCGAAGCCCTGTCATCGCGGCCAGGCCATTGTAGTTGGAGTAGTAGGGCTCAGGCACGATGATCTCGTCACCGACGTCGCCGCAGGCCAGAAGCGCGAACTGCAGCGCCTCGCAGCCGGCGGTGGTGACGACGATCTGCTCGGGCTCCAGCTCAATATCATATCGAGCGTAGTATTCGAGCAAGGCCTCAACGTACTCCGGTCGCCCGGCCGAGGGAGCGTAGGCTAGCGTACGCTCCGGAAAGCTGCGCACCGCCTCCCAGAACTCGGGCGGCGTCTCAATGTCCGGCTGGCCAACGTTGAGATGAATGACCTGCACTCCGCGTGCCTTGGCTTCCCGGGCCAGGGGTACCAGCTTGCGCACAGCCGACATCGGCATCTCGCTACTGCGTGAAGAAACACTTGGTCCGGTCATCATAACTCCTTGTTCAAAGACTCGTCTCGTTCAATGATTACTAGAACGCTAGCCGACAATGCTGTGGACTTGCTGAGGTTTGCTGAGTGGCACACCCACCAGCTCACGTCAAGATCCGCTCCTCAAGTTCCCCCAGCCGCAGATCCACGACATCCACAACTGGAACGCCCAGTTCGCGCCCCACGAACCCACCATGGCAGTCGGAGCCGCCAGTGATGAGCAGGCCATGGCGATTGCACCAGTGCAGGAAGAAGCGCGTTGAGGCTTCGTCGTGATAGTGCGAGTAGCACTCCAGCCCGGCGATGCCGAACTCAATAAACGGATCCAACGCCTCCTCGGTGATACCTGTGCCCCCTTGCCGGGCGCGCTCAGCCGCACGGCGCAGACTGACCCCAGGGTGGGCCAGGATGGGCACGCCACCGACCTGGCGAATCACCGCGATGGCTTCGGCGGCATGCGGGAACGCAGGCGTCTCGACCGGTATGCGAGGCGCGAGGTTGTCGAAATAGTCGCGCACGCCCGCGCACAAGCCCTGATCGATCAGGAAGTTGAGCGCGCGCCACCCGCCCCGGGTGCGATCGTACGTATAGGCGGCGTATTCGTCCAGGTCGATTGGGGAACCGGAAGCAGCCAGATAGTAGAGGGCATCGTCCCCATTCCTGGCCAACTTGACCGCGTTATCCTGCAGCATGGCGGTCAGCACAGGGTTCTGAATATCGCAACCATAGGCCAGGACGTGGAACAGATCGCCGTTCACCAACGTGGAGACCTCGACGCCACGCAGAAAGGCCAGCCCCGCGTCGTGGGCCAGCGCCTGTGCCGCGGCCACGCTTGCAACGGTGTCGTGGTCGGCGATGGCGAAAAGGCCGATCCCCCGCGCCTGCACCTCGGCGACAGCTTGCTCTGGCGTCCAGCAGCCGTCGGAGGCAACGGTGTGAATGTGCAAATCTGCGCGCATCCCCAGTCTAGAGGCGGACGTCTGCGTCCGCTGCATCGCTAGCGCCATACGATGATCTCCGCCTCGCCCGGCTCCGTGAGCTCAATCACCAGGCCACCGCCCTCGACCCGCCAGCGCTCGTGCGGATGTTGATTGACGGTGACGCGCCGGACGGCGCGAAAGTCATTGAGGACCACCACGGGCGGCGATGGCAGCGGCCCGATGCTCAACTGCAACGCTGTAGGCCCGGCGCTGTAGGAGATGCCCACGGGTGGCGCGTCCTCGTCGTACAGGGTGAACTGCCCCCGATCATCAGGGTAGATGTCAAACACCAGGCTCTCACCATTCGCCTGATCGGTGTAGGCGACCTCCGGCCACATGGGGATGATCGCGCCGCGCCGGACGAAGAGAGGCAAGATCTCCAGCGGCGCGGGGTAATTGAGCCAGATCGGCCCATCGTGCACCTCTCGGCTCCAGTAATCCACCCACTCTCCGGCCGGCAGATAGACCATGCGCCGCCGAGCGCCCCGCTCCAGCACCGGCGCGACCAGGAACGACTCGCCGAGGAGGTATTCGGTATCCAGATGTCGCACGTTCGGATCGCGGCTGTACTTGAGCACGAGCGCCCGAACCACCGGCAGCCCGGTTTCCACAGCCTGCACAGCGGTGGAGTAGATGTAGGGCAGCAGCCGATAGCGCAGCTTGGCGTAGCGGCGGAAGATGGCCTCGGCCTCCTCGCCGAACTCCCAGGGCTCGCGGGGCGTCGTTCCGTGGCACCGGCTGTGTGAACCGAACAGGCCAAACTGTGCCCACCGCACGTACAGCTCCGGATCGGACGGACCTGCGAAACCGCCGATGTCGTGGCCGTAGAACGGAATACCGGACAGGCCGATGCTGAGCATAGCGCGGAGCTGATTGACCATGTACGGGAAATCGGTGAGTGGATCGCCGCCCCAGCACGTCGGGGTACGCTGCGAGCCTGCCCACCCGGACCGAGACCACACCAGCCCACGCCCCTTCATCTCCTCAACCACTTCGAAGACAGCGCTGTTGTACAGCAGTGGGTACAGGTTGTGCGCTTCTCGCCCGCTCATCCCGTTGTCGTACACCCCGTCCCCCGGCGCTCCCTCCCCGAAATCGGTCTTGAAGACGGCGACTCCCTGCGCCAGCAGCGGCCGGTGCAGCGACTGCCACCACGCCACAGCCTCCGGGTTGGTGAAATCCACGACCGCTGTTGGCGCGCCGATCCTCGGCCAGACGTCTATCATGTATGGCTCACCGCGCTCGTTCTTGACGAAGTAGCCGCGCTCGCGCCCTTCCTCGAATATGGGCGCGCTCTCGGCCACGTAGGTGTTCTCCCACAGACACAGCCGCATGCCACGCTTGAGCAACCCCTCGATCATCGCAGCCGGATCGGGAAAACGCGCTTCATCCCACTGTAGGCTGCACCAGTTGGCCGGTTCGCCCATCCACCAGGGATCGATGTGAATCACGTCGCAGGGAATGTCGTGCTCACGCAGGCCCTGGGCCACTTGCTCAACCTCTTCGCGATTCTGGTAGCCACAGCGCGACATCCACAGGCCAAAGGACCAGCGCGGTGGGACGGGCGCATAGCCGGTGAGGTCGCAATAGTGACGCAGGATGGCGGCCGGCTCAGAGCCAACCATCAGGAACAAGTCCAACTCCGGCCCCTCGTGAGTGACGCTGTGGGTCACCAGCGAGGAAGATCCCGTGTCGAAAACGACGCGAAAGCCCGTATGGACGAACAAACCATATCCACGAGTGGACCACAGGAAGGGGACGTTCTTGTACGTAGCGCGGCGGGAGATACCGAAGGCATCGGTCGCCCATAGCTCGAAACGCTGGCCAACGCGATTGATACGCGCGAACTGCTCGCCCAGGCCGTATAGGTCCTCATCAGGGGCCAGTCCGAAGGCCTCATGCACGGTCACCCGCCCGGTCTCCGGGTCTTGCAAGAAGCCCAGGTCAGCTACCGTGCACGCCACGCCTGGCGAGTCCAGCGCGCCCGGCACACGCTCGCTCGCCTCACGGCATACGACTTCTCCAGCGGCGTTCAGCAGGCACACGCACCACGGGTCACGGCTCACGTCAATCTGCACAGCCTGAGTCGCCAGGTGCAAGCTGTCTGAGTCCTCAGAGACCATGAACGGGAGGGGGGCACGGTCTTCCTGCACAAGCATAGGATCGGCGGACGCGCCGCTCTCCTCTGGCTGCATCCCGGCAGGCCGCATACGCATGCGCACCACGCTGGGGGCGACGAAACCCAGGATGACATCCACCGGAGTGCCAATCTCGGTCTCCGCGTGCAAGTGCACGCCGGTGGAAGTGCGCTCGAAATCTCGCCAACGCGCCACGCGCTCATAGGCAGGCGCAGACACTACGTTTTCCACGGTATTTCCTCCGGGCGCAATTATAACCCAACGCTGGCACGCACACAAACAGGCGCATCGGGCGCGGAAACCGCGCCCCTACAACGAGGGGTGCCCGTCGCCCTCGTCGTTCCCTGGCTTCCGGTGCCTCCGCGCCCCTACCCAGGAGCCAGGCAAGGCTATGGCGTGCCCAGGCCTGCCTCACCACAGAGCGATGGAAGCGGCCAGCGCCATCTGTCCCAGGTGATAGGTGACGATGACCAACACGTTGAGCAGGGACGAGCGCGTGACGAACCGGTCCCAGGCGAGCATCGCGTCCGAGGCGAAGAACAGGCTGGCACCCGCGATAACCAGCCCTCGACGCATCGGCGTCCACTCGGGACGGAACAGAGTGGCCCAGGCCGAGAAGAGCATCAAGCTGAGCACCGCGCTGTAGACGGCGACCGGGATGAGCATCGACGTCTGGCCTTGTCGCCGCAACCCCGCTGCAATCGAACGGTAGAGCACCGCGCCGACCACACCCACGAGTACGAGGATCACCAGGGTGCTCCACGGGGGCACCGTGGGGTTCAGCCCCACGATGTAGCACACGTGACCCAGGAGGAACGACACCAGCCCGGCCAAGAACCAGCGTTCGCCGGGCAGCATGAGGAAGACGTCGCCGCCCAACGAGAAGACCAGGCCCGCCAGGAACAGAGGAGCCTGCCAGGTATCGTGCGGCCCCCGCGTGAGCAGCCAGGCCCCGACGAGGACAGCGACCAACGTCGCCGGCTTGAAGACGTACTCCAGGCGTTTCCACTGACGAACGACGGCCAGCCAGTCAACCAAAGCCAGAGCCAGGGCCACGACGAGTAGAATGAAATATGTTTGACTCACCATCGGATCCGCCCCCTTTCCAGCGTCTAGGTGCGACGCACTTGGGAAGTGCGTTGCACCTCCATTAATGAGGCCGCAGTGCCTCCTGCAGCCCATCCCCCACGACGTTAGCAGCAAGGACCGTCAGCGTCAGCACCAGTCCCGGGAACGTACTGACCCACGGGCCATCTCGCAGATAGGCCCTGCCTTCGGCCAGCATAGCGCCCCACTCGGGGATGCCGGGCCGCACACCCAACCCCAGGAAGTTCAGAGCCGCCCCGTTGAGCAGCACCCACCCCAACTGGGTGGCAGCGAAGGCCACGAGCGGTCCGGCGGCGTTGGGCAAGACATGGCGCACCAGGATGCGCCACGGCGTACATCCCACGGCCCGAGCCGCGTCCACGTAGGGCTGCGCGCGCACCTCCCTTGCCGCGCTGCGGGCCACCCGCGCGTAGGCCGGCGCCGTGGCCAACCCTACCGCGACCGCGACCGAGCCCGTACCGGCCCCCAGCAGAGCCACGACCGCCATCGCCAGGAGAAGCCCGGGAAACGCCAGCAGTGCGTCCACCAGACGCATCAACGCCGCCTCAACCCAGCCGCCCAGCGTGCCAGCCACCAACCCGAGCGGGAGGCCCAGGCCCACGTCCACGGCCAGGGCCAACGCGCCCATGCCCAACGTCCAACGGCCACCCCACAACAACCGCGCGAGCACGTCGCGGCCCAGCAGATCGGTGCCCAGCGGCCCGCCCATGCCCGGCGGCTGGAGGCCACGGTCCGTGTCCGCCGCCACAGCCCCATGGGGAGCCAGAGAGGGGGCAAGCCCCGCCCCCAGCCCGACCAGCACCAACCAAAGCAGCGCGAGCACCGCGGCCGGCTGCCGCACGAGAGGCCGCCGAGGCGCAGAACCCCACTGGATCATAGCGATCCTTCAATCCTTATAGGCGGACGTCTGCGTCCGCTCCATTCCAGTCTAGAGGCGGACGTCTGCGTCCGCTCATTCATTTCTAGAGGCGGACGTCTGCGTCCGCTCCGGCCCGCAGCCGAGGATCCAGCCACGCGTGGGCCAGGTCTGCGGCCAGATTGACCAGGACGTAGACCAGCGCGCCGCACACGACCACGCCCCGAACCACCGGCAGGTCCCGCCAGAGGATCGCCTCCACAGCCAGCTTGCCCAGGCCACGCCGGGCGAAGACCGACTCCGTCACCACGGCCCCGCCCAGCAGGAACCCAAACTGGAGCGCGACGACCGTGAGCGCGGGGGCCAGCGCCGCGCGCAGCACGTGGACGAAGACGACGCGCCGCGACGGCAGCCCGCGCGCCCGTGCCGCGAGCACGAACGGTTCCTCCATCACCTCCACCACGCGCGCCCGCACGAGCCTGGCGACAGAACCGGAGAAACCGAAGCCCAGGACGGCCGCGGGCAGGATCAGGTGTCGCAGAGTCCCCTCGCCCGTCGCGGGCAGCCATCCCAATCGCAGCGAGAACAGGAATATCGCCAACATGCCGGACCAATACGTGGGCACAGATAAGCCCAGCACCGCCACCGTCGTGGCCACCGTGTCCAGCCAGGTGGACGGGCGAAGCGCGGCCAGGACGCCCAAAGACAGCCCCATGAACACGCCTACCACAGTCGCCGCCAGAGCCAGCGCCGCCGTCGGGGGCAGTTGCTCGAGGATCATGCGGGCCACCTTTCGACCATGCAGCCAGGACCGCCCCAGGTCGCCCTGCGTCAGGTCCAGCAGGTAGCGCACGTACTGCACCGGGAAGGGATCATCCAGGCCCAACTGGGCGCGGCGCTCGGCGATCTCGTCCGAAGTCGCGCCGGAAGCGGCCAGCAATGCCTGGGCGGGGTCGCCCGGCGTCAACTGCACGGCCACGAAGGCCAGCGTCGCTGCCAACCACAGGACAAAGGCTGACTGCAGCAGCCTCCGCCCCACATACCTCGCCGTCATGAGGTCGCATCCCTATCCTAGTCCAGAGGCAGACATCTGCGTCCGCCCGTTATCTGGTCTAGGGCGGACATCTGCGTCCGCCCCGCTTCTAGTCTAGAGGCGGACGTCTGCGTCCGCCCCATCATCCACGCCGCGTGAGCCGTGTCTTCCGTGCTGGGCGCGGATACCGCGCCCCTACAACCCAAGGGATGCATTCGCCTGTCCATTTAGGCGCGCATACCGCACCCCCGCCAACGTCGCGCCAATCAGCCAGCGTCCCCTGGTCCCCTTGTCTCCCTGTCCCCCTGTCTCCCTGTCCCCCTGTCTCCTATCTAGGGGGCCTCCACCGTCACGTCAACCAGCCAGGGAAACCATCCCTGCGCATCGAAACGCAGGCCCTGCACCCGATTGCTGACGCCGTTCAAGTTGACGTAGTCGCGGATGGGAATCACGAGCGCCTGGTCCATGACGCGGAGCTGGACCTGGCTGTAGAGCGCCGCCCGCTCGGCCCAATCGGACGTGCGCGCCGCGTCATCCAGCCAGGCATCCAGTTCATCGTCTCGTACCTTCGACCAGTTGAAGCCGGCCCGAGAGTGGAAAAACTTGCGCAGGATATCGGGATCGCTGCCGGACAGGTTGAAGGGCATCAGGTGGTGTCCGCCCTCGTCGCCCAACTGCAGCGCCTCTGGATAACTGACCACCTGGGCTTCCACGCCGACGCCCAACTCCGCCCATTGGGCTGCCAGCAACTGCCCGACCTCTGGCATATGGCCCCACCCCATCAGGTACAGATCGAGCTGCAGCGGCTCACCATCCCGCTCGCGCACGCCATCGCCATCGCTGTCCGACCAGCCCGCCTCGTCCAGCAGCGCCGCCGCCCGGGCCGTGTCGTGGGCATAGTAGCCCTCCACGCCCGGCTCGTAGCCAGACGTGACCGCGGCCAGCGGCCCGTGCGCGACCGGAGAGGTGTCCCGGAAGACCGTGGAGATGACGGCTGGCCGGTCGGCCCCGTAGACGAGTGCCTGCCGTATCCGAACGTCATCCAGGGGCGGCCGGGACGTGTTCATGAACACCATCAGCGACGCGCCCGGGATCGGCACGGCCTCGACGCGGAAGCCGGCGCTCCCCTCAAGGCGGGCAGCGTCCTGCGGGGGGATCTCCCCCATCACGTCGCCCTCCCCGGTCTCGAGCGCGGGCGAACGGGTAGCGGGGTCGGTGAAGAAGCGGAACTCGATTTCCTCCACCTGGGCCTTCTCGTGCTCGTACAGCGGCGGCCCCCAGGCGTAGTCCGGGTTGCGCCGGAGCAGCAGGTGATCCCCCGGCACGTACTCGGCGAACTCGAAAGGGCCGGTTCCCACCTGGTGCAACTGGTACTCCTCACCCCACTCCGCGACCGCCGTGGGGGACGCCATCCCCAGGTAGACCTGGCTGAGCGCGTCCAGGAAGGGGGCAAAGGGCTCGCTCAGGTAGATGCGCACCGTGTATTCGTCCGCCACCTCGGCGCGCTCGTAGGGACCGAGCATGAAACGGGCCTTCTGGGATGCCAAATCGGGGCTGGTGACGCGCTGCAGATTGAAACGCACCGCCTCAGCATCGAACGGGGTGCCGTCGTGGAAACTCACATCCTGGCGGAGATAGAAGGTGTAGGTCAACCCGTCGCCGGAGACCTCCCACCGCTCCGCCAGGCCGGGCACGAAGCTCCCGTCCTCGGGGTCCCGGTAGACCAGCGTATCGTAAACCGACGTGAGCGGAATACCCAGCTCCGACGAGGCGTTGACGTGCGGGTCAATCCCCGAAGGTGCCAGCGTCAAGCCATAGACGATGCGCCCTTCGGGCAGCGGTGCAGCGCAGCCGACCAACAGTGTCGAGAGCAGCGCAGTAGAGAGCAGACACAGAACCACGGCGGGAGATAAGGATTTCACGATGCGCACCTTCTTGTAGTAGGGAAGCGAAGCGGCTCCTTGCCCCAGGATCAGTCGCAGGCAAAGAGAGATTATATCACGCCCAACGGGGTTGACAAATCAGCTTCCTACTCTCCGCTTCCCCACGCCCCAGCGCTCGTGATCGGAGCCCGTGTGTCAGACAGCCTTACGAAACAGCCGCCTATCCGAAAGGTCCCGAGCGTTTCGCACGATGAAACGCAACCTCCAGCCGGTTTCTCCCTGTGGCAAACGAGGATCAAGCAGATACTGAGACAGCACGCCCGGACCGCAGCTTTCATTCCCCAGCCCTGACTGGGCGTAGTCGAGGTTGAGGGTGATGTCGTCGCGCCGCTTGAGCTCGTGGACGTGCGTCGCCCGGGTCAGGTCTTCGGTCGTGAAGTGATGCGCACTGACGTTGAACAGATCCATCCCCACAACCAGCAGTCCCACGCCATCCCTGTCCATATCCGTCAGCGCGACCCACCGCACGTCGGTCTTGTTCCCGTTCTCCTGGGGCACGACGTAGGCCACGTATTGATCGTCCACAGAGCCGCTGTACACGCCTACCTTCGCCCCCAGCTTGCGGTCAGCATACGTCTCGTGCGGACCCCGCCCGTACCAGGTGAAGCGGTTGTACCGCCCCGGCAGACGCATCTGGAGGCCAACCCGGGGCAAGGGGGGCATTTCGCTGGCCGGCACAATGTGCGCGTCAACTAGCACGTCGCCGCTGCCGTATATGGTATACATGTAATCGCACTCGAAGCACGCCGTATGCCGGGGCGCTGCCGCCGCACTCACCGAGTGCACACCAACCCGGACGACCTGCGGGCTGATCCGGGCAACCTCGATCGCGTCCACCGCCTCGTGCAGCCGATCCAGCCCGGCCTTGCGCCAGAGAATCACCGCCCTCTTGGCGTCGTTCTCCGTGGGCGCACGCCAGACGTTGAGCGCGGGGCCTTGCAGGACCACGTCCTGTCCCGCGTACTGCCAGGTGGCGATGCGGCCGGCTGCCTTGTCAAAGACCAGGCGGAAGCCATCTCCCTGCACGGCGATCTCCGTCTCGGATTCCTCCATCTGCAAGGCCGGCATATCACTAATCTTGGTTGGCAGGACGGCGGGAACGTCAAACGGCATCTTGAATTGCGCCCAGGCCACTTCGTGCCCGCGCCCGGCCCACAGCGCGTCCTCGGCCAGGGTGAAGCGCACCGTCAGCCAGTATTCGGCACCTGGCTTCACCGCCGGCTCCTGAAACCCCACCGTCACAATCTCACTCTCGCCGGCCGGCGTGTCCAGCCTGGGCAATTCCCCTGACTGAAGCACCTCGCCATCGGCCGACAACGCCCACGATACGTCCAGCCCGCTCAGGTCGGAGAAGCAGTACCTGTTGATGACCCGCAGCTTCCCAGCCGCCAGGTCCACTGGCTCGACGCGTACCGGCTCCGCGATCTTCTTGTGTTCCCACAGCGCGGGGTGTGGCACGTGGTCGGCCCCGATGATGCCGTTGATGCAGAAGCTGCCATCGTTCGGCTCGTCCCCGAAATCGCCGCCGTAGGCGAACCACTCTACGGACGCACGATCAATGTCCGCACCGCCGTCTGTAAACCGCCGGATGGACTGGTCCGCCCAGTCCCAGATGAAGCCGCCCTGGAACCTCGGATACGCCTCGACCGCGTCCCAGTACTCCTTCAGGTTGCCGGTGCTGTTGCCCATCGAGTGGGCGTATTCACACATGATGAACGGACGGCTCTCCCCCGGCGTCTGTGACATCTCGATGGTCCTGTCGACCGAGGGGTACATCACGCTCACTATGTCTATCTCCGGCGCGGTCTCGGCCCCCTTGTAAACGTGCTGCGACGTGGCGCTCTCGTAGTGCACCGGGCGCGCAGGGTCATGTGCGTGGATCCACTCGGCCAGCGCGGTGTGGTTGGGCCCGTAGCCCGACTCGTTGCCCAGCGACCAAATGAGCACGCAAGGGTGGTTCTTGTCACGCTCCACCATCCCCGTGCATCGCTCCATAAACGCGGGAAGCCATTCGGGGTCTTTGGTCGGCCTGTCCCAAACACCGTGGCTCTCGATATTCGCCTCGTCGATGACGTAAAGCCCGTACTGATCGCACAGATCATACCACCGGGGATCGTCGGGATAGTGGCAGGTACGCACCGCGTTGACGTTGAACTGCTTCATCAGCTTGATGTCCTCGATCATCGACTCGACAGTGACGAAATGGCCGGTGTCGGGATCGTGCTCGTGCCGGTTCACACCCTTGAACAGGACAGGCACACCGTTGACGTGGACCTGGCCATCCTTGATCTCGACCTTGCGGAAACCCACCCGGCAGCTCTCGACCTCCACGACCTCGCCCGCCGCGTCTCTCAGCGTGATCAACAGCGTGTACAGGTACGGCTGCTCGTCCGACCACTTCTCGGGGTCCGCTATCGCCCCCTCCAGGTCCACCGTGATCTCTTGCCCGGCCTTGACCGTGCCCGCCTGGGTCGATTGGCTGACCTGCAGGTTCGCCTCACCGTCGAACAGCTTGACCTCCACGCTGTAGCCCAGCGCATCCCGGTCGCCGAAATTGCGCACGTTGGCCTTCACCCTGAGCACGGCATCGCGGTACGCCTCGTCCAGATCCGTCCTGACCCAAAAATCGCGCACGTGCACCTGCGGCGCCGACCACAGGTAGACGTCCCGGAAGATGCCGCTCAGTCGCCAGAAGTCCTGATCCTCCAGGTAGCTGCCATCGGACCAGCGATACACCCGCAGCGCCAGCGTATTCTCGCCAGCATGGAGATAGGGGGTGACGTCGAACTCGGCGGGCAGCCGGCTGTCCTGGCTGTAGCCCACCTGCTCCCCATTGACCCACAGATGGAAAGCCGAGTCCACCCCATCGAACGTGAGGAAGATTCGGCGTCCGTCCCATTCCTCGGGCACCGTGAAGGTCCGGCGGTAGCACCCGGTGGGGTTATCGTCCGCCGGCACGCGTGGCATGTCGTCGGTGGGGAACGGGTACTGGACGTTGGTGTACATCGGCGTGCCGAACCCTTGCATCTGCCAATTCCCCGGCACGGCGATCTCGGCCCAGCCACTGGCACCGGAGGCGCGATCATGCCGCCAAGATGGCGGCGGTCCACCGGCAACGTCCGCGGACGCACGATCAACGTCCGCATAGTCCTCGCGGTAGAAACCCTCCGGCGCTGCCGCGGGATTCTGCGACCAGTGGAACGCCCAGTCGCCGTTCAGTAGCCTGAAGTAAGGGCTTGTCTCGCGGGCGACCGCCAGCGCCGTCGCTTCGTCGGCGAAATGCACCAACGTGGCGTGGGCGGGTTCTTTGTCTCGCTTCACGATTTGGAGGTTGTTCCAGTCATTCGGTTGCTCACTCATCATTTGGTCCCTCTCTCCTCCATAGATTCACTTCTGGACACAACTCAGAGTTCCAGTGGTAACCGTCCAGGTGACCGGCACTTGAACGTGCCGGTCACCTCACGTGCTGTTTTTTCCTTATATCTGAACGCTTACCCTACTGCCGCCGACATCTCGTAGCGAAAAAGGGCACAGCGCAAGCTGTACCCATGTCACATGGCCTCGGTCGATAGCACAGAACACAAACTAGCCTTTCAGCCCCGTCACCGAGATCCCCTCGATGAACGCGCGTTGGGTGAAGAAGAAAGCGATCACGATTGGCAAGGTGACAATCGTGCTCACTGCCATCAAGTAAGGATAGGCCAGCTCCAGAGCACCTAGCGAGTAGACGGTCTCTCGCAGGTACGCGACGCCCAGGGCAATCGGCCACAGATCTTGCTCGTTGAGATAGATCACTGGCCCTAAATACTCGTTCCAGGCCCACATAAACTGAAGTAGCGCGACGACGGTCAAGGCCGGTTTTGCCAGAGGCAGGACGATGCGCCACATGATGCCAAATTCACTCGCACCATCAATGCGCGCTGCGTCGGACAGTTCTTCTGGAATGGTCCGGAAGAACTGCCGCAGCATGAAGATGAAATAGGGACTGCCGAGGAAGGCTGGCACGACCAGAGGACGGTAGCTGTTGATCCACCCCAGATTCTTGTAAGTAATGAAGAGCGGCACCATAGTGACCGCGAAAGGGATCATCATCGTCGCCACACAGAGAGAAAAGAGCAGGTCCCGCCCAGGCCAGCGCAGCCGTGCAAATCCATAGGCGACGATGGCCGACGACAGCGTAGCGCCCAATGTCGCAGGGAGGGCGAATCGAAATACGGTGTTCACCATGTAAAGATTGAAGTTGTAGCTACCCCACGCATCCGGGAAGTTCTCCCAGTGGGCCGGGTTCGGGATCCAGATCGGTGGAACGGTGTAAACTTGCGAGTCGTCCTTGAGCGCTGAAGTCACCATCCAGAAGAATGGCAATGTGAAGCTGATCGCGAGTATGATCAGCACAAGGTACTTGATGATCTCCGCGATCCACCCCGAAGGGCGCAACTTTCGCAGCCGGTTCGCCTGGCCCGATACCGTGGTAACAGAGTATGATGCTCTCTGAGCCGTCATGGGTATCTCCTATTTACCCTGCTAGGTCTATTCGCCACTGCCGTAGTAGACCCAACGAGCCGATGTCTTGAAAAGAACAACCGTGAGCACCACGATTGCGATGAACATCACCCAGGCCAAAGCGGATGCATAGCCCATGTGCAGCCATTCGAAAGCGTTGCGATACAGGTGCACCGCGAGAAACTCGGTCGCCTGGTTCGGCCCGCCGTCGGTGAGCAACCATGGTAACACGAAACTCTGGACGCCCCCGATGAAGCTCATGATCAGATTGAACAGAATGACGGGCGTACACAGGGGAACAGTGACGTTCCAGAACTTCTGCCAGGCATTGGCACCATCCACGGTGGCGGCCTCGTACAGCGAGCGCGGCACATCCTGCAGGCTGGCCAGGTAGATCACGACCTGGTTGCCTTGGACCCACATATGAATCAAGATCAGGGAGGGTTTTGCCAGTTGCGGGTTGGATAGGAAAGGGATTACCGGCAGACCCAATCCCTGGAGTGTGGAGTTGATCGCCCCATACTGAACGTTGAGCAGGTATCGCCATACCATGGCCGTGACCACGACGGGCACAATGGAGGGAAAGAAGAACAGTGCGCGGAAGAACGGCCTGCCGGCAATACGGGTATTCAGCAGGTTGGCCATCAGGAAAGCGGAGATCACGCCCAGGGGTGCGCTAAGCCCTACGTAGTAGACCGTGTTATATACGGACTTGCCAAAGCGCGGATCTCGTGTGAACATCCGTACGTAATTCTCTACCCCCAAGAAGACAGGAGGGCGCATAAGATCGAAGCGATGAAAACTGTAGTAGATGGACGATAGCAGTGGGTAGACCGTAAACACCAGGAAACTGATCAACCATGGGGACACGAAGAGCAAGCCCCAAAACAGGTAGCGGCGCGTCGCACGAGCACGTAACCGACCACGCCGTCCAGCGGCTGAAACAGACATAGGCTCACCTCCTCACCTCAGCTCGTAGAAATCTCGCAATTGAGGTGCCCGGCCCTTGGAAGAGCCGGGCACCGGGATCGCTACTAAGCCAGAAAGACCTTACTCCTGCCCAGAGTTCCGACCCACCAGGCGTTCGTTTGAGCTAGAAGCCCTGCGCTTGCCACTCCGCCTCACAGCGGCTTTGGAACTCGGCTGCTGCTTCGGCCGCCGTCATCTGCTCTCGATAGACTGCCTCGCGCAGCTCATTGTACTGGTTGCCGACAAAGCTCGTGATCGGGCAGCGGGCCGGAGAGGACCACTCGGTGGCCTGCTCCATGGAGTCGAAGTAGAACTGCAAGCCGGGGTACGCTGACGTATCTACCGTCTCCAGATAGGGAACCAACCCGGGCAACCAGCCCACGCCCTTGAAGATCAGGTCACAGGCCGCGTTCGTGTTCAAGAACTCGGCGATTCTGAACATGCCATCTGTGTTCTTGCCTTCCTTGAACAAGATGACGTAGTGCCCGCCGGTTCCCTGGACCTTCGTGCCCTTGCGGCCCTCGGGCACGGGCGCCCATGTAGAGCGGTTGTATTCAGCGACTTCGGGCTTCTCGATCACAGTCTCGCCCGGATGCCAATACCCTTCGATGATCATGGCCTGCACCTCGACGTTGAACGAGCCGCCCCAGCCGCCCTGACCCTCTACCTGACGCATACCGGCCATGTTGTCTGGGCCGGCGATCTTGTAGAACTCGCCCATGACATCCAGCGACTCGATCATCATGTCGTTGTCCAGATCGAACTCGCCCGTGTCCTCGTTGAACCAGTCCCAACCCCACGAGACCGGCGGATAGAAACCATCCTGAATGCCGATCTGCCCTCCCATGGCATCGTAGGGATCCAGCCCGACCTGCTGCATGTTGCCGGCACTGTCGAACTTCGTGAGGGCCTCGTGCCAGACGAGACACTCCTCCCACGTAACAGGTGGGGCGTCGGGGTCAAGCCCGGCTTCCTCCACCATCCTGGCGTTGTAGTTCAGCCCATAGCGCAGAAAGCCCTCATCCGCCGGGACCCCGTACATGGTCCCTTTGTAGAAAGCATCCTTCCAGGTACCCTCGAGGTAATTCTCCTGCTTGACGATCGAGCTGGTCGCCACCATATCGTCAATGGGAAGCAGCACATCGCGCGCCATATAGTCGAGATACTGGACGTTTGAAGCACCATCAGGGGGTGTTCCAGCGGCTACAGCGGTCAGTAGCGTTTCTGGAGCGTTAGGGATGGGCTTGAGCTCCAACGTGTCATCACCAAGGGCATCCTTGTACTCCTGCGTCGCCATCAGTCCATCTTCCCAAACCGGCAAGAAGTTGCCCCAAGAGAACCAGTATTGGATCACCTTACCTTCAGGTGCCGCGGGCTCCTCCACCGGCTCTGCGGGTTCCTCCGTTGGGGCTGGGGTTGGACCACCGCAAGCGGCCAGAGTGAGGCCCGCTGCGGTCAGAGCACTCATACGCAAAAAATCGCGCCTGCTTAGCTTATTTTTCGCCATTCCTCTGTCCTCCTTGAACTTTGACTTAACTCTCACAGTCTGGTAGACTGTACCTATGTGGATTTGGGTCCACATGTATCTGGTGTAGAGGTCATCCTTCCTGCGCATTATGGGAAAGCATGTCCCAAGCGCTTGAGGCAGACCACAGTCCGCCGCTGGACCGTGGTCAAGCGAGAGCGCGCTGGGCTTCGTGCAACGGGAGTGGTGACCTCTACCCTCTTCCGCCTGCGTCGTTTCGAATACCCAACCACCTCCCTTCTGGTCCGTGCCCTCTTCCTTCGATTCTCGTCGCCTATCGGCACGGCAATCATGCCCGTCGGACAACGGGGAATAGACGCGTGGTATGGATCTGGCCCTTGTGGATAGGACGATACAACGACGTTGCCAACAACTGTCACCTACTATATAATAACACAGAGTCTCCATCATGTAGGGCGGTATGCGGTCAAAAAGCGGTCAAGAACTGGACAGGTTAACGCGAGACGAGTTCCTGGAATACCTGCACAATGACTTGGGACATCTCTACGACGCTGCCCTCCTGAGACAGAGTCCCCTCGCTACCCTCGTGGGCGTGGCAGGTCGGTTCGACGCGTCTTCGGCGCTGCGCAGCATGCTGACCGAGGCCATCAAGTCGTTGAAACCGAGTGACGATGAGCCGTCCCAATCCCGCGCCTGGCGGATCTATGACTCTCTCTTCTGCTGCTACGTACAGCGGTTGAGTCAGCAAGTAGTTGCAGACCAACTGGGCATCAGCGCCCGGCAGCTCAGGCGTGAGCAGCGTGCAGCCCTGGAAGTACTGGCTGATCGGCTCTGGACACAGTTCGACCTCGAGCGAAAGCCGCGCGAGGCCACAGATGTGCAAGAGAACACCCCCGCACAAGCTACAGCAGACAGGTCCACCGCAAGTGAAGAACTGGCCTGGCTGAAGGACGCCCCACTAGAAGAACCAACGGACCTAGGCCAGGCGCTGCTCGCCGTGCTCGACCTAGCTCGGCCGTTGGCCACCCAACATCGAGTCCGCCTGGAGACCAGAATGACTGGTACTCTCCCCGATCTGGCCGTGCATCCGGTTGCCCTGAAGCAGACGCTGCTTAATCTGCTCAGTGTAGCCATCCCTCAGTCGCTAGACAACCAGGTGTGCGTCTCGGCCAGGCTAGTGCGATGGGATGTCGAGATCCAGGTACGGAGCGCAGAAGCCCCCTCGGAGGCCCCAGCGATTTCGGACGACGACGCAGCCAGCCTGGACATAGCTCACCAACTGACCGAGTTGTGCCGGGGCTGGCTGACTGTCTCGCACGATGAAAGAGCTTTTAGCGCCACGCTAACCCTCCCCGCCCTGGAGCAGTTGCCGGTACTGGCCGTTGACGACAACGCCGATACCCTACAATTGCTGCGGCGCTACACCGCCGGCACGCGCTATCACCTCATCGGCACCCAAGACCCCGAACAGGTTCTGAGCCTGACAGAGAAGTTCTCCCCTCAAGTCATCGTGCTAGACGTGATGATGCCCCAGGTGGATGGCTGGAGAGTGCTGGGACGGCTGCGGCAGCATCCTCGTACAAGCCATATCCCCATCGTCGTGTGCACCATTCTGGCACAGGAAGCATTGGCTCTTTCCCTGGGCGCCAGCGCCTTTATCCGCAAGCCCGTCACGCGACAGGTTTTGCTGGCAACCCTTGATCATCAGGTTGCACCGATGGGGACAATACCTGGCTGACAGCCTGGATACACGCCAGGAGATCGCGCACCGACAGCCCACCGCCCCGGGTCACTGCCAGCGTGTCGCTCACAATGGGCTCGCCTCTTGGGTCCGTGGCAGAGATGATGACCACCGGTATGTCCCGTATAGACACATCCTTGCTCTTTTCCCGCAACACCTGGAAGCCGTCCACCCTGGGCATAATCAAATCGAGCAGCATCACATCGGGCTGTCTTTCCCGCAGTAGATTGAGCGCTCGTTGTCCGCTCGTTGCCTGCAAGATGCAATAGTCGCGTTTTACCGAGGTAAGCATGCGCGCGAAGAGCTGTAGAACCTCGGGATCGTCGTCCACCAACAGCACGCTCTTCACCCCGTCCCCCATCTCCTCCAACGTCGAGAGCAACATCTCGCGGGTGATCGGTTTCACCAGGTAGCGCACCACGCCAAGCTGCCTGGCAACCTCATCCACTCCGGGCACCCAACACATCACTGCAGGTATGCCGTACGGCAGGTCGGCCAACTGATCTCGTGTGAATGGGAACCGATCTGTCACCCCGGCGAACGGGGATGCGTTTACAAGCAACGCTTGGGCCGGCGCCCGGCTCAACTCACGGGTGGCTTGCTCGACGTCCCGGACAGAGACGGTCTCCACATCATCCATATAGCGGTTGAACAACCGCTTCAGCGTCTCTCCCTCCTCCAGAACGACGAAGCGGGGGATCACTGTCGGTGCAGGCGCCTTGGATCGCCTGGTACGGGCTTTGTACTCGTACTCGCCATATGGGCTGAACCATCGCTTTGCGCCATCACCTGCTCGAACAACGGGAAGGGATGTGTCCAGCGGCAGACTGAAGTGAAACGTCGTGCCCACACCCACCTCGCTCTCCAGCCACACCTTCCCTCCGTGCATCTCCACGAACCGTTTGCTGATGCTCAGTCCCAGACCGCTTCCACCGTGGCGACGACGTATGGAGCCATCTATTTGATGAAACGGCTCAAAGAGCTTTTGTTGATCCTCCAAGGCAATGCCAGGACCGGTATCAGTCACGCTGACCACGACATCGTCGTTTTCGCACCAAGCCCGTATTCGTACGCCCCCGTGCTCTGTGAAACGACCAGCGTTGCTTAGCAGGTTGAGCACCACCTGACGGATGCGCGTGCTGTCACAGAACACGGGCGGCAGGTCCGAGGGATACTCTGTCTCCAGGTAAAAGCCCCTGGACTCATAGAGCGCCCTCACCGCCAGGACTGCCTCATCTACGATCTCCTGTAGCGTAGTCCATTCCTTGATGAGAGCCATACGCCCGGCCTCGATCTGGCTGAGGTCGAGCACATCGTCCACAAGTCTGGCCAGGTGCTGGCTGTTTCGCTGGATAGCGGCTATGTCGGCCAGAAGCTCGGGAGGCAGCCTGGCACCGTAGACCTGAGGCGACTGGGTGATCATCTCGCTAAACCCGATGATCATGTTCAGTGGCGTGCGCAGTTCGTGGCTCACGTTGGCCACAAACTCCTCTTTGGTACGGCGGGCATCCTCAGCAACCTGGTGCATCGCCTTGAGCCGGTCAGACAACCGGGCAAGTTCCCGATTGGCCAGAATGAGATCCTCCTGAGTCTGCTTGAACTCTATTCGCTGATCGCGCGTCTCTTCCATTTTCTCCCGGGCCTGTTCAAAGCTGAAGATGGACCATTGAGTCACAGTAAGGAGCGCCCGTGTCGCAGCCCATCCAAGCATGCCAGAAACGGCTCCACCGACGATGATTATCGGACTGTAGGTAGAGAACCAAGACAGTGGCAACCGGCTCTCGGAGAGCCACCACAGGAGTCCGATCACCAGACACTCGGCGAATATGCCGGCTGGCCAGGCCATAGTGACGGAGGCCACGAGAGGAAGCAGCATATAGAAAAACGCAATCTCGGGTCGCTGGAACAGGTAAGCGGCCAGACTGATAGCAACTGTTAACCCTATCAGCCAGATGGATTGAGCAAGCAGTAGCTGTCGTGGCAACAGCCGAATTGCGAGAGCTGAAGAGATAGCGATGACCAGTAAGATAAGTGAAACGCTAGGCACTGTGGTCCACAAGGATGTGAAGTTCGCCACCACATACCACACCAGACCCATACCACCCGTGGTGAATATGAGTGTACGCAGTGTGGACTGCAGCAGTTCAGTGGTGGAGGAGACGAAGTCGAGATCAGTCCTTGGCGCCATACGCAGTCCGTACCACATGAGAACCTCCGTAGCTTGCGCGGATCGCACCAGATTGCCGCTACCTGACAAAGACCATTTACTATCCTACCACGCATCAATGGGAGCCGCAATCACTTGGCGTGTTCACCACCACCAATAGCGGCCCTGAAGGCCCTCCCGCCAGCCTGGGACATGGTTGACAAATCCAGCCCCCAACGGTACAATCTCCCCCAATGCAGGAAAGCATCAAACCACTAGACCGCAATCGCCTGAGCGTGCTGATGGCAGTGCTGTTGCTGGGCAGCCTGCTCTTCCGCTTTATTGAGCTACCTGAGCACACGTGGCAATTGGAACTCCTGGGGTCGCCTCTATCGATTCGGGTGACCGGCACGTGGCTGCTGATCACGCTCATGGTGGGCCTGGTGTGCACGGGCACCAACCTGATCCTACACGACCATCCGCGTCTGGACGAGCATTCCGGGCGACCGGTATACGTCTCCTGGATTCTGCCCGGCATAGTGGCCGGGCTTGCTGCGCATCTGCTGGCGCGCACCGTCGTGTGGCCCATGTGGATCGGTGAGCTGTTCTTGATCGGCATTGGCATCAGCCTGGTCATCACCGCCGAGTACACCGCGATTGACCCGGATGCGCCCGGCTATCCTCTGACCCGCCTCTCCCTCAACGTGCTGGCCTACCTGTTGGCCTTCACGCTGTTCGCCCTCATCTATCAGACGCGCAGCCGCAGCCTGGTGACCGCTACCTTGATGGTGATCGCAGCCGCGGTGCTGGCGCTGGACCTGTTAAGCGTAGCGGACGTGAAATTCCGGCGCGTGCTCCTGTTCGCCGGCATCATCGGCCTCGTCGTCGGAGAGAGCACGTGGGCTTTGAATTACTGGCGGATCAGCGCCTTGGGTGGCGGGCTGCTCCTGTTACTCGTGTTCTACATCGTCACCAACGTAGCCCATCAACACCTCCTCGAGCGCCTGAGCGCGTCAACCCTGGCAGAATTCGCAACCGTCACCGTCATCGTGTTGATCGTCATCGGACGCGCGACCAATGTCCGCTTTCTCAGAACCCCCTGAATGAAATCCCAACAGATGCGGCCACTCTACTGTATGCAGGAAGCGAGGCGCCCCATTCCGATGGCGCTCCACTGTCCCTACAAAGACGCCATTCCGATGGCGCTGTCAGACCACCAGGATGCTATGAACGACTGGCCCATGCAACTACCGGCGATCTGTAAAGGAACGCCTGCATTTCAACCTACCCTATCGTGAGAGGAAAGATCGTGAAAAGTGAGAGACACCCGCTATCGACCAAAATCCCACCGCGCATTGCACGCCTGGAGGAATTGGCGTACAACTTCTGGTGGAGCTGGCACCGGGAAGCCCGTGATCTGTTCAAGATGCTGGACTACCCGCTCTGGCGCAGCACCGGCCACAACCCGGTGAAGATGCTCCTGGAGGTCCCGCCCGAGCGGCTCCAGGAACTGGCATCCGACCCGCTCTTTCTCCGCCAATACGACGCCGTCTTGATCGCGCTTGACTCTGACATAGGCAACGGGCACCTCTGGTTTCCGACGCAGTATGCCGACCTAAGCACTCGGCCAGTGGCCTACTTCTCCGCCGAGTTCGGATTGCACCAGTCGCTGCCCACCTACGCCGGAGGGCTGGGCGTCTTGGCGGGGGACCATTGCAAAGAGGCCAGCGACATCGGCCTGCCCTTCGTCGCGGTGGGCTTCCTGTATGAGATGGGCTACTTCCGCCAGCGCATCACTGCCGATGGTTGGCAAGAGGCGATCTACCCGCGCTTCAATCCACCCGACGTCGCCATCCGCGAGGCACTGTGCAACGATGGAACGTGCCTCTTTGTCCCGGTCCAGGTGGGCGACCGCACGGTGCACCTGCAAGTGTGGCACGTCCAGGTCGGCCGCACGCACTTGTACCTGATGGACGCCGACCACGAGCAAAACGACCCTTGGGATCGAGAACTCACCGCCCGGCTCTATGGCGGGGATCGGGAGATGCGCATCCGGCAGGAGATCGTGCTCGGCATCGGAGGCGTGCGCGTGCTGCGCGCATTGGGCGTCGACCCACTCGTGTTCCACCTCAACGAGGGGCACTCGGCATTCCTGGTGCTGGAGCGCGCCCGCGAGATGGTGGAGATGGGACTCTCGTTCGATCAAGCGCGCCAGGCGGTCCAGGCAGCGGCCGTCTTCACCACCCACACGCCGGTACCGGCGGGGCACGACGTCTTTGCCTACCACCTGATGGAGAAGTACTTCAACGCCTACTGGCCCCGCCTGGGGCTGAGCAGGGAGGAGTTCCTGAAGCTGGGATCCGGAGAGGGAGACATGGGGTTCAACATGACCCTGCTGGCGCTGCGCATGTGTGGGCAATGCAACGGCGTCAGCAGGCTGCACGGCGAAGTCTCGCGCCGCATGTGGCAGTCGGCCTGGCCCGACGTCCCAGAGGAGCAAGTGCCCATCGCACACATCACCAACGGCATCCACGTGCCGGCGTGGATCGGCGAAGCGGTGAACAAGGTCTGCCGCAAATACGTGGGGCCCGATTGGATCGAGCAGCACGACGACCCGGCAGTGTGGGAACGTATCCTCGACGTGCCGGAAGATGAGCTGTGGGCGGCCCACCGGCACCTGAAGGGCAAACTGATGAGCCTGATCCGAGAAAGGGCACGCAGGTACTACGTGGCAGGCGAGAGGGTCCCGGAGCAGGTGCTCTGCGCAGGGACCTTCCTCGACCCCGACGCGCTCACCATCGGCTTCGCCCGGCGCTTCACCACCTACAAGCGGGCCACTCTCATATTCCACGACATGGACCGGCTGAGGCACCTACTGCACGACCGCTATCGCCCCGTGCAGTTCATCTTCTCCGGCAAGGCTCACCCGGCCGACGAGGGAGCCAAACGGCTGCTTCAACAGGTCTACAACACGGCCAAGGACCCGAGCATCGGGGGACGCATCGCATTCCTCGAGGACTACGACCTCCAGGTGGCACGCTACCTGGTGCAGGGCGTGGATGTGTGGCTGAACACCCCCCGCCGCCCCCACGAGGCCAGCGGCACGAGCGGACAGAAGGCCGCCATCAACGGCATTCCCAACCTGAGCGTGCTCGATGGCTGGTGGGCCGAGGGGTACAATGGAGCCAATGGCTGGGCCATTGACGCCAGACGGCGCTTCGAGGCGCTGGACGCCCAGGACACGGCAGACGCAGCCACGCTGTACCGCCTGCTCGAAGAAGAAGTGGCGCCGCTATTCTACAGGCGCGACGCGGACGGGGTGCCCCGGGGTTGGGTGCGCGTTATGAAAGAGGCAATCCGCACCGCGATGCCCGTCTTCTGCACCCGCCGCATGGTCAAGGAATACACCGAGCGCCTCTACGTCCCGGCGGCAAAGCGCCTGGCGGAACTGAATGGCACCCTTGCCCTAAACAAAACCTGACAAAATGGACCGCCCGGATGTCTGCATCCACCGACCGTCTGCGGTCGGCAGCATCCCTGCCGGCATAAGGCCCGGCTTGAGAACCCGTCGGGTCTAGACCGTGAGGCCGCACCGGACGTCTATAGCTCATCCGGGTGCCCGGCAGCCAACCGTTCGGCGTGATGGGCGCGCCCTGTGGCCCGTAGCCGTTCCAGGTACGCGGGCAGCATTCCGCGCGTGTGGAACGACCCACCCTCCCGCAGCACAGTCATCATCGGATCCACGTCATAGCGGCTGCTCACACTCATCTCGTGGTGCCACTCGGCCAGCAACGCCATCGCCCGGCTCACCAAGTCAGGCCGCTCGTCCGCCGCGTTGTGCTGCTCGTGGGGATCGGTGACCAGATCGAACAGCATCACCGGCTCCAGTTGCTTGTATCCGTCGTGGTAGGTACGCAGGCAGAGGCAATCCTCGAAACGCACCCCCCGCTGGCACGCCCAGGCCTGCTGGCTGGTGATCAGAAACCCCCGCCCGTGATCAAGTCCCGCGCGGAAGGCCGCCGTGAAGGGCTGGCCATCCCAATTGCCGGGCACTCGGCCACCCAGCAACTCGATGAGTGTGGCCGCCCAGTCGTAGTGGTAGTGCAATGCACCATCCACGCGCGGCCGATCCGTCAAGCCGGGCCAGCGCACGATCAGCGGCACGCGGCAGGTCGGCTGGTCAGCCGTCTGGTGATCTCCCCACACGTTCAGCTCGCCCTGGTTCTCGCCGTGATCTGCGCTGACCATGATGACTGTGTCATCGAGCACTCCGGCGTCGGCCAGCGCGTTCAACAGCCGCCCCGCGTGCTCGTCGGCATAACGGATGCCCACGTCATACCCGTCTATCCACTGCTTCACCGCATCCATGGAGTCAAGCCGGGCAGGGACGCGGGGGTATTCCAGATGAGGCGTCTCTTGCCCCCAACCGTGCGGTTCCTGCGGGCTGTGCGGACCGTATCCGTCCCAGCCGCGCTGGCGCATCTCCTCTGTCAGCCACGCAGGCAGCCGATCGCCCGCGAAGGGGTTGCCAAACCGGTCTGGCGTGCGATAGGGCGTATGCGGGTCCCAGTAGTTGACGTGCAGGAACCAATTGTCGCTGCGCGCGTTGCGCGCGATCCAGTCGAGGGCCAGGGGCGTCACGTCGTCGGCGATCTCCATCCCGCCCTTGCCCGGATTGTAGACCTCGTTGTAGCCCGCGTACCAATGCCAGGCCGCATGTCGCTCGCCGAAAGGGCTGACTGTGACCGTCCTGAGCCCGATCTGGCGCAGGGCGCTCATCCAACTGGTGGCATCGAACAGGTCGCGAAAGCCGCGCGAGGCCCCCTCGATGAACGGGTCGGCCGCCGCGCCGCCGTGGTTCACGACGCCGGTGTGGAAGCCACAGCGACCGCTCCACAACGCCGTGCGTGAGGGCAGGCACGGCGCGTCGCTGTTGTAGCAGTTGTCGAAGCGCACGCCCCGCGCGGCCAGGGCATCAATGTTCGGGCTGGTGTTTCGATGATAGCCATAGCAGCTCAGGTGATCAGCACGCAGGGTGTCAATGTCTATGTAGAGCACACGCATCAGTTAACCTCCATGTGGGCGTCTTGCGCTCCACTCTCGGGGATGAAGAAACGCTCCGAACGGATACCCCAGGAGCATTCGGGGCCAAGCGCCGAACCGCGGACGCACGATCAACGTCCGCATTATAAGCGAGCCCGCCCACCTGTCAAAGCAAGCGCCCTGGTGATTACCTACATCTTACCGCAAAGCACGCAAAGAGCGCAAAGAGAATCAAAAACGGGTTTCTTCGCGGTCTTTGCGTTCTTTGCGGTTCAGATAAGGCGCTTCACCACCCTGTATTCTGGAATATGGGTAATCACCAGAAGCGCCCTGACGTTGACAATGCTGGCCTTTCGCGCTATAGTCCACGCGTGTTACCCGCGCCACCACACACGAGCGAGCAATTATAGGCACATAGATTGGCCAGTCTCTGCGCCGATCTCCCGGCGCGGGCAGCACACCCACACCCCAGTCACGCCCCATACAAACAGGAGGACATACGATGAAGACGATTCTGTGCTATGGCGATTCCAACACGTGGGGCTGGAACCCCGCCACCCTGGACCGCTACGCCGCGGGTGAGCGCTGGCCCGGCGTGCTCGGGGAAGCCCTCGGCGCGAAGTATCGGGTCATCGAGGAAGGGCTGCCCGGCCGAACCACGGTCTGGGATGACCCCATCGAAGGATACAAGAGCGGCAAGGCATACTTGATCCCCTGCTTGGAATCCCACAAACCCATCGACCTGGTCTTGATCGTGCTCGGGACCAACGATCTGAAGATGCGCTTCTCCCTGTCGGCATTCGACATCGCCAATGGCGCCGGCGTGCTGGTGGACATCGTGCAGCGCAGCGAGACCGGGCCTGGAGGAGAGGCACCGAAGGTGCTCTTGATCGCACCGCCGCCGCTGGGCAAACTGACCGATTTCGCCGATATGTTCACGGGCGGTGCGGCCAAATCGAGGAAGTTCCCCGAGCAGTACCGGCGCGTGGCCGACGAACTCGGCTGTGCGTTTATGGACGCTTCACTGGTGATCACTTCGAGCGACATTGACGGCGTCCACCTTGAACTGCGCGCACACCGCAAGCTGGGCGAGGCCGTTGCCAAGCGGGTAAGGGAGATGCTCGAGTACTAACGAGCTCCGTTCCGGGTCAGGGTGCTTTCGGGAGCGCGGCCCTATACCTGCAGGCCGAACAGGCGGGTGATATTGCCGGCCATCACGTCGGATTTCTCTGCCTCGGAGACCTCCCCATCAAGCAGCGCGTTGTATTTGGCCACAACGACGTGCATCAGCCTGAAGGGAGCATCGCTCCCGAAGCAGACCCTGGAAGCGCCAAGTGTCTTGACCGCCCGCAAGATGGGCTTGGCGTCTATGGCGCTGCCGATCAACGTCAGATTGGGATACGCCTGGGCCATTTCAATGGCCTCGTAGCTCAGGTCGGGGACGCCGACCCCTCCCATGTGTGACATCAAGATTGGCAGCTCGGGAAACTGACGCGCGATCTTGCCCACTCGGTAGGGATGTGTGCGGCTGTAGTCATCAGAGCCCACGTGGAAGGCCAGTATGCTCCCTGCCCTGGCGATCTCCTCAATCACCGGCAGTGATATCTCCGGATCGTCGATGTAGAAGTGATTCTGCGCGCCATTCAGCTTCACGCCGTAGAAACCGTATTCGTAGACACACGCCTTCACCATGTCCTTCGCATGGTCCACCCCGACCGTGGGGTCCGCCCAGCCAAAGCCAAGGATCTTGTCCGGGTATGCCTGCGTCGCCTTGTAGACATACGCGTTGTGCCCTTCAATCTCCTCCGCATGGTAGTCGGGGCGCAACCAGGCCAATGCCTTGTCCACCCCAGCGCGCCCCATAGCCGTGACCAGTTGTTCAGTAGAGAACTCGGCACCGGTCGGCGTGATGTGGGTGTCCGCGTCAATGATCATGGGACTCCTTTCTATGATGGGATTGATCTGCGTGTGCGTTCTCACCTGTTGTATGAGTGAAGCGAAGCGGCTTATGCCGCGGACGCACGACCAACGTCCGCGGACGCACGTTCAACGTCCACGGACGCACGTCCAACGTCCACGGACGCACGTCCAACGTCCACGGACGCACGTCCAACGTCCGCAGTATAGGACAATCCCGGTAAATCGCAACCATCTGAGGCCAGCCGGTCGCTTACACCAAGTCTTCACCGGGGTCTCACTAACGTCTCACCAGCATGCCGCTCGTTTGGTGCTATACTGCGGACGACCTGCTGAAAGGCCAATCAAGTGAGAAACCTGAAGAACGAAATTGGAGGTTAGGAAATGGCTAAGGCGTATTGTCCCAATTGCGACGCCGTCATCAATGTGAACAGTCCACGCGAAGGCGCTATGGTCACATGCCAGGATTGCGGCACCAAACTGGAGATCATCAGCACCGATCCCTTCGAGGTAGATTTCCCGCTGGACTACGACGATGACTGGGAAGATGAATGGGAAGAGAATAAAGAGGACTGACCCCACGCATTAGGAAAAGGAAGGAACGTAAATGCCGAGGACGCGTTGTCCCAATTGCGACACCATCATCAAACTAGAGAAACCGCACGAGGGCGATGTAATCGCCTGTCCCGGATGTGGTGTGGAATTGGAGATCGTCAACAAAGACCCGTTTGAGGTGGATTTCACCGAGGACTGGCAGAACGAGTGGGAAGGGGAGTAGTTGCCCTTCCGACCTGTTCATTGCACGAGAACGGGAGTGTAGCACAAAGCGCCTCGCCTGTCCGGCGAGGCGCTTTGTGACATTTCGCACTGGAGAGTGAACAACAACGCTCTGCAGAATGGACGCGTATCGATGGAATGAACAAGAGACAGCGAATCGCTTTCACCCAACGCTTACCGAAGGCTTACCATACAACTACTGATGCCACGGGAATACTGTGGTATCATGATACTATATGGCCCGGTGTGAACGGAGGGCCTCGTCTATCTTACAGAGACAAGCGGAGGTGACAGGATGACCAAGAAGAAGCCGACGAAAAAGACTGAGAACAAGCCCAAGAAGACCAAGAAATAGCGGTTCTCGGCGACAGCAGAAGTCAGCGGCCCGGTCGGTACAACCGGGCCGCGTTTTTTGTGCGAGGCACGGCCACAGACTGGTACGTCTCTTCAATCATCTTCAGGGGGCACGAGCGTATAGCCAAAGCCTCGCACGGATTGGATGTAGGGATGCTCCTGCTGATCTAGCTCCAGCCGACGGCGAATCTGACGAATGTGAACCTTAACCAACTCCCGGGCCTCGGACTCTTCCCCATCATACCCCCACACGGCCCGTAGCAGTTCTTGGCAGTCCACAACTTCACCGGAGCGCTCAGCCAGGGTCAACAACAGGCGATACTGAATTGGAGGCAAAGTGACCCACCGGTCACTCAGCCGCGCGCGCTTCCTGCGCGTATCGATGCGCAGGTCGCCAATCTGATAGTAGGGAGGCGTTGCACGCGAAAAACGCCGGCTCAGCGCCAGCCCGCGCTGTACGTCGGCAGATGACATATCCGTAAAGAGCACGGGAGGCCACCGGCCAGGCTCCGTCAAACCGAGGAGATCGCCGAGTCTTATCTGGGCCAGGGCGGTCCGCTCAATCAGGACAATATCTGGAGGACGACCATCTTTGAGACAGGCGACGACACTTGCCCAATCAGCGGCAATGGTGTAACGGTCGGCCGCGTCACCGATAGCGGTCTGCATCTCCTCCGCAATGCTCGGAGTGGAGGCCAGGATGGCGATATGCATATGTGATACCTCCGAAGCACGGCAAGTCAGCCCACCTTTCCAGGGTGCGAAGTATCATATCACCGGGTCAAGGAAAAGTCAACGACGGCGGGCCACACTGAACCTTCACCGGGCGTTCACTGATGACTTACCAATACCCGGCTGCTGCGGTGGTATACTGTGTGCCGCTGCGCAGAGCGGCAAACGCCTCAGACTGATCCGGAAAGCCAGCAAGAAGGGAGGTGGGCACATGCCCAAGACTCATTGTCCAGAGTGCGACGCCATCATCGTCGTGCACCAGCCGCGTGATGGCAACCGATTCAGATGCTCCGGGTGCGATGTGGAACTGGAAATCGTCAACGTGGACCCCTTCGAGGCGTTCTATCCCTTCGTTGAGGAATGGGACGAGAACTGGGATCCAGAGTGGGACGACGACTATGACGAGAGCGACGCGTAGATCAGAGCAACCACAGCAAGGCACGAGATAGGGAATCGAAGCAGAGACAGGTGCCTCGCCAGGGCAGGCGATGCACCTGCCAACGCTACCCTGTCCTTATGGAGCCGTGGGCCTGGGCTAAGGAGCGAGAGCCATGCTACCCAGAAGGACCACGCGCAGAGAATGCGCGGAATGCGAGAGGGAGTGGAACGGCTTCTGTGTGGACAGAAACCTGGAAGACGACTGGCTGTTGCGTCTCAATAGCCTCGGGTCTTTCAATCTCATCAGCATATGCGAGGGACACTGCAATCGACGCGCAGAGCCTTCCAAACGGATTCCCCACGTCAAGCTCAGGCTGAAGGACCACCTTATTCCCGGGGTCGCCGCCCAATGGGACCAACACAAGATGGCCATCCTGAGCCAAGTCAACGGGCTGTTCCAGAATGGAGACACGTACGTCAACCTGGAACTGAAGTTCAAGCTCCGGCTAGGGACGGGCCGGCTGACCTATCAGGAGGATCTAGTGGTGAGAATCCACAGCCGCCGACCAAGAACGTCCGACGATATGGACGCAGCCACGCGCGGCTGGTTCCAAGAGAACACAAGCCACATCGAAGAACTGGATGGCTACATCACACAGATATGGGATCGAGACGATGTGGCCTCGGACGGCCATAGTCGGGAAGACAACGGCCCACCGGCTATCGCGGCCGGCCCTGATCCATTACACTGAACCTTCACCGGGCGCTCACTGATGACTTACTACTGCTGGCCCGTTTCCATGCCATACTGTGTGCCGCTGCGCACAGCGGAAAACGCCTCAGACGGGTTCGCAAAGCCCGCAGGCAGGGCTGTTCTATCCCTCCGGGCATCAACCCGTCCCCATCGAGTCGCGGGACCGGGCCACGGAGCAAGCACATGCTACCGAGAAAGAGACCTCGCAGAAACGGCGTGTTGACCGTCGTCTGGGCCAGAAGGTTGATCGGCAATTCGCGGCTGAGGAAACCCTCGACGGGTGTGCTCGTAGTCGTCTAGGCGCGCTTACCTGGAGGGTATGTGACGTCTGCTTCGGTGCGAGGATCCTGGGCCACTGCGACTCGCTCCATTCAGACGGTGGACAGCACCTCGTCCCGCGCCTGAGTGACTCGCATCGCTGGCCGGCTGCGATACCACAGCCAGACCGTCTGTGCCAGGACTCCGACCGTCAGCCCTACCAGGCCGACGTACAGGCCCGTCACCTGGCCCCAGATCACGCCTCCCGACATGACCGCGCCGCCGACGAGCAGAAACTCCGCCACCGCTTCCGGGATACCGCGCGTGCGCTGGCTGTGCACAATCGTGCCCTGGTACCAGCTCTGTAGCACGCTCAACGCGGGCAGCGGCAGCGCCGCCCACAATCCCCGGCTGGCCAGCGCGGCCAGCCTCGGTTTGAGCGCAGATACGCGCGCAAACCAGAACGCCCCCAGCGGCGTGGCTGCCACGACGAGCAAGGCGAGACTCGTCAGCGCGACCAATACCATCGCGAAGCGGCGCAGCGTGCGTGTTGCACGGGGCTCATCCAGCAGCGCGATGACGACCTCGTTGAATGCATAGCCCAGGCTGCGCGGAAGGAAGATGAAACTGCTGACGACGGACCACGTGGCCAGCGAGTCCAGCGCACCCGGCATGCGGCTGATGGCGGCGCTGCTGAGCGGCTGGGCCAGCATGTTCATCAGCGAGGTCGTGGCCAACGGCGCGTAGAACTGGAGAAAGACGCGGAGAGTCAGGGGCTGTGCTGCGGATTCTGCCAACTTGAGCTGGCGGCGCAGCACGGGCCGCACGCGCAGCCCGGCGTAGATGGCCTCGCTGAGGACGCCGGCCGCGATAGCGCTCGTCGCGACGACGATGCCGGGGATCGTGCCGATCAGGTAGCCGGCCGCCAGCACCGTTACGTCGGTGCCCAGCCGGATCATGGTCCCCAGGCCCACAGCCCGCGAGTGGCCGAAACGGATGAGCACGCCCTGGTTGAAGCGCCGGTAGGCGATGGACCACGTCCAGGGCATCATGATCATCAGGCCCACGCGGGCGGGCTCGATGATCTCCGCCGGCGCGCCGATCAAGTGCACCGCGACGACGTAGTATGCCGGCGTGAACGCGATCAGCGCGTGCAGCGCGGTCAGTATCGCGCTCGTGCGCATCATGAAACGCCGCACGCGCATGTAGGAGTCCCAATCCTTGCTCAGCGCGGTCGAGGCCGACAGCAACATAACGATGGGCGACCCGATAAGCATGCTCAGGGGCCAGACGATGCCGCCCCAGGCTGCCAGGTGGATCTCCGGATCGGCCAGCCGCGCTACGGCGGCGCTCATCGCGGGACCTTCCGCGGCCATCAGCAGCCAACTGGCAGCCAGCGGCCACCAGGTGCGCACGACCTGGCGTACGGGCAACGTCGATGGAACGCGTTCTTCGGTTGAGTCGACGTCTGTGGTCATGAGGATGACTACATCACACGGATATGGGATCGGGACGATGTGGATTCAGATGGCTAGACTCAGATCATCAGCAAGTACGGTTCCTCCAACAACTGGGCCACTCGTTCGAGAAAACGCGCGCCCTGGACGCCGTCAAGCAGGCGGTGATCAACAGATAGCGTCAGGTACAGTGTAGGTCGCACCACAACCACCCCGTCACGTGCCACCGCTCTTTCCCGGATGCGGCCGACGGCCAGGATGACGCTCTGCGGCGGGTTGATGATGGCGTGGAATTGATCGACCCCGAACATGCCTAGATTGCTAAGGGTAAAGGTGCCTCGCTCCAAGTCCTCCAGCTTCAATTTCCCAGCACGCGCCCGTTCAATCAGATCTGCTCGCCGAAGAGCGATCTCGCTCAGTGTCAGTTGGTCGGCATGACAGATGGCAGGGACTATCAACCCTTCATCCAGGGCAGTAGCAATGCCGACGTTCACGTCTGTTAGCTGCACGCGGCCACTCCCGCTCGCGTCTTCGATCCATGCAGCATTTACCTCCGGAAACTCGACCAGCGCCTGCGCACAGACCTTGACCAGGATATCGGTGACGGTGAGGCGTACCCCTGTGGCGGCCTCCACTTCAGGCAGCAATTGCTCGCGTACTTGAGTCAGGCTCATCGCATCGACTTCGGCCGAGAGATAGAAATGAGGTGTGGACGTAAAGCTTTGCGTCATCCGCTCAGCCACCACACGACGAATCCCCTGAAGCGGCTCGATCGTTCCAGCCTCCACAGAGACGGCAGGCGAAGGTGACAATAGTGATGCGCCTGCCGCCGCCCGCTCCACGTCGGCTTTCACGATACGTCCCCCCGGGCCTGTTCCCTCAAGTCTGGCCAAGTCAACCTCCAGCTCCTCAGCCAGTCGGGAAGCAACCGGTGATACAAGAGAGGCTGATTTGGCCCCCACCTGATCCGCGTACCAGCGCACGTCGGCCTCGACAATACGGCCGCCAGGACCGCTGGCCTCAACATGCTCCAACTCGATCGCCAGCTCGTGTGCCAATCTTCGAGCACGGGGAGAAGCCACGACACGGCCATCGTTGTCGTCAACAGATTGAGGAAGATGCTCAATCCCTGGCTCGGGAAGCGCCCCAGAGGCAGCCTGTGGCAAGGCCTCCGCTGCAGAGGGAGCCGAAGCCGGAGGTGCTTCGCCAGGCGCAAGGACGTGACTAAGCAGCCCTCCGACAGGCACGATCGATCCTTCGGACACCAGTATTGGGCCCAACACACCGCCGGCCGGCGCTTCAACCTCGGCAGCGACCTTGTCAGTCTCGATCTCCACGACCGGCTCGCCCTGGGTTACGGTGTCGCCTTCCGTCTTCAGCCACTTGATGACCGTGCCTTCGGTCATGGTCAAGCCAAGCTGCGGCATGTAAACCTCGGTCGCCACCGTCAATACCTCCGTCCGAAGAGCCCACGCGCAGTCTCCACGACTTGCTCTATGCTTGGGACTGTCGCCAACTCCAGCGCAGGAGCCATCGGGATGGGCACGTCCGTAGCCCCCAGACGCTTTACAGGTGCATCCAGCCAGTCGAAGGCCTCGTCACTGATGATGGCTGCGATCTCAGCCGTGACACCATAGCTCAGATACCCTTCATCAATCACGACCGCCCGTCCTGTCTTCTTCACCGAGCTGAGAACGGTCTCCTTGTCCAACGGCTTGACCGTGCGTGGATCAACGATCTCGGCGCTTATGCCATCAGAGGACAGCACTTCCGCGGCTTCCAGAGCGACCTGGACCATGCTTGAGGTGGCCACGAGCGTGACGTGCTCTCCCGCGCGCTTCACATCTCCGACGCCGAGTGGGATAGTATAGTCGCCCTCGTCCACCGGCCCCTTGACACCATAGCTCATCTTGTCTTCGAAGAAGACGACCGGGTTGTTGTCTCGGATAGCTGCTTTCAGTAGCCCCTTGGCGTCGCGAGGAGTAGAGGGCAGCACTACCTTGAGGCCTGGGACGTGGGCCATCCACGCATGCAGGCTTTGTGAATGCTGCGCAGCCGCACTACGTCCAGCTCCCATCATGGTGCGGATCACCAAAGGTACCTGTGCCTGACCACCGGTCATATAGTGCAACTTGGCCGCCTGGTTGACGATCTGATCCATAGCCAGCGTTAGGAAGTCGCAAAACATGATCTCGACGACTGGGCGCATACCGGCCATGGCGGCGCCGACGCCCAAACCCGCGATGCCCGCTTCGGAGATGGGGGCATCCATCACCCGCTCTTTTCCGAACTGCTCCTGCAAACCGGCCGTGATGTTGAAGGTGCCACCGGCTCGCCCAACGTCTTCACCTATCAAGAAGACAGCGGGGTCTCGGTCTAGCTCCTCGGTCAAAGCCTCACGAATAGCTTCGGCAATAGTCAAATCCCTTGTGTCAGACATATACGTGCTCCGTCAACTCGCTCCTGTCGGGAACCGGCGACTCGCGAACAAAGTCAATCGCTTCCTCTAGTTCAGACTCAACGCGGGTTTCGATCTCCTGAATCTCGCTTTCGGACAGCGCCTCATTGTCTAGCAACCATTTCCGAAATCGTCCTACCGGTTCCTGATCCCAGTGCTCTTCGAGCTCACCTGGGGTCCGATAGCCACGACCAAAACCTACATCACCGATATGGTGCCCCTTGAGCCGGTACGTTCGCGCCTCGATGAAGCTGGGGCCATCGCCTGCCCTCGCCCTTTCCACGGCCTCCTTGGTGGCACGATACACAGCGATCACGTCGTTACCGTCCACCTGGGCCGTGGGTAAGCCGAAGGCGGCCGCGCGTGCGCCGATGGGCTGATTGGTCACAGTAGCCTCATCGAAACGCGTGTATTCGCCAAAGTGGTTGTTCTCGCAGACGTAGATCACGGGCAGTTTCCAAAGGGCGGCCATGTTCAGGACTTCCATGAACACGCCCTGATTGGCCGCGCCATCCCCGAAGAAACAGACGGCCACTTGACCAGAGCGCTTCTTCTTGGCAGACAATGCAGCACCGGTGGCAATCCCGAAACCGCCGCCGACGATGCCATTAGCGCCCAGAATGCCCAGGCTGAGATCAGCCGCGTGCATGCTGCCCCCTTTGCCCCGGCAGTAGCCGGTGACGCGGCCACACAACTCGGCGAGCAGGCGCTTCACGTCGCCTCCCTTGGCAATAAGATGACCATGACCCCGGTGGGTGCTTGTGATGTAGTCATCATCGTTGAGTGCCAGGCAGACACCTGTGGCGACTGCCTCCTCTCCGACGTACATATGCAACAGCCCAACCACGGTGCCACGCTTGTACAACTCTTCGGCTGTTTCTTCAAACCGGCGGATGAGCCTCATCTGGTAGTACATCTCGGATAGTAGATCGTTGTCCAATGTCATTTCAGCCTCCGGGCGCTTGTTTCGTCTAGGTTTTCTAATGGACTGGATCACCTGCTCTCCCTTGTGATATCTGACAGCACGCTCCACGACCAAAGCTCCCTACCAAGATCTCCGGTAGTTGGCACTACTTGCCCTATGTACCGCACGGATACATAGAGCAAGTAGCACTCCCTAAGTAACTTGTCCCTACATTCCGCGTGCGATTGCCCGCTTGAGCGTATCACCACGCAGACCCTGACGCAGCGCCTCCAAAGCCAGCATGTCCGTGGCCGGGATGTTGCCCAGGCTCACGTTGTTGCCAAATCGGAGGATGAGATACTGTTGCTGGCTCTTGATCGGAGCCTCCCACATCAGCTTGTCTATGTCCGCCACACCAGCGACGATTTGATCCACCTCGCTTTCGTTCACAGCGCCGGACTTGTCAAAGACACCCACGCCCTTGCCGGCCTCACGGGCCTCAACGATGACCGCCAGCGCTCCCAACTCCAAATCGTGGGCGATCAGCCGGTGCATCTCAGCCACAGCGACCTTCTCGTCAGGGCTCTTCTTGCCGACCTCAGTGAGGACCTTGAAGCCCGAATCCAGGGCACGTTTGATACAGTCGGCACGACATTCGTCGCCCATGTGCATCGTGCCGTCCGAGACCTCGATTGCTGTGAAGCCCAATTCCTTGGCCCGCTTCAGGTAGTCAGGATAGCACTTCTGACACACCGTCACTTCCAGAAACGTTCCACCGGGGTAGATGTCCACGCCGGCGCCGGTCACGATCTCTACCTTCTCCCGCAGGACCTTATCGTCGTAGAAGGCCGAGGTGCCGAAGGAAAACTTCACGAAGTCAACGTAGTCGGCGGCCGTTGCCATCAGATCCTCGGTAGCGTAGCGCCCCAGTCCCTTGTCCAACACCATCGTGAGACCGCTGCTGCGCGGCTTCACGCTGCGTCCCGGCTCCGGTGTGCGGAACGTACCTTCCCATGCTTTGTTGCCCATTATTCTATTCCCTCCATACAGGATTTTGGTCCGGCCAAGGTGCTCTTGGCCTGCTTCACTTCCCATTGGGGAGCGACCACCAACTGCGAGATCGTCTCCCAACGCTTCTGTGCCAGCGCAGGACTGTCGAGCCCGGCCACCGGCAGTTCCTCGTACAACAAGATGGTACTCCCGATTTTCTCAGAGGCGCTGTCGAACAGCAGGCGTCTCAAAGTGCGGGGACTGGCAACGTCGCGCACGATCGCACGCTCCAGCCCTGTCTCGATCCGGGGGAAGATGAAGGAAAGGCCGGGATTGACTAGCTCCGCCCTTTCTGTCGTGGCCCTGTGCAGGTCCACGCTGACCTTGACCTCCCAAGGATCCGCCACCTGCGGCAGCTCTAGCTCCAGACGCTCTGCTGCCTCGGGAAAATCGTACACGAAACTTCCTACCCGAATGTTGTCTACCAGCGCCCCACGGTAGAAGACGACCCCCTCCGGTACCAACCGGAAAAAGGTCATCTCCGTGCTGAAGATTTGGTAGCCCCGCGCAAGTGCCTCCAGCAGGAACACAGTCTTCCCCGCCCCCGCCTTGCCGACAATCACAAGGAGCTCATTGGCGTGGGGCTTGTAGATCGCCGCGGCGTGGAAACCGTAGATGCCCCGCCGCTCCTGCACCGTCAGTGCGTACCGAAAGAAGAGACCGATATTCCCCAAGAGCGACCAGCGGCGATCACGTCCCTCGCGGTCGAGACGACTGAGGTCTCCCTGCACCGACAGCTCCCGCTCGCCGACTTCGATCTCAAACGCTAAGCTCGGATCGTCCAGAAGATGGCAATAGGCGTCCAAATCCGGACCATAGGGGATATGATCGATTTCGCACCAATTGGTGATCTGCGACTGGATTTCCCCAGGCTCGAAGAATTCAGGGTTGAAGACGAGGTCCCGGTTATTGGACGCGAGACCATACGTGATGCCCAGAATTCGAAGGCCGCGAGTATCTGACCAGTTAGCTGCGTTCCCTATCACGTGCTTACCTCCCCTCGTTGCCGGGCGGCTGCCTCCACCAGGGCATGTACCACAGGCAGCGGCTCGCCAGCCAGAAAACGCACCAACCCTCCGCCCGCCGTGCAGACGTAGGAGAAACCATCAAGCACGCCGAACTTGCGGGCCGCAGCGATACTATCTCCTCCACCGATGACGGCAAACGCGGGGGATCCTGCCATGACCTCCCACAGAGCACGCGTACCGAAGGCAGAGGGCTCGCGTTCATAGACTCCAGCCGGGCCGTTGACGAAGACCGTACGTGCTGCAGCGATTTGGTTGCCGTACGCCTCCACTGTGTGTTGCCCGACATCCACGATCATCCCAGAAGCAGGAAGCTCGTCGCGCGGGAACTCTCTCCGCGCTGCGCCTTCCACCACGGCGACGTCCAGCGGATAATGCAAGTGGTCGCCAAAGCTCCGCAGCAACTCGCGGGCTTCTTCGACAAAGCAGAGCAAGTTCTTCTCTGTGAGAAAAGCCTGCGTCTCCTGGCCCAAGTCATATCCGGCGGCGATGAGCATGATCTCACCCGTCAGCCCGACGGTGAGCACACTGTCGGCGGTGCCGGACTCAAGCGCGGCGCGCATCATCTTGAAGGCATCGAGGATCTTTGCGCCGCCCAGCAGGAACAGGCAGGGCCGTTCAGGCCGAGCGCGCACCTGGGAAAGCGTCCGCAACTCCTCCTCGAACAACCGACCTGCCGCGGCCGACAGCACCTGCGGAAAACCGGTCAACGTCGGCTCGGAGCGGTGGGCGGCGGCAAAGGCATCGCAGACGTACAGGTCGGCCAGCGGTGACAGGTTGCTCACGATATAGGTCTGCGCCTGATCTGCCGGGCTGAGCCCCACCTGTTCTTCAAAGATGATGGTCTCCTCCGTGTGAATCCGCACGTTTTCCAACAGGAGAATCTCACCGTTTTTCAGGCCCCGGATACACTCACGAGCCGCTGGACCGGCCACGTCGTCCAAGTATGCCACAGGACGTCCCAAGAGCCGCGACATCACTTCCCCGTGCTGGACCAGCGGCGTGAAGTTCTGGTAGTCGAGCGGATCGCCTTGATGGGCCAGGATCACAACCCGTGCCCCGCGCTCAGCCAGTTCCTGGACGGTTGGCAGGCAGCGCCGAATGCGGGTGTCATCCTTTATGGCCTTTGTCAGGCTATCCACCGGCGAGTTGATGTCCACCCGCAGGAGGACGGTCTTACCCACCAGTTCAAAATCGTCGAGAGTCAGAACTTGCAGGTCCATCCAAGCTAACCCTTGAAGATATCCAGGTAACGATCGGTGGTATCCACTGCGTCCCACTTATCCACCTGCATGCCCATCCTGGCGCGAACGGCGTCGATGTTCTCCGGGATGACGATGGCCTCCTGAGGGATATTGTGGATCCAGTAGAGATCGCGGCCTTGCGCCAGCGTCGTCTCCTCCCAGATGCCAACCTCATACATATCGGCGCGAGGCACGCCCAGGTCCCGCAGGTAGTCGAAGATGTGAGTATTCGAGAGAAAACCATCCTCTATGCGGAAGAGGCGGATGCGCCGTCCCTGCCGGAAAGCTTCGAGCGCGTCTTCAGTCGTGATCTCCTGCTTGAGAGTAGCGTGCATCGCGATGACGTGCCCGTGGGTCGTGGGCACAGTGATGATGAAGCCCATCGCCTCCAGGTGCGGCATCACGCGCATCAGGTCGGTAGCCTGGTGAGCGGGCACCTTGCCAGGAATCGCTGCGTCAATCGGCCCCTTGTGAATCTCAGAGGGATCTGCAGCTCGACGCACGATAGTGGCGACCGCCTTTTCGACGCCAAAGGCCTCGTCCACCGCTGTCACGGCCCGCACGATGCCGGTAGTATTGCAAGAGACCAACTTGATGTAGTCCACATCCTTGGCCTTGTCATAGTTGGCCGTGCTGCTGAACAGAATCGGGCTGATCTCGTCCTTCTCGCCGCCCTGGAACGTGGCCGGGACACCGTGCTTCTTGTAGAACTCCCGGTTCTTCATGCCGATGCCGGGCGCGGTAGCATCGCAAACCATGTCCACCTGCTCCAGCAGATCATCCAGAGTCCCGGCAACGGGAATGCCGGCCTTCTCCATGGCCGGGATACGCTCTGCCAGGCCACAGTAGATCGGGTACTCTCGACCAGACGCGACCAGAGCGCGTACCGGCAGCGTCGGGGCCACGTCAACCACACCGACCAATTCCATGTCCTTCTGCTTTGCCAACCCATCGGCGATGCGCTCACCGATAGTGCCAAAGCCAACGACTCCTACCTTAACCATTTTTGCTCCTTAATCTGATGTAGCTGTGGATGCGAAAAAACCGCATCCTGCCCTTTGGAAGTATAAGCGTGATCGCTGGTGCACGTGTGCTTTCGGCACACCATGAGACACACGCCTTACGTCACAACGTCACGAAATTCCCCAACAGAGAGATGGCAATGAAACTCACCATGCCCACAACTAGCGCCGCCCCCAGGCCAACGATGAAGGGTTTGATGCCCAGTCCCTTGAACGTTCGGAAGTTTGTGCTCAGGCCCACGCCGGCCAGAGCCACCACCAAGAAGTTGCCGGCCCAGGTCTTGACGAAGCCGTAGATGCCTTTCCACGCTACACTGTCCCACAACCCGAAAGCACTGCCCCCACCGTTGACACCGGCGTCGCCGATAGACCGAATTGCAGCCATGATCAGGAAACCGATGACGAAGAGAGGCAACAGCTTGAGGAAGTTGGCCTTCTTACCGGTGGACTGACCCTGGCTCTTACGGGCGTAGTAGAAAGCCATGAAGGGAATCACCACCGCCATGAACACGTTGCGCACCAGCTTGGTAACCGTGGCCACGTCGAGGGCCCGGGGGGCTGAGAACACATCGGCGTACACTTTGGCCGCACCCACAACTTGAGACGTGTCATGGATCGCCGTGCCGAGGAAAAGCCCAATCTTTAGCGCGTCGCCGCTGAATATGGCATTCGCGGCGTAGGGGTATACCAGCGTGGCGAACAACCCGAAGATGGTGATCACCGCCACCGCGTAGGCCACTTCCTCATCCTCGGCATCGATGGCCGGGCCGGTAGCGACGATGGCCGAGACACCACAGATGGAGGTGCCAACGGCGATGAGCGTGCCCAGTCTCTCGGGGAGTTTGAGCCACTTGTTGATGCGGGTGGTGAAAAACAGCGCCCCAAGAATACAGACAACGACAATCGGCACTCCATAGGCACCTAGCTCGAACACATCAAAGATAGTCAGGCGAATGCCCAACATGATAATGCCCAGGCGCAGCACTTTCTTGACCGCGAACTTGAGGCCAGGACCAAGTACCTGGGGCAAAGGAATGGCCGCACCAATGACCAGGCCCAGGAAAATGGCCAACATCACCGCCGAGATAGGGGTCTTGTCAAAACCCAGCAGATTGACGCCGATGTACTTGCTCAGCCAGATGCTGAACCAGGCAAGGACAAGGGCCACGAGCAAGCCCGGCAGCAACAAGGGAGCCTTGTCTATGGTCACGCCGAGTAGATGCTTTTCCCAGATGCTCATCTTGCGCGCGGGGCGCGCATCAGTTCTTGTACTCACTACTTACCTCCTTAAGAAATCGTTTGCTTGTCGTGCAGGACGAACCGTTCAGAATGCGGCTTCTATTGCATGCTCCCTCCCCTAGTGCGCCCCGTCGCGAGGCACAACATAGCCTTCTCTTCCAGACATCAGCATACCGGGCCTTCGTTCGGCACCGTTTGGCGGATCAGCCAGTCACACCCACGCGAGCGCTTTCGCACCAGGATCGCAACAGGGCATCGCTGCCGCGAACTGCCTCCAGTACCACCGCGCGCCCAACCTCTGCTTGCCCACAGGCCCGTGCCAGGGCAGGTGCCAACACTGCCAGGCGCCAGTCAATCTCGGTCAGGAACTGCAGATAGCAGGTAGCGACGTGGCTCCGGTGCGCCAGGCTCGCCAGGGCCATGTTGTTCGCCAGCCGAACAGGCAGTTGCCGCTTCAACCACCGCCTGAGATAGGCCCGTCGCGTGGCGAGGGCCTCAGGCTGCCACGGAAGCTGCGCCGCGTCACCGAGCGGAAGTGTCTGCTGCGTGCCGTCTCTATCTTCAAGGTAGAGGATATTGTCGGCAATCCAGAAGCGGTAGACAGTAACCCGGCCATCCGGTGCAAGGTGAGTGTTCCACTGTGGACGGCTGAAGTGGCGTTCCATGAGAGCGGCACTAGCAGGCACGGACCGAACGTCTTGCGGCTCTATCATAGGCTGAGAGAACAGGGACAATTCCCCCTGTGGCACAGCGTGCCCCTCCTTCACCTGCCCGTTGACGAACATGGGGCGTACCCGGTTCACAAGTATCGTCGCTGAGGGCCAGCCGACAGCCATATCATCGACAAAGCGCTCCCCCAGAGCAACCAGCTTCTCCGGAGCGGCGTATAGCTGCTGAGCGCGCAACAAGCTCTGAACCTGTCGAATAGATTGTTCACGCCGCGCTTGCGATGCGGGACTCTCCGCCGGAGGCTGGCGACGTTCTCCCCGTGCGACGTCGCCACGACCCAGGCCCGGACAACTGAGATCCACGTCCAGTTCCAAGCGGGAGTAAGCTACCCACAGGTACGGATAAGTGCGGCACTGTCCGGGACGATCCTCGTAGACGGTGCAGCGCTGTAGCGCGTCGAGGAACAGACAGAAGCCTGATGCGGACCCGCTCGAGCCACGCAGCAGAGCCCACCTGCCATCGGCTGTTGCGTCCGACGGTTGGGCTGCTCCCGGAAACGCGCGCGCAGACTGAAGGCGCTGCAGTTCCGCCTCAGTCACCAGGACGCGGTAGGAGCAGCAAAGACCACACCCCGGTAGGCAGGTGAAACGATCTTCTGCAGGCAACGGACCAGTATCCGCTGCCCCAGCTGGTGTCGAAAAGGCTGCTCGTGTCATAGGATGATGACTCTGTCGACGCTCAGCGCACTCCGCGCCACCGCATAGCTCCGGCGGCCTAAACATCGGGACGGTCCCCCGTCGTGCTTTGATCAATGGACGTAGCACGGCCAGCGGCTATGAGACGCCCAATCTTCGGAAGTAATCGAAGATCTGCGGACATGTCACATCGGGATCCAGGTTCGAATGTTCCTCGATCTGGAAGTACCCTCGATACCCGATCTCTCGAAGCGCATTGATGAAGTCAATGTACTCGCCCCGGCTCCAGCCGCTGTAGCCATATCCCTCCTGCGGAGGAAGGAGATGGAAGTGCTTGACCACATCGCGCCTCTTTCTTATCGCCTCACCGGGTGTCTCGCCATAGAGGCACTGCATATTCATCCATAGCGCAGGCGAATTGATCTCCCTGATGAGATTGGCCCAGAAGGCACGTGGGCCGGGATCGAAGTCCTCCAGGCCAACGCACGTTCCTCGACTTTCCGCATACTCGGCCAGATCCCCGATAACGTCCATAATGAGCTGCCGGTGCGCCTCCGGCTGTCCACGCTCGATTAACTGAGCGTGCTGGGCAGGCGTGAGTTGAGGACTCCAGTCCATCTGGCCGAAAGTGGTGACACGGGGAGGGGTCCATTTGCCGAGCGTATTGACGATGGGCGCGCCGACATCGGCAGCGAAATCCAGTGCCCGCTTGTACGACTCTATTTCCGCCTTTCGCCTTTCGGGGTCGCCGTGACCCACAGAGGCGTGACCGCTGATGGCCGCAATCTCCAGCCCATAGCCGGATATCCTGTCCCGAAAAGCCCTTCTATCCGCCGAAGAGATCGCTTCGCCGAGTAGTTGATTGAGATGAGGGCGACAGATCTCTATGGCCTCGTAGCCAAATCCCGCTATCTTCTCCGCACTGACGTAGACATCGTCCCGGTGATGAAACATGAAAGACCGGGTATGAAATGACATTTTCCACATATGAACCCCTCCCAGATGAAATAGTAGGCATGGGCCTCTGCACGCGCTGAGGTCCTAGGCCCCAGCTTCTGCCAACATACTACGCATCTTACTCGTCGCCCATGGGCTCAGATCACGTGCCGGCACTGCCAAGAACACAAGGAAAAGGCAGATGAGCCAGTAGATCATAGGCGTTGGCTTCCTCCGTCTCATCCGCTCCCGGTAGACGCACATCTGTCAGCAGGATCTGTCCGTCACCTGTGTTCACCAGGATCCCCTCCCCCGTCACCGCCAACACCTGCCCCGGCACCTCGCCCCTGAAGGGAAGCGGGTCTTCAACGACCTGTGAGCTATACACCAAGAGCTGCTGTCGCCCCAGAGAGGTGAACGCTATCTGAGATCGGAAGAATCCACCCACGGCCGGATAGTGGAACCCCCGGATGTGATTATGTACCCGAATAGCGGGGGTATTCCAATCTATGCGGAAGTGATACGATCGAGGGGCAACGCACCACGTGGCACCCTCATGGTTCTGGGAGATACGTGGCGCCTTGCCTGACTTGAGCAGGGGGTAAGTCTCCTTGAACAGTTCGAGACCTTGTGTGGCGACTTTGCGCTCCATTGACGCACCTGTGTCTGTCGGCTCAATGGGGACGGTCACTTGCGCAATGATGTCTCCCGTATCTATCCCCTCAGCAATGTAGTGGATCGTCATACCGCTCTCTTCGTCGCCATTGGCAACCATCCACGCCTGAGCAGACTGCCCTCGATACTTGGGAAGCAACGCGGTGTGCATGTTGATGCATCCCAGCGGGGGTATAGCGATGAACTCTGGAGTCACAAGGCGCCCAAAGTACTGGAATATGAACAGATCAGCGCCAAAGGCGCGCAAGAACTCGATGAACTCGGGCTCATTAGGGTTCGGGGGGGCCTGATACGTGGGCACATGATGCCTGGAAGCCGTCTCCAGCAGTGTCCCGATCTCCCCTCCTGGCCGGCAGACCACTGCAGCGACGTCCTCTCCCTCTGTCAGTAGCCATTCGAGGGCATCTACGGCATACTCGAAGCCCCTGGCAAACACTATCGATTTCATGGCACGCTACCTCCACAGTTATGGATCTACTGATCTTGGGGCGACTCCGGAAACGCCGCACCACGTCGACAGTAGAAATGACCCTTGGGATCACGACAATACTGGATGTACACCGGACAGGTGCGACACAGGCACCCCAGCTCCTCCGGATTTCGATCACTCTTGCCTTCAACACAGAAGAAAGTCTTCTGAAGGCCCCCATGCTGATAGGTGGGGCACATGGAACAACGGCACTTGGATTTATCCTCTGCAGTCGGCTTCTCCATAGCAACAACCTCCCTTTGATAGCAGACTATGGTTTCTCTGGATCTGTATCTGGCCAAGCACGTAATACGTATTCCCGAGCACGGTCGACATCGCTCTCGAAAAGATGCTCAAGCACGAGTCTCACGTCAGGTTTGGCCTGGTGCAGCAGTCTGAGGTATTCGGGATAGTTCATACATCCGCTGCCAGCGGCAGGGTGCATCAATCCCGCTTCAGGCCCCCCACTTCCCGGTTTCAGGTTGCCATCTTGCGATCCCATGACCTGAACATCCTTGGCATGAGCCACGACCGTGCGATTGCCCAAGTGCTGGAAGAGCTCCCTTAGAAACGAATCCATCTCAGCGATATTCTCCCTGGAGAAATAGTTGGAGGGATCCATCACTAACTTCACGGCGGGTGAATCAACTTCATTGAAGAAACGCTCCACGGTAGCGATGTCATAGACCACGTGCTGAACGAAAGGTTCTATCGCAATCGTAACGCCAGCGTCCTCGGCTATCGGCACAAAGGGACAAAACGCATCCTTGAAGGCCCGCCAGGTCTCTTCAGTTCTGTTTCCTGGATCATAGACCCAGGGACTGAGCGGGTTCAGCGTGCCAGTCCCTGTAGCCAGGACAGTGGTGCCAAAATCCCGGCAGCGCTGGAGCAAAACCCGAAATCGCTCTAGCTGCGCACGCCGGCGCGAGGCATCCGGATCTATGAAATTGACGTAGCCAGCCAGTGAGGCGATCTCAATGCCAGAGGACAGAAAATGCTCTGCCGTCTGCTTCGCTACACTGGCGTCTATGGGCCCGGTCGAGAAACTCGTATCCGGGTGATCGTAGTTCACATTCAGATGTACGGCCTTGAACCCATAGTCGGCTATGCGTTGAGCCGCTTCGGCCAAGGGGTACTGTATGTATACTACGGTGGAAATGCCTAGCTTCATCTGAGATACACTGCCTCTCCTACTCCCCACTCACAGCATCTCTCCGATGGAGAGATGGGGGGCTAAGTTGCGCTGCTCCACAGGGGACAGGGACCACAGTGGGGGCCTCAGGTAGGATAGCGACTCTAGGGGGCCGGTCATGCTCTGCCAAGGCTGCATCCAAGGCAGCCGACAGCGTGGGAAACGGCGTGAAGAACAGCCTCTCGGCTAATGCGTTGGATAAGCTGGAGACCAACAGCACCTTGGCTTTGGTCATATCGCGCGCAAACAGGTAGGCTTTATGAGCTCCCAGTTGGAACCCTTCCCGCCGGAAGCGATCGACGACCTCATCTAGCGAGGAGGCATCTGTCATCCACCTCTCGTAGAGGGAGTCCCCAACTCCCCGTCTGCACTCAGCCACGAGTATGACTGTCCCGCCGGGCCTTACGATCTGCGAGGCATGGGCCAGCGCCTTCTGCGCCTGATAGAGGTTGATGTCCTTGGGATAGCCTCCGGGAGAGGCAATGACGATGTCCGCCAGTTCCTCGTACTCGGCTCGAGCTAGATCCAAGCAGAAGGACCTGCTCTGCTTGGAGACCACATCGAGGGCCCCGGCAAAGGCGCGCACAATCTGATGCTGATCATTCACTACTACATTCAAGACGAAATCTATCCCAATCAGCTTTCCGGCCTCGTCAATGTCCTCCCGCACCGGATTGCCCTGATCTATCCCCGTCCTGGCCTGCGGATGATCCATCATGGCGTGATTCGCCTGTATGGTCGCCACCCCTCCCAGTCCGATGACCGCGCCCTTGGCCCCGCCGGTGAAACCCACGAATTGATGAGGATCCACATTGCCCACGACGATTCGCACGTCGGCCTCAAGATAGTGCCGGTTAATCCATACCGGCGTACCCCGGGAGGTGGATCCCACCTTGCGCAGTGCGTCCCCGTCTCTGGCATCGTGGCAGATGACGCGATGGGTCCTTCTGATTTCCCCGGGCAGCAATTCGGCCAATGCCTTGCTGTCCATCGGAGGATGGGCACCTGATGCAACCAGCAAGCTGACCCGTGATGGCGACCAGCCCCCCTTCCCCTCCAAGTGATCGAGCAACGGGGGCAACACCGACGCGTAGGGCACCGGCCTGGTATTGTCGCTGATTGCAATAACGCATCGCTCCGCATGCCTGGATGGCGTCAACGATGCAGGACCAAGCGGGTGGTCGAGCGCTTTCTCTACCTCGCCCACTTGATCAGACGGGGCGGGTAAAGTCGTACGGCGCAACAACTCCACCGCAACGTGACTGGGCAATCTACACTCGATGGTATCCAGACCATAAGGAATTGAGAATTCGTTCATCTTGAGATACTCCCGAAACAGTCCCGAGCAGTCAGTCTGGTCTGTTCTTTTCTCCGTATCGGGCCATCAGCTTATCCCAGGCCCTCTTGCTCTCGATAATGGATTCGCCCTTCACTTCAAAGACCCAGTGGCCATCGTATCCCACATCCTTCAAAGCCCGAAAGTAACTCTCGTAGTCTATCGCACGATCAATAGCGCCAGAGTGCACGCCGACCAATCTGTCGCCTATGAGGCGGATCTCCTTCTGGGGCGGCAACCCGGCGCGTGGATACCTCGAGTGATGGTAAACTCCGAGATACGTGCTGCCAATCTCCTCCTGCATCTCCAGCAGAGTGTCAATCTCTCCCAATCCCAGGCGATGCCAGAGGTTGGACTCATAGCCCAGCCTGACCCCATACTTCTCTGCCTCTACAGCCAACTCGCAGAAGATGGCCTTGATCTGATCCCACGTCCCCTTGGTGGCTCCCATGTGCATCAAGATGACCCCAGCCCCCAGGTCCGCTGCTAGCTGGATGTCCTTCTTGAGAATCTCTATACCTCTGCCCCAGTGCTCAATGGGATTGAGTTCGCTATAGGGCCAAGCCCAGGCCGTGGACAGACTCGATATCTCGAGGCCCAGGAAGTCGGCTGTTTTCCGAAGTTGCACCCTGTCCGCCTTTCCCAAATCCTCGGCCCACAGCCCTCTCCTACGGCGTTTCCCCATCCAAGGTATGGCACCAAAGCTGTCGTCAGGGAGAGTGCAAATCTCGACGCCGTCATAGCCCAGTTCCGCAATTCTTCCAAAGACCATCTCAATGGGGAACAACGCGGCGTTGCCTTCGAATCCGTCCTCTCGCACGGCCACCTTCATCTGGACGCCCTCCTACCTGTACTTCTTCACGATCTTGCGCCAGGCTTCCCCGCTGTCCACGATATCCGCCCCACTCACTTCGAATACCCAATACCCATCGTACGCCACCTTCTTGAGCGCATCGAAGTAGGCCCGGTAATCCAACGTCGGATCTATGGGGCCAGAGTGCAAGCCGACCAGACGCTGGCCCACCAGCTCTATCTCTTCGTGGGGGAGCAGTTCGCCCCGTGGATACATGGGATGTAAGTAGATCCCGAAGTGGTCACTGCCCACTTGATCTACCATCCTGACCAAAGCTGAGATATCGCCCAAACCAAGGTTCAACCACAGAGGAGACTCAAAGCCAAGCTTGACAACTCCGACCTTCTCCGCCGCCTTGGCGGCCTCTGTAAGGAAGGCCCGCACCTCGTCCCACGTTCCCGTGGCACTGCCCATATGGATCAGTATGACCGATGCGCCCAGATCCGAAGCCAGCCGGACGTCTTGCTCAAGAATACCGAGGGCACTGTCTCTCTTCTCGATCGAGTTTGGCGTCCAGTGCGTCCCGGCCCAAGTCGTGGAGAGGCTGGACACCTCAAGGCCCAGGGACTCGACAGTCTTCCTTAGCTCTGCCCGGTCGTGCTTGTCCATATCGGCCGCCCAGACTCCTCTGGTGCCGCGCCGGCGACCGCTTCCCTGTGTGGCGGTATCCGGTGCCGAGTTGAGCTCGACGGCCTGGTATCCCAGCTCGCCGATCCTCCGCAATACCATCTCAAGAGACCAGACCAGGACGTTTCCGTCAAATCCGCTTTCCCGTATCGCTACTCTCACATTGGACCTCTCTACGAGCACGCGCAATGCCCAAGGTTCTACGGTCCAGCAATCAACACGCAGATACCCGCAGCTGCGTGCTGACTGCTGGTCACTATTGCACGGCCAGGTGCACCATCACCCCTGGCAAGGAAGAGCTATCGGTACTCAGTCCACGAGTGCTGAGCCTCGTAGCCAAAGTACTCCTTCGCCTTCTCACAACTGACCATGGACTGGCGACCCGCCAGATTGCCCACCTTCCCAACGAGCTCAGGCTGGAACTTCTCCAGCAGAGCCATTGAGTCCTCCTGGGCTCTCGTATCAGCAGCCGTCACGCAGAACACCTCGTGAGGCGAGTCAATGCCCTCGGCCGCCTCCAGACACTGCCTGAAGGCCCTCGCTATGTCGCGGATATCAACGTAGTTGTAGAAATTGCGTTGCCATCCCGCGGCAGGTGCCATGCCATCGGCAAGCTGCTTCAGTTTGTCGGGACGCCAGATCCACCCAGGGCGTATACCATAGGTCTTCACGCCGCAGCGCCTGGTGAAAGAAGCCAGCACGTCCTCAACCAACGCCTTGGACAGATCATACGAATACCCACCCGGATAGATAGGATGCTTCTCGTCCAGAGGCAGGTACTCCACCACCTCGGGGTGGCTGCCCAACCAATCCCACCCATAGACCCCATTGGTGCTGGCGGCTACGATGGTGTCCACACCGGCATCCTCCATGGCCGTCAAGAGGTACCAGGTGCCTACGACATTGATACGGAAGGTGTCATCGAAAACCATCTTCTTGGGCAATTGCCAGCCCATAGCGGCGGCCAGTTGCTCTATCCTCTCCAGCATGCCGGGTATGTCCGTAGCGTAGGGGATGGCAGCCAGGTGTACAATGGCGTCCGCATCCTTGACCGCTTTCTGGCAATCCTCGTAATTGAGCAGATCGCCTTGAAGATAGTCGTGGTTCTGGAACCGAGGAGCATCCCCCCGTGGTTTCAGATCAAACAACAGCAAGTCGTGATTCGCCTCTAACTCCTTGATCACGTATTCCCCTAGATTGCCTGCTGCTCCCGTGATGGTGACTCTCATGATCCTTACCTCCCTTTTTTTCTCTGTCGATTAGAAGTGAACATCTGCTCTGATGAAACAATGCCCCCATCCGGCCAATCTATCGTTGCCCGTTGCTGGTAGCCGGCCCTCAGGGCTGGCGATAGATGAGCATACCATCCATCAGGTCCCCATTTGGCCTATAGAAGGGCAGGAGGGTGCCCCAGTTTGAACGACGTGCAACGACATACTCATAGAGCTGATAGACCGCCTGGGTATGGACCCGAACGTCATCGCTCTCAACGACGTCTGCATGGACAATCGGCACGTTATCAACGATGATCAAACCGCCACTTCGCACGTGTTCCAGCGCCCAGTCAAAGTAGGATCGCATGGCGTCCTTGTCGGCGTCGATAAACACGAGATCGAGGAGCTCCGGCAATTCGAGGGTCGCCAGGGTCTCCAGAGCGGGACCGAGATGCAGTTCGATGCGGTCAGCCACGCCAGCTCGAGAGAATGACTCGCGCGCCACTTCTGCGCATGTGGGGTCTATCTCCAGCGTGAAGAGCTTTCCACCTGGCGGCACAGCGCGAGCCAGCCACACGCCACTGTATCCGCCGAGCGTACCGATCTCCAGGACATAGCGTGCGTTCAAGAGCTGAGCCAGCAGGTTGAGGAGACGTCCCTGTACTGGCGTGACCTGGATCGTGGGCAAACCTCGTCGCTCGGTCTCCTCCGCAATCCAACCGTATATCGGGTCGTCCTCAAGACGCTGCTCCAGGTAGGCGATGATGTGCTGATAGGCCAGCCTCAAGTCATCCATCTACGGAAGATAGTCCCTCCACGAGTGCTGGGCCTCGTAGCCAAAGTACGCGTTCGCCTTGTCGCAACTGAACATCGATTGACGTCCCACCAGCCTGGCCGCCTTGTCGGCAAACCCAGGTTGGAACTTCTCCACCAAGACCTTCGAATCCTCCTGCGCTACCGTGTCTGCGGCAGTGAGGCAGAATGCCTCATGAGGCGACGCGATCTCCCCAGACGCCTCCACGCACTGCCTGAAGGCCCTTGCCGCGTCCCGAACGTCCAGGTAGTTGAAGAAATTGACCACCCATCCCGTGGCAGGTGCCATGTTTTCCGCAAGCTCTCTGAGGTTATCAGGACGGCGGAGCCTGCCAAGCCGGAAGGGATAGGTCTTTATGCCGCAGCGCCTGGTGAAACCAGCGAGTATCTTTTCGTCCAACGCCTTGGATAGATCATACGAGTACCCACCCGGGTAGATCGGATGCTTCTCGTCCAGAGGCAGATACTTCACCGCCTCAGGGTGGCTGCCCAACCAATCCCACCCAAAGACCGCGTTTGAGGTAGCAGCTACGATGGTATCCACACCGGCCTCCGCCATAGCCGTCAACAGGTACCAGGTACCTACGACGTTGATGCGGAAACCATCATCAAAGACCAATGGTCTGGGCAACACCAAGCCCATCCTGCTTGTGTCAAAGACCATGTGCTTGGAGAGGTCACCGCCCATCCTGGCAGTCATCTGCTCTATCTTCTCCAGCATGCCAGGGATGTCCGTGGCAACCCGTATGGCAGCCAGGTGCACAATGGCGTCCGCACCCTCCACCGCTTTCAGACAATCCTCGTAGTTGAGCAGATCACCTTGAAGATAGTCGTGGTTCTGGAAACGAGGAGCAGCCCCCCGTGGCTTCAGATCGAACAACAACAGGTCGTGGTCCGCCTCGAGTTCCTTGATCACATACTCCCCTAGATTGCCTGCCGCTCCCGTGATGGTGATTCTCATGATGTCTCCTTCCAGTTCCTGCAGTCAGGTAGAGGCACACGCCGTGGCTCATACACTTGGACGTACCGGACTGCGCAAAGATCGGCAACTTGTATGCAGCTCAATCGCGCCTGACGCGCGATAGCGCTTAGCAGCACTAACACTAAGAGGACTTGAGCATCCTTGCCATCAGCTCTGCCGCTGAGATCGTCTCCGCCTGTGCCAACTCAACCTGGGGCTTGTGCTCCCCAATGCCCAGAACGTCCTGGCAGTACTTCACGCTGCTCTCCAGATGCAGCCGGTTCTGGAGTCTCACGGCATCCAGGTATCCCACGATGTGGTCACCCCCGCCGCGCAGCGCACTCTGTGTGGTCAACATGGGTCCCATAAAAGGCTCCCCTTCCTTGACCAATTTCACAAATCGGGCCAGGTCCGATGCCCGAGCCTGCGGGAGATCCTCCCAGAACTCAGGCTCCAGGAAATTGATCACCACGGGCGGTCTTCCGGTGATAATCTCCAGCACAAACGGAGCATCCGGGCAATGCTCAATGAAGTACTCCGACCAGGCCTTGATATTGATGTTGCCATCGCCCAAGGGCTGTAGCTGCCACGCTGCGCCGCGCGGGTGTTCCCACAGACTCACGTCCCGGATGTGCGCGGTGAGCATGTAAGGGGCAAGCGTCTCCAAGGTCGTGAAGGGGCTCTCAGCCAGCCAGCAGGGGTTCCCATTGTCCAGGCAGACACCTACCAGATCGCTCCCTGCTTCCTCGACCAATCCCTTGAGTTCTCTGGCCGTCAGGTCCCCTGCGTGGTTCTCAACAGCGATCTTGATGCCCAGGTCCATGGCCAAGTCGCGCACCGCTGTGATGTTTTTCACCATGGCCTCGATATGAGCCTCAATGGGCTGCTCAGTCCTGCGATCCTGTCGAGAGCCAATCGCCGTTCGCACCGTGGATGAGCCCAGGAGCTTCGCAGTGTGCAACATCTTCCGTGCATAGTCTACCAGGGCGTCAGGATCCATACGGAGTGAGGTGGAGTAGGGGTCCAGCGTGTGGATCCCTAGCCCAAGCTCGATCTCCAACTCGTCCGCCCGTTGTTTCACGCTCCTGAGGTGATCTTCGCTCGATTCTCCAAAGAAGAACACCTGGAGATAATCTAGGCCGATCTTGTGGGAGTACTCCATGCGGTCGAAGATGCTACCTGAGACGAAGTAGGGTAGAACTGATCCTAGTTTCATTTTGCTTTACTCCTTTAACAAAGAATTGTGGTAACTGCTCAGGCATGACCTGTTTGAGGCATCAAGGTGACCGGCACTTCCACAACTGCTCTCAGAAACGCCCCTTTTGGTGGTAACCAGATGCCATTTCCATCAAGATTGGTACACAAGTGC
>Ga0180432_10000454_pt1 | contig 66873 bp, 73 predicted proteins | sample SS_ome_10_FD_132414 | JGI IMG/M metagenome (GOLD analysis project Ga0180432, IMG submission 132414) | Hypersaline lake sediment archaeal communities from the Salton Sea, California, USA - SS_1_MS_2 metaG | ecosystem: Environmental > Aquatic > Non-marine Saline and Alkaline > Hypersaline >...
GCCAGGATGCACAACACGCTGGGTATCACCAAACCCCTGACGACAGAGGTGTCTCAGTATCATAGTCGCCCCTTCCTGGTGATTCACGCTGATAGATTCGTCGATGCCATTCGAGCGGAGATCGAAAGTGAGGAGGTGCTGGCATTGCCCGAACACTTGGGGTCAGTTGATCAGTTTGTTGATTCTACAGATGCGTTGGGATATTCGGACCGATTCCGCGCACTGTATGATGGATGAGTGCGAATATGAGCGCTCAACACAAGCACATATGGATTGACCATATATCGACGATCTAGATGGACTCGATTCAATTATCACCGCATAGGAGATTAGCCAAATGAACATCGGCATTATTGTCTATTCTCAGACCGGTCACACGCTCTCTGTCGCTGCGACGCTGAAGGAGAGACTGTCCTCGACCGGGCACGGGGTGACTCTGGAACAGCTAGAGACTGTTGGGCCAGTGAAACCGAGCGCCAAGAGCGCCGAACTCAGCACGAAGCCCGCGATCGACACATACGACACCCTGGTGCTCGGGTCTCCTGTTTGGGGAGGGACTCCGGCGCCGCCCATGCTGAGTTACCTGGAGCAGGTCCCATCGCTGCAGGGTAAGGAAGTTGTCTGCCTGGTCACCGGCCTTTTCCCTCCCGGGTGGGGTCGAAACCAGGCCATCGCCCAGATGAAAGAGATCTGCGAATCCAAAGGCGCGACAGTATGCGGGTCAGGAAGTGTGGGCTGGCTGAGCTTGGGGCGCAAGCGACAGATTGTCAAGGTGGTTGATCGCTTGAGTGAGTTATTCTGAGTTGTGAACGATCCTCATTTGGCGGCAGCATCCCGCAAGCGGCAACTGCACTGGCCCGAGGGGATGAAGCGTGTCACAGTCAACAAACGCGTGGGACGATATCTTTGCTCAGCGGGGCAGGGTATTCACAGAACCTCATGAAGACATGCCAGGGATAGTCCATTTGCTGAAGGACAGGGGGGCCAGTACCGTCTTGGACTTGGGAAGTGGCACCGGCAGGCATGTGGTGTACTTGGCGAAGAACGGCTTTTCGGTCTTCGGGTTGGACAACTCTCCGGAAGGGATGAAGGTAACCAGGCAGTGGTTGGCCGATGAAGGCTTGGCAGCGGATCTGCGGTTGCAGACCATGGTGGAGCGGTTTTCCTACGAGGATGCCTTTTTTGATGCCGTGATGTCCGTGCAAGTGATCCATCATGCTGACATAGCGACGATACGAAGGATAGTGGAGGAGGTCAGCCGAGTTCTCAAGAGGAGAGGGTTTCTGTTCATCACCGTGCCGCAACTGAGGAATCAGGGGGAGACGTTTGAGCAGATAGAACCGAACACCTACGTCCCGTTAGATGGGCCCGAGAGAGGCCTGCCGCATCATTACTTCACGCCTCGGGAGTTGCGAGAGGTATTTGGGGGCTACGACATACACGATATTCACCTTGATGCGTGGGATCACTACTGCCTATGGGCATTCAAGCGGTAGGGGGGATGTTAGTGAGCTTCTATCGGCAGTTGGGGACGCACAGGTTGAGGTGTTTGGGGACTACGCCAGGGGATGGGTCTGTGCTGCGGGCAGAAAGCCGGCGTGATTCCCCGACGAGCACGGTTGGGATGGCGGAATGGGTAGACTTGGGCAAAGGAGCGTTCGCTTGCGCCTGGAAGAACTCGTTGAAACCTGGAAGCGGGAGGAATCTCAGCCTTTCACCGGGTGGGATTTCTCGTACTTGGACGGCAGGATGCTTGAGGACCAGCCGCCGTGGGACTATCTGGCACGGGCTGCCGAACTGATGAGGAAATCATCGGCGGTGCTGGATATGGGAACAGGTGGCGGTGAGCGGCTACTGGAATTGCAGGAGCATTGGCCAGACAAGGTCGTAGTGACGGAGGATTATCCACCCAACTTCAAGCTGGCAAGGGAGCGTCTTGAGCCCCTGGGGGTGAGGGTAGAGAATGTTCCGCTGAGCAGGGACGGCGTGCTGCCTCTTGCCGATGGTGAGTTTGACCTGGTGCTGAATCGCCACTCGGGTCTGAACTGCGCAGAGGTAGCGCGGATTCTCGCGCCGCTGGGCGTGTTCCTTACACAACAGATTCACGGTCTGTGGGCACAAGGTTTGCTGGCGGGGTTTGATGCCGAGCCGCAGTGGCCTGATGAAACCCCTTCGTTCTATGTGCCCCAGTTGGAGAAAGCGGGTTTAGCGATCAGCAAGCTGGAGGAATGGCAGGGAAAGCTGGCCTTCACCGACGTGGGAGCGGTTGTTTACTATCTGAGAGCGGTACCGTGGCTCGTGCCGGGGTTTTCGGTAGATACGCACGTGGACAGCTTGCTGGGGCTTCAGAGGCAGATCGAGAAGACGGGCCAGCTCGTCTTTGCGGCCAGGAAGTATTTGATTGAGGCTCACAAGCCCTTGAGGCAAGTCGGAGATCGGCCCCTGTCATTGGCGGTGAAGCACGCTCCGTGATGGGCGGTGAAGCGAATGGCCTTGTCGGCGGCTTGACACGGGGAAACCTGTGCGGATGCTGGCCCTAGAGGTTGAGGCACTTGATGCTCCAGAATCCCGGCGCCTCGACTCGCAGCCGTTGGGACACAAATGGGCGATGCGTCCGTGCTCTGGGAGGAGAACAGAACTATGCCTGGAGAGCTACGTTGGTTGGGATTGGCATTTGTGGAATTCACGACCGCTGACGACAAGGTGATACTCTTCGATCCTTGGGTACGAAGCAAGGGTAATCCCTCCTGTCCATTGGAAATCGAAGACATCGATCGAGCCGATCTTGTCCTGGTGAGTCATGACCATGAAGACCACATTGGTTCTGCCGCCGACATCTGTCACAAGACTGGTGCATTGATCGGCGGCCCAACGGAGACGATGTGGCGGCTGGTATCTGAGGGCCTTCCGAAGGAATTGGTCGTCAATGGCGGTAACGGCTATCTCGTGGGGGGTGGGGTTGACCTGGGTTGGGTCAGGGTCGTTGCGACGCCAGCCCATCACACGTCGAACACTTCGTGCGCGATAGGGCACATAGTGATGGCTGCGGACGGCACGACGCTCTATCATACCGGTGACACGAGTCTGACCGGTGCAATGCCCATCTATGCACAGCTCTATCCACTTGACGTCGTGCTCATACCGGTAGGTGGTGGTGGCACGATGGATGCCTACCAGGCGGCCGAGGCGGTGCGGCTCATGGCTCCCAACCAGGTCATGCCCATGCACTTCGAGTGGAATGCAGAACCACTCCGAGCGTTGGGTGATTTCATGCAGTTCTGTAGCCAGAAAGCCCCGGATGTGAGGATTATCAAGCCTGTAGCTGGAGAAAGAGTCATCATTGGGTGAGACCAGGCATCTCCATAATGAATCTGCCGGATGGTTTCGATCCTTCCGGGTACGCTATCCAACTAGCGCAGGTGACGAGGCGGCTCAAGCACCTCGAGATGCTCGAACTCGGTGGACGGACACTTCAAGTCCATCATACGCCAGGGCATAGTCCTGGGAGCATCCGTCTGTGGGACAGTCGAGATGGTCTGTTGTTTACCGGTGATACAGCCGACCAGGCTGAGTATGAGGTGCAAGGCGGGACGCGACTCTACCGCTTCGAGGGATTTGGGGTTAGGGTACCTGAGGGGTGGTGCCCGTGGTGGAGAGGAGGAGAGCATGGCGTACGATGAAGGTTTGGCACAGCGCGTGCGAGAGGCAATGGGCGAGTTGCCCGGCTATGTGGAGAAGAAAATGTTCGGTGGTGTCGGGTTCATGCTGCACGGCAACATGGCGTGCGGTGTGAACGGGGAAGACCTCATCGTGCGGGTTGGGCCAGAACGATACGAGAGTGCATTGGCAGGTCGGCACACGCGGCCCTTTGACATGACGGGGAGGCCAATGAGGGGGTGGGTGGTCATCACTGCGGAAGGGTGTGCAGCGGACCAGGACCTGAAGGCGTGGGTACAGCAAGGGGTGGAGTACGCGTTGTCGTTGCCCGCGAAGTAGGCGGAGTGACGTGCTGGACGGGTACTACGAAACCTTGTCCACCAAACCCGGAGAGCCTCAGTGGAGGTCCCTATGCTAGTCGAGACCGGAAGCCTTACCCGTCGTTCATTGGCGGGCAGAACCGCCGTCGTCACCGGGGCGGGTGGTGGGATTGGCTACGAAGCTGCCCGATCCCTGCTCTGGCTGGGATGCCAAGTCGTCATCGCGGAGATCAATCCGAAGACTGGCCGGCAGGCCGCGCAACGGCTCAACCAAGAGTTCGGGCCTGACGTTGCGTTGTCCGTGCGGACCGACGTCGGCGATGAGGGTAGCGTGAAAAACCTGGCGCGCCGGGCGGAGAAGACCTACGGGCACGTGGACATCGTGCTCAACAACGCCACCGTCGCCCCGTTGGGCGCGGTGAGAGACGTGGGTATCCAAGCCTGGGATGCCAGTTACCGCGTGAACCTGCGCGGGCCGGTCCTTCTGGCACGCGCTTTCATTCCCGGGATGGTAGCCCGTGATTGGGGCGTATTCGCCTGTGTGTCATCCACAGGGGGGGCGTATATGGGGGCGTATGAGTCCCTCAAGGCGGCCCAGGTGCATCTGGGCACGACGCTCAGCGAGGAATTGGAGAGCACCGGAGTGGCGGCATTCACGATTGGGCCAGGATTCGTCCCCACTCGGACTGCGCTTTCTTCGATCCCGAGATTGGCAACTATGATGGGTAAGTCTGAGGAGGAAATGGAGCAGGTGGTCCGGGCGTATACGCTCTCGATCGAGGCCGCAGGGGCCGGTTTCGCCGCGGCGGTGGCCATGGCTCCACGCTATCGCGGGCAGGAGATCTCATCCACACAAGCGTTGGCCGATGCTGAAATCAGCGTCTCTGCGCCGGAGCAGATGGCTGAGAGGCGCTCGCTGACGCCTGAGCAGTTCGGGCAAGCGTTGGCGCTGTGCCGCTCGGTGCGCACGACGCTTGCCGAGCAGTCGGCGGGCTGGAAGGAGCGCTCCATTTTCGAACGGAAGTGGCTCACTCGTGCCTTCCGCCAGAAAGCCTCTCTGCCGGTGGACGAATGGCTTCGAGTTCTCGAGCGGTTGGAGGCGGTGTTGCTGAATCGGGATCCCACCGCTCTGGCGACGATCAACGCTCCACTCGATCGCCTGGCAGCCTACTATCGTCATCTGTACGAAATGGCCAAGGGCTATGTGAAGGACCCTGTGCAGCGCGATGAACAACTCAGGGATGTCAAGAGTTGGCAAACGGAAGTCGAGCAGCTTCGTTCGCTATTGGGATAGGGCCGGATCGTTCCAATCCGCCGGATTGGAACGATCCGATGCAGGCTGCGCCCAGTGCCGCTCTTGAGAGGGACGAGTGTGAGGATGGAGGAATTTCTGTAGACTTGTCGGTGAACGATCGATGATGGGCCCATCGCTTCGCTGTAGCGCGAACTGTCGCTCGTGGTCGGCAGGTTTGCAATTGAGGCAATCGCTCCTACAATGGGGGACAGATTGACAAGAGAGGTATTGTGGCTCTCGGTCTGGTGTCAATGGCGGGAAGAGAAAGTGAGATGATGTGATGCGGCGCGCCTCTGCCAATCCTCGTTCGTCATCTGCGGGGCTGTCCCGTCCTCTCCGCGTGGTCCTTATGGCGGGGAGTGGCTTGCTCTTGTTCCTCTTGCTGTATCTGTTGGGCGTCGTTGAGAGGCTGGAGTTGCTGACCTACGACCTCCGCTTTCGCGCGCGCGGGGAACGCCCGGCGGACGCGCCCATCGTCATCGTCGCTATCGACGACGAGAGCTTTGCTGCCCTCGATCAAAACGTCCGCACGTGGCCGCGCGCGGAGTACGCCCGCCTGATAGACGCCATCGCTGCCGGTTCCCCGGCCGTGATCGGCGTGGACGTGGCATGGGCAAGCCCCGGCACGGATGCCGGCGGCGACGAGGTGCTGGCGCGCAGCCTGGAGCTAGCCAACCCTGTGATCCTGGCCGGTCTCATTGAGGTTCGAGAACAGAGGCCCCAGACGACCACGCTCCAATCCCAGGAGCCTACGACCGAGCCCCAGGTGTCCGAAATCGCGGGCTCAAGCCAGAAGTACGTCGGTCCGGTCAAAACGCTGGCCGAAGCCGCCGCTGGTGTTGGAGTAACGAACCTAGTTCGGCAGGCCGATGGAGTCATACGCCGAGCCACCCTCCGTTACGACCTCTTCCACGAGGAGGGGGATCCGGCCTTTGGATACGCGCTTGCCCAGGCGTATGAACGCCTGCCCGCGACGATGGACGACGGCGGGACTCCTGCCATATGGATCAACTTCCGGGGTGGTCCTGGCATCTTTCGCACAGACTCTATGTACGATGTGCTCAACGGGAATGTGCCGGCGAGTGATTTCGAAGGCCAGATCGTCCTGATCGGCTTCACCACGGTCACAGAGCAGGATCTCCATATCACGCCCTTCGACCCGCGTGGGCTGACGCCCGGCGTCGAGGTCCACGCCAACGTCGTGGCCACGTTGCTGAACGGTGACGCCATCCATCGCGTGCCGGCCTGGCTTAGCGCGGGGCTCGGCCTGGTGGCCGCCGTCCTCACCGCGCTTGCCTTCCGGCGCTTGAGGCCCATTCATGCAGCGGCAGCGGTCGGCGCAGGCGTGTTGATATACGAGGCCGTGACGTTCGTGCTCTTCGCCCGGACCGATCTCTGGTTGCCGGCCGTCTCGCCGGTGATCCTGGCCTCCCTGACCACCGTGGGCGGGCTGGCGGAACGGGTGCTGGTCGAGGAGCGAGAGAAACGGCGCATCCGGGATCGCTTTCAGAGCTTCATGGCACCGGAGCGCATGGCTGCTGTTCTGAACCGCTGGGAGGAGATGGTGGCCGAGGACCGGCCTGAGGTCGTGGCCACGGTGCTCTTCTCGGACATCCGGGGCTTCACGTCGGCCACCGAGACGCTGACGCGCGAGGGGCGGAGCGGCGATGTGATCCGGTTTCTCAACCGCTACACCGATGCCATGGTCGAGGTCATATTCGCCGAACAGGGCGTGCTCGACAAGATACTGGGTGACGGGTTGCTGGTGCTGTTCGGCGCGCCAGAGCCTTCGCCCGATCATGCCCTACAGGCGGTGCGGGCGGCACTTCGCATGCGTGCCCTGATGCCGGACATGAACGCGATCTGGCCGCTGCGCGATCGGCGTCCCCTGCGCATCGGCATCGGTATCCACAGCGGGCCGCTGATGGATGGCATCGTCGGGCGCGGCCGCCGCGTCGAGTACACCGTCATCGGCGATGCGGTGAACACCGCCTCGCGGGTGGAGGATTACACGAAGGAGGTGTTGACCCGCCACATCAAGCAGTTCGGCGATGACGGCCAGCCCAGTGCGACCATCCTGATCAGCGAGGCTACGTACGAGCAGGTCAGGGGGCGAGTTCGAGTGGACGCGGACGTGCTTGCGCTCCAGGCCAAGGGGAAAGCGCAACCCATTCGCGTGTATCGTGTTTTGGGACTGATGGAGGGCGGGGAAGAGGAATCATGACATGAAGAGGCGATCGTGGATCGTCGGCGGTGTGGTATTGGTGGCTGTGGTCGTCTTTGTCCTGTTCCTGCTCCGGCCCAAGGGACAGGAGCGCCCGGCGACAGTCGTGGAGACCGCCAACAAAGTGGACGCTCACCCGCGGCCGAAGGATGATTGGCAACCTGCCGCGGTGGACATGGCGATCTACGGCGGTGGCCAGGTGCGCACGGGGGCCGAGTCCTCGGCGCGGCTGGAGTTGCTGGAGGGCATCGTGCGCCTCTCGGCCGACACCGTGTTCACCGTCGAGGAGAGCAAGTCGCGCCAGGGCACGTTGCTGACGACGCTTTCCCTGCAAGAGGGACGGTTGTGGGCGCATCTGGTGCCTGGCCAATCCCACGAGTTTGCCGTGGAGACCGGCTGCGCGGTGGCGGCCGTGCGCGACACAGATTTCAGCGTCAAGGTGGTGAGCGACGGAGAGACGCTTGTATCGGTGGCCGAGGGGGAGGTCGAACTGACGGCCCAGGATCAGGGCGTGACCGTGACCGCCGGCGAGCAGGCGACGGTCGAGACAGACCAGCCTCCGGGCGAGCCGGAGCCGATGAGCGATGAGGAGCTCATCCTGTGGGCCACGGAGGGGGAGATGCCGGAGTTGGCACCTCCCATGAGAATCCACGGGGATGTGAGCTGCCGATTGACTGGCCCTGCCGGCGACCTGGCTGCTCGAAACCCCGAGACCGTCTTCGACGTTACTGTGGAGACCGGGGGCGCCGAGACTGCGCCCCGCGAGGCGCGAATCGCAGTGGAGACCCCTGATAGGGGCACCATCGTCCTGGAGCCATTCGGCGACATCTTTGGCATGGAGCGCAGGTTTCACGGGTCCATCCGAGGGCTGCCACAGGCCGGAGGGACGTATATCTTCACCGCTCTCACCGCAGACGGTACGCCGATCCCGGGCGCCGAGGCCAAGGACGTCTACGTCGGCGGCTTTGAGCCGGACCCACCGGCCAACGTCCGGGCCGAGGTGGTCGAGGCCGGGATCCTGGTTTCGTGGGATCCATCACCGGTCATTCCCGGTGGGTTTGACCCCGGCGGATCGCCGCCCCGTGGGTTCTACCAGATTGAGATCGGAGGCGAGGGCGGCAGGCCGTTTGGCTGGAGCCACCCTGGCGAATCTCTGACGGAAATGTCCCATCTCATCCCCCTGCGCCGCCAGGACTTTGGACCCGGCGACAGGGGCCGGGCGCTTGAGGAGATGGACGACGGGGTCTACACCCTGATAGTGACCGCCTTTAGTTGGGCGCCGGATGGAGCGGCCGCCGGGGCCAACGAGTGTTCGGCGTACGCGTTGGAGGAAATCCGGGTCGTCATCAGAGGGGGCCAGGTGGAGGTTGAGGAGCCGTGAGATGTGACAGGGTTTGGGGGACGGTGGTGGGTTGGTAGGTTGGTACATTGGTGCATCGGTACATTGGTAGATTGGTATATTGGTAGGGTGGTAGGATGGTCGTGCGTTGGGGGTCTTTTCTGAGGTGGGGCTTGGCGGTGTGCGCTTGACGCGTGACGTTGGTGGGCGGGGATGCCCGCGCCCGTGCCGTGCTTGATGAATTCGGAGGTGACTATGTTGCGGTTCCTGACTGCCGGCGAATCCCACGGCCCGTGCCTGACCGCGGTCGTGGAGGGGCTGCCGGCAGGGCTCGAAATCGCTGTCGAGGCGATCAACCGTGAGTTGGCCCGCCGCCAGGGCGGCTATGGGCGCGGCGGGCGCATGAAGATCGAGCGGGATCGGGTGGAGATCCTGGGTGGTGTGATCGCCGGCCGGACCACGGGTGCACCCGTCGCGCTGCGCATCGCGAACCGGGACTGGGCCAACTGGCGGGATCGCTGGGCTGCGCGCGACCTGCCCAGGCTGACTGTACCCCGCCCCGGCCACGCCGACTACGCAGGAATGGTCAAGTACGGCCTGGACGACGCGCGGCCGGTGCTGGAGCGGGCCAGCGCGCGTGAGACGGCGGCGCGGGTGGCGGTGGGTGCGTTGGCGAAGCTTCTGCTTGCTGAGTTTGGCATCTCCGTCGGCAGTTACGTCGTCGAGATCGGTGATGTTGTCGCAGACGTGCCGGATCTGGGCGCGACGGGGGAGGCGCGACCGCAGGAAGTCTGGACGCTGGCCGAGGCCAGCGACGTGCGCTGCCCCGACGGGGAGGCAGCCGGGCGGATGCGGGCCGCGATTGACGCGGCGCGCGAGGCGGGTGATTCGCTGGGCGGTGTTTTGCTCGTCACCGCCACGGGCGTGCCGGTTGGGCTGGGCGGTCACGTCCACTGGGAACGGCGACTCGACGCACGCCTGGCCGCAGCGGTGATGTCGATCCCTGCCATCAAGGGAGTGGAGATCGGTTCGGCGTTTGAGAACGCCCAGCGACCAGGCACGCAGGTGCACGATGAGTTTGAGCAAGTCGGCAAATCAGCAAATCAGCAGATTGGGCAGGGGGCGTCGTTTCCGGCTGTGGGGCGCACGTCGAATCGGGCTGGGGGAATCGAGGGGGGAATGAGCAATGGGCAGCCCATCGTAGTGCGGGCGGCGATGAAGCCGATTCCCACCACTATCTCCCCACTGCGCTCGGTGGACCTGGCGACGGGCGAGCCCGCGGCTACCCAGTACCAACGCTCAGATGTCTGTGCCGTGCCCGCCGCGTCGGTCGTCGCAGAGGCGATGGTCGCGTGGGTGCTGGCCCAGGCGCTGGTCGAGAAACGGGGCGGCGACAGTCTGGCGGAGATGAAGCGAGGATGAGGCAGGATGCAGGAGGCAGGATGTAGCCGCGATTTCCCCAATCGCGCATATGGCCGGAGGCACGATGTAGCCGCGATCTCCCAATCGCGCACAAGGCAGGAGGTAGGATGCAGGAAGCACGAGGCAAGGGACACAGACGTCCGGGCGATCCGAAGATGCAGGCGCGCACAACGCGAACCACACCGGGCGACGGCGCGGCGAGGCACGTGGTGTTGACCGGGTTCATGGGGACGGGCAAGACGGCCGTCGGGCAGATGGTCGCCCGCCAGATGGGTCGCGCGTTCGTGGACATGGACGCGGAGATCGAGACACGGGCGGGCAAGACGATTGCCCGCATCTTCGCTGAGGACGGGGAGGCCGCCTTCCGGGGGATGGAGGCCACGCTGTGCCGGGAGCTGTGCCGGCATCCTCTTGCCGCACCGCTGGTGATCGCCACCGGTGGGGGGACGCTGGTGGATCCCGCTAACCGGGCGCTGGTGATGGAGAGTAGCACGCTCATCTGCCTGAGTTGCGACCCGGATGGAATCCTGCAGCGAGTGGGCGCGGATGGCGACCCAGACCGGCCGTTGCTCGACGTGGCCGACCCCCGTGCCGAGGTCGAGCGGCTGCTGGCCGCGCGCCGGAGTGCGTATCAGGCCATCCCGTGGCAGATTGACACCACCGGGCTCTCGGTCGAGGAGGTCGCCGCGCAGGTGCTGCACATCGCCGGCGTCATCACGCTTCCCGTGCGCCACCCCGGTGGCCAGTACGAGATCCACGTCGGCAACGGGCTGCTGGCACACGCCGGCGACCTGCTGCGCGCGACCGGTGACCGCGGATTGTCCCAATCCGAAGGCGGGCGTGTCGCAATCGTCACCAATCCCGTCGTCGCACCGCTGTACGCCGCGCAGGTGGCGCACGCGCTGCGATCGGCGGGATTCGATCCCTTCGTCTGTTCCATCCCCGATGGCGAGCCGCACAAGACGCTCGCGACCGTCGCCACGCTCTACGAGCAATTCCTCGCCGGCGGGCTGGACCGCAGCGGCACGGTGCTCTCGCTCGGGGGCGGCGTGACCGGCGACGTGGCGGGCTTCGCGGCGGCGACCTTCATGCGGGGGGTGCGCTTCGTCCAGGTACCCACGACGCTGCTGGCGATGGTGGACGCCAGCGTGGGTGCCAAGACGGGCGTTGATCTGCCCCAGGGGAAGAACCTGGTTGGCGCGTTCAAACAGCCAGAGCTGGTGGCCATTGATCCAGCCGTGCTGGCGACGCTGCCTGCTGAGGATCTGCGGTCGGGCATGGCCGAGGTGATCAAACATGGCATCATCGGAGATCCCGCCCTCTTTGTGGAACTGGAGGCACGCGCGCTACGCTCTCAACCCCCTGACCATCCCGCCACGCAAGGCGCGGTTTCCGCGCTCCTACTCCCGGCTTCACAGATCACGCGTGCCCTCAGGGTCAAGATCGAGGTGGTCGAACAGGATCCCTTCGAACAGGGGCGGCGCGCCGTGCTCAATCTGGGCCACACCGTGGGGCACGCGTTGGAGCGACTCAGTGGTTTCGCCCTGCGCCACGGCGAGGCAGTGGGCATCGGGATGGTGGCGGCGGCGCGGATCGCGGGCGAGTTGAAGCGCGCCGATGCGTCGCTAGCCGAGCGGGTGGAGGCTGTCCTCGCGGGTTGGGGCCTGCCGACGCGGTGTCCGCCCTTCGACGCCGACGGACGCAGGATCAATGTCCGCGAGATCTGGGCGGCGATGGCACACGACAAGAAGCGGCGAGGCAAGACGCTGCGCTGGGTGCTTCCCTGTGCCATTGGCCAGGTGGAGATCGCGGAGGACGTGCCCCGGAGCGTGGTAATCGCCGTCCTCCACAATCTAGGAGCAAACTGAAGATTGATGAACCACAGAGCACAGACGACGAGTTGCAAGATCCTGGTCCTCCATGGTCCCAATCTCAACCTATTGGGGCGACGAGAGCCTGACATCTATGGCTCCGTGACGCTGGACGAGATCGACACAGCGCTGCGCGAAGCGGCTGCGGAGCGAGGTGCGGAACTGCGCATCGTGCAGTCCAACCACGAGGGTGCGCTCGTTGACGCGCTGCACGAGGCCGTGGATTGGGCTGACGGCGTGTTGATGAACCCCGCTGCCTGCACGCACACAGGGCTTGCGCTGCGGGACGCCATCGCCGCCGTCGATCTCCCCGCGGTGGAGGTGCATCTCTCGAACGTCTACGCCCGGGAGTCGTTCCGCCACGAGTCACTCATCGCTCCGGTGTGCGTGGGGCAGATCAGTGGCTTTGGCTGGCGCAGCTATCTCCTGGGGCTGACGGCCTTGTTGGATTATCTGAGCTGAGGGTGGTGGGCTGGTAGATTGGTGGACTGGTAGATTGGTAAACTGGTAGATTGGTAAACTGGTAGACTGGTAGATTGGTAAACTGGTAGATTGGTAGACTGGTTGTGCGAAGGAGACAATACAGTGAAACGTTCGAATCGTCTGGAGAACATCCCCCCCTATCATTTCGCTCGCTGGGCCGGGCAGGTCGAAACCGCCCGCCGGCGGGGCCTGGACGTGATCCGGCTGGACATCGGCAACCCCGACCTGCCACCGCCCGACGAAGTCGTGGAGGCACTGTGTCAATCGGCCCGTGAGCCTACCCATCACGGCTACGCCGGCTACCGGGGTCTGCCGGCACTGCGCGAGGCAATCGCCGGCTACTACGGGCGACGATTTGGCGTGGCGCTCGATCCCGGTACCGAGGTTGCGCCGCTCATTGGGTCCAAAGAGGGCATCGTCAACATCGCGCTGGCGTGCCTCGATCCGGGCGACCTGGTGCTGGTGCCTGATCCCGGCTACGCCCCCTACGCGAGGGGAGCAGCCCTGGCAGGCGCGGGGGTCCATGCGTTCCCACTGCTGCCTGAACGTGGCTTCTTGCCAGATTTCGAAGCCATACCTCCCGACGTGGCCGACAGAGCCATCCTGATGTGGCTCAATTACCCCAACAACCCCACCGGCGCTGTGGCTGATCTGGCGTTCTTCTCACAGGCGGTGGCCTTCGCGCGACGCCACGACTTGCTGCTGTGCCACGACGCGCCCTATTGCGACACAACCTACGGCGACTACATCGCGCCCAGTCTGCTGCAAGCGCCAGGTGCTTTGGAGGTGGCTGTCGAGTTCAACTCCCTCTCCAAGACCTTCAACATGGCGGGGTGGCGTGTGGGGATGGCGGTGGGCAATGCGGACGCCGTCGCGGCGCTGGCACAGGTCAAGTCCAACGTGGACTCCGGGCTGTTCCGCCCGTTGCAAGAGGCGGCCGTCCGCGCCCTGTCGGTCGATCCCGAGTGGATCACGGCGCGCAACTCGATATATCGGGAGCGGCTGGACATGATCCAGGCAGCGCTGGATGACGTCGGGATGGGGGCGACGCATCCGGACGCCGCGCTTTACGCCTGGGCGCGGGTGCCGGGGGGTTGGGCGCGCCATCAGAATGGCGCCTTTGTAGGGTTGACGGAGTGTGAGGAATTCGCGCTCGCGCTGCTAGAACAGACAGGCGTAGGAGTGGCGCCCGGTTCGTTCTTCGGCGCTGCGGGCGAGGGATACGTGCGCATCTCTGCCACCGCGCCGACGGATCGTGTTCGGGCGGCGATGGAGCGCCTTCGCCAGTTCGTGACGTCGCAACCATCCGCGTAGACACCAGAGTGGGCTGAGTAGGCACCTGAGCCAGACAGCGCACAATCCATAGCACCTCCGAGGGCTATTCGGTCCATAAGCGCATGCGGCCGAATAGCCCTCTTATTTGAGCCGGTTGGTCTTGACAAACCGGGAAAACTGCGGTATACTCTCAGTAGTTATAATAATAACGTCTAAGTTATAAGTCTAACGCCTAGGTTAGAAGTCTAACGCCTAACTGCGCAGCGTCTACAGAGCAGGCAATCCGAGTAAGGAGGGCAGCGAATTGAGCGACGATCCCATTGACAAACTGGTAAGACTGGGCTTCTCCGAGTACGAGGCGAAGGCCTACATCGCCTTGCTTCGTGAGAACCCTGCCACCGGCTATCAACTTGCCAAGCTCTCTGGCGTGCCTCGGTCCATGATCTACGAGGTGCTGGGCAAGCTGGTTGCCCGCGGCGCTGCTATGACGCTCTACAAGGAGGGCGGCACCAAGTATGCCCCGGTCTCGGCCCACGAGTTCCTGGACCAGCTTCATCGCGAGCACGAAGGCCTGGTCGACTCGCTCAGAGAGGAGCTGTCCACCCTCGACGCGGCGTCTGACCTGGAATACGTGTGGAACATCGAGGGACACGAGAACATCATGGCCAAGGCAGAGGAGATGATCGAGCAGGCTCAACACCGGATATACCTTTCCCTTCTGCCGGCTACGTTCCCTACCCTGAAACCCGCTCTGGAGGAGGCGGCTCTGCGGGGCGTGCAAGTGGTGGTCTATAGCACGGGGCGCCTGGAACTGCGCGGCGGTCGCGTGATCGCTACGCCGGTGCCTGAAGAGACTCAGGCGCGGGTGGAGGGCTTGTGGCTGGTCCTGGTCGTTGACGGTGAAGAGGTTCTGATCGGCGAGTTGCTAACCGAGAACCAGGCGCGCGCCTCGTGGACGGGCAGCCCGCTCTTCGTCTTCGTCGCGGAGCACCACCTGCGCACGGATCTGTACCTGCCGCGCGTGCTGGCGCTCCTGGGTGATCGGGCGCGAGACCTCATTCAAGATGAGGATTGGGAGTTGTTCGCCTGCGCTTTTGAGAGCCGCATAGGTGTCCATTGATCGTGCGCCCGCGGGCGTCATGCCGGCAGGGATGCTGCCGACCGCAGACAGTCGGTGGATGCAGACATCCGGGCGGTCCAACGGGTGGTCCAGCAGGTGGTCCGTTGATGGTGGGTCCAGTGGTGAAAGAGGACATGACTGATCCGGAGATCTCTTACTTTGAGTTGCAGGCCTATACCGGCGCTACCAAGCACATGGGGGGCTTCGAGACCACGAAGGAGCTCATCCAGTTGTGCCACGTCGGCGAGGATACGACCGTGTTGGAGATCGGTGTGGGCGTCGGCGCGACGGCCTGCTACCTGGCCAAGAGGTACGGGTGCCGCGTGGTCGGCGTGGACCTGCGTGGGAGTATGATCGCTCGGGCGAACGAGCGGGCGCTCAAGGAGCGCGTCGCGGACCGCGTCGAGTTTAGGGTGGCTGACGCGCAGGACCTACCTTTCCAGGACGCGCAGTTCGACGTCGTCATGGCCGAATCCGTCACCACATTCGTGCACGACAAGCAACTTGCCATTAGCGAGTACGCGCGCGTGACCAGGCCGGGCGGCTACGTCGGGATGAACGAGGAAATCTGGCTTCAGACGCCGCCGCAGCGACTGGTCGAACACGTCAGGCTCGCGTGGGCCATCGAGTCGGACCTCCTGACGTCCGATGGTTGGACAGGATTGCTGGAAGCGAGAGGGCTACGCGAGATCCTGGTGAAGGAGTACGCTGTGAGCGCGCGGCGCGAAGCCACCCAGCTCAAGCGCTATTCACTGGGAGACGCGCTACGGATGTTCTACCGCACGCTGGGCCTGTACGTCCGAAACTCTGCGTTCAGGGCCTATATGGCCGGCATGCGCCGCACCCCGAAGGACCTGTTCGAGTACCTGGGGTATGCGATACTCGTCGGGAGGAAACCGGGAGGCGAACATGAACCGCAATTCACCTAGTGATGGACCGCCGGCATCCTACCGGCATGACGAGGGAAGCGCAGCGGCACCGCTCACTGGAAAGGGAAGCGCAGCGGCTTCATCCGCCGGACAGACTATAGCGCCTGACGTCAGGCGCGGCGTCGTGGCGTGGATCGCCAAGGCCGCCGCAGGCCTGGTGTTCTTCGCCGCGCTCCTGTTCCTCTGCGCGGAACGCTGGGATTGGATATGGGCGTGGGTTTTCCTCGCCTTGTTCGCGGCCGCCTCGGTCGCGCACGTCTTGATCTTGATCCCGACCAACCCGGAGTTGCTCGGGGAACGCGCGCGCGGCATCCGCGAGAACACCAAAAACTGGGACAAGGTCATCAGCAGCCTCGCCGCTGGGCTGTTGCCGATGGCCTCGTGGGTCATCTCCGCGCTGGATGAGCGCTTCGGCTGGCCTCGCCCCCTTGGGTGGCTGCCACAGATTTCACCTGGGCTCCACATCGGCGGAGCGCTCTTCTTCGCGCTGGGGTGGGCGATGCTGCTCTGGGCGACGGCCTCTAACGCGTTCTTCTCGACGACCGTGCGCATCCAGGAGGAGCGGGGCCACGTCGTTCAAACGGGCGGACCGTACCGGTACGTGCGCCATCCAGGATACGTCGGCGGGATCGTGTATCAACTCGCGACGCCCTTCTTGTTGGGCTCGTGGTGGGCGTTGATTCCGATGGCCCTGACGGTGCCGCTCTACGTGTTGCGCACCGCGCTGGAGGACAAGACCCTGCACGAAGAACTCGACGGGTATGCGGAGTATGCACAGCGGACGCGCTACCGCCTGCTGCCGGGTGTGTGGTAGCGCCAGCGCAGATACGGCACTCCGGCAGACCTGCGTGCCTTACTACGAACCGGGGAGCGCGTCATTCCCGATGGTGCGCCATCAGAATGGCGAAGCATCATGCCAAGATCAAAGGGGGTCAACATGGCGAGCTTGTTGCCTTTCGGCCAATGGCTGATCGTGACAGTTCTATGCACGGCCATACTGCTGGGCTCCAGTGGACGCCTGGACCTGCCGATGGTGTGGGCCTGTATATACGTCTATTCCAGCTTTCACCTGGTCATAGCGTTCACCATGTGGAAAGATCCTGCCTTGTTCGAGGAGCGGGCCCGCCCGGGGCCAGGCGCCAAACGCTGGGATCGGGTCTGGCTCGTGATCTACCAGCTCCTGTCCTTCGCCACCTGGATCATTGCCGGCCTGGACATCGGGCGGTTTCACTGGGCCGACACGGTGCCGTTGTGGCTGCAGATCGTGGGGCTGGCAGGGCTGGTGGCGTCGTTCGGGTTTGCCGTGTGGGCCATGGCCACCAATACGTTCTTCTCGCAGGTGGTGCGCATCCAGGACGATCGAGGGCACCGCGTGGTCACCAGTGGTCCATACCGATACGTCCGGCACCCGGGTTATGCGGGGGGCATGCTGGCCTGGCTTTGCACGGCCCTGGCGCTGGGTTCCTGGTGGGCCCTGCTCCTGGCTGGCGTGATCGTCTTCGTGTACGTCATCCGCACCGCGCTGGAGGATCGCACGCTCCACGCGGAGTTGGCGGGCTACGCGGAGTACGCCGAGGCAGTGCGCTATCGCCTGTTGCCCGGCGTCTGGTGAGGAGGTCGCTGTGGGGGGTATGGGATGGACACAGAGATTCTGTTCCGCGCAATCCTGCTGGCTGTGATGATCGGGTACGTCGTGCCCCGCGCCTACTATCGGGTCAAGGCCAGGCGATCTGGTCCGCCCGGTGAGGCGGACCTGCGGCGTGCGACGGAGAGCAAGGCACGTTTGGCCCTGATGGGCGTCAGCGGGCTGGGGGCGGACCTGTTATCTATCGTGTGGGTCATCCATCCCGGTTGGCTGCACTGGTCCAGCCTGCCGCTCCCCGGCTGGTTGCGTTGGATAGGGGCCGCAGCGGGCGCGGTGGCCGTGTGGCTGGGGTATCTGTCCCACCGCACGCTCGGCGCGAACTTCACACCCACGCTGCAGACCAGGGAGAGCCACCGGGTGGTGGCCCAGGGCATCTACCGCTGGGTGCGCCATCCTATGTACACGTCGTTCTTCGTGCTCCTGGCTGCCTGCTCCCTGCTCGCCGCGAACTGGCTCATCGGCGCGCTAGGACTGGCCTATTCGGCTCTGATCGTCGAGCGCGTCACCCACGAGGAGCGTATGCTGCTCGATGAATTCGGCGAGGAGTACCATCAGTATATGCAGCGCACGGGGCGCTTCTTCCCCGGACGCAGCCGACATCGACCGCGGACGGTGCCGACCGCAGACAGCCGGGGGCAGACGGTCGGAGTCAATGCAGTCAACGTCCAGAACGCCCGCCGGCCGTCTGATCGCAGCCTCGGCGGACGGGAGGACGTGTAGCAAGGAGGCGTTTTGTGGGTGAGAAACCGTTCTTCCGTCTGAATCTGGGCATCACGAAGTGCTATCTCCTCGAATGCACTGGGGGGTATCTGCTCGTTGATACTGGCTATACGACGGACTACGCGAAGTTCTTGAAAGCGTTGCATCGTGCGTCCGCGGACGGTGGCGTTGACCTGCACCAGATCAAGTACCTGCTCCTGACCCACCATCACGACGACCATGCGGGGTTCGCCGCCGAACTGGTGCAGGAGACGGGTGCGCGGGTTATCGTCCACCGGGATGCCGTCGCGCCCCTGGAACGCGGCGAGAGCGAACCCGACATCGAGCCGGTGAACTGGCAGATCTTCCTCATATTCGGCCTGTTTGCCCTGGTTCACGGGGAATTCAAGTTCCCGCCGCTTGTCTTGACGGAGAGGGACGTCGTGGTAGACGGCGATGATGCGAACCTGCTGCGGGGCATCGGCGTTGACGGGGAGATCGTCCACACGCCGGGTCACACCCAGGATTCGATCTCGGTCGTGATGTCGGATGGCAGTGTGTTCTGCGGCGATGCGGCGATGAACTTCCTCCAGTTCGCAGGGGTCCGCCACCGTCCGATCTATCAGGTCGATCGCGCAGCGGTGTTCAGGAGCTGGAGACGCTTGCTTGACCGGGGGGCGAGGATGATCTACCCGGCCCACGGGGATCCCTTCAAAGCAGAACGCTTGGCCCGCTACCTGGAGAGATTCGCTGATACGGCGGATTGTTCTAATCCGGAGGAGAAAACGTGGACGTCATAGCAGTAGTCGCCTCGGCGCGTCGCAAGGGTCTGGTGAGCGCCATGGCGCAGCGCGTGCTGGATGGCGCGGCTGGCACCGGGCATCAAGTGGAATTGGTCAACCTGTACGACTATCACCTGGAATACTGCCGGGGGTGCTGGGCGTGCCGCCGGGAAGGGCGATGCATCCTTCAGGACGACTTCAACATGCTCTTCGACAAAGTCGTCGCCGCCGACGCGTTGGTGTTGGCCGCGCCCGTGTATTGGTGCAACGTGCCGGGTGTCATGAAGACCTTTTTCGACCGGCATTGTGGCGCGCATCGAGATTGGTCGCAGCCCAAACTGGTCCCATTCTACCGCCTGAACTGGCCCCCGGTGCGTGAGGACATGCGGAAGAAGCGCGCGGTGTTGCTGCTGGCGTGCACCGTGCCCGGTCCCTTCGATCGCGTGTTCCTGGGCGACAGCCGCAAGGCGGAGCGGGCGATGCGCAGCTACACGCACATGCTGGAGATGAAGGTGGCCGGCAAGTTGGTGTTCAACGACACGCTCCGTCCCGAATCGGTCGCCAGACGCGAAGATCGGTTCATGGACCGGGCTTACCGTATGGGGACGCGGCTGTGAGCGGAAGGATGGCGCGCCATCAGAATGGCGCCTTTGTAAGGACGATGGGATAGCGAGCCGGAACCTGGGTGGGGCAAGCGCGGATTGGTCCAATCCCGTCTGTGCCTGCCCGAAGGAGCCGCAGCGTGATTTTCAAGAACCTGTTTCGACGCAAAGGACGCACGATACTGACGCTTCTGGGTATCGCCATCGGCGTGGCGGCCATAGTCGCGTTGGGGGCGGTGGCCCGCGGGATCCAGGCCGGCTTCGCGGCTATGAGCCAGGGCAGTCAGGCTGACCTGGTGCTCAGCCAGGCTAACACGATGAGCGCCCTGATGAGCAACATCGACGAGGCCGTCGCCGACGAGCTGCGCACGTGGCCGGAAGTCGCGGACCTGGATGGCGTACTCATGTCCAGTGCCCTGATCGACGACTCGTCATACCTTTTCCTCTTTGGCCACGACCCTGATGGGTTCTCCATTGACCATTTCCGCGTTGTCGAGGGCCAGGGTCTGGCGGACGCACACGGCGCGCGGGGGAAGCCGCTTGTCCTCGGTCGGCGGGCGGCGCAGAGCCACAGCTTGGAGGTGGGCGACACCATCCGTATCACGGGCAGCGTCTTCCGCATCATCGGTATCTATGAGACGGGGGACGCCTTCGAGGACGGCGGGGCGGTCGTGCCGGTGGAGGAGGCGCAAGCACTCGCCCTGATGCCGCGCCGCGTGTCCGTGCTCTACATCAAGCTGCGTGACCCGTCCGAGGCCGACCGGCTGCGGGCCCGGGTGACGCGACGTTTCCCTGACCTTTCACTCGCTACTGCATCTGGGTTCGCCGACCAGGAGCAGATGTTTGAGCTTCTGGAGAGCATGGCGATGGTGGTCGCCGGTCTGGCCGTCGTGATCGGTGGGGTGGTCATGACCAACACGCTCTGGATGTCCGCCTTCGAGCGGACGCGGGAGATCGGTGTCCTGCGCAGCCTAGGCTGGCGCCGGTGGCGGGTCCTGCTGCTTATCCTGGCCGAATCGCTCACCCTCTCCCTATTGGGCGGATTGCTGGGCATCGGCCTGGGCGTCGGGGTGGTTTTCCTGATCAGTGTCTCCAGTAGCTGGCTGAGCGCCTTCGGGACACATCTGGCACCTGATCTCTTCGTCCGCGCCTGTGTCACCGTCGTTGTGCTGGGGACGGTGGGCGGCGCGTACCCGGCGTGGTGGGCCAGTCGACTGACCCCGCTGGAGGCGTTGCAGTACGAGGGGGGCGGCCGGGCGCGCGCGGTCCGTCTGCCCGGTGGTATGACGGTCCGGAATCTGTGGAGGCGGCGCACGCGCACGGCCCTGACGCTGGTAGCGATCGGCATCAGCATCGCCGTCGTCGTGGCGCTGGGGGCCATGGCCGAGGGCTTGCTCGATACGTTCACCGCGATGATGCGGGATAGCCAGACTGATCTGATCGCCATAGAGGCCGGCATCGACAGCGACTTCAGCGCCATCGATGAGCGGGTGGGCGCGCGTATCGCTGCGCGCTCTGACGTGGAAGCGGTGTCCGGCATGATCATGACGGGGGCCAACACGGACGAGGCATCCATGTTGCTCTTGTTCGGCTACCATCCGCGCGAGTTCTTCATCCGCCGCTTCCGCATCGTCGAAGGGGAGCCGCTGACCACCCGGCACCAGGTCATCGTCGGAAAGCGGGCTGCAGAACAGATGGGGCTGGACGTGGGCGACACGTTCCGGCTGCTGGACAGCAACTTCCGTGTGGTTGGCATCTACGAGACCGGGCAGAGTTTCGAGGATATTGGCGTGGTCATCGGCCTCCGAGAGGCGCAGGCCCTCACCGGAAAGCCCCGCCAGGTGCAGTTCTACGCCATCAACCTGCGCGACCCAAGGCAGGCTGAGGCGTTGCAGGCCGAGCTGGGGGCCGAATTCCCGGACATCGACTTCGCGCTTACCTCTGAGATCGCCGAGAGCATGAGCGATTTCCGTGTCATGCAGGAGATGGTGGAGCAGATCTCGGGTCTGGCCGTTTTCATCGGCGGGTTGGGGATGTTGAACACGATGCTGATGAGTGTGCTGGAGCGGACGCGGGAGATTGGCGTGTTGCGGGCGCTGGGCTGGCGACGCCGTCAGGTACTGGGGATGATCCTGCGGGAATCGCTGGTGTTGGGTGTCGTGGGCGGCGTCTGTGGCATTCTGCTGGGACTAGGATTCTCCTGGGCATGGGGGCAGATACCGGGCTACTTCGGGGCGCTGAAGCCCATATTCACGCCGAGCGTGTTCTTGCAGGCCCTCGTGGTGGCACTGGTAGCCGGCGGGGTGGGCGGGCTTTATCCGGCCTGGCGCGCCACGCGCATGCAGCCGGTGGAGGCACTGCGCTATGAGTGAGTCGCCCCCACCTCCAGAACTTGACAACATGCCAGTCCGGGAGTAGAATCTAGACTGACCAGTCAGTTTACTATTCAGCGAGGAGGTATCATATGCTACCCCATCGGGCTACAAAGGCGCCATTCTGATGGCGCCCCATCACTCTACAAAGGCGCCATTCTGATGGCGCCCCATCACTCTATAAAGGCGCCATTCTGATGGCGCCCCGGCCGGACGTATCCGCCGAGCGCCGCGCACAGATCATCGAAGCCGCACTAGCTTGCTTCATGCGCAAGGGGTACACGAACACGACAATGGACGACATCGTCGCCGAGTGCGGGCTGAGCAAAGGAACGCTATACTGGTACTTCAACAGCAAGGACGACCTGTTCACGGCGGCCTTGAGATCCGTGTTCCAGGCATTCGGCGAGGATGCGCTTCTGGAAGTCGCCCAACACGAGACGGTCACTGAGCAACTGCGCGCCGGGGCACGCCTCATGGTGGATCTGTGCCGGACGGGTGAGGGGCTTTTCGGGTTGTTCGTGGAGTTCTGGTCGCAGAGCGACCGGCGCGAGGAAGCCGGCCAATACTGGGCCGACATGCTCATGCAATACGCCGGGATGATAGCGACGATCGCGGAGGAGGGGGTCCATAGCGGCGAGTTCAAGCCGGTGGACGCGGAGGCGCTGGCGTGGGCAATTATGGCCGCCTACGACGGCCTGGCGGTCTACATAATGCTGAAGCCAGACCTGGATCCAGACAGGGTCAGCGATGCGTTCATAGAGACGCTCTTGAGCGGGTTGGTGGCGAAAACGAATACGTGATGCGTTGAACGTCAAACGTCAAGCGTCAAACGTCGGCGTCAGGCGTCAGGTGGGAGACGTCGGGCGTCAAGTGGATGGGTAAGGAGAGGCAACGGTGGCGAAGAAATCAACTATTACGCTTGCAGGGTTGATCGTGCTGGCAATGATTCTGTCCGGCTGTGGCATGGGCGCGGAGGAAACCGCTACACCAGAGGTAGAGTCGGACGTCGAGTCGCTGGTCTCGGTCACCGGGGAGGTCGTGCCGGAGGTGTGGGCCACGCTCAGTGCTCAGACGGACGGCACGGTGGTGAACGTCTTGGTGGTGCAGGGGGCTGAGGTCGCGACGGGTGACGTATTGATCCAGCTCGACCCCACCGACGCGCAACGGGCCTTGGAAGAGGCAGAGGCGGCGCTCGCGGCCAGCCGGGCTCAACTGGCGCTTGTGCGGGCCGGTCCGCGCAATGAACAACTCGCGGTGGCCAAGGCGGAGGTCGAGGTGGCCCAGGCCGCGGTGGCTCAAGCCGTTGCTCGACAGGATCAAAGCAGGTCCGGTGCGACAGAAACCGAGATCGCGGCGGCACAGGCGCAGGTGACGGCGGCCCAGGCGGATCAACTGGCGGCCCGGGAGACTCACGAGCAGACGATCCAATGCTACGGTTTCACCTGGCCGGACGGCACTGAGGATTCAATCTGTCCGTTGCTGGGCCCCATCGAAGAGCAGGCGCGGTATCGTGCTCAGGTCACGGACGAGACGCTGGACGCAGTCCAGGCGCAACTGGATGCCTTGCAGGCCGGAGCCCACGAGGCGAGGCGCGCGGCAGATGAAGCGGTGCAGGCGGCGGAGGCCCGGCAGGAGGTCGCCGAGGCACAGATGGCACTGCTTCAGGCCGGGGCCAGCGCCGAGGAGATCGCCGTGGCGGAGGCGGCGGTGGCCCAGGCGCAGGCCGCGCTGGATGCAGCACAGGTGGCTCTGGAACGGACCGAGGTACGCGCTCCGCTGGCCGGGACCGTCGGCGCGGTGCACGTGCGGACTGGAGAACTGGTCGTTCCTGGCCAGGCACTGCTCACGGTGGGCGATCTGAGTACGCTGCGGATCGAGACGACCGACCTGGACGAGATCGACGTGGCCCGCGTTGCCGTCGGCCAGGTGGCGACGGTCACGTTTGACGCCCTCTCGGATCGGACCTTCAGCGCTCGCGTGACCCGCATCTCTCCCATGGCCGAGCCGGGCACGGGCGGCGTTCACTTCACCGTCATCGTCGAGCTGGACGAGGCGGATTCAGGCGCCGGCTTGATCCGGCGGACTGTTCCAGTCCGGTGGGGAATGACTGCCTTCGTGGACATCGAGGTATCGCACTAGGGGCGCGGTTTCCGCGCCTTAAGGGAGTCGGACAATGCGGAGAATTCATCTGGTTAATCTTGTTATTGTGGCGATCCTGCTCACGCTGGGCGTGATGGGCTGTGCCGGTTCTGCAGAGGAGACGGCGACACCAGAAACCATCGTGGACTTCGTGCCGGTGGTCTCGGTCACCGGGGAAGTGTTGCCGGAGGCATGGGCCACGCTCAGCGCCCAGGCCGACGGCACGGTGCAGGAGATCTTCGTGGAGCAGGGGGATGAGGTGGCGGCGGGCGACGTGCTGGTCCGGCTCGACCCCACCGATGCGCAACTGGCCGTGCAACAGGCGCAGGCTGCGCTGGATAACGCGCGAGCCCAACGGGTGCTCGTCGAAGCCGCGCCTCGCGCCGAGGAAATCGCGGCGGGCGAGGCCAGGCTGGAGGCCGCCGAGGCCGCCCTTTCTCAGGCCACCGCCGAACGGAATCAGTTGACCGCCGGCACCACCGGGGCCGAGATTGCCGCGGCACAGGCCGAGGTGGCTGAGAGCGAGGCGGCGCACAGGGCTGCTCTGATCCACTACGATGAGGTGCATGGGGAAGGTGCAGACGTCAAGGATTGGGTCAAGGAGGAGGCCGCTCTCCGCTTGCGCGCCGCCGAGCAGGCGGTGAAGGCGGCCGAGATGCGCCTGGCCCAGGTAACGAGAAGCGCCGGGGCGCGGACGCGGGGGGCCAACGCGGCCGTATCGGCCGCGTCTGCGCAACGAGACGTGGCCCAGGCCAGCCTGGACCTGCTTCAGGCCGGGGCCAGCGCCGAGGAGGTCGCCGTGGCGGAGGCAGCGGTGGCCCGGGCGCAGGCTGCGGTGGAGACGGCCAGTGTGGCGCTGGAGCGGTGCGAGATCCGCGCTCCCTTTGACGGGACCGTTGGTGCGGTGGACGTACGGATCGGAGAACTGGTTGCGCCGGGCCAGCCTCTGCTCACGTTGGGTGATCTGGGCACGTTGCGCATCGAGACGACTGACCTGGACGAGATAGACGTGGCCCGCGTCGCCGTCGGCCAGGTGGCGACGGTCACGTTCGATGCGCTCCCGGAGCGGGTCTTCAACGCGCGTGTGACGCGCATCGCCCCTATGGCCGAGCCGGGCACGGGCGGCGTCCACTTCACGGCTGTCGTCGAGCTGGACGAGGCAGGTGCAGACGCCGGCGCGATCCGGTGGGGGATGACCGCCTTCGTGGACATCGAGGTGGGGCGCTAGGAATGATCCTCAAGAGCCTGTTGCGGCGCAAGACACGCACGCTGTTGACAATAGCCGGTGTGGCCATCGGCGTGGCGGCCATCGTTGCGCTGGGGACGCTGTCCGAGGGCCTGGCGGCCGCGTACGGCGCGCTCAGTGGCGGTAGCAAGGCCGATCTTCTGGTGGCTCAGTCGGACGCGGTGGACATCGTGTTCAGCAGCTTGGATGAGGAGATGGGTCAGTCTCTCGCCGGTCTGTCGGGCGTCAAGGAGGTGACCGGCATGGTCTACACCTTGGCCCCCACGGAGGGCCTGCCGTATTTCATCGTCTTTGGCTATGAGACCGACGGGTTCGCCATCGAGCACTTCAAGATCGTGGAGGGCGAGGGCCTGACGGAGCGGGCATCCCAGCGTGGCGGGCGGCCCCTCATCCTGGGGCGGACAGCGGCCGACGATCTGGACAAGAAGGTTGGCGATACGCTCCGCCTCTACGAGGTCATGTTCCGCGTGGTGGGCATATACGAGACGGGCGAGCCGATTGAGGAAGGCGCTGCGGTTGTCACGATAGGCGACGCTCAGACGCTGTCCAAGCACCCGCGCCAGGTAAATGCCTTTCTGGTCAAGCTGCGCAACCTCGACGACGCGGAGCGGGTGCAAGAGCGAATCGAGCAGCGCCTTGACGATGTGAGTGTGACACTATCCTCTGATTTCGCCGATAACCAGCAGATGCTGGACTACATAGACGCCTTCACCTGGGTCGTCTCCTTCATGGCCGTACTCATCGGTGGCATCGGGGTGATGAACACGCTGTTGATGAGCATCTTCGAGCGCACTCGGGAGTTTGGTACCCTGCGTGCCATCGGATGGCACGCGGGGCGCGTCCTGGTCCTGGTCCTGGCCGAAGCGTTGGCCCTGTGCGGACTGGGAGGGCTCGTGGGGGCGGGTCTGGGTATGGCGGTGGTCTGGGCAGTGCGGCGGCTGCCGGTGGCGGGTGGCCTTGTGACTGGCAGCTTGTCACCCGGCCTTTTCATCCAGGCCATCGGCGTTGCGTTGGCGCTGGGTTTGGTGGGTGGACTGTACCCGGCCTGGCACGCTTCCCGCCTGACCCCGGCGGAGGCGATGCGGGCCGAAAGTGGCGCTGGGGCCCGTAGGTCCGCCAGACGGCACTCCGGTGGGTCTGGCGGGCGCGGGCGTCGCGGACGAAGGCGTCCGGTTAGCACGGACTGCGGGCCGTGTGTCCGCGGGACGGCAACCCGGCGGACCCGGCGGATGCAGACATCGCGGATTCAGACATCCGGGCCTCACGAAGGAGGTTGGGTCGTGCGTCTGCGGACGTGGATCGCGCGCCATCGGAATGGCGCCTTTGTAGTGGGGATCGCGCGCCATCGGAATGGCGCCTTTGTGGTGGGGGTTGCGCGTCCGTTGCGCAACCTCCTGCGCCAACCCACCCGCACGTCCCTCACTCTGATGGGGATCGGCATCGCTATCATGGCGATGGTCAGCCTGGGGGGATTGGCCGACGGTCTGGTGGACGCGATGACAGCGATGACCAGCAAGGGAGGCGCCCAACTGGTCGGCATGGAGGCGGGTGCGTCGGTGGACCTGAGCACGATTGACGAGGGCATTGTGAGGCGCATTGCGTCCCTCCCCGGCGTGGCGCACGCCGAGGGCTTCCTGACCGGCTACGCGACGGTCGGGGATCTGCCCTTCTTCATCGTGTTCGGGTATCAGCCACGGGGGCAACTCATCCGTGATTTCCGGATCGTGGAAGGGCAGGCTCTGACTGCCAACCGCCAGATCATGATCGGACGTGTCGCCGCGGACAACTTCAACAAGCGGGTGGGGCAGACGATGCGCCTCTTCAACTCCTCGTTCCGCATCGTCGGTATCTACGAGACCGGTACCCCCTTCGAGGACGGGGCGGGGATCATCAGCCTGCGCGACGCGCAGAATCTCTTCGGCCAGCCACACAAGGTCAGTTTCATGGGTGTACGGTTGGAGGATCCTCTCCAGGCCGAAGACGTGCGCTTCGTCGGCATAGCGCTTGAGGATTCCTCGCGAGCCGAGGCGGTGGAGCACGAGATAGAGGCACGGTTCCCCGAGGTCTCCATCTCGCGGGCGAGCAAATTCGCGGAGGACGCGTCGGACATGCAGATGATGCAGGACAGCACGTGGGCCATTGCATTCCTGGCGCTCCTGGTAGGTGGAGCCGGGATGATGAACACGATGGTGATGAGCGTCTTCGAGCGCACGCGGGAGATCGGCGTGCTGCGCGCCCTGGGTTGGCGCAGAGGTCGCGTGTTGCGCATGATTCTGCGTGAATCGTTGGCCTTGAGCTTGCTGGGCGCTGCCGTGGGGCTCGTGACCGGGGTTGTGGCGATTGCCGCGCTCAACAGGGTGCCGGCCATGGCCGGATTTGTGCGCGCCCGTTTCAGCCCGGGCCTTTTCGCCCAGGCGATAGTCACGGCGCTCGTGCTGGGCGCTGTGGGCGGCCTCTACCCGGCGTGGCGGGCGTCGAGGTTACGACCGGTGGAGGCACTCAGGTACGAGTAGGGGAGTGGGCACTGCGTAATCGTTCAGGTGACCGGCACTCGGAGTTCTTCAAGTGCCGGTCACCTCTGAAGCGGCTATTACGAGCGGGTGGCAAACGTCAGCCGCCGTGCGGGAGTCGGAATATGGTAAGTGAGAACATTGTCGAAACACAGAATCTCGTGAAGTTGTATGGCAACGGAGCGGAGGTGCGGGCACTGGATGGCGTCGATATGCACGTCCACCGGGGAGGTTTCGTCTCCGTGATGGGACCTTCAGGGTCCGGCAAGTCTACCCTGCTCAACATGATTGGCGCTCTCGACCGGCCGAGCAGTGGGCAGGTGTTGGTGAACGGAGAAGACCTGGCCAAAGTGCGCGACTTGGATACCTTCCGCGCTCGCACCGTGGGTTTCGTCTTCCAATTGCATAACCTGATCCCCACGCTCACCGCCCGCGAGAACGTGGAAGTGCCGATGATGGGACAGTCTACAGGACGTGGGAAGCGGCGGCGGCGGGCTGGGGAGCTCCTGGAACTGGTCGGTCTATCCGACCGCATGAACCATCTGCCCAACCAGCTCTCCGGTGGCCAGCGGCAGCGGGTTGCTATCGCGAGGGCGCTGGCCAACCAGCCTGCGCTGGTGCTGGCCGACGAGCCCACCGGTGACCTGGACTCCCAGAGCGGCGAGGAAGTGATCCGGCTGATGCACCAGCTCAATCACGAGTTGGTCACGACGATCATCGTCGTGACCCACGACCCTGCCGTGGCCCGGCAGACCGATCGTATCCTCGTGATGCGAGACGGAAACATCGTGCACGAGCACACGGTGGGTGCTCCGTTCGAGGAAGACCTGGCCGCATTCCGCCGCTCTGGATTGGGGAAGGCGCTCTTGAACGGGGACCCGGCGGACGTTGATCCCGACGGTCTGAGGTCGGCCGCGTCCGCTGCTCTGGCACTGCTCAGCCGGGAGGAGCGGGCGGCATTGTGCCGGCTGTTGGATAACGGGTGAGCGAGAAACCTCACATTCAGAGCCAGGTTCCTGGGGATGTTCCATCAGGCGATAGAACATCGCATGAAAAGCCCGGCTCGTTGACTGTCTCAACCCAGCGTCTAGATCTTCTCCCCTGCTCGGCGAAGCTCGCGCGGGCACTGAGCCACGGCGGCGTGCGCGCGGAGGCTCTCCTGGGCGCACGTGTGCCGGACGATTGGCCCGCCCAAGACCTCCGGGACTTTCTACCCCATTACGTCCAGGGACTGGAGGCCGATCCGTCGCTGCTTGGATGGGGTATCTGGCTGATGATTCGCAGGACGGATTTCGTCGTTATCGGGGATCTGGGGTTTAAGGGCAAGCCGGATGGCGAGGGGACGGTGGAGATCGGTTACAGCGTCGCCCCTGCTTATAGAAGACAGGGATATGCCTCCGAGGCAACACAGGCACTGGTCGGCTGGACGCTCGCCCAGCCGGGCGTGCGCAGAATCGTCGCCGAGTGCGCCCCGGACAACATTGCCTCTGTTCGCGTTCTCGAGAAACTTGGGATGCAGCGCCTGGGGACCGTGGGGCCACTGTTGCGGTGGAGTCGCGGTGCTACCCTTCGTAGTTGAGACAGCAATTCCCGTTATGGGGGAAAAGCGAGGTCGCAGTGGCGATTTCGCAATCGCGCAGGGTGCTTTACGCGGCAAAATACACGCGATTTGGAAATCGCGGCTACAAAACGGGAATTGCTGTAGCTGAGAGGAGCCGCTGTGTTTCCGCTATGGCGGAGTTGAAGCTGGTGCCCGCGTCTCCACGTAGCGGGCCGCGGAGCGGCCGGCCATCCAACCGGTGGAGAACGCGGCCTGCAGGTTGTAGCCGCCGGTGTCTGCATCCACGTCCAGAACCTCCCCGGCGAAATACAGGCCCTGGACCAGGCGCGAGGCCATCGTGCGCGGGTCAATCTCCCGGGTGTCCACCCCGCCGGCCGTGACGATCGCCTCCGCAAGGGGACGGTGGCCTATCACCTCCAGGCGGAAGTCCTTCAACCAGCCGAGCAGCCGCTTGCGCTCCTGAGATGTGATCTGATGACCTGGTTTGGCGGCGGGAATGCCCACCAGGTCTATGCAAACCGGGATCAGCTTGCTGGGAAGCAGCCCTTTGAGCAACGTGCGAAACTGGCGCTTGCCGTGGGCGTCCAGGTCGCGCAGGAGGCGCGCGTCCAGCTTAGGTTCGTCGAGCGCCGGTTTGAGGTCAACGGAGAGGGCCACGCGCTGGCCCCGGCGCAGCGCGTCTACGACTTGCTTGCTCAGCGAGAGGATGATCGGTCCGGACACGCCGAAGTGGGTGAAGAGCATCTCGCCGAACAGCTCCGCTTCTTGTTTCCCATCGATCCACACGCGGACGCTCACGTTGCGTAGACTCAGACCCTGCAACCTGGCAGCGACGTTGCCGCCTGTCTCCAGGGGAACCAACGCCGGGCGGATTGGCACGATGGTGTGTCCCACGGATTCAGCCAGCCGATAACCATCCCCCGTGGAACCGGTGGCCGGGTAGGATGCTCCGCCGGTAGCGACAATCACGGCGTCCGCGGGACGGCACTCCGGCAGACCTGGCGGACGCGGACGTCCGGGCCTCACTACGAACGGCGGTCGTGTGTTCGGATCGTAGTCCGCAACGTTCGCGGTCGCCGCCTTCGCCCGGCGGGAAGCGGTGCGGATCACCTGCACGCCGGCGACCCGGCCCTCCTCGACGATCAAGCGCTCGGCCCGCGACCGGGTCCGCAGGGTCACACCGCCTTTCTGCGCCCAACGCACCAACGCATCCACTACGTCCTGGGCCTTTCCGCTGGCCGGGAAGATCCGCCCTCCTCGCTCAGTCACAGTGGGAACTCCCAGTCCCTCCAGGAAGGCCACCAGATCGGAGTTGGAGAAGCGCGAAAACGCCTGGCGGAGGAAGCGCCCGTTGCGTCCGAAGTGGGCAATGAAACCGGAGAGCGAAGCCACATTGCTCAGGTTGCAGCGCCCCTTGCCCGTGATGCGCAGCTTGCGCCCCGGGCGATCCATCCTCTCTACGAGCACCACCTTGGCTCCCGAAGTGGTGGCATGCCCGGCTGCCATCAAACCGGCGGGGCCTCCGCCGATCACGATTACCCGATGTTCTGTCATAGCTCACTTACCCTATGGTACCTGCTTGGTTCCAAAAGTCAAGCGTGCGCTGGACAACAGAGGAAAATGGCTTCTCATGTGCTACTACTCAGCCAAGGTGGGACGCACTTAGTTTTCGTTCGAGAATTCGACTTCCAGGACTTACAGACGCTTCAATGGCCATCAAAGGCGGACGTCCGCGTCCGCGTTTTCGAGCCAGGAAGTGCGTCTCACCTGAGTAAGTAACTCTCAGATCTCGTTTCCCCTTGCGGTGAGATCGTGCTAGAATCCAGGCAGAGATGGAGAGTCCTCGGTTGCGCTTGTGAAGACCGAATCGGCAAGGAGATGGGGTCATGGCCGTGATCACGATCTCACGTGAACTGGGGAGCGAGGGGGACCGGATCGCGAATCTTGTGTGCCAGGAGCTAGGCTACTGCCGCGTGGATAAGGCGATGCTGACGCACATCGCTGAGGAGGCGGGCGTGGACGTCAAGGCCGTGCTGGCCAAGGAGCGGGCCGTCACCCGCCAGCCCAGGCTGATCAGCGATCAGATGGCCTCGCTATATGGCAAGGACCCGACAGCCTTCGGGAGGCAGGCGGCCATGGACGACCAAACCTACGAGCGCGTCGTGCGCGAGACCATGGAGCGCTTTGCCAGGGAGGGAAACGCCATCATCGTCGGGCGTGGCGGCCAGATGGTCCTGCGCGACTGGCCGACGGCGCTGCACGTGCGCCTGTACGCGCCAGTCGACGTGCGGACCCGGCGGCTGATGCAGCGGTTGAGTATCTCAGAGCCGGAGGCCCGGCTGCGCGTCGCCAGTTCCGACGAACAGAAACGCCAGTACATCCGCTACATGCACAACAACGCGAGCTGGAGGGACCTCAAGTACTACCACCTGGCGATCAACACCGCTCGCATCTCCCCTGAGGTCGCTGCACGCATGATCATCCTGGCAGCCGCGCACGAAGCCGCGCACGGAGCGGGGCTCGAAGGGGATGCCCAACCACACCCTGAACGAGACGCTGAGTGAGTTGGGGGCTGGAGGTTGGGGGTTGGAGGTTGGAGGCGTGGAATGGGCGGGTGCCCGCTTCGGTCCAATACCTCGACCTCGACGTCAGGCGTACACACCGCGGTATTCCTCCGGCAGCAGCTCGGCGATGTGGGACATAATCAGGTCGGTGTATTCGTGTAGCTTCTGGCCCCGCACCCGCCCGCTTTCGGGTAGCCGGAAGGGCTCGCCGACCACCACCCGCACGCGGGCGCGGCGCAGCCGAAACACGCCCTGAACGATGTGCTCGGTGCCGGTGATTCCGACCGGCACGAGCGCCACATCGGCGCGGGTGGCGAGGTAGGCCGCACCGGTCTTCCCCTGCTGCAGCGCGTGCGTGGTCCGGGAGCGCGTGCCCTCTGGGGCTATGCCCAGAACTTCCCCATTCTGCAACGCTTCCAGCGCCCCATCCAACGCCTGGCGATCTACCGCCCCCCGTCTCACCCAGATGGAACCCATGATCTCCAGCAGCAGGGCATAGAATGGGTTGCGCTTGTGCTTGGCCGCGGCGAGGGCACGGATTGTGTGCGGACACACGGTCAGCAGCAGAGGGGAGTCCAGGATGGATAGATGGTTGGTCACCAGAATATAGGGCGGATTGGCGGGGATGTTCTCCAATCCAACGTATTCCCGACGGGTAAGCAGGGTGAACAGGCCGTTGATGATGGCGCGCAGAATGCGTTGCAACAATCATATCCTCCCACGGGCGAATCACTCGACCGGCACGCGGCCCAGCGCGATGGCATAGAGATCGGCAGGTGTATCACCATGATGGGTGAGCAACAGCGTGAACGGCGCTGTGGCTCCGGGTGCAAGCGGGCCTTGTTGCTCCACCTCCGCCCGACGAAACCCCGTGACCAGTCCCTGCTCGTCGTAGGTCGTCACGATAACGCTCACCGCATCGGCGGCCTGTTCCTCGCTCGCGTTCCGCACCACGCCGGTTACCTGGAACTGGGGACCGGCGGGCTGTCCGTCCAGCTCGGCTATCGCGATCGGCACGTAAGTGTCTTCCAACGTGCCGGCCGCCTCGCCTCGTACGACCGCCACCTGCGGGTTGGCCCAGTCCTCCGGCGGGGTCGTGAACAGGATGCCGAAAGGCGACCGCTCGCCGGGCGGGATGACGTCAGCCGCGGTGAATGCGTCTGCCTCGGCCTGCGACTCGCCGGACGCATCGAAGAGTGTCACGTGGATCTTTATGTTCGTGAGGGTCGTGTCGGTGGTGTTGGCGATCTCTCCCAGGCACCACAGACTGCCGACGGGTGTCTCATGGAATGCGAGGCCTTCCACGCCGAAAGGAAGCGGCGTGGGAGTGGGCAACAGCAGGCCGGACGCGGTCCCCGCCTCTTCCTCTCCCGTGGGGATGAACAGTGTCTGCCCTACCTGCAGGAACTGGGGGTTCTCAATACCGTTGACCGTCTGGAGGGCTTGCAGGCTCACCCCGTACTCGAAGGCGATGCTCAGCAACGTCTCGCCCTCTTGGACGACGTGTGTCACCGGCGTGGGGGTGATTGTCGGCGTTGCGGTCGCGGGTGGCGGTGTGAATGGCGCTGTGGCGGTCGGGCGAAACGTCGGCGTGTGCGCAGGTGTCGGTGTGCTCGTAGGAAACGTGCGCACGGTCGGTTGTGGAGTGACCACCTGGCCGCAGGCCGTCAGTATGATCAGCATCGCTGCGATCACGATCAGATCATAATGAGTTCGGACTGCTGCGTTTTCCTTCATCAGTGAGCAAACCTGTCAGGTGTTGATGGGCGGGCATGATTATACCACATCCAGCACGACACGCTAGCGATGGATGGTGCGACCGTCACACATCCCGTCGCCCATCGCTCGTCGCCGGCGCGGCATGTTGTTGGAACCGCCTGGGCGGGGTATAATCCTGGCATAGCGTATCCACCAGCCATCACCAGGAGGCACACGTGAACAAGCAGATCGTTGCGACTGACAAGGCCCCCGGCGCAGTCGGTCCCTACTCCCAGGGCGTGCGCGCGGGCAATCTGGTCTTCACCGCCGGGCAGTTGGGTATCGTGCCGGAGACGAAGGAGTTCGCCGGACCGGACATCGAGAGCCAGACCCGGCAGGCGCTGGAGAACCTGAAGGCGGTGTTGGAGGCGGCAGGCTCCGGGCTGGAGCACGTCCTCAAGACCACCGTTTTCCTGCAGGACATCGGCGAGTTCACCCGCATGAACGCCGTCTACGCCGAGTTCTTCCCGGAGAACCCCCCCGGACGCTCGGCGGTCCAGGTGGCTGCCCTACCGCTGGGCGGGCGGGTGGAGATCGAGGCGGTGGCTTGGCTGCCTGAATAAGAGTCGCCTGATCGAGGAATCGGGCTTCTACTGCGGTCGCTCGGCCACCGTCACGGCGACCGTCTGTTCCTGCCCATCCCGGATGAGCGTCACCTGGACGGTATCGCCCACCTGCGTCTCGGTCTCCAGGTAGACGGTCAGGTCCTGGAAGCTGGTTACCACCTGGCCGTCCACGGCGGTGATGATGTCCATCCCCGTCGGGACACGCACGTTGCCCAGGCGCACGACCTGATCGGGGCCACGGATACCGGCCTGGGCGGCGGGGCTGCCGGCGCCTACCTCCACCACGATCAAGCCTTCGTCCACAGGCACATCCATCCCGGCCTGGCGCAGCGCATCCGCCCACTCCGGCGTCAGGCTGACCGGCCCGATGCCCAGCCACGGGTGCGAGTAGCGGCCCTGGGCGATCAACTGGGGCACAACCCGCTTGACGGTCTCGGAGGGGATGGCAAAGCCGATCCCGGCCGAGGCGCTGCTGGGGCTGATGATCTGGGAGTTCACGCCGATCACCCGGCCGCGCAGGTCCAGTAGGGGGCCGCCGGAGTTGCCCGGGTTGATGGCCGCGTCGGTCTGGATGGCCTCCCCGATGAAGCGTCCATCAGGGCTCTGGATGATGCGTCCCAGCGCGCTGATCACACCGACCGTCAAGGTGCCCGCCTGGCCGAAGGGATTGCCGATAGCGACGACGAACTGCCCCACGCGCAGGCCGTCCGAATCGCCCAGGCCGACCGGCTGGGGCAGGTCCGCGGCCTCGATGCGGATCACGGCCAGGTCGTTGGAGGGGTCCACGCCAACGATCTCAGCCGCGAAGATGCGGCCATCGGCCAGCGTCACCGATAGCTCCTCCGCGTTCTCCACGACGTGGTAGTTGGTGACGATGTGACCTTCCGTGTCGTAGATGAAACCGGAGCCGCTGCCTTCTTGGGGCACCGGGCGCATGAAGTAATCGTAGGCATAACTCAGGTTGGTGATATTGACCACCGCCGGCCCGGCCAGGTCGTAGACGCTCACCACCTGGCCCTCCAGCGCGTTGGCGGGCTCTTCGCTTAGCGCGGGCAGAGGTGGCGGGGCCTGTGTGGGCGTTGGCACCACGGTCGGTGTCGGGACGGCAGTGGGGAGCAACGTGTCGGCCGACAGGCCACACCCGAGCGCCGTGACCAGCAGCCCCGCAATTGTGAGCAGGATCGCTATTCTAGGTTTGCTCATCGCTGTGTGTCTCCGAGAGATGAACGCAGTGCCTCCAGTCGCATCACCTCTGCCTGCAGTTGCTCAATCTGGCGACGCATGCGCAGGATGATCTCTACCCCGGCCAGGTTGACGCCCAGGCTGGTGAGGCGGCGGATGCGTCGCACCTCGGCCAGCTCGGCCTCAGTCAGCATCTCGCCCACCAATCCCATCCGGACGTAGCGGCGCACCGTGCGCGGTGCAAGCCCCGTCCGGCGGGCGGCGATGGTGATCGTGATGGTGCTGTTTTGACGCTCACTCATGGTCCATTGACTCTGTATTGCACGGTCGCACACCCCTATTGGGTGCTGCGCAGTTCCTCGAACAGCTCTTGCTGGCGTGGGGTGAGCTGCGTGGGCAGTTGCACGTTCACCGTGGCGTACAGGTCGCCGTGCTCGTTGGGCTGCCGCAGGTGGGGCATCCCCTTACCCCGTAGGCGAAACGTGCGCCCGTTCTGGGTGCCGGCCGGGATGGTGAGTTGCAGCGGGCCGTCCGGTGTGGGGACCTGGGTCTTGCCACCCAGCACGGCGGTGTATAGGTCGAGCGGTACGGTTACGTACAGGTCGTCCTCCCGGCACTCGAACTGGGGGTCCGGCAACACCCTGACGCGCAGGTATATGTCGCCCGCCGCGCCGCCTGCCGCGCCCGTTCCCCCTTCGCCGGCCAACCGGACCCGCGTGCCGGTGCGAGCGCCCGGCGGGATCTTCACTTCAAGCCGCCGCCCGTCCTTCTGTAGGACGCGCTGGGTGCCGTGACATGCCTCCTGCACGGTGATCTCGATTTCCTGCTCATAGTCCTGCCCGCGCTGAGGACGCACGCGATACTGGAAGCCACCGGGCCCGCTGCCCGCTGCGCCGCTGCCCGCGTTGCCCCGCATCCCGCGCACAGAGCGCCCGAAGATCTGGCTGAAGAAGTCGGAGAACGGGCTGTCGCCGCCGAACAGGTCGCCCAAGTCCTCCGGCGTGCCGTAGCGCACGTGGACACGCTGGCCGGACCCGCCGGGAGCCCCGGTGGCCCACTGGCTCCAGTCGAAGTCGCCGGGACGTCCTCCCGTCCGCGTCCAGTCCTGCCAGGCTGAACCCAGTTGATCATACTTGGCCCGCTTGTCCGCATCAGAGAGCACCTCGTAGGCCTCGTTGATCTCCTTGAAGCGCTCCTCGGCCGTCGCGTCGCCCGGGTTGACGTCGGGATGCCACTGGCGAGCGAGCTTGCGGAAAGCCCGCTTTATCTCTTTCTCGCTGGCGTCTCTGCCGACGCCAAGAGTCTGGTAGTAGTCCTGGTATTCCATAGGCATCGTATCGCTGTCAGACTTCCGAAGTCTTCAGTAGTTCATTTGACCTGTCTAGCACCTTGCGGAAGCTGTGACCTATGCTACTTGGATCTATGCTAGACTTCGGAAGTCTGGGGTCAGGTGGCGGCGATGACACGGGCCGGACGCAGGAGGCGGTCTCCCAGGCGGTAGCCTGTCTGCACGACCTCGACCACTGTATCAGGCTCGACCCCAACATTCGGGCTCGGGACGGTTCCTACCGCTTCGTGCCAGGCAGGATCGAAGGGTTGCCCTGCGGCCTCGATAGGCTCTGCTCCCTCTTGATCCAGCATGTGCATCAGGCTGCGATATGTCAGGTCCACTCCCTGGCGCAGGCTCTCGACATCTGTCCCGCCGGCGTTCGCTGTCCGCTGCGCCGCTGTCTGCTGCGCCAGTGCCCGCTCCAGATCGTCACCCACGCGCAGGAACGAACGTAACAGCCGCTCACGATCCGCGACGACGCGCTCTTCGGCCAGCCGGCGTTGGCGCTTGCGGAAGTTGTCTATCTCGGCCTGCAGGCGCAGTGCCCGATCACGCCAGATTTCTACGCTCTCCTCGTCCTCGTTCGCTGACGAAGTGGGTCCTTGCTCTTGGTCGAGCCGGCCTCGCACAGCCGGCTCGGGCTGTGTACGGTCTGCCCCCGACCCACGCCGGCCGGCACTGGCTGCCCGACTGGATGCAGTCGGCGTCGGCACCGGCTCTGTTCTAGCCATCACTCCCCGTTCCACTACGGGTGGCGCGGCCTCGGCGACCTCCAGTCGCTCGGCAGGGGCTGACCGTTCTGAGATGGACGAGGGTCTGATGCGGATTGGCACTCTCACGCTCCGGTTCATGCTATGTCCTCGCTGTGTACTGTGCGCTGTCCGCTGCGCTGTGGCTGAATCGGCAGCGCGTAGACCGGTGGACAGGTAGACTGGTCTTTGCCCCAGTCTACCTGCTTCCCGGTTTATCCCTCTCCGGTTAGACCTCCTGGAACTCGCCCTCGACGACGTCATCGCCTCCTACTGGGCCTGCTCCGGCCCCGAATCCTGTCGGTCCGGCCTGCGGCCCGCCTGCGCCTGGCTGCGCCGCAGTCTGCTGCGCCGCAGTCTGCTGTGCCGCAGTCTGCTGCGCATACATCTGTTGCCCGATGGCGTAGCTGGCCTGCTGCAGTTGCTCGACGAGTTGCTTGATCCGCGCCGCGTCGTCGCCCTCTCTGGCCTGCTTGAGGTCCTCCATGATGTGCTCAATGCGACCGCGGTCGGAAGCGGACACCTTGTCGCCCAATTCGCGCAGCGTCTTTTCCATCTGGTGGATGAGTGAATCCGCCGCGTTACGGGCTTGTATCAGCTCGTGGTGCCGCTGGTCCTCCGCCTCGTGGCGCTTCGCATCCTGCACCAGTCGCTCCACCTCATCCTTGCTCAGGTTCGTCGATGCGGTGATGGTGATCTGCTGTTCCTTGCCGGTGGCCTTGTCCTTGGCGGATACGTTCAGGATGCCGTTGGCGTCGATGTCGAACGTGACCTCGATCTGCGGCAAGCCCCTGGGCGCGGGTGGCAGGCCTTCCAGGTTGAACATGCCCAGGCTGTTGTTGTCGGCCGCCATAGGACGTTCGCCCTGCAGGACGTGGATCGTCACAGCGGTCTGACCGTCCTCGGCGGTGGAGAAGACCTCGCTCTTGCGCACCGGTATGGTCGTGTTGCGCTCAATGAGCGGCGTCAGCACCCCGCCCAGCGTCTCCACGCCCAGTGTCAGCGGTGTCACGTCGAGTAGCAGCACGTCCTTGACCTCGCCGCTTAGCACGCCTGCCTGAATGGCCGCACCGACGGAGACTACCTCGTCGGGGTTGACGCCCTTGTAGGGCTCCTTGCCGCCGGTCAGGTCGCGTACCAGGTCCTGGATCATCGGCATACGCGTCGCACCACCGACTAGAACGACGGCGTCCAGTTCGCTGGCCTTCAACTTGGCGTCGCGCAGCGCTTGCTCGAAAGGCACACGGCAGCGCTCGACCAGGTCCTCGGTCAGTTGCTCCAGTTTGGCCCGCGTCAGTTTCATCTGCAAGTGTTTAGGACCCGAGGCGTCGGCGGTGACGAAAGGCAGGTTGATCTCTGTCTCCAGCACGGTGGAGAGTTCGATCTTGGCCTTCTCGGCCGCTTCCTTCAGCCGCTGCAACGCCTGGCGGTCCGCGCGCAGGTCGATGCCCTGATCCTTCTTGAACTCGTCGGCGATGTAGTCGGTGATGCGCTGGTCCCAATCGTCACCGCCCAGGAAGGTGTCGCCGCTGGTGGACTGCACCTCGACGACGCCCTCGCCCACGTCTAGGACGGAGACGTCGAAGGTACCACCGCCCAGGTCAAAGACCAGGATGGTCTCATCCTTGCCCTTGTCCAGGCCGTAGGCCAGGCTAGAGGCAGTCGGCTCGTTGATGATGCGCAGCACCTCCAGGCCGGCGATCTGCCCGGCGTCCTTGGTCGCCTGGCGTTGACTGTCGTTGAAGTAGGCTGGGACGGTGATGACGGCCTGCGTGACTGGCTCGCCCAGGTATGCCTCTGCGTCCTGCTTGAGTTTGCGCAGGATCATGGCCGAGATTTCCTGCGGCGTGTAGTCCTTGCCCGTCTGCGGGATATGAACCTGTGCATCGCCTGCCGACCCGCTCACGATTTTGTACGGCAGGATCTCGCGCGCCTTCTCGACCTCCGATTCGTCGTAGCGGCGGCCTATCAATCGCTTGATGGAGAAGACGGTGTTCTCCGGGTTGACGATCGCCTGCCGCCGGGCGGTCTGTCCCACCGGCCGCTCATCGCTCTTGGTGAACGCGACGACCGAGGGGCACAGCCGGCCGCCCTCGGCGGTCGGGATTACGACGGGTTCGCCGCCCTCCATGACAGAAACGACGGAGTTGGTCGTACCCAGATCGATTCCAATAATCTTGCCCATCTGTTTCCTCCCTCATACATCCACTATGCAGCTTGGATTTTAGTTCTTGAAGTGATGCATGATACGTATTGCGTGATGCGTAACGTGCGACATGCCACGTGCCTCACGTTTGCTTATACTCGATCTTACTTAGCTCCAATTATAGCGATCCTGTATCAGAAATAGATAAGAGGTGTATCAGTGTTTCGTTAGATTGCGGGGTTTTTGACTTCGGACCTGATTGCCATTATACTGGGCGTGATTTAAGAACTCAAAATAGGACACGGATTTCCACAGATACACGCAGATTCTGAGATTTATAGACCAAATCCGTGAAAATCTGTGTGGATCCGTGTCCCGATATCGGCTGGTTCGGCGGGAGGGCTTGCGATGGGGCGTAGGGATAGGAAGGCGATCAGCAGACGCGATTTCCTGAGGTCGTCGGTGTCGGTGGTGTTGGCAGTCGCAGCCTCAATTCGACGCCTCCTAGGTGATGAACCTCGGACGGTGCAGGCGGCACGACGCCGGCCGCCTTTGTCATCAGATGGGGCCGGTGGAGCGGCTGCCGACGACCTAGATCAGCAGGTCTACCTGCCTTTGCTGCGGTCCCGGCGACCGCTGGCACACAATCCATCCAAGGTCGGACTGCACACGGTGAATCCCAACAACGCGTTGGGCTTCGTGCAGGCCGTGCACGATGCCGGTGCCTACGTTCCGCTGGTTAAGGCCGTGGACAGCTTCGGCTACCTGCGGCAGGTGAAGGAGGTATCGCCAGAGACGGTCACCATCGCTCGTTGGAATGGGGTGCCGGCCGTGGATGCCGTGGGTGACCCGGCCGAGAGAGCCGCGGAGGTGATGGCGCAGCACCTGCCGCGCTGGGGATACGAGAAGGATGTTGTGGACTACTGGGAGGTGCTGAACGAGAACGATCCGCCCGGCATAGAAGGGCACGTCTGGCTGGCGCAGTTCTACCTCGCGGCTATGGACATCGCCGACGCCAACGGGTATAAGCTGGCGCTCTTCTCCTACAGCGTGGGGGTGCCTCAGTGGCACGAGTGGGAGGCGATTGTGGAGACCGGCATCTTCGCGCAGGCCAAGGCCAGGGGCCACATCCTGGCGTTGCACGAGTACGGCTGGCCGACGACGGATGCGCGCTGGGGTGAGGCCACGGAGGACCTGCCTCCGTACGAGGATCGGGGTGTCCTGACCGGACGCTACCGCTATCTCTACCGCGATTTCCTCATCCCGCGCGATGAGGTCGTTCCGCTGGCGATCACCGAGGCCGGTTTCGATCCGACGATCATACCCACCGATTGGGACGACTGGAAGCCGCGCTACGTGGACAACATCATCTGGTACGACACCAAGCTGCGCGAGGACGACTACGTCATCGGCATGGCGCTGTTTACGCTCGGTGGCATCGGCGCGTGGGTCGACTGGAATTACGAGGAACTGCTGTGGCCCGGCCATCCGTATGGCGGGCAGAACTTCCTGGATTACATCGTGTCGCTCAAGGACGAGTGAGGCGTAATGCGTGTTTCGTGTTGCGTATTGCGTCTAGGTCGCTTTCTGACTGGACGGTTAGGCCGTTTCGTGCCAAGAGCGCGGCTGTGACGCCACGGCCTGCTACCAGTCTCCCGCTGTGGGTGCCGTCGTAGATGTGGGTGCTGCCGCACGACGGGCTCCGCTGTTTGAGGATCGCCGTGGTAATGCCGTAGCGCCGCGCGGCCGCCAGGGCGCACTCCGCCCCCAGCAAGTACGCTTCGGTCACGTCTTCCCCCGTGATCATCACCACCCGCGCCCGCCCGTCCAGCACGTCCTCTCCATCCCCACCGACGATCTCTGCCGTCGGGCGGGGAATGGGCAATCCGCCGGCCACCTCCGGGCAGATGGGCACGGCCCGCCCTCGGGCAGCCAACGCCACCAACTCCCCCACGCCCCGTCCCTCGCCGTCGTAGGCGCAGGGTATCCCCAGGAGGCAGCTGCTGACGAGGTACGTTTCAGACGCCGCCATTATGCTTGGCCCACGTGCTTCGACTGAAGGCCGCCGCGCTGCCTGGCACTGCCGTGGTGCGTGTGCCCGTGGTCTCGTTCTGCGCGCTTCTTGTGCTCTGGGAAGATGGTGTGTGTCACGCTAAGGCGCTCTCCTTGTCTTCTGCGGCCTGGGATTCGGGACCTGAGGTCCGAGTGTCGTCTCCCTGTCCCCCTGTGACGTGTGTCACCACCAGACTGAGGAGGTAGACCGCGCCGGAGACCAGGATGATCGTCGCGCCGGAGGTCAGATTCAGGAAGTAAGAGAGCCAAAGCCCCGTCGTCGTGAAGATCACGCCCAGGACGCTCGCCAGCACCATCATCTTGCCTATGTCCTTCACGAACTGGGCGCTGATGGCTGCCGGCATCGTCAGCAGTGCGATGACCATGATCAGCCCCACCACGCGCATCATCATCACCACCGTGAGGGCGATCATGCACAGCAGGATGATGTAGATCGCGTCTACCGGTACGTTCTCCACCGTGGCGAAGGTCTCGTCGAACGAGACGGCCAGCAACTCCTTGTAGAACAGCGCCACGAGTGTGATGACGACCCCGTCGAGCGCCAGCATGATCAACAGGTCGCTTCGTGGTACGGCCAGGATGCTGCCGAACAGGTAGCTCATCAGGTCCACCTTGTAGCTCTCGGTCAGGTCCACGAAGACGATGCCGAGCGCCATGCCGATGGCCCACATCACGCCGATGAGGGTATCTGCCCGCTGGCGTGTTTTCCGCTGGACCGTTCCCATTCCCAGCGCGGCCGCCAGACTGAAGACGATAGCGCCCAACACCGGGTTGACGCGGACGTTGAGCACGCGTTCGCAGACGTTGATCGTGCGGCCGTCGAGGAAGTAGCCCAGGCCGATGCCGCCGTAAGCGGCGTGCGCGATGCCGCCGCTGACGAAGACCATGCGCTTGACGACGACGAACGTGCCGATGACGCCGCAGGCGATGCTCACCAGCGCGCCCGCCACGAGCGCGTTGCGCATGAAGCCGAACTGGAGCGCTTCGAGCAAGGCGTTGATCATTCCCTCGCCTCCAGATGTGCCACCTCCGGGCGTTCTTGTTCCGGTGCGGTGTGTTCTGGGAACACACGGTGTGGAACGCCGTGCGCGATCAGATCTATGGGACACCCATAGGCGGCCGCTACCATATCCGACGTGAGCTGCTTGTCGCCGTGGTAGAACAGCCGCCGGCTGAGACATCCCACCGTCTTCACGTAGGACGAGACCGCGCCCATGTCGTGCGAGATCATCAGGATGGTGACCCGTTCGTTCAAACGGCCGAGCAGTTCGTACAAGGTGGTGCTCACCTGGGCGTCAACGCTCGCCATAGGCTCATCCAGGAGCAGTATCCTGGGCTGTGCTGCCAGCGCACGGGCGATGTAGACGCGCTGCCGCTGCCCGCCCGAGAGCGCGCCGATGGGGCGGTCGCGCAGATCCAGCATACCTACGTCAGTGAGTGCCTGTGCCACGATCTCGCCGTCGCGGCGTGTGTAGCGCTGCAGCAGACGGCGTTTCCCCAGCCGTCCCATGCGAGCCACGTCCCACACGCGGATGGGGAAGTCACGATCGAATTCGACTGACTGGGGCACGTAGCCGACGTACCGTCGCCCCTTCTCGACGCTCAGTCCCATCACGCGCACTTCACCCCGCATGGGTGGCAGCAGCCCCAGCAGCACCTTGAGCAGCGTCGTCTTGCCCCCCCCATTCGGTCCGATCAGCCCGACGAAGTCGAGTTCCTTGACCGAGAGGTTGACGTCCTCCAGCACAGGCTCGTGATCGTAACCGGCCCACAGGTGCCGGATGGTGATCAGCTCCTGTGCCGCGTGCGGCGTATCCTGGCGACTCACTTCAATCCCCTGGCCGTATGCTGACCCGCAGCTTGATGCGACCCACCTGCACCTTGTCCCCGTCCTTGAGCGCGTGGGGCAGGTAGGGGGTAAGCCGCCGTCCATTCACGAAGGTGCCGTTGGCGCTGCCCATGTCTTCGACCAGGTAGTTTGACTCCTGTTGATGGATCCTGCAGTGATAGCGGGAGACGCCGCCCTCCAACCCACCGTCGGAGGTGAGATCCAGGTGCGGGAATATGCCGTGAGCTGCGTCCAGACGCCCGACCTGCACTTCGGCAATGGCCGGCAGTTGGATCTCGCGGCCACTGGAGAGGACCTCTACCTGAAGTGGGACGATAGGCGCCTCGGTGGCATCCTCGACGTGCTCGCTATCCCACGGGCTTGCCTGGAAGATCGGCAATTGGTCCTCGGGCAGCGGCTCGGTGCGCAGGGGGCCGCCCGTGGGCAGGTATATCCCGCACCTGCCGCAGAACAGCGTGCCCACGCGATTCTCGTGCCCGCAGGACGGGCATAGGGTTATCGTCTTATCCTCCGAAGCGCTCATAGCACAGGTTCCTCCATACGACAACCCGACTGCAGAAGTCGGATCTCGCTGTCTCCTCGGCAGCAAGCGCCGCCTTCCGGCGACCGGGCTACTGACCCAATACCTCAGCGAAGGTCTCGGCGACCTGGCTCAGATTGCTCAGCCAATCGTCTGCCAGGGAGCTGATGGGGAGCACCGTCCCGCCGATCTCGCTGGCGATGGTCTCCGCGTCCTCCGTGCTGAACTCCGGTTGTACGAAGATCACCCGAATGCCCTCGGCCTGGGCCTTGGTAACCAGCTCGGCCATCTCTGCCGCGCTGGGCTCCTGGCCGCCGATCTCAATGGGGATCATCTCTAGCTCGAAGTCGTCCCCGAAGTATCCCCACGCCGGGTGGAAAACCATGAACTTGCGATTGGGTATGTCTGCCAGGGTTTCTTCGATCTCAGCCGTCAGGGCGTCGATGTCGGCGATGAAGGTATGTAGGTTCGTATTGTAGTCGGCTTCGTTGTCGGCGTCAAGCTCGACCAGTGCATCGTGGATGTTTCGGGCCTGAATCTTGACCAGTGAAGGCGACAGCCAGATGTGCGGGTCTCGACCTTCCGCCTCGCTCTCGGGCCGGCCTCCCAGTTCGACCTTATGATGTGCGTTGATCGGCACCCGTTCGATGCCTGCGGCTGTGTCGACGATCCGCATCCTGTCGTTGGCCGAGGCGATCTTGTCGAGCCACGCGTCCTCAAAAGGCACGCCAATGCTGAAATACGCGGCCGATTCGCTCAGTGAGGCGATCTGTTTCGGCTTGGGCTCGTAGGTTGCCGGGCTGTTCCCGGGCAACACCATGACGTTCACTTCTACGTGGTCTCCGCCAACGCGCTCGACGAAGTACTTCTGCGGCACGATGCTGACCGTGATCTCTGTCTTCCCGCCAGGCTCGGGGAGCGTGCTGGGGCCGCAACCGGTCAACAACAGCGTGCCCGCAAGCACGGCCGCGAGCGCGACATGGGTATGGTGTCTCTTGTTCATGCAATGCTTCCCTTGTGTGTGAGCTGTAGCCAGGGCTTCTCAGGACGGGGCAAGGCGCACAACGCCCGGTCATGCCTCCGCTTCCAGGCAATCGGGGCAGAGACCGAACAGTTGGAGTAAGTGATCGTCCACGCGATACGATGTGCTCTGCTCCACCTGGGTGATCAATGCGTCCAGGTCCTCAGAGCCGGGGAACTCAACGGCGCGCCCGCACTTCCGACAGACGATGTGGTGGCGATGCCCTGGTAAAGTCGCCACGTAGCCGTGACGTCCGTTGCTGTGGTGCACGCGGCGCACCAGGTCCAATTCCTCGAAAAGCGCTAGCGCGCGATAGACTGTGACCAGCCCAAGATTGGGGCGGATTGCGCTGGCACGCTCGCGGACTTCCTGGGGCGTGAGCGGCATCTCCGATTCCAACAGCACCTGCATGACCGCCCGCCGGGGCGCGGTGACCCGGCAACCTGCCTCCGATAAGCGCTGACGCCAATCCATCATTGCGGTCCTCTGACCCGGCAGAGCCAGAACCAAGCGACAACGCACTGAGGCTCTGCCCTTCGAGCTTCTTAGTGAAAAATACTTTCAATAAGATTGTACCATGCGCGGGTGAGCTTGTCAAGCATGCAGTTGGGAGATCGTGGGAGGTGTCTCCCGCCCTGTCAAGCCCTGTCTGCCTCGGAGAAGGCGAGCGCCAGAAAACTTGACGAAACGGGGCTTTTCCTTTACAATCGCTTTACATAGCGAACGACTGTCCAGGCCGTTGCCAGCCGGAGTTTGATGTTCGAGAATCTGACCGACAAGCTACAAGCTGTCTTTCGGCGCTTAAGCAAGCGTGGCGTCCTGCGGGAGGCCGACGTTGATGAGGTGCTGCGGGAGATCCGCTTGGCTCTGCTGGAGGCCGACGTACATTACAAGGTAGTCAAGGATTTCATCCGCCGCATACGCGAGCGAGCTGTGGGCGCTGAAGTTACCGCAAGCCTCAGTCCGGCCCAGCAGGTGATCAAGATCGTTCACGAAGAGCTGATTGATACGCTGGGCGAGCCAGGACGGCTGGAACTGAAAGGGACCGCGCCCCACGTGATCATGCTCGTCGGGCTGCAGGGTTCGGGCAAGACGACCACTGCGGCAAAGCTGGCGCAGCATCTCAAGCAGAGCGGTCACCTGCCGTTGATGGTGGCTGGCGACACCTACCGTCCGGCCGCCATAACGCAACTGGAGGTGTTGGGCCGCCAACTGGAGCTGCCGGTCCATAGTGAGCATCAGCGCGTGTCCCCTCCCCGGATCTGTGCCAACGGGGTTCGGGAGGCGCGCCGTCGCGGCTGCGACACCGTCATTCTGGATACCGCTGGCCGGATTCAGATTGACGAGAGCATGATGGACGAATTGGAAGCGGTCAAGGGGGCGGTGCATCCGGTCGAGACGCTTCTGGTGGCGGATGCGATGACAGGGCAGGAGTCGGTGGGTATCGCGTCTGGCTTTCACCAGCGCATTGGCCTGACCGGATTGATCTTGTCGAAGGTGGATGGTGACGCTCGAGGCGGGGCGGCCATCAGCATGCGGGCTGTCACCGGCGTGGCGATCAAGTTCCTGGGCACGGGTGAGAAGACCGATGCGCTGGAGGTATTTCACCCCGACCGCTTGGCCTCCCGTATCCTGGGGATGGGGGACGTGCTGACGCTCATTGAGCGGGCGGAGGCGGCCTTTGATCAGGGCCAGGCGGAGCAGCTGGAGCGCAAGTTGCGTGAAGCCAGCTTCGACCTGGAGGATTTCTTGGGACAGTTGCAGCAGATCCGTCAGATGGGGCCTCTGAGCCAGATTCTCGATATGATGCCCGGGCTGGGCAAGATGGCCCGGGGTGTGAGCCCTGAGGTCACTGATCGGGAATTCAAGCACATAGAGGCTATGATCCTTTCGATGACGCCGCAGGAACGGCACAACCTGCGTATCATCAACGCCAGCCGCAAGAGGCGCATCGCGCGTGGCAGCGGTACGACGGTTCAGGAGGTAAACGCGCTGTTGAACCAGTTCCGCCAGATGCAGCGCATGATGAAACAACTGGGGAAGGGAGGAGGAAACCTTCGCGGCTTGACGCGTATGTTTGGGTAGACCAGCGGGGGCGAATGCTCCGATGGCTTGACGTCAAGGCCTACGGGCCACTGATTTTCAGTCTTGACATGTGATGACAGGAGGAATATGGTTAAGATCCGATTGCGCCGTGTAGGCGCCAAGAAGCAACCCAGCTACCGGGTCGTGGTATCCGATTCGCGGGCGCCCCGCGACGGACGTTTCATTGAGATCATCGGCTTCTACAATCCACGCACGGAGCCAGAGACGGTGGAGATCAAGGAAGACCGAGCACTGTATTGGCTGAGCGTCGGGGCGCAGCCGACTGAGCCAGTGGCCAGGTTGCTCAAGAAGCAGGGCACTATGGCCCGCCTTGAGCGGCTTAAGCAAGGGGAATCCCTGGACGCACTGGTAGCTGAGGCAGAGGAAGCAGCCCGGGCAATGCCGGAAATAAGCCCCAAGACCCGTCGGGACTCGGAAGCGCCTGAAGCGCCTGAAGCGGCAGAGCCAACTGCAGAGCCAGAAGCTGTGGCGTCTGAAACGGATGTCGCGGAGGCGCTGGAAGAAGGTGAGGAGGCCAGTACGGACGAGGCATAGCCCACTCCTGATCGCGGTGGAGTTCTGCTCCCCTACTGCATCTTCATACCGTCCTTAGTTTCCGCATCAACTACCTCGGGAAGGAGGAGCAACAATGGCTTCGATGAAGGAACTAGTGGAGTTCATCGCCAAATCGCTGGTGGATGATCCGTCTCAGGTACACGTCTCGGAGATCGAAGGCGAGACCTCGGTGATCCTGGAGTTGCGGGTTGGCCCGGAAGATATGGGGCGCGTCATCGGCAAGGGTGGGCGTACGGCGAATGCCATGCGCACGCTCGTCCGGGTGCTGGCTGCCAAGCAGGGGAAACGGGTCAACCTCGAGATCGTCTAGTCGCCGATGAGGGCTGTGGTACAACACGATAGTGTAGGTGATAAGGGCTCAGGGGGAGCGCGCTCGCCTGAGCCTCGCTATTTAGCGGTCGGTCGAATACTGCGGCCGCACGGCATACGGGGTGAGGTGCGCGTCGGAGTCGTCACGGATTTCCCTGAGCGACTGGGCGAGCACACGGATTTCTACCTGGCCCGGCCAGAGTCTCCCGAGTTGGCGCGGCGCTATTCCGTCGAGAATCTGCGTTGGCATCGGGACGTGCTGCTGTTGAAACTGCGCGGGTGTGATGATCGAAACGCCGCTGAGGAGTTGCGGGGCTTGCTGGTGCAGATACCCATCGAAGACGCCGTGCCGCTGGAGGAGGGAGAGTACTATCACTATCAGCTCATCGGTGTTCGGGTTGAGACGGCGGACGGCGAATGGCTGGGCCAGATCGCTGAAGTGTTGAAGACCGGTGCCAACGATGTCTATGTCGTGCGTGGACCGAGAGGCGAGGTGCTCCTCCCGGCTGTGGCGGACGTTGTGCTCGAACTCGACCTGGATGCGGAGCGGATGGTGATACATCCGTTGCCAGGCATGCTGGAGGATGCGGGATGAACACGGTGGGCCCGTCTCTGAAGTACTGGGTTGGCTTCAATATCGTGCGCGGTATCGGCCCGACACGGCTGCGGGCGCTGATTGACTATTTCGGGAGCGTGGAGCGGGCCTGGCATGCCCCAGCCGATGGGTTGCGGAGCGCAGGGCTGGATCGTCGCTCGCTGGGGAATCTGTTGAAGACCCGCGCCACGTGTGATCTGGATCGAGAAGTAGAGAAAGTCGCCGCCCTTGACGCGCGGGTGCTCACGTGGGAAAGTCCGGGATACCCGCGCCTGCTGCGCGAGATCTCTGATGCGCCGCCGGTGCTCTATGTCAGGGGCACACTCACAGAGGCGGATGTCTGGGCGGTTGCCGTCGTCGGGACCCGGCGGGCGACTTCCTATGGGCGGGAGGTGACCCGCCGGCTGACCGGGGCACTGGCCCGCAGCGGCATCACCGTCGTCAGTGGCTTGGCGCGGGGGATTGACGGGGAGGCGCACCGGATGGCGCTGACGGCCGGGGGGCGCACAATCGCCGTGTTGGGCTGCGGCGTTGACCGCATCTACCCGCCGGAGCACCGCACGCTGGCCCAAGAGATTATGGCGCATGGGGCCGTGGTGAGCGACTACCCCATGGGGACGGAGCCCGAGGGGAGCAACTTCCCGCCCCGCAATCGCATCATCAGCGGGTTGAGCCTGGGTGTGCTCGTCACCGAGGCGGGGCAGCGGAGCGGCGCGCTGATCACCGCCACGTACGCGGCAGAGCAGGGGCGTGACGTCTTCTCGGTGCCCGGTTCGATCCTGTCCCGTAACAGCGCAGGCACCAACATGCTCATCCAGGAGGGGGCTAAAGCGGTTCTGAGGCCGGAGGACATCCTGGAGGAGCTGAACCTGACCATGGTGGCCGAGCAGACGGAAGCGCGTCAGGTGCTGCCTGCCGATGAGACCGAGGCGTCGTTGTTGTCGCATCTCTCGGCTGAGCCAACTCACGTGGACGACCTGCGGCAGCAAGTAGGGCTGCCTATCGCCCAGGTGACCAGCACGCTGGCGCTGATGGAACTCAAGGGAATGGTGCGCCAGGTGGGTGGTATGAAGTACGTCGTGGCCCGTGAGCCTGGTGCAGTATATGTCGTGGACTGATGGAGCGAGAATCTGCTCAGAAACCAGGTCGCTCGGGAAGCCCCCGGTTTCTTGACGGAGCAAGGAGTGCGAGATGGCTTTCTACGCGTTGATCATGGCCGGAGGAGTGGGCACACGACTGTGGCCATTGAGCCGGCGAGATCGCCCCAAGCAGTCGCTCAAGCTGTTCGGGGAGCGCACCATGTTCGAGATCGCGGTGGATCGGATCGCGCCGGTGTTTCAGCCGGAGCAGATATTCGTCGTCACCGGTGCCAAGCACGTGGCGTCCCTTGCGACGCAGTTGCCGGAGCTGCCGGCAGGGAATTTCGTCGTTGAGCCACAGGGGCGGGGTACGGCTCCCTGCATTGGATTGGGGGCGGTGCACCTGCACCGCCAGGATCCGGACGCGGTCATGGCGGTGCTCACCGCCGACCATTTCATCGCGGACGTGCCACTATTTCGCCAGGTGCTGACCGCCGCGTCCCAGGTCGCGGCGGAGGGCCACCTGGTCACGCTGGGCATCAAGCCGTCATCTCCCTCGACCGGTTTTGGCTACATCAAGCAGGGGGAGAGCCTGGGCACGGTCGAGGGCTTTCCGGTCTTCCGCGCCGAGCGGTTCACGGAGAAGCCGAGCCTTGAGACGGCACTGCGAATGGTGGAAAGCGGCGAGTATTCGTGGAACAGCGGCATGTTCGTCTGGCGCGTGGACCGCATTCTGGAGGAGTTCGAGCGCCAGATGCCGGAGTTCTACGTGCAACTGGCGCAGGTTGAGGCGACGTTGGGTACGCCCGGCTACGAGGCGACGTTGCAGCGTGTCTGGCCCCAGGTCGTCAAGCAGACGATTGACTACGGCGTGATGGAGGGAGCCGGTGACGTGGCCGTTGTCCCGGTGGACATCGGCTGGTCGGACGTGGGCAGTTGGGCCAGTCTCTGCGATCTGTTGCCTGCCGACGCGGACGGGAACGTCGTCGTTGGCCCGCATCTGGGGATTGACACGCGCGACACGCTGGTGTTCGGTGGGAAGCGCCTCGTCGCCACCGTCGGGTTGGAGGGCATGGTGATCGTGGACACGGAGGATGCCGTGCTGATCTGCGCGAAGGAGCGCGAGCAAGAGGTGCGGACGCTTGTGGAGGAGCTGAGGGCGCGGGGCGATACGGACTATCTGTGAGGGTTCGGGAGGAACCTGAGGGCAGGGAAACCCTGCCCCTACATGTGGCATTCTGAGGTATGTATGCAGGCTTATTGTATGAAGTGTAGGACCAAGCGCGAGATGCAAGATCCCGAAGCGGTGTTCACCAGCAATGGTACACCGGCTACTCGGGGGACGTGTCCCGTCTGCGGTACCAAGATGTTCAGGATGGGCCGTACTCCGGCTCACGAAGAGCTTGATCCCGAGGAGCACATGGTTGTGTCGAAGGCCAAGCCTGGTCTGGCCAAGAGACCCAAGATGGTGGTGGTGGAGTCGCCGGCCAAGGCACGCACGGTCGGCCGCTTCCTGGGGAAGAAGTACACGGTGCGCGCATCCGTGGGGCACGTGCGGGATCTGCCGTCCAACCGCATGGGTGTGGATATCGAGGACGATTTCCGGCCCCACTACATCGTCCCGTCCAAGCGGAAGGACGTGGTGCGGGAGCTGCGGGCGGACGTGAGGAACTCGTCCGAGATCTATTTGGCAACTGACCCGGATCGGGAGGGCGAGGCCATCTCCTGGCATCTGCTGGAGGCGCTCAGGTCGGTCATCGGGTTGCGGAAGGTGCATCGGGTTGAGTTCCACGAGATCACCCGTGACGCCATCGAGCATGCATTTGCCCACCCGCGCGAGATCGACATGGATCGGGTGGAGGCGCAGCAAGCCCGGCGTATTCTGGACCGTCTCGTCGGCTACACGCTTAGTCCACTGTTGCGGGACAAGATGGGACGGCGGGGACTCTCTGCCGGCCGGGTGCAGTCGGTGGCCGTGCGGCTGGTGGTCGAACGGGAGCGGCAAATCGAGGCCTTTGTGCCGCTCGAGTACTGGTCCGTCGAGGCCGAGTTGGCGAAACAGGAGCCGGAGTGTGATGCAGCGCTCGATGATCGGCGTAGTTTCATCGCCAGGCTGCATCGAATTCGCGGGGAGGAGCCAGAGCTTCACAGCCAGGCCGAGGTCCAGACCGTCCTGGACGAACTGGAGCAGGCTATCTATACGGTGACGAAAGTCAAAGAGGGACAGCGTCGCCGCAGGCCGGCTGCCCCGTTCACCACCAGCACGATGCAGCAGGAGGCCTCGCGGAGGCTCGGGTTCACGGCCCGGCGCACGATGCGCTTCGCCCAGCAATTGTACGAAGGGATGGACCTGGGGGATGGGCCGGTCGGTCTGATCACCTACATGCGTACGGATAGCACCAACGTGGCCGAGCAGGCGCAGGCGGAGGCAAAGCAGTTCATCCTGGGGAAGTACGGCGAGGAGTATGCGCCACCGGAACCGCCGCACTACAAGACGCGGGCCAAGCGGGCCGAGGAAGCTCACGAGGCCATTCGCCCCACCAGCGTATTCAGGACGCCTGAGTCCCTCAAGCAGTACCTGGATCGAAGCCAGTACCGGCTGTACTCGCTGATTTGGAAGCGCTTCGTCGCCAGCCAGATGTCGCCGGCGGTGTACGATACGATATCCGTGGAGATCCTGGCGGGTGCTCCAGACCAGCGCGAGAAGCCGTATCTCTTTCGCGCCAGTGGCTCCAGCCTGCGCTTCAAGGGTTTCTTGACCGTTTACGAGGAGGCGAGGGACGAGGACGCCAAGGTCGAGGAGGAGCGCAAACGGGAGGAGATCCCCGCGTTGAAGATGGACGAACTGCTCGACCTGGTGCAGTTGTTGCCGGATCAGCATTTCACGCAGCCTCCCCCACGCTACAGCGAGGCCACGCTGGTGCGGGCGCTCGAGGAGTACGGCATTGGCCGTCCCAGCACCTACGCCCCCATCCTATCCACTATTCAGCAGCGCGGGTACGTCGAGCGACGCAATGGCAGGCTGCATCCCACGGAGGTGGGGATCGTCGTCAACGACTTGCTCGTTGAGTACTTCCCCGACTACATTGACGTCGGTTTCACGGCCCAGATGGAGAGCGATCTGGATCTCATCGCCAGCGGCGAGCGCGAATGGGTGCCGGTCTTGCACGAGTTCTATGAGCCGTTCTCTACAACGTTGGACCAAGCGCGGGACAATATGCCCACTGTCCAGATGGGCAACGATCCAACGGGAGAACTGTGCCCTCGGTGTGGTCACCCGTTGATCTACAAGTACGGGCGGTTCGGCAAGTTCATCGGCTGCAGCAACTTCCCTGAGTGCCGCTACAGCCAACCGATCCTGGTCAAGACCGGCGTCAAGTGCCCCGAGTGCGGGGGAGACCTGGTTGAGAAGAAGACGCGGCGCGGTCGCACGTTCTACGGCTGTTCCAACTACGACGCCGACAACCCCGATTCTTGCAACTTCGCCCTGTGGAAGCGCCCTCTGCCGCAGCCTTGCCCTGAGTGCGGAGGGCTGTTGACGGAAGCCCGCAAGGGATGGGCCAAATGCATCGCGTGCGAGGAGGAGTTCGAGATCAGCAGTCTGCCCCGGGTCCATGATGCAGTGCAGGATGAGGCGGCCTCGGTAGAGGCGTGACATGGACGAACTGTTGGAGCGGTTTCTGGGCTATCTTCGCGGGGTTCAGAATGCCTCCCCCTACACCGTCAAGAACTATGGGAATGACATTGGCCAGTTTCTAGACTACTGTCGGGCGCAGGGAGTCAGTTCGTTGGAGGGGGTGGACCGTTCGTTCTTGCGGGGGTACCTGGCAGAGCTCCATGCCGCTGCCTACGCGACGGCCAGTATCGCGCGTCGTGTGGCGGAACTGCGCTCGTTCGGGGATTTCCTGGTGCGGGAGGGCGTGCTGGAGCACAACCTATTCCGCAAGGTTGGCGCTCCCCGCATTCCTAGGCGCCTGCCACGGTATCTGACGGTCGCCGAGGTAGAAGCGCTGTTGGCGGCCCCGGACACCTCCACCCCGTTGGGTCTGCGCGATCGGGCCATCGTTGAGGTGTTATACGCGGCAGGTCTGAGGGTCAGCGAGTTGGCAGGGCTGGATATGGCGGACGTAGACCTGGCGCAGGGGACGGTGCGTGTGGTGGGCAAGGGAGGTAAGGAGCGCATCGGGCTGCTGGGGCAGCCGGCGATCAGCGCGGTGCGGGCATACCTGGCGATGGGGCGAGGTGTGCTGTTGGCTCGCCGGCCGAGCAGTGCCCCTTCACCCTCAGAAAGTCGCCATTCTGATGGCGCCCCTTCATCCGTACGAAGTCGCCATTCTGATGGCGCTCCATCATCATCCATACAAAGGCGCCATTCTGATGGCGCGCTTTTCCTCAACCACCGGGGGGGGCGTCTGAGCACACGCGGGGTGGCGTTGATGTTAAGCAAGCTGGGCGAGCAGGCGGGCATCCGCATCTCCGTCTCTCCGCACGTCCTGCGGCATTCCTTCGCTACCCATCTCCTGGACGGCGGGGCCGACCTGCGGGTCGTACAGGAGTTGCTGGGGCACGCCAACCTGGCTACAACCCAGATTTACACTCACGTCAGTCAGAGCCGAGCGCGGGAGGTCTATCTGCGGGCACATCCTCGGGCTGAAACCTCAGATTTGCGCTAGTTGTTACTCTGTGGTAAAGTATTTGTACGCCTGGGTTCCCTGTGTCACAATTCAATATGGTCAAGCCCTGTACGTGGGGCAGGTATGGACAAGGGGGGTGAAAATGGACGCCATCCAGAGTTTCGTTCAGAAGAACAAGGTCCTGGTCGTGTTGATTGTGGGAGGCGTGTTAGGTCTGCTTCTGGGGCTTCTCATGGGCTGGGTGATATGGCCGGTGCAGTGGACCAATGCTACCCCAAGCCACCTGCGCTCCGATTTCCAGGGCGACTACCTCACCTGGGTTGCCGACCAGTACGCCAACACCGGTGATCTGGAGTGGGCGCGTGCCAAGCTGGGTGCGGAGTTCTGGGAGGAAGGCGCGCTCGCCGAAGCGTTGGACGGGCTGTCCCAGGAGCACGGTGGACAGACGGCGATCCATCTGCGGGCTTTGGGACAGGCTCTGGAGGTCGCGCCCCTGGCCCCGTCCGTGGCGGAAGAGCCTAGCCCGACGTCAGAGGCTCCAGGCACAGGTGGGGGGATTACGGTTCGCTCGGTGGCGACGGTCTGCGGCGTGGCCCTGTTGGTTGTGGCTTTCGTCGGCGGCGTGCTGTACCTGGTCAACCGCCTGCGCAAGCGAGAGGCCGGAGCGGAGGCGGCCGGGACGCGAGTGGGGATGACCGCCGGATTCCCTGCTATGGAGGATGTCTCCTGGGGTGCCGAGGGACGGCCACTGGCTCAGTTTGTGACCACGTACACGCTGGGAGACGATCACTACGATCCCTCGTTCAGCATTGAGATGGAGAATGGTGAGTTCATGGGAGAGTGTGGCGTCGGTGTCTCCGAGACGATAGGGGTAGGCGCACCGAACAAGGTGACCGCCTTCGAGATCTGGCTGTTCGATAAGAACGACATTCGTACAGTGACGCAGGTGCTGATGTCGGATTACGCCTTCCACGACGACGCACTGCGTACCAAGCTGGCACCCAAGGGGGAGCCGGTGCTGGCTGAGGCGGACCGGGACATCGTGTTGGAGACGAAGACGCTGCGTGTGCGTGCACGTGTCGTCGAACTGGAGTACGGGGCGGGCAACCTGCCGCCCGACAGCTTCTTCGCGAAGTTGACGATGGACTTGGCGGCGTGGGTCGTGCCAGCAGGACAGGAGAGCGCGGCTCCCGTGGTCGATGCCGATGCCCCCGTGATGCCGCCGACGCTGTAAGACACCGGGCTGGACCTGGTGTGGATTGTTCAAGACACCCTCGCCGTGTTGACGCGGCGAGGGTGTTCGTTTGTGGGGGGGGGGGTGATGCGCCGCTTGTGGTGGGCTTTCGTGAGGCTTTTCTTTCGCCTGCTCTACAACGAACTCGCCTGGACGTACGATCTCGTTGCCTGGGCGGTTTCGCTGGGGCAGTGGCGGGCGTGGACGCGGACGGTGATCCCACATCTGATCCCGCGCCTGCCGTGCAAGCCGGTGTTGGAACTGGCGCATGGCCCGGGGCACTTGCTGGCCGCCATGGGCGAGCGGGACCTGGCCCCGGTGGGGCTCGATCTCTCATCGCACATGGGACGCCAGGCGCGACGGCGGCTACGGAGGGCCGGAGTGGCCGCCCCCCTCGTGCAGGCGCGCGCTCAGGCACTGCCGTTTCACGATGGATGCTTCGGCGGTGCGGTCGCTACGTTCCCCACTGAGTTCATCGTGGATCCCGCTACGTTGCGTGAGGTGGTGCGTGTTCTACGCCCCGGCGGGCGCCTGGTCGTCGCTGTCTGGGCTCGCCTCGGGGGGTGTGATACGGTCTCTCGCTTTCTCCGGTGGCTGTATCGCGTGACGGGGCAGGCGAAACCGCTGCCTGGTGACGGCGAGGCCCTGGCGGCGGAGGCGGGGCTCGTCCCTTCCGTCAAGTGGGAGCGGGTGGGCAGCAGCGAAGTGATGTTGATCGTGGCCGAAAGGCGGTGAACGCGTGCACATGGCCGTGCTAGGCAGTTCACGCCGGATGGTAGAGCTGCAGGTGGGCGCGGCCGAGGAGAAGGACCTCGGCTGTGGTGGGGAATGGGTCTGGGATCAAGACGAGGGGGAAGACTTGCGCGTCGGTGATGGGCAGGAACTCCCCGGGAGTGACGCCGAGAAACTCGTTCAAGTTCGCCTCGGTGGGCATGTGGAATTGGCCCCGGCACACGGCGACCGGTGTGTAGGCCACCAGCAGTTCGCTGCGCGCGAGTGCGTGGACTGAGGCGCGGCTCTCCGCCGAGGTGAGGTAGAGAAGCACGATCGCCTGCTTCCGGACGACGACGTGGGAGCGGGAGACGGGCCCCAGCGGGCTGTTGGGTGTCAATGGCGTCACGCGAACGTCGTACAGCGCCATGCTATCGCGGGTCGGGTCGTTGATGAAGTTGCCCACCGGTCCCACGGTCTCTAGCTGCCCGCTGAACTGGAAGTCTGCGGTCAGAACCTGGACCTCATGACGATGCGTGGGGGGCGCTTGCAGTGCCATTGGTTGCTCCTTTACGTGCTTTATGGTAGAATAGCTTATAGATTTCAGTTATATGTGATTGCCCCCGTAGCTCAATTGGATAGAGCGTCGGACTTCGAATCCGCAGGTTGCGCGTTCGAATCGCGCCGGGGGCGCTAGAGTCAGAGTATAGCACGGGTGGGGAGATGCGGAAAGGCGATAGTGTCATGCGCGTTACTCCTGTAACCTGGGCCTTGGCAAGCGACTGGCTCACGATCCCCGATGCTTCCCGGTTGTCTGGTTTCGCCCCCGACTTGCTGTGCTTCCTGATTGGTGATGGTGGGGTTGACGCCAAGCAAGACGGCGCTACGTGGTTAATCGAAAAGCAATCATTACTCGATTACCAAGAGTGTCTAGCGCTGGTCTTGAACTGGCAGGGGTAGGCATCGGGGAAGGCGGAGACCTTCCCTGATGGGTGATGATCTGGGCAAGTGGATTACCACGACGGAAGCGGCGGAACTGACCGGCTACACTGGCGCGCTTATCAGGTATCTTGCAAGAAACGGACACGTCAAAGCGCAAAAGTTTGGCCGTGATTGGATGATAGACCGACAGAGTGTTATAGCCTACGCCGAAGAAATGCAGCGATTGGGGACCGACAAGCACGACCCGACCCGAGGCCGGAACTAACACAAGATTGGTCACTTTCGGGGCTTGACACGCCCATTTTTCTGTGGTATACTGTTTTCGCAAGCGAAAGGACTAGATAGGGCCTTCTCTTTTTTGCCTAAGTCTTTTCGCTAGAGAAAACACAACAGGGGGAAGCAATGGCCGAACCGATAACCGAAGGCTGGGTAAACACCAGGGAAGCAGCAGAGCTTACAGGCTACACCGTGGTGTATGTACGTCAACTGGCACTCAGGGACCGTATCGAGGCGCGGAAAGTGGGCCGTGACTGGCTCATCAACCGCGCTTCTCTGTTGGAGCACAAGGCCCGCATGGACAGGTTAGGCCCTGCAAAGCACGATCCCCGAGGGCAGGACCAGGAGCGTGGCCAATGACCCGGCACTTGATTACAGGCAACACGCCGCGACAGGAGCTTATCGAGCACGCCGCTACCAAGCTGTGCGTTGGGATGACACGCGACCCGCACATGGCGCTTGAGATGGTAGTTGACGGCGCGCGGCCTGGCACGATTGGCGGCGCGATGCGGGCATACTACCTCAGCACGTCCGACTTGGCGATCGAGCGACTGATAGCGGCGGTGAGGCGGAAAGCGGGAACGGTGTAGAAAAAGCGCCCGGTGTTGGAGGCACCAGGGCGCGGTAGGCTGGCCGGGTGAGATCCCTGCCCTGCCTGTGCCTATTCTACCACAGCAGACAGACAGACACAACCCCGAGGGCGGCGCTATTGAATTAGGTTCATAATCTCACAGGAGGTGAACATGTCCAAGGAGCAGGGCGCGGCAGAGACAAGGACGATCCAAGGTGTAGAAGTCGTATTCCTCCGAAGTGAAGAGGCGACGGCGCTTGAGGCTATCGAGATGTTTGTAACGTTGAACTGGGGTACGGCTGGCTACCCCATGGAAACCGAGTCACCTCATGATGGGGAGAAAAGGAACGGTTGATGATCAAGAAAACCACGACGGAGCGGGTAATGTCCATCCTGCAAGAAGCCTACCGGTTGGGCCGTGACTTCGAGAGCGAATCTCAGACCCAGCCTGACCCCGAGGTGTATGACGGCCTGTGTGAGTACGTAGCCCAAGAAACGGCGCGGCTTCACTCTGAGCTAATGGCCCTGATACACAATCACGACGCCGGCGAGACCACTCTTCCCTTGGTGGGGATGCTGACGACGGCAATGTTTGCACTCAGGGAAGAGGGCAAATGAACAGGCAGCCAATCATCACGGAGTGGATTGAAAGCACAGAAGCGGCAATCGAGGCCCTGCGCGACTGGCAGCGGGACTTGCAGGACTGGCGACGGCAGCTTGAGGCCGGCGAAACGGTAGAGTACCAGGGTGAACTTCTGCCCGCTTTCCGGCAGGTGTGCGAGGCTGGCCTTGAGGGGTGGATTGACCACAACCCGGCGGGTGGCGGCATAGACACGCTGGCGGCTGTAGTTCGCGGGGATAATTTGCCCGAGCCCAAGCCGGCTTGGATGGATGAAACGGCCATAATTGAAGCCGTTTTTGGGTGAAATCGCGGGGCTTGCTGGGTTGGATCCGCCCCAGCCCAGCGGCCCCACCATCGAGGGAGGTGTAACGTGAATCTGGGATTGGACGTAGGATACTCGCATACCAAAGCCGTGGCCGGGGACCGGCGCGCGGCCTTCCCCAGCGCAGTGGGCACGCCCGACAAGGCGCGCTTTTCGTTGAACGGGCACGCCGACACCATCATGCTGCTAGAGCCTGAGCATGCACAGATTGGCGCGGGCGCAATCGAGCAGAGCCGCTTTGTCAGGCGACGTGAGGACCGCAAGTGGATTGAGAGCGCAGAGTGGCGGTTGCTCTTCCTGGCGGCGGTGTCGGAGGTGACAAGTGCCAAGCGGGCGGAACTGCGCATTGTGACCGGTCTACCGGTTGCGTACTACACCGACAAGCAGGCCGTGAGAGACCGCTTGCTGGGCACGCATCGCCTACAGCGTGAGGGACGGCACGCCCAGACCGTGGACGTGGTAGACGCGCGGATTGTTCCCCAGCCCTTCGGCGCGCTCTTGTGCGCTTGTCTCAATGACCGGGGTGTCATCACAGACCAGGAGCTTGCAACCGGTAGCGTGGGCGTGATTGACTGCGGTGGCAAAACCACAAACCTGTTGTCAGTCAACCGACTGGCAGAGATTGGCCGGGAGACGGCATCGGTGAACGTTGGCGCTTGGGATGCGGTGCGGGGGTTGCGGCGCTGGCTGGACGGTCATTGCCCAGACCTCGACCTGAGAGACCACCAGGTGACGGAAGCACTCATCACCAGGAGCGTCAAATACTACGGGGAGCCTGTAGACCTGGCCCAGCCTGTAGCCGACATCCTGGAACCGTTGGCGGAACAGGTACTCGCAGAAGCGACCCAACTATGGAATGGTGCAGCGGCGCTTGACGCTATCCTCGTATCTGGCGGCGGTGCGCTTCTGCTTGGGCCATACATTGGGCAACACTTCCGGCATGCGCGCGTGGTCAGTGATCCGGTGTACGCTAATGCGCTGGGCTTCTGGCGCTTTGCCCAAAGGGTTGCGCGGGGATAGCGTGGGCATTGCCCGGCAATGATTGCCCGGCAATACCAGGGGGCGTTATGAGCAAGCAGACCGTATGCTTTACACTGGACACAGAAGCGGACCGCGACCTGGCCCGGTGGCTGGGCCAATTCGGGCGCGGGGAGCGGTCAAGCGCAATCCGGGACACCTTGCGCGCTGGCCTGGGTGGGGGCGTGACCCTGGGCGATGTATACCAGGTGGTCAAAGGCATCGAGCGCAAGATGGCAGCGGGCGCGGTTGTGGTGCCTGATAGCAGCGACGCCCCGCCAGTTGAAGAGCCGCCAGAAGCGGCGGCGGCGCTCGATGCGCTGGCGGCGATGGGGAGTTGACTTCACATAGGGGGGAGGTGATACGCGAATGAACGACAGGCAGATTTGCCCGAATTGTGGAAGAGAGTTGCAGCAAGCAGGGAGTCATTTTATGATGTTTTGCCCTTGCTGTGACACCATAGATGCAGAAGAGGTGCAGAAGGCGCAAGAGATGACATTGGAGGAGTACACAGAATATCGCGCAAACAAGCGCCGTCAATGCAGGGATAGGATTGACTGACCGGCTGGCCCTGTGCTCTTGCCCGATGCTTGCGGGGTAAGAGCATAGGCCCGAGGTGGTCAGTATCCTAGCGACGGGAAGGGAGCAGCGATGGGACCACAGGAGCTTGGCGCGATGGGTGAAGCGTACACGGCACAGATACTCAAGCAGGCCGGGTTGCAGGTCGAGCACGGCGGCCCCGCTGACCTCGTAGCCGATGGGGTGGCAATCGAGGTGAAAGCAGCGCGGCCCAGCGCATACCGTGCCGATGGGCGACGCGGCTTTCAGTTCTGCTTGCGGAAGGCTGGGCATACTGATGCACGCAAGGCGGCGGCGGTAGTGCTCTTGTGTTGGTGGGAGCCTACCCGTGATCCTGTCGCTTTCGTGATCCCTGCTGAGGCGCTGGGAGACCGGCGGAAGGTAGTCATACCTGGGCGGCAACCCTGGGTGTATGGCGGGCGCTGGGCACGCTGGTACGGGCGCTGGGAAGTGCTCGCAGACGTGATAGGGAGTGAGGCGCAATGAGCAAAGGCATAGCACGGCACGCCGGCGACTTCACTGCCTGGGAGAAAACGGACGGCGGCCCGCTGACTATCGCAGCGCTGTTTGAGGCCCGGCACGGCTACGAGCCCGAGGCCGTGTACGATGGTGGTACGGTGTGGCTGGCTGGGCCATTGCAGAAAAACGGCCTTGGAAGCCTCAAAAACGCACAGGACCATACCAGGATACTTTGCAGTGCAGAAAACGGCAGCAAAACGCCTGCAATCGCGTCTAGTGGCCTTCTAGGGCGCAACGAGGCGGCCCGGACGCCCTTGACGCCTGAAAGAGCGCGGCAACTGGCGCTGGGGTTGGGGGAGGTGTGAGGTGACGAAACGGAAGCGGAAGCGCAGCGAACCGCGATACACGGCGGACGAATGGAAGGCACGGGACGCCAAGGCAAAGGCGCGGGCACGGGCGTCAAAGGCGAGAGCAAGGCGCGCTAATGTGGCGCTGGTCTTGGCGGTTGGCCTGGGCCTGTTGCTGGCCCTGGCTGATCCTGGCGTAGTATTGGGATTGTAGGGGGTGCGAGATGGAATTGACGCCTGAGCTTTTTGCGTATGGCCTGGGTGGGTTGTTCTTGCTGGTCTTGGCCGTGATTATCATTCGCAAATTTGGCAAGATGATAGCGGCGGCCCTGACCATTATCGGAGGGGTTGTCGTTGCGGCGGTGATCTGGGCGGTTATCAGCCTGTTGACTGGCGGCCTAGACCTCCAGACCGTCAAGGCGATCCTGGCGGTGTTGCAGTGAGCGCGGCGGCATCGGTGACGTTGGCCCTGGGGTTGCTGCTTGCTGCTATGGTGGGCTTGCCCGTGGGTGGATGGTTCGCCTGGCACTGGCACAAGGCCCGCCAAGCGGCGCAACGGTTGGAGCAAGCTAGAAACCAGGCACAGGTGTACACGGCATTGCAGGGAGTGCAGCCCACGCCGGCGGCCCCACGTCCAGCGCGTCCAGCACAGCCACAGGGCACAAGCCCGGCGGTTATCATCGTAGGTGGGCAACCGTACCAAAGCGGCGGCCCGTGGGGGGTGATGCAATGAAGCGGTATCTTACAAGCGCGGTGATCCTTGCGCTGGGCGTGATCCTGGCGACGGCAACCGGTTGCGCAGAGTATCAGCAGTATTCAACCGCCGTGCCACAATCGCCGGGCGATCTGACCGCAGTCGTAACGATCTTCGCGGATGCGCCCCCAGCGTTGAAGGCGACGGCCCAAGCAATCGCTATTGAGCGCTACGCGACGGCGCAAGCGGCAGAGAGTGCAATCGACCAGGCGAGCGCAGCGGAAGCGGTTGCACGTGCAACCCGCGAGGTGGCAGAAGCGGCAGCGCAGCGTCAATACGTGGCGATGACCGCGGATGCCCAGGGGACGGCACAGGCACACGAACGCGATCTAGAGCAAAAGGCCGTTTGGGCCACACAGCAGAGTGCCAACGCAACCCAATGCGCTCAGGCGACGGCGCAAGCGGTCAGCGTCCAGCTAACGCAACAGGCAGCGGCCATTGAGGCCACAGCGGCAGAGTGGGGGCGTCAAACGACAGCAACGGCCCAAGAGTGGGAGCACAGGGCGACGGGCACGGCGGAAGCCGTGAGCGGTGCAGCCACAGCGACAGCCCAGCAAGCGGCGTACCAGGCGACGGTGACGGCGGCGGCCTGGGAAGATAGGCGGACCGCGACGGCTGAGAGTTGGGGGGCGACGGCACAGGTTGCGCATGCCACCATGACCCGCCAAGCAGAGAAGCGCGAAAGCACCATGGGGGCGGTGCGTGACTTCGGTATACCGTTCGTGCTCTTGCTGGCGGTGGTGGGCCTGGGCGTGCTGATCTGGTACGGCTTCCGAGAACTGGCAAACAGACCGCAAGTGATTGAGCGCTCCATCCTGGGGGATGCGCAACCCCTGGCGTTGAAGGACGGGCGCGGCGGGTGGAACCTGATAGACCTCGACAGGCAACCAGGGCACGTTACGCGGTTGCTGGCAAGCGGTGAAGCCCAAGCGCCCCGATTCAGGAGCGCAGAGCAGGAAGAGCGGACCACAGCGCGGGACCAGGTAGCGGACGCGATGACCCGCCCGAGGTTGGGCGGCGGCCACAGCGCACACCAAGCCCCCGCCTTGGCAGAGCCGCCCAGCGCGGCGGCCCCTGGCCTACGTAGTGTGCGGACCCTAAGACGGCTAGACCAGGCGGCGCGGCTGGGTGTCCTACCACCTGGGGTTGCGGACGTGATTGACGCTGACTGGCAGGAAGTAGAGGAGTAGACCATGGACATGGCGCAGAGTGAAGTAACGCGGTATTGGCAGGGCATCACGGGCACGCTTGCCCAACGTGGCTTGCTCAAAATGCGCCCCCAGCGTGGCGGGCACGCCTTCCCCGTGGCCGATGCGTTTTTGCTCCCTGAGCGCGTGGTATTCATCCTGGACATGCAGCGCTTGGCGGGCATTGCCCGTGAGCAGTGGCTTGATCGGCGATTGTGGGCACAGTGGCGGGCAGCGCTCCAAGGCCGGCGGGTGATTGTCAGCGACGGGGGCGGCCTGGCGGTGCAGGTGGCAAGGCAGCCTGGGGAGCACGTCAAGCGCCTACCGGCGATGATACCGCTTGACCTGGGAGACCTCCCCGATGAACCATACACCGTCACCCTGGGCCACAGCACACGGGGACCGGTTACGCTCGATGTAGCCGGGAACCATCGCGCGATCCTGTGCGGGGGGGCAAGCGGGAAGGGCAAGACGAACCTGATGCAATCGGTGGTCTTGCAGCTATGCGCCAAGCATACGCCCGCACAGTTTCAGGTTGCAATCATCGACACAAAGCAAGTGGACTTCGGCGCGGTGTTCGTGCGGCTTCCCCACCTGTTTGCGCCCATTGCGCATGACCTCGATGAGGCGGAACGCTTGATTGAGCACGTAGAGCAAGAGCGACAAAGGCGACAAGCGCTCATGGCTCAAGCGGGCGTGGCCGATTGGCGCGATCTGGACGGCCTGGGCCTGCTCTTGCTCGTAGTCGATGAAGCGGCAGACTTCGCCAAGACGCCCGCCATGGAGACCCTTGTCGAAGTGGCGCGGAAGGGTAGGGCAATGGGTGTCAGTCTGATTGTCGGCACGCAGCTGCCAAGCGCACGAGTGATTGACGCACAAGTCAGGGCCAACCTGCCGACAGCGATAGCGTTTCAGTGTAGGAGCCACATCGAGAGTCAAGCGATCCTGGGACGCAAGGGAGCCGAGGGACTGAATCGGCCTGGGCTGGCGCTTACCTTCACCGGTTCACGCTGGGAGCGCGTGCAGACCTTGCGCGTTGATCTTGAGGCCCTGGGGGACGTGGCGGCCCCACCCACGCCGGCGCTATCCGACACTGAGCGGGCGCTGGTGCGATTCGCGGTCAAAGAGTTGGACGGCGCTTTCACGGTCAACGCGATCTATGAAGCGCACAAGGACCAGGTAAGCAAGTATGCGCTTACCAAGCTGGCCCAACGCTGGGAGCGGCGCGGGTGGCTCACGGAACCGCAGCGGACCCCAGACGGGCACAAGGTGGGGCGGCAGGTAACGGCGGAACTGGCGCGGCTGGCCATGCCCGACCACATCACGGCCCACGTCACGACAGAAGCGCCCACGTCACGCGACATCACCGACAGCACGACGTCACGACGGGAAACAGCGGGGGCGGGGGATGGTGACATACCCGCCTTTGTGGCTGAGTTGTTTGGCAACAGGTTAACGCAAGGGGGTGCAATGTGAAGAAACTTGTAGCGGTGATAGGGTTTGCTTTATTGGTCTTGAGTGCAGCGGTGTGTGCGTTGGAGTCTGGCGGCGGTGACTTGCCCGACCTGGGCGGTGGCCTGAGCGCCCCGGGCGGCGGCGGTGTCCCAGTCGATTGCCCCGACGAGATGGAGCCGGTGAAGCTGGGGAAAGAGTACCATGGTTATCGCGCCTCAATCAAACGGGGCGGGGAGTGCCTGGGCGATCTGTGCGTGAACTTCGACGGTCAGTTGTCAGTAGAAAACCTTGACCGTGCGAGCTGGGACATGTGCAGCGGCGGGCAATGGGGCATGCCCGAGGAGCATTTGGGCGGCTGCAATTCAACCGGGTGGATTGACGTTTGGTGGGACGGGGAAAGCCGCTATTACTGCGCTTCCTTTCGCGCGGTAGATGACTGGACAGCACTGCACTAATGCAGACCAGGCCGGCGCCTCGAGGGGCGCGGGCGCGTTTATGAGGGGATGGCGACGTCCCGGCTTTTGTGGCCGATTGGCTCAAGTGGGGGCACGGTATCCATAGCATTGTGTTCCTAAGTCCATAGGAAAACCGAGGGCGAGCGATGAACACAGAACTAGCGATAACACGCAACATACAACGATCCGGTGTGCTGGCGGCAATCAAGCACGCGGACCTGGCAGAGAGTACAAGGCAACGGTATGGCCGAGTAATCGAGCGCTACCTTGACGCTGGCGGTGATCTATTTGACGCTGACCAGTTGACGGCCTACGCCGAGGGCCTGAGCAACAGCGGGCGGGCGTTTCTCAAGGCGGCGGTGCGGCTGCTGACCGACAACCTGGGGGACAACCTCAAGGCTATGGCTACGCCTGAGAACGTGAACGCAGTACAGGCGAGCCTCTACAGAATCGAGGCCCTGCAGAACGCTGTCACGACAAAGCCCGCCAAGGGACAGAAAGCCCACACCTGGCTGAATGCGGCCCAAGTCAAGGCTCTCCTGGACAGTTGCGGGGATGATCCCAAAGGCGAACGCGACCGGCTGGCCCTGGGGTTGCTTGTAGCGGCTGGCCTGCGCAGAGCCGAGGCTGTAGCGCTGACGTTCGCAGACGTCAAGCTGCAACCTGTCAAGGGCAAGATGCGCACAGTCTTGCAGGTGCAGGGCAAGGGAGCCAAGGACCGGGTTGTCCCTATCTCCGACAACCTGGCGAACGCCATAGACAAGTGGGCACCTGTTGTGGGTGGTGATGGCCCGATCCTGCGCAGCGTTGACCAGGCCGGCGGTATCGGGGATAGCCTGAGCGCGGTAGGGCTGTTTGGGATTGTGAGACAGCACGGCGCGGCAATCGGGAAGCCTGAGCTTGCGCCCCACGATCTACGCCGGACTTATACACAACTCGGGTATGAGGCCGGTGTACCGGTGACGCAAATCTCCAAACTATTGGGGCATGCGTCCATTGCGACAACCCAGCGGTACTTGTGCCTCGATCTGGACTTGGAGAGCACAGTCAGCGACTTTGTACCCTTCTAATTACGAAAACTGACATATCAGTAACCCGTTAGAACTGTCTATTTGTGGTATTTTCAGCATTATGTGCATTGTGCTTATTCCGCATCACTTGACAGTGCATCGGTATGGCGGTATAATGGCGTATGTCTGTAATGCATAGATCGGCCTGGGTAACGCAGCTGAGGGACCAGCGGGGCTTTCCATCTAGCGCATACGCGCGGGAAGCCCCGTTGCGCTAATAGATAGAGTGCGGTAAAAGTCAAACCCGAATTCAGGGTGGGAAACGAACCTTAGCAACTGAAACAGAGACGCACCTAGCCAGGCCTGCCCATGTCGATTTTTCGGAGAATGGGGGCTGTAGAAA
>Ga0180432_10000455_pt1 | contig 66780 bp, 64 predicted proteins | sample SS_ome_10_FD_132414 | JGI IMG/M metagenome (GOLD analysis project Ga0180432, IMG submission 132414) | Hypersaline lake sediment archaeal communities from the Salton Sea, California, USA - SS_1_MS_2 metaG | ecosystem: Environmental > Aquatic > Non-marine Saline and Alkaline > Hypersaline >...
CACAGCGCAGGTTTTTTAATAGATGGAGGTCAGTGTATATAGATAGCGATTTGCGAGTTCTTAACGGCATAGCGGGCGGCATTTAACCGCCAGGTTGTAGGTTCTAATCCTGCTTGGTTCACCAAACACCACTTTTGCAAAGTCACCATAACCCTGCTCCCTCTCCCCAGCTATTTTCTGCAAATTCAACCGACAGGAGATGCGTCTGGACCTCAAGTCTTCTGAAGGGTAGACTTTGATCCCCAGCTTGGCTACCAGGTCAGCTTTTTCCTCGAAGGAAGCCTCTTTTAGATTCCGTTGACGCAGTACCCTCAATTCCTGCCTCAAGGCGTCGACATCTTTCACCCCAAAACCCTGTGCGCCCCTCTGTGCCTGCAGTCGCGAGATCTCCTGTTTCTCCTTCTCTATGACGCTGAGATGATTGGCTTTTCGTTTCCTGGCATCCTCCAGGCTGTAGAGGCCTCCGTCAAAACCTTCCTCCACCCTCCGTATCTTGTCCTCTCCCTGTTTGATCTTGAACTGATGCAGCCTGATGAGCTTGTCCACACTTTCATCCTGGCGCAATTCGACTGACAGCTGCTGTTCTATCCAGGTGTCGTCGCCAAGCATAGCCCCGATTTCGTCCCAGATCTCCTCATCCCACGTCCCCGGGACAAAGTGATTGTAAGAACACGGGTTCTCGACCCAGCGGCAGTAATGGGGGCGACAGAAGTAATAGACCTCACCACGCTTGTCCCTTAGTACAGACATGGGCTTCTGACAGAGGGGGCAGAGCATACGCCCGCGAAAGAGGGCGGCGATTTTCCTGCCTCGTTTGCCCCTGCCTCGTCCCCTCTCCGTCAGCGCGTCATTAGCCTTGCGCCAGAGATCGTCGGAGGTAAGGGTGGGCACATCGAAGGTAAGCTTCTGCTCCTCCGGCTTGGGTCGAAGCAGAGTCTTCTTTATCCCCAATGTGAGGTCGCCCAGCGGCCTGTCGGGATTGGGCACGCGTCCATTGGCATTGTATTCGGCCTTACCGGTATAGCATTTGCGCCTCACAATTTCACCGATCATTTTGGGAGCCCATGCCGTGTTATACATCGGCTTAATGTTCATCTCGTTCAGCCTGGAGGTAACCCAGTATTGCGTGCGCCCTTCATCACCTATCCACGAGTATATCTTGTTCACCACCCAGCCAGGGCTGCCCCAGAGAAGCTCACGGTCAGGTGTAAGCTCGTTTATCTCCCACCAGGCCCGCAATACCCTGGCCCTGCCGGTGCGGGGCTCGATTGTTTTTTCAGCGCGATAGATATAGCCATAAGGGGCCTTCTGCGCCGGGACCTTGCCCGCCAGCACCCGGGTGATGTTCCCGCCGAGGGCATTATCCCGATTGCATTTCACCCGCAACGCATTGGCCTGGGCCTGGATAAGCCTGGTGGTCTGACTGGCCCAGTCATTGCCACCCGGGGCATCCCCATAGATAACCCGAATGCTATAGTAGTCGCATTCCTTTTCAAAGGTCAGCTGGTGGAGCGGGTCCATGGACAGGCGTCCCTGGGCAGGGATGATAACACCTGCTATGCGCCTCCCTGCGATCAGCTCACTGCGCAAGCGGATCATGCCAGGGCGGTTGAAGTCCTCGCTCGAGTCAGCGTCGTAGATCACATTCTCCCTGGGGACAACAACGCCGCTCTGCCTGGCCAGCCTGGCGCAGGTGAGGAAGTATTCGGCCAGCCGGTCGTTCTCCGCCTGCTCCTTGAGGGACTGCCTGGTATAAGCTGCCCAAAAGGTAGAAGAACTGGCCTCACATCCCCTGACCCCGAACCCTTCCGCGTATCCTGCCGCTTTAGCCGCTTCGTCGATGTATCGATCCAGCCGCTCCTGGCTCATGACTCCCTGTGATTGAATCATTGATCACCTCCTTCGAAATAGCCAAGATCTGATGGTAACGGTATTTTCTGTCGATGGTAACGGCGATTCGGGAAACATCCAGTGGCTGACGGCCTGTGGCGTCTTGGCCAGCTCCATCCCTTTCCGGGCAAATCCACTGGCCCAGGGACCCCACGAAGGATCGGCCATAATCCGTCTATCGACTGCTGCTAATATAGCTCCGTTTCCCAATTGCACTGCCCTGCCATAGCTTCTCAGCAGGGCAGGCGTATCCCAGCTCTGGCTTCCCAGGACCACCGCCAACTCCTGCCTCAGCCTTTCACCTTCGGCCGAAAATGCGCTCATCGCCAGCACGGGCAGTGCTCGCAGGGCGGGGTGTATATCGGCTAATACACCGCGGTTATATGCTGCCAGTACCACCCCGATGGTCTTCCATAGCTCATTCAGAACAGCAGCGGCTCCGTGCGCCGTGCCCCACGCCGCTATCGCCGCCTGGCCCGCGTCGGAGGTTAAAAACCGGGGGCCTCCGATTTGCCTGAGCTGCTCGCTGGCCTTGAGGGGCTTTGTCAGAGATAATGGCGCCGCCAGTTGGAACAGGGCGTCATCATCCACATCAGCCAACACCCGTTTGAGCGCCTTCTCCTTTAGAAGTGCAGGCTTCAAGGAGAGCCCCTGTACCGTCGCTGAGAGCCCTTCCCGCAGCCATCGCCTATCTTCGGTCTCTGTCATCTGTAAACCCTTTTTCCGACTTCAGCAAAGGAGAGGCAGGGTAACCACAGCCGCCAACGACAACGTGTTCTCCGATACCGCCTCCGTTGTTCCTAATGTACCCGCATGTAGATGAAGGCCCCACAGGAAGGACAGTATCCATGCAGCCCCAGGTCCATGCGCCACCCGAGCACCTGATGGCAGCGCCAGCAGAGAACCGGGAAGATAGACTGGCCCGGTGATGTATCCTGTGCCGGCTTGGCCTCCGTACTTGTATCTTCTTGGCCACCGCCAGCGCCACCTCGACGATGTCCCCCTCAGGCCCCTCCAGAAAAGGAGGCCCCTGGCATACGATGATCTCTATCCCCTTGTGACGGCATTCCGCCATGAAGATCATGCGGTCCAGCCCGATGGCTTGAAACCGGTCCCGGTCAAGTGTGCCCACGGCATCGATCCTCCCCTGCCGCGCCAGCTGCAGGAGGCTTTGAAACTCCGGGCAGGGCGTGAGGTTAAGCGACGTCCAGTCGGTCCGGAAGACATATTCCGGCGGCACTTTGAACCCCAGGCTACGCAGCTTGGACTCCACCCGCGTAACCTGGCTCTCCAGCGACAGTTCCGCCTGCTCCGGCGTGCTCACCCGGGCCCATACCGCTGCCAGCCTGTCATCCTTCATGGAGTTCCTTCTCTACCGGTGATAGTATGTCTCGCCAGATCCGTTCCCATGAGGGGTTCGCCCCTTCGGAAGACCGGAGGTTCAGGGTTATGGCCGGGGGCAGCAGCCGGATTAACGAGAGCGCCATCCGGCGAAATTCCTCGGTAGCCTGTTCATGCTGGCTATACCACTGGCTGAGCGCTGTCTGTCCTTCCTCACTTTGTAACAAGGAAGGCAGGTCACGGTGATCGGCAGCCGCGGCCTCAAGCGTTGCCACAGCCGACGCGCCGTCCTCAAGACCCAGTGCCCGGGTTGCCTGCTTCATCCGCTCCCAGCCGATGTCCTCTACGCCCTCACGCAACCACTTCATTATGGCTTTCGCCGGGCCCAGTTGCCCGGCCCCGGTCATCGCCGACGCCATATCCAAGAACCAGCGCTCATTTTCTGTCATTACCAGTAACCTTTCAAATGCTAAACGAGACCCAGGTCATCGATACGGATGCCGTAGGGCTGCAGCAAAGCCCCTATCGCCGTCCTGAACTCGCTGTTGGCCTTGCTGAATTTCTGCATGTCGGCCACTATCTGGCCCAGCTGCACCAGCATCTCGTCCTTGGCGATCTCGCCCCGCTCCATCTGCTCGCACAGGATCTCGCAGCGCCCGTAGAAATCGACGATGGTGCAGAGCAGGGCAGTGGGCCTGATTCCCTGCTTCTTGCTGAGGCGGAAAAAGGCCTCGGCTATGGCATCGTCAACCCTGATGTTGATCTGCTTCAACGCTGCCTCCGGGTGCTCAGTTGTCCTGAATATAGCATCTTTGCTAGATATTGTCAATCATATATCACAATTTATATGCTACAGTACTGGACTACCTTCTAAAACTCGGTGCCATGTTTATCCCCCATCATATACTAAAACGGTCATCAATTTAAGGCTCAATCCGGCCATTTAATTCGAGCATAAACACTCAAAATGGTAGCTGCCTCCAGTCGGGGGAGGAGGTTATCCCGGAAGCTATATTGGGGGTTTATGCGGCGTGCTGGCCTAGCTGGGCCTATCCTAGCTGCAGCTAGGCCACGGATTTGCTGTCAGCTAGGACGTTTTCGATCGATAGCTAGGAGATGGTGTGATTGCCAGCCATCACGGCGGTGGAGACACCAGGAGGAAGGACTGATCCTGCCAGCGTGGTCCGTCAAAGGACACGCAGCAGATTAAAGATGAAATCTTCATGATGCTATTTCCGTTGATATGATGGACGATGGCCCAGAGCTTTATGGGATCACTAAAATGTTTCTGCTCAAATTAAGTGGCCGGGTTAAATCATGCCATCGTGGGCTGTCCCGCATCCATAACCGGCAATATCAATTCAATTCTATCTATTCTATGTAGCTGGAACTATTCGGCGGGATGCCCTGCCAGAGTTGTTTTAACTTCTCTGACCATCTACGCCGGATGACCCCTCACCCCCCTCTTATCCATCTCAGCATCCTGCAATTTCTTCGGAATGGTCACACCATGGTTGGAAGATGCCGATACCGGTTCTTCCCGGTTGTGGTTGGCATCACTCTACAGGCTCCGCAACGGATGCTTGAAAAATCTAAGGCCAGTAGTTGACTCAGTACCACAGCCGTTAAGAGCGAGGTATCTATGAACCCGGAATTGAAAAATGGGACCGGTTTCAGCACAGCCCCAACGGGAAAGGATGGGGTGGGGGGCCATAGAGGGTGTGATAGCACGCCCCAATAATATACGCCCCCTTATAGCTTTGGGTAGCTTCATAGATAGTTTGTTTGTTTGTTTGTTTGTTTTTATAGTTAGGCCGCAATATGGCGGCGGATGAAGCTCATACCATTCAAAATCATAATGCCGGCTGAAGAGGTGTACGTTGAGCTGCCGGAGAAGCTCGAGGAGGAGTTGCCCGGCATCCTCGCGTGGTGTGTTGCCGGTTGTTTAGCGTGGCAACGGGAAAGTATGGCCGAACCGCCCGCGGTCACAGACGCTACCGCACAGTACCGTCAGGAACAGGATATACTGGGCGACTTCATCACGGACTGTTTCCGTATCGATTCAACGGCGACAATCAAGAAGTCTGAGCTCTGGAACACATATCAGGTCTGGTGCCCAGAGAATTGCGTGCACACGGTCGGCCAGCGGGCCTTCCGTGCTCGCCTGATCGAGCGTGATGTTATCGACAGGAAAATCGGTGCGACACGGCTATGGATCGGGGTTGGTCTACGTGTTGATTTGATAGAGCCTCGGCAGGAGCAAAGAGGACAGTTGGGACAGATGAGACCCTATTTTACAGAAACTTCTACGCGAGAAGAATTACAAGGGACTTTTATGCAAAAAACGGTCACAAGCGTCCCAACTGTACCTGATAACGGAGATTGCCGGGATCCGTGGGATGACTTTTTGAGAGAGGTTTAGTGCACCCCAGATGAGCATTGAGAGCAGGATGTTTCCGCTCAAATTAAATGACCGGGTTAAGCTTTAAATAGATGGCCGTATTACTATATGATGACGGATGAAAAAGAGAGAACCTGCTCCTCATTATCGCCACGTCCAGGAGGTATCAACGGCCGCAGTCGGGACATACGCAACATACATAAGTAGTCCATCTTGCGCCAGCGGTGAACCAGGCAGGGGCTGTCTCGCAATTTATGGGGGTGGGGGAGGGTAAGGCCCGGGGTGAAATACGGCTTAGCTATAAGCCATTTAGCTAGGAGAGCTTAGCTACGCCATAGCTAAGCCCTTTTTAGCTTTGACAAGACCACCTGGTAAAGAAAAAATTAGCAGTGGAAGCGCGAGAGTCATGACCACGGATGAAGGCACGACACGGTACATCAGGGAGCGGGGCCTGGTATATCTTTGTTGAAAATTTCCCCAGATATAAAAAGGGTATTGTTGGTTAGTTTCGGTTCCTATGTTTATTGTTGAGTGGCAAGACTGACATGTTTAGAGGCGGTCTGGGGGGCATCTCAGCACTCGGGCCCATAAGGTCATAAACGACAGCAGAGGGGGTGAGGGGTAGGCTCAGCGAACGTCTCAGGGTATACCCTCAGGGTCTCAATCGTATCTGAGGGTAGCGAGAGTCTGGAGATAAGAATTGCCGGAGTCTGGCTATAATCTCAAATATGAAATTCCAGGGTCTGACCAGACCCTGGGAAGTTACCCCTTTGGCAGATTGCGAATACGCCATAAGACTTGGCTATGGATTGCACAGTCCAGCTCATTGTTAGTACACAATAAGCCAAATTGTGATATATACGCTATGTTGGCAATCAGCGAAATGGGACACTTTTTAAACCGAACACTTTTGATGTAATCAGGCGGCATTAACAAGCTCCCTGAGGCTCTGGTTGTAATCTCTGCGATGATTAATTGTCTGCAGTCGCACCTCCTTCCTGCGTTGTAGGATTTGCTTTCTCCTGCCATAAAGGACATCCGCGGGTGTCACGTCGCCAAGCGCCTTATGGTAACGGCGGTGGTTGTAGTAGTCTACAAAGTCGGCAATTGCCCGTTCCAGCTGGCTGGGAAGCTCATAGGGTAGCTGGTTTACCTCTCGCTTTAGTGACTGCTGATAGCGCTCCACTTTGCCGTTAGTCTGGGGGTGGTATGGTGCCGCCAGGATATGCCCGATCCCCACCAGGTGGAGATAATCGCGGAATGCCCTGGAGACGTAGCCGGCACCGTTATCAGAGAGGAGTCTGGTGCGGTCATCGACTGGCACATCGGTCATGCCGGTAGCGTCCACCGCTTCCTGAACCACCTCGATCAGGGAGTTAGCCGACATGTCTTTCTGCAGCTTCCAAGCCAGAATGAAGCGGGAATAGTCGTCCATCACGGTCACCAGGTAATAGTAGCCCCAGCCAACCACCCGGAAGTAGGAAGCGTCGGTAGCCCACATCTTGTGCGGCCGCGTCGTCTTGGTATGGTATTCCTTAGCGGCCATGAGTTGCGTCTCCTGACGTTTCACCAGCCCTTCCCTTCTTAGGATGCGGTACACTGTCGACTCGGATACGGCAAAGCCTTTATTATCGGTGATCCAAGCTGATAGTTGCCGGCTGCTGAGATCGGGAAACTCCCTGGCTACCGCCAGTACCTTATCCTCTTCTTCGGGAGTGACCCGGTTCCATGGTCTTCTCCGGTTTCCCGAATCAGGTTGCCCCCGGCGCCACCGGTAGTAGCTGCTTTTCGGTATCCCCAATGTCATCAGCGCCTGCCGTTTTCCCCTGGGCTGTTTTTCAACTTGGGCCAGGATAATAGCTTTCTCCCCGGCACTCATACGCCGTCGCCATTGAGGACCAATGGAGGGATAGCTGTTTTTTTAAGACGGTACACATCCAGCGAAAGGTCAGCCACTAATTGCTTGAGCTCGGCGTTCTCCCGCTTTAGGTTATCGATCTCTTGACGCGTGGCGTCCCTGACGGTGTCCCGTGTTAGCCGCTCCTTCCCAGCCTCCATGAAGTCCTTGGTCCAGGCATAGTAAGCTCCCGGCTTGATGCCTTCCCGGCGACAGAGTTCATTGACTGCCACTTCCCGACGGAAACCCTCCAGCACGATACGGACTTTCTCCTCTGGGGTGTACTTCCGCCTGGACGCTGCTCTAACCTGCTGCATAAAGCCCCTGGTTTGATGAGTTCTGACCTCGGCAGCATCAGCTTTATCCTTGTTTTCCTGGGACACAACTCGCTCCTTTCATTGTTTAGTCAGTCTACTACCTCCAAGGAGCTTCTGCCACCAGTCTAGAGTGTACGGTTTTAGTGGCACTATTTGTGTCCCATTATCGCTGACGTTCTACAGTTTCAATAAGTTCACTGCACTTAGCTATGGTCATTTCCTTAAGATCGGGAGTCCTTATGAATTCCAATATAACCCCCATGAGATCTTCACGGAGCGTATATCTGTTGAGGGAGTTTTTAACCATAGAGAGCAGTGCATTTTCAATGAAGGTGTTTTTGTCTTCGTACTGATATTTCAGGGCAAGGACCCTGCGGAAAAACTCCTCCTGTTCGATGCCTGCGGATTGAAAGGAATCATAAGCACTAAAGAGTATATATTGACAGGAATAGCACAGAAGTTGATAGAGCCTCTCCAGTAATTGGGCTGCCTCATGTACATTATTTTCATTCGCGGCGGCCAGCAGGTCTTTGTAGAGGCGTTTCACAATAAAGCGCCATTTCGGGCGATCTCGCTTGGAGACAAACCTGTTTGGTGCAAAATAATTTTGCTTATAAGCATTATCAATAAAACGATCAATTTCAGCTCGTAATAACTCTATGTCTGGTATATTCCCTTGTTTTGTTTTCAGCCTTGATTGGATAGAGTTATTGGGATCTTTCAATATGCCGTCGATATCATTTTCTTCCCTGAGGGCTTTCGGTATAGCCTTATATAGCTGGGTAATGATTGCTCTTAATTTATTCTCAGGGTATTTTTCAATTATATTTCTGACCTCTGATATCTTCATACGTACTAACTATTTTAAATTGACTCACCGTTAGAAATGGACGGGTGGCAAGCAAGATCAGTTACCGTGTTGCTAATCGGAGCCGCTAATAAGAATTCTAACATACGGGGCACTGGTAATCACCACCAGATGAAGTCGGGTAAACACTTAGATTGATTTTGTCCGATAGCTTAAATCTTGTAACTATGCACAGTGCTGTAAATTGAACTTAGCTGCCGAGTACTATACGCGTATGATTTTGGGCTACCACGAGGCTAAGGATTATTATACCTGCCACACAATTCATCTTTCTGTTCAGCAGAGCAGCTTATATAATCGGATTATTAACAGTAATGGTATTTTGCCTTAAGTCAATGTTGACTCCTCGCCACCTATAGGCAAGGGACGCGTACGAATCCGTGTATCTTCGAGGACAACAATACTGCCTTCCTCCAGAGCCTTCTGGGAGTTTGGTAGATTGACCAACAGAAATGCGACTTGGGCATCTGGATGTCTCAATGAGCAACGAAAGAGAATTACAGAGGGCTGCTTCTCTCCTCGTAAGGCAAGCAATGTGCCAAAGTCAGTATCGGCCGAAATAAGAACTCGACCCTCCTTGCCCGCTCGTTCAAAGACTTCTTTGTCGGAAGCAGCTTGCATACCATAATCCCGTATGTGAATAGCATCATGACCTGCCCGCTGGAGGCCGGCAGCAACTAACGGTGACAGTGCATTATCTACCAGAAACCTCATGGCGCTGGCACTAGCGGCAGTTCCCGTTCACTTACAGCTTTAGCGGCGTAGCGCAGGGCTTCACGAACATCTTCCAACTCCAAATCCGGATAGGCGCTTAGAATTTCGGCTTCGCTCATCCCCTCAGCAACCATACCTACCACGGTAGCCACCGGGATGCGCAATCTCCTGATGCAAGGTACGCCATCCATCTGACCGGGGTCAACGGTGATCCGGGTAAACTTCATCTGATTCACCTCCTCTGCCCACAAGAGACAGCCTCTTGAACGATGCAGCGGTTAGATTCTATCAACACTATAACCATTGACAGTTAACCACGTCAAGCAACGTTGCAAGATTCAGGAGGCGCAAAGAATATCTATATACTCTGAGCCAGTAAGAAATTACATATTGCACGAAAAGCTGAAAAGTTCGACGGGCTCAGTTAAAATAATCCTGTATAATGTGACCCAAAAGTGGAGTATTCCTACATGGCAGAAGATAGCAGCTTTGATGAGGAAAGAGTCAACGAAGCATTCAGGAAAGTCCGGAATCGCCTGAGGAAGCATTACCCAGAAGAGATAATTATAGCTTGTGTCAAAAAGCTGAATGAGCACCAACGAGATACAATAGAGCATCTGAGGATGTATCCTCCTTGGAGACTACTATTACTAGTGAAGTGGACATTCATTTACGGTGAATACCTTTCTCCTAATCGTAGATCGCTAAATGTTAGAAACTTCAACTATCTTCTAAATCTGATGCACGACCTCGATGGATGTTTGAGAAGGCCTAATGAATATGAGAACATTTTTCTATTCTTTCGGAACAGGGCCTTCCAGCAATTCTGGCTGCAACATGAATTTAACCTGGCTAATTTTGCTAGACAAAGCATACTCTTTGGCAAGCTGGATAAAGTACATCCATTCCAAAAGAGATTCGTAAATAGATGTGGAATATCGATATCTAATTTCATTGAGTTGGCGATGATGCTTATGACACGCTTTACAGTGGAAAAGGAAACTTCAGTCACTACTGAGTGGTTTAAACCAGTGGCCGGCAAATATGAGACTGGGATAATACAACGATTTTTGGATTTACTATCGAAAGACTTCGAATCTTTGAGGGATTTGCTTTTGGCGACAAAACAGGATGATCGTAAAGTATCATACGAGGCTTATGAGAAGACTCCTCTTAGAGAAATACCACTTATGAAGCATAATTTAAATTACTATCCATTTTCTGCAGAATTACTGGCTCGCAGTATGGAGACTTTCATATATGACATTTTAAGAAGAGACGACCCCGAAGATTTTATGGATAAGTTTGGTCCGATCTTTGAAAGATACGTGGGAAGTTCAATATCGAACATGAAAATAACGTTTTTCAGCGAGAAAGAGCTCATGCAGAATCTACGGGGATCAGGCAAGACGGTCGACTATTTGTTGATTGATAAGGATGCCAATGTTTTTATCGATGCAAAGGGAGTTGAGATGTCTTACCTAGGAATGGTCGGGCATCAACCGGAAGTCATAAAAGACAGGACTAGAGATTCAGTAATTAGGGGGTTACAACAAGGATTTGAAACTGCAAAACGTTTGGAGGGTATCGACCGAATAAACGGAGTTAATATTGGAGAGTCGGACAACTACCTTATTGTTGTTACATTCAAAGACCTTTTTGTCGGAAATGGATCAGATTTCTACGAATACGTTGCCAAAGATACCCTCAACAGGCTGGTAAGGCAGACTGGCGGAAAGGCTCCAATACCGTTTGAGCATATGTATTTCATGTCAATCGATGATTTCGACCTTTTCGCTGGTGCTGTCACTGCAGGGGAAATTGGTATAGTACGAACACTTGAGCGCTCGGCGAAAGCTGACGCATCACTTCAAACGAAGAAATTTACCTTCGAACAGCATATTCGTGACATATATCCCAAGGCTCAACCACCAAAGTGGCTGGTCGATGAAGCGAAATATATAGTGGACCGTTGTAGTCTGCGTTTTAGCCAAATGCAAGACTAAGTTGTTGAACTGGATTTATTGGTTTGAGAGTATAGTGACCTTTTTACCGTTCTATTGCACATACTGACGAAATGGGACATTTAGGGATTTGAAGATGATCGTGCAATAGGGATAGTATTGGATAGCCGGTTACCTCAGAAGTAGCTTTTGTCAAGATAATGATTTACTTCCAGTTATGGATGGTTCCACAGCCAGTTTCTTTCTCAACAATGCCAGAGGTGCATCCAGATCAACCAGTTCGGGCGGAAACCCAAGCACCTCGGTAGCAAGCCGTACATCAATCTCCCAGCGCACCGTGTCATGGGCAATTTCATTTACCGGTCGTAGATCGCGGTGTTTCACATCATCGAAGATGGATACGGCCTTAGAGAGAGCATCTTCTGAAAGCTGGGTGACATCCAGTACCGGCATTGAAGTCAGAGCCGATACTCCAATTCTTCCTCTACCCGCTTGCTGCTTATTGGCGTGCCACCAGTGAAGTAAAAGTCCAAGCGATGAGTTTCCCCAAAGCGTTAATACCTTCTCTTGCTCTTCATTTTTAAGGCTGATTGATGGCCACGCCGTACCACCAATTGTTTTTCTGCTGGTGAATTGCATGGCAGTCGATTGGCTATTAAACCGGAAATCCGCATTGAAATGACAATGGGATGCTGTTGCCCAGATCCGGTCAGCCTTGTTTCGGACGAATGCATCTTCAGCGGATGTGGTTCCCCGGCGCACTACGCCCTCGCAGTCCGCCTCGAACTCCATGCACCTTTCACGATTAGCATCGTGCGACCATAAAATGGGGTAGGTCGGAGCTGAGTTTGTCTTCAGAGGTTCTACCTGGAAAGGGCCTCTAATTCCACCATCAGGAGTGTTGCCATTGATATCTCTATGGACTGGGCCAATCCGACCGATTCTAGACACTGTTGATACATAAACAGGGATGGCGGTGTTCTTTGTCATACCGGGCAACCATATAAGCCCACAACTGGCCATCTGGTAGGCTGCCTGGGCTAAAGCTGCGTCCTTGATACGAGCTAGATTCCACGGACCATCGTCCGGAAGAGTTGCATCAAGAGCGTAACCGATCAGGTCATCACCAATGTGGATCAGGTTTCCACCCACCGGCCCGTCTTCCAGCCTGCGAAGCTTCACCGTCCTAAGAAAATTGATTTGGGCTGCGGTGATGGCACCTGTTATGGGGGAAGATGGTCTCTCATTCAGTACCACGAATTTCGCTCGTTTTTCTCCGTTTTTAGACTTGCGGCCTATGACCAAGCATTCGCCCATTCCCGTGTCCGCCGAAAAGGACAACTCATTGTCCCGAGCGCCAGCAATAGAGATCAAGATAAGTTTGTCATATGATTTCCGTAGTAATTGCCTTGACGCCTCCCACGCTTCTCCCGACATAAGGCTAAGAGGCATCACCATTGCCAGTGTTCCACCGTCTTTCAGTTTGCGGTCGGCAAGAACCAAGAAGGCACTGGCTTCGCCAGCGTTGCCGTGAGCACTCGTCCCTCGGAGAAGCCGTTCGGAGGCACGTGCCATTTCGCGCTGTTGCTGACCGGGGGATCCGAAGGCTGCAAACATTGGGTTTGGCACGTTCCACTTGGCCGCTTCGTGGTTGGTATCGCGAGTGAAGGGAGGGTTCATAACGACTACATCGAACGATGAATGAGGCAATGTTGACCAGGTATCCTTTTCGTTCTCTCCCATGCTCTCTACGGCTTTAGCTGTGATGGCAATTATATCGAACGCCCGCTGCGGGTCCAGCAAGTCCAAGGAGCCGAGGGCCACACCGCCACCTTCCCGTGACCCGTAGCCTACAGTCAAAATCGAACTACGGTTGTATTTGATGGTTGGATGAGCACCAGCCAACATTGATGCGGTTAAGTGGGTGGCCGCTGGTAATACATCACAGCCGACAAGCGCAGTTGCCATCATTTGAGGATGAATCATTTCGGCGTCACCGCCTGAAGACTCATGCAACTGACTTATACGTCGATAAGCGGCGGATAGGAGCGTGCCAGTACCACACGCGAAATCAGCGATACGCAAGGATGTAACGTCGCTATCTCTTGCCCAGGATCCGCCCCCCGGTGTCTTATCTGCATCAATAGCGAGGCCGACCAGAAGTGCCGCGGAAGCCGGATTCGTATAATATGCTGCAAGGAATTTACGGTCGGCTATGAGGCGCTGGAAAACGGCTCCCGTTAAATCATGTGAGCGCATCATGTGGTTGGCTACGAGTTCACCTGCTGTTGTCACAAGCCGTTCGAGGAGCGGCCTAGCTGTATCTATAGGAATACCACCTAGTGTAATGTCCCCGTAATAACTAGACAATAGAGCTCTCAGGTGATACTATGAAAACATGTGGAAAGCCGCTGAAGTTTTACCAATGACAGATGAACAGACGAAGACGTTGGAAGCTTGGGTGAGAGCCCGAAAGACTCCTCAAAGGACTGTGTTACGAGCCCGAATTTGCCTGATGGCATCAGGAGGGAGGTCGAATAATGCCATTTCAAAAGAGTTGGGCACATCCCGGGCTACAGTTATTCTCTGGAGACAACGATTTCGGGAAAATGGATGCTCTGGGATATTATCTGATGCCCCGCATGGAGTTAGCTCACGACGATTAGACCCAAGGAAAGAGAAAGCCATTGTAGAGGCGACACTCCATACGAAGCCTTCGGATGCAACACATTGGTCAACGCGCTCAATGGCACGTAGTCAGGGGGTAGGCAAGTCAACCGTGCAGCGGATATGGGATGCTCATGGATTGCAGCCACACCGAGTTGAGACCTTCAAATTGTCCAAAGACAAACGCTTTGTAGAGAAGCTTACGGATGTGGTGGGCGTCTATCTTAATCCTCCCGACAAGGCTGTGGTCATGTGCATAGACGAGAAAAGCCAGGTTCAGGCGCTGAACCGGACACAACCTGGCCTCCCGATGAAGCCTGGCCGTTGTGGTACCATGACCCATGACTATAAGCGAAACGGAACCACCTGTTTGTTCGCGGCTTTAAAGGTCTTGGAGGGCAAAGTCATCGGGACATGCTTTCCCAGGCACCGCCACGTAGAATTCTTGAAGTTCCTGAGGACAATAGACCGAGAAGTTCCAAAAGAATTGGACATCCACGCAATCTTGGACAATTATGGAACCCATAATCACCCCAAGGTTCGTGCCTGGCTGTCAAATCACAAGAGGTTCCACTTTCATTTCACGCCCACCAGTTCATCATGGCTTAATTTGGTTGAACGGTGGTTTGGAGAAATCACCCGCAAGCGTATCCGTCGTGGTTCCTTCAATAGCACCCAGGAACTCATTCAAGCGATCGAGGATTATATCAAGATAACTAATGAAAACCCTAAGCCCTTTGTTTGGACAAAGAAGGTCGATGCCATCCTGGACAAAATCAGCCGTTGTAAAGCTGTTGCTGGGACACTACACTAGTATGCGCCGAGCAATATCGAAAATCGGCCAGTAATTAACTTTTAGAATTCTTTTCCAGTCTTCAAGCATCTCGTTTTTACTGACGCCGGTCCGTTTGCCCCGAAGTTCATCAAGCGTTCGTACGTAGTACAAATCACCTTCGCCTCGAGACAGACTTTCATGGAATACCAGCGCATTAGCTAGGATGGTCATCGCCATTCTACGTGTTTGTTCTCCGTCTTGCTGACGGAGTTCCTCGCAGATCTTTTTTACCGCTCCAGGGTGAGCTATTGCCATACCTGTTAACAGTGCTGCGGCCTCACTTACCCCGTCAACGAGCTTGTTGGCAGCTTCTTCAACAACAGCCGGTGGCACGGAAGCTGACTGAATAAGAATCGATAAATCAGTGACATTACCGGTTAGCCATCCTTTTTGTGGCCACCGTATAAATGATTCCGGCCTATCCCCTGTATAGAGAGCCATTTCAAAATCGGTAGCGTTGAGGATTTCCTTCTTCAACAGTTGTCCTGATAAGTCCCTTAATCTGACTGGCAGTCTAACCGCTAAGGATGATAATATCCGCCGACCAGACGGAGTCAGGTGTTCACCGAGACGTTGTTTAGCATCCGATTCAACCGAAATCGCTGGAAAAATTTCCGTCTCTACAATGACAGGGGAAACATTTGGTTCAGTGACCAAAATATCAGGTCTCTTGCCAATGCTCTTGAGGACATTAGTGTTTTCAGACCTCACAACGCCCTCGAAACGCCATAAGCTTCGGGTTTCAACCAATACTCCAGCGAGAGCATCATTTATCGTGTGTTCGGTAGTTGCCATGTTCTAGATTCCTGTTTAGCTGAATTATCTACCCGTATGGCCAATTATACATTGCGCGAAGAATGCATACAATGAGCATACCTAATAGCGTCTATGAATAGCAACTGGTATGGTCGTATGAAATGGCTCTGCACAACAAACTGACTGTTGTGTATATCGAATTATTAGATAACTCTCCCCTGTGATTGAAAAATGGGCGCAGGCTGGCTAAAATTTCATTGCAGACTATACAGCACTATTGATGCGTATTATACTCGTGCAAATATGAAGGGGATGCTAAATGCCAATACTCACTACTGAACTAGCGGTGCTTGTTTCCATGATAATTTGGCTTCTTAGAGACGAATGGGAAATAGAAGAGATTTCAATTGCAAGAGGTCACGGACTAGCCACAGTTGAATGCCAAAAAACGGAAATTGAGAAGGCGTTTATTGCCGAGAATGCACCGTTTGAAAAGACAATATTTAAGCCTAAAGGTCCAGACATTATTGCTCGCTCTGAAAGGGGCATTTGGAAAATCGAGTGCAAGGGCTTGGGAAAAGGAAAGCCCCAAACTCACAGAAATAATTTTGACCGGGCTGTAGCCAGTGTGATGTCTTACTTTGATGCTCCTCAGACACGCCTAGGTCTCGCAATAGCTAACGACTATTTGTGGGTATATAATTTTAGCGAGAGGCTACCTAAGACTTTGAGAGAAGCGACTAACTTGTGGGTGTTTCTTTTGGAGAACAAAACCATCTATCCATATAAACCGACTGAAGAGCTGCCATATCCTGGGGCAGTTTAGAGCATTAGGTATCCCACTCAACATTTCTTAGTTCTATGTATAAAAACTCAGAATGTGCAGCTTGAGTAACAAAAAGTTGTTTTGTGAAGCCTCAGCCGACATTACTCGCAATTGTAAATCACTCCGGATTGCACTTTTCAGCAATCAGTTCTCACGATATATGCAATATGTGATCGAGTGGCGATGTTTGACAATTGCAGGTATATATGCTAATTTCGGAAATCCGGGGGAATTCCAGTATAACGATGGTGTCTCGCTGTAGTAAGTCTTCCTCAGCCGGGTGCACTTGATAACCTATTCATTCAACATAACACATACAATTTTTTATTGGTCAGAATGTGTTATGTAATATACGTAATAAGCCGGGTTTTTTGGCACGTTGGAGTTCAGAAAAATATATGGGTATCATTTCAGAAAAGTGGCGCGTAAGAACATGGGAATAAACCAGCCCGGTCGGAACACTGCGGTAACACGCTCCGGTGAAAGCAGTATTTTCCAAGCCAACTAACAGACTGTTACCTTGGTCAAGGCAACTTATACAGAGAGGGTGTTAACTATGGAGCTTAAAATAAAGGCGACTGTAGATGTGAATGATACATGGGCGGACAATTACACCGCCACCGAGCTATGTGAAGCCATAAGGGACAGACTGAACTCGTCCTTAGGCTTCCGGGGCGATGTGTGCAAACTAGAGGTATCAACAAAAGACGCCAAAGCCGTCTATAAATCAGGGAGCAATATAAAGAAGCGCCCTATTCGGAAAAAACGGCCAGAGTGAATGCTTTGAGCGTTTAACTGAGAGGGGGAGAGTATGAGGAAGAAATTACAGAAGCAACTTCAGAAAAAAGAATACCACAATGCCATGAGCACAACTAAAAGCGGTTTGGGGAAGAAGAAGAAAAAGAATCCTGGCAGAAAAGGCAAGTGATGCGGTGTGAACCGTCTGGTGTCGAGAGCTCGGTTAAGGCAGAGGGAACTTAAACTATGGCAAATTAAGGGCAAACGGGCATCGGGCGGTGGATTTGTAAGCGCGTTACCCATAATATTTTGCATTCCAGTGATACGCCTATCCCGGTAGTCTACGCAGCTAGAGCGTAGGGGCTGAGGGCAAACCGGACGTACAGGTACTCAAGTTGGCGGGGTCCCTATGTAGTGGTGGAACTACATAGCCTCATTGCGGCGTACGATGGGCGCAGGAGCGGCAGTGGTGGAAACAGCGATGAGCAGACCAAGAACTCAGGCTGTAATGGCTATATCATTTGAGTCAACTGGAAAAGTGGCTAACTTTCGACCGTAGTATATAGAAGCAGGAAAGAAATCGGTGCGCACCGTTAAAGAAAAAATTATTGTTGTACATGGCGGGACTCGATATATTAACGAGCTAGTGTCATGTCTCGGAAATACATGGCATAAATCAATGATCCCGAAAAAGACCAAAAAGATAGCTATAATAAAGATATAGGCAATCAAATGCCCAGGCACTTATTCAATTTATTTCGAGGATGGCACTCTGGAATAGCAATAGAAAATCTAGGTGTGTGCGTTGAGGTTGTACCCAGGGATGTTTAGATTACGATCTCACAGTCTCTGTTTTTTTGGCCCCCATATCCTCTTGCTCAGCCTGTAACGCCAGGCCGAGCTTCATTACGGATAACCTTTCTTATCGTTTTTCGGGTGTGATGAAACTCCCTCTCAATCTGCCTGATGCTCTTTCCTTCCCGAAAGTAGGCTTGCCTGATGCGCTCCGTCCTCTCGGTCCTGACCATCTTCGGCACTGGCAATACCTGCCCCGGTCTTATGGCTACCAGCAACGGGGTGGGCGGACGGCCTATTGTGTTCTCCCTCCTTACCTCTGCGATCAGTCCCCGCTTTATCAGGGGGACGCAGTACCAGTCCAGCTCTTTGGCGGATATCTGGAGATGACTGTAGATCTCCCGCTTGCTCAGACCGCCATTTCCCCGGAGAAGGTCCAGGATGGCCTCCTCCAGGTTATCCCCACGACCGATAAAGGAAGGTGCGGGCCTGTCTCTGGCGCTCTCGAGAATTCTATCCTCGTCTTCCTGGTCCTGGGCCATATCGGAGAGAGACCTCTCCATCTTGTAGTAGCAATGCCGGTAGGCCCTGTAGCCATAGCCCTTGAGGAAAGCGTGAATCCGTCTCCCCATAAGCCGGTAGGTTTCTCTATCGCTCAACCCTTTCTGCCATGCTTCCCAGGCGGTGAGGTAGGTCTCCTGCACCAGGTCATCCCAAACTCCCTCCCGCTGCAATTGCACTTTCAGCAGGGCGGGCAGGAAGCGGAATTTATAGAAGCACATCCTCGCTGTCTGACTGGCGGAGCCGAGTTCGGCATCGATCGAAGAGTAATCGACTGACATGGTTTACTCTGTGCCGGAACGGGAAATAACAAAGGGGCACCGGCTATACCTCGCCCCCTTGATTTGGTATATTCAAAGGTTATAGATGGTCATTACGGGTTGACGATTGCTGTCCTACGCCAGCCCTATAGCTTCCCTCGCCTGCTCCAGGGTCGTCGTCTCCGGGCTAAGGAAGCGCTCCTCCAGGACGGCGATCATGCTGCTGAACTCCTCCTCCGTGAACGTGCCGCCTTTGGCCTCCGCCCACTCCAGGAGCAGGTCCTTCGTTTCATCCAGAGTCATAACAACCCCCGTATCGCTTTTCATCAATTACGGGCACAAAGCAAAAGAGACCCCCAATCTGGAAGTCTCTCCGACTGCATATTCAGTTGTAACGGGTGCTTACAAGCAAAAAGAGTCCCATAACAGGACTCTTATCGCCTTTTGCGATTGTTTCGAGTATTTATTTCAGATAGTCACTAACGGCTTTACTGCAAAGCGTATCTACGTCTTTTTGCACGTCTACGGGCAGGGCTTTGCAGTATCTAACGGCTTTCCTGCGCCTGTTCTTGCTCACCTTCTTCATCGGTTCGCTGATGTCTACGTGCAATCGGGTAAAGGTGCTTGACAACCTCACTTTGGCGAACGGGCGAAACGTCAAACCGCTAATTCCGATAGCTTCCATATAGAATCGGGGTTGCGCATCGAAAAATATATTTCTGCTTACGGAATTGAACCGCCCCCGTATTGCGCCCTGCTCGTTCATACGATGGAGTGCCATCCGTTGCAGTTTCAGCATATACGCCCTTGCTTCCCTGTCATCCCTTATCCAGTCCTTAACCAGCGCATCCGTGAAATACTCGTAATGGTGCAGTTCGGGATGAGCGCAGGGACTTTCACCGAACACACAGAATCCCCCACTGCGGATGAACAAGCGAATCAAGTGAGCCTGACGTTCGGGACTTGCCCACTTTGGTTTTGGCATATTCAACCCCCTGTCCAGTATCCTTCAAGCGCAGAACAGGGAATGTGTGCGCCCTGACTTCAGGCTTTCGCCAGTTCGCCCTTAGATTCGGGGGTTTCCGCCGCTATCTGCGCTTCCATCTGGGCGAGGATGCGCTCCTCGATTGCCAAGTCAAGGGCTTGTTTATCCCGCTCTATAATCGGTGCGCCTGCTTCACGGTTCAATTTAACCTGCTCTACGTATTTATCCTTCTGCTGAGTCTGAATCTGACCGGCATACTGCTGGAGTGTCGCCACAAAGTTCTCACGGACTAGCTTCACCTGTTCCGCAATATCGGATTGTACCTTGATAACGGGCTTTCCTGTGCGTTCGTTGAATTTAACGCTTCCATCGGGGTTATAGGCAAGCCTTAAAGGTGCGCCGATAGCGTCATTGGGGATTGCCGTGAGTCCTTCGGTGTTGGTCGCAGTAAAGAACGGTATCCAGACGGTTTCAAGGTCAACGCTCCAGACCTTGCGGCCAGCAGGTTTAGAACCGTTCGGGCGAAGCAGGGATTTAATGTAAGTAGGTGCTGCCATTGTGTGCATCTCCCTTCAATATGAATTGAGCGCACACATCCCCTAATCTACACTCGAAGGTAGCTATAACTGACGTTCAACACCGTTTCGGCGGTCAAGCCTAATCTGAATGTATGAATTTAGCTTCAAATCGAAGCTATGCCAGTATTTGTAAAAGTGCTTGAAGCTGTTTAGCTTCAAATGCTGCTTCAAGTATGGAACAAAATGACTTTACGTTCACTATGAGGAAGCAATTGCTTCTTCTACTCCCCCAGGGGGCGGCCGGATCAAATTATCCTTTAAAGGAAAAACAGCGGGGTAGCAGGAATACTCAGTGGGGGAGCAATAGAAAAAAGTGGGAAAGCAAGGGGAAACAGCAGCCAGCTACAGTATTGGAATTAGTTTAAGGAAAAGGGCAGGGGGACCGGGAGAACGGCTCTGTTGAATATCTCGGATACAAGTGAATTTCTTTGGTTGCCTGGTCATCACTTGGTTCATTGTGCTAATCCCGTTATTCCCATCTTGGAGCAACACGTTCGTCGGAGGAATTGACGATAGTAAAGATTCGCTATATTGTTGACCCAGTCGCAGCCTCAGCGAGTTTCTTGTGGATGATCGAAGTCATATTATGATGCTATTATGCATGATTGCTGCTTACCGGGAAAGTTGCGACTGCCTCGATGGCCAAGGATCACCTAAGCTGTGAGTGGTGGCCGCCCAGAGGAAGAAGTCCACCCACCAGTAAATATCACGTTTCGCAACGGATTGCCTGAGTCTTCGCATTCGCGACTGTCGCTCACTTAAGCTCATACTGTATGCTTGATAGATCGCGTTAGCTACGCCTTCAATATCATATGGGTTGACCACCAGCGCCCCCGTTCGTAGCTGAGTTGCTGCACCTGCGAATTCACTCAGTATTAACACTCCGTTATTGTCTACGTTCGCAGCACAGTACTCCTTGGCTATCAAGTTCATCCCATCTCTCAAAGGCGTGACCAGCGCAATATCGGCAGCTCGGTAATATGCAAGAAGCTCATCTCGTTCCAAGCTCCGGAACATGTAACGAATCGGGGTCCAGCCTGCCTCGCCGAATTTGCCGTTAATCTTGCCCACCAATTCCTCGATCTCGGCTTTGAGCACTTGATACTCAGGTACATCCTCTCGGCTCGGCACCACAATTTGAACCAAAGCTACTTTCCCACGCAGTTCGCCAAAGCGTTCCAAGGCATTTTTAAACGATCGCAACCTATCTGGAATACCCTTGGAGTAATCTAGGCGATCTACGCCAAGAATGACCTGGCGAACGGATATGGCATCGTGCAACTGCTTAGCTCTTTCTGATACGCTCTCGTTAGCCGCTTGCCGGGCAAATTCTTTGAAGTCTATGCCGATTGGGAAGGCTCCACCCCTGGTTTGTCGTTGTGGCGTAGCGATCGTGCATACTTGTCTTCTGGCATCGACATGCAAACCCTTGATCAAGCCTTCAACGTAATAGATGAAGTTGTTCCTGTCACGCATAGTTTGAAATCCAACGAGGTCGTACTCCGATAGCGCTTCTAGAATCTGGGATCGCCATGGTAATATGGCAAAAAGGTCACGCGGGGGAAAGGGGGTATGAAGAAAGAAACCTACTTTGCATTTTACACCAATGGCACGCAGTTCTTTCGCTACGAGCATGAGATGATAATCATGGACCCAGATGTAGTCTGTTGCCCTGGCGTTCTCTGCTATCACCTGCGCGAATTTACGATTGACCGCTTGGTAGGTAGTCCAATAGGCTGGATCGAAGTTGCAACGTGATTGAAGACTGTGGAAGAGTGGCCATAGAATTTCGTTCGAGAATCCGAAATAGTATCCATTGATCTCTTCCGCAGTTAGTCTAACTGGCTTGAGAGCGTAACCTGTGCTCTTGCCTCCCATGGCTGCTAGCTCATCGGGGTCAATATCTTCCAAAGTTCCGGGCCAGCCAATCCAGACACCGCCTCTGTCACGTAGGACCGGAGCAAGGGCAGTGACCAATCCACCCGAGCTAAGCTGAACGTGCCACCTTCCCTTGTGCTCCCTTGTTAGGACGATAGGTAGGCGGTTTGAAACGACGATAAGCCGGTGGATATTTGGATAATTCTCTTGCTCCTTCAACTGTGCCATGGTCCTCTGTTCCCAAAGGGAATGTTATATTACACACCAGTTGGTTGTCAAAAAAAAGTGATATTAAAGAATGGCGTTACTGCAAAAAGGTTGAGGTAAATCATATTGAAGCTGAGTTAGCTATGCTATACACTTGAGTCGGAGACTATTCGACTCGAGGTGAACTGATGTTTAAAGAGAATCACAGGCACGAACAGGGGAATTTCTTTGATACAGTGGGCCAGCTTCCCAAGGGCGTCAAGAAGATGATGGATAAAAGTTGGGCGCCACGGTTCCGTGACCTGGTCTTCACGAAGATCGATGAGCGACGGTATACGGAACTCTACAGCGATGTAGAGAGCCGGCCGAACTTTCCAGTGAACATCTGGGTTGGGCTGGAGGTCATCAAGGCGATGTTTGACTATACAGACGCAGAACTTCTGGAGCAGTTCCATTTCAATTTGCTGACTGCCTTTGCCCTAGGCCTGGAGAATCTGGGAGAGGTCACTCTGGCGGAACGGACGCTCTACTACAACAGGAAGCGATTGTTGGACTACGAAGCCCGAACGGGGCGCAATCTGCTGGAAGAGGAATTTCAGGCACTGACTGAAGGTGCCCTGGGGGCATTGGGCATAACCACCAAAACACAGCGGATGGACTCCAGCTTCGTGGGCTCGTTCATCAAGCAGATGTCTCGCCTGGAACTGGTAGTCAAGGTACTGCAGAACTTTTACCGTGACCTGGATGAAGAGGAACGAGCAAGGTGGAATCCCCAGGTGAAGGAATATGTGGAGACGGAAGCCAAGCATATCGCCTATCATATGAAATCAGCTGAGGTAGGTGAGTATGTGCAGAAGGTGGGAGCGCTGCTATGTGAGCTTCACCACGCGTATGCAGACAATGAACAGATCAATACCCTTAAGAGTTATGAGCACATTGGCCGGATACTGCTGGAGCAGTTCGATATAGTAGACAGAGGGCAAGGAACTCAGGTAGAAGTAAAACCGTCCGCAGAGATAAGTGCCCGGTCATTACAGAACCCCGCTGATGATACTGCCACGTTTCGGAGGAAGGATGGGCGGAGCTACAAGGGAGATACGCTTAATGTGGCGGAAACCTGTGCCCCGGAAAACAAGGTACAGTTAGTCACCGATGTATGGGTTGAACAGAATACGACGTCCGATGAAGACTTCCTGGCGGAGCGGGTACGGGGGATCAAGGAGAGAACCGGCGTTGAGGAAATAATTGCCGATGCGGGCTACACCGGTGACCATGCAGAGCAGGTATGTCAGAACGAGAATGTGGCCATTATCCCCACCGAAGTAAAAGGGCGTAAGGAACAGGCGGACAAGCTTTCGCTGAAGGATTTCCATTTTGATGGCACATCAATAGTATACTGCCCGGAGGGCTACCCTCCTATAGAACAGATTCACAAACCAGATTCCGGCCGCCACGTGGTTCGCTTCGCCGTAGGTACGTGCAGCGTCTGTCCGCAGCGAGACAAATGTCCGGTTAACTGTCGCAAAAAGTTCTCCAGCCTCCTGTTCACCGATCGTCAGGCCCTGCTTGCCCGGAGGCGCCAGCAATTGAACGAAGAAGAGTACCTTAGCAAATGCAGGCTACGGCCTGCGATTGAAGGAACGATCAGCCAGTTCAAGCAGAGAATGCGTAATGGAAAAATGAGAATCAGAGGACTGGCACGGATTCGCAACAGTATCATCCTGATGGCCATTGGCATTAATTTTGGGAGATTTTGGGCTTACTTGCTGGAAACCAGTCCCCGTGCCGTTATATTTTTATCTGTTGTCGTTATCCGGATGTTTATTTTGGCTCTTATTGCGATACAGCAACCAATGAAGCCAAAATACAGATATCTACAGGCACTATCAGCTTGATTCAAGTAAACATCGGAAAGGGCTTTTTGCGGAGACGCCAAGAATTAAAATAGCTCAATATTCCAATTAATGTACCAAAAAGAATCGCAGGCACATTAATTTTAACAAAATCGACGAATAAGCCCTTTTTAATTTGCGAGCGTGTGCTTGGAAAAAATGAACGCCAATAAGGCCAATTCCCTGTAAATTCCCCCTCTTCATCCAAACCGATTGACTGTGGGAGGCTTTTTTCATCCAGCCCGTTTTTTTGTTTTCATCTTATGATACTATACATCACTGAATATAATCATGCTTTACTTGAATTCTATACCCGAGTGCGGCCGAGCTTCTCTGAATAAGCATAAGATCGAGAAATATCGGACTACCTAAATGGAGGTTATAAACAGGATGAGATTAATCCGTTCTGGGGACTGAACATATTCACATGGCCGATGTATAACAAGTAGTTAACACTTACTATATCAATAGCCTTGGGTAGCTAAGTGACTTTGGAAAGGTTTGTGTTGATGGTGAAAATAAGACAGTATCGGCCAGTTGAGCTGCAGAGGAAAAAGGGTAAATGTCCGGAATGTAAAAGGTACGTCCGCAGGGGTGGAGTGAGACATCTCGGCAGGTTCTGGCATGAAAGCTGTTTAAGAAAATCCAGAAAGCTCTATAAACAGGTACCATTATTTACAATTAATTAACGTAATGAGAGGAATTATCATATATCAACTCTATACAAAAAATCTTTGATCGGAGAGAAAGCATGGTAGAACGTGTAAAAGGGAATGAAGGTACTGTGAACCTGGAAGAAGAGATACAAGATCGGTTCGATAAGATTCAGGTTCTGTTATCGGAACAATCATCCTCATGGGAGGCAATATATGAGAACACGGACCGGATTATTAAACAAGTTGACCAGCAGCTGGGCAAGGGAATGAGGGGATACAACGCGGATGAAGTAATTACGACTTTACGATTTGGGTGGGTAGAGAGATTACTAATACTGAATGCTGTTGCACGGTTAGGTTCGGAATTAGACGGAATTAGAAATCAAATAGAAAACATTAAAAAATCACTTTGACGATGAGCTTTCGACAGCCAACTGGCAATCGATATTTCTACTGATGACGTTTTTCGGAAAGCAAAGAGCCCTGTTCCCCTTTTGCAGGGCGCAGTAAGTGCTTTTCGAAGAATCTTATATACGCGAGGTTACCGAATGGATTTCAAAAAATATCCTTCGTCTGCGTTCAAATCGATTGATAAGATGTCGGAGGACGAAGTTAAGAAGGAAATCGAAGCTTTATGCGAAGGTATACACTATCACGATTATCTCTATTATATAAAAAATAGACCTGAGATATCGGATGCGGTATATGACAAGCTGTTTCACAGGTTGCAGGAATTGGAAGCTGCCTTCCCACAGCTGCAATCGGATAACTCACCGACCCGCCGTGTCGGGGCCAAACCGGTCAGTAAATTAAACAAAGTAAAGCATACCGCACCTATGCTCAGCCTGAACTCAACTCTGGAAGAGAAAGAGGTAAAGAATTTTATTGATTTCATCAAACGTGAATTAGGGAGTAGTCAAATAACCTTATTTGCAGAGCCCAAATTCGATGGTGTATCGGTCGAGATCGTCTATCGGGATGGAATATTTGAACGGGGAACCACGAGAGGCGATGGGGAAACAGGAGATGACATTTCGGATAACATCAGAACGATCCGCTCGGTGCCCCTGAAAATTCACGGCCAGAATGGTTTACCAGGCCTGCTCGCTGTACGCGGAGAAGTCCTCATGCTCAAAAAGGAGTTCCAGCAATTAAATAAGGAACGGGTGGAACGTGGAGAAGAACCCTTTGCCAACCCCAGGAACGCTGCCGCGGGTATTTTAAGGCAGCTCGATCCTAATATGGTAGCTGGCCGCCCGCTGGATATTCGCTTTTATAGCGTTTTAGAAACTGAGGGATCGGAATTCCGGACACATCAGGAGATTCTGGAAGGATTTGAACGATGGGGTCTGAAGACCGATTTTCACAACAGAAAGTGTAGTTCCTTTGAAGAAATAAAGCAGCAGTACCAAAACATGGCAGGCGAGAGGGATGCGCTGGAATACGAAATCGATGGTCTGGTTATCAAACTTGATGATCTTCGTGGTCGAGAAAAACTGGGTACGCGTCAACGAAGTCCACGATGGGCTCTGGCCTGGAAGTTCCCCCCCAGGGCTGAGGTTACGACACTGGAGCAAATTGTGGTTCAGGTCGGTCGTACCGGTATGCTGACGCCTGTGGCATTGCTCCAGCCAGTCGACATAGGTGGTGTGACCATCAGCCGCGCAACGCTGCACAATGAGGACGAGATTAAACGGAAGGACGTTCGCGAAGGGGACACAGTAAGAATAGCACGCGCTGGGGATGTAATTCCTGAGGTTGTTGAGCGCGTCAAATCTCCTGGTGAAAAAAGACGCAGAGAATTCTCGATGCCAGAGAGTTGCCCGGTATGTGGAACCAAAGTGGTTAGAGAAGGTGCATGCTATTTTTGCCCCGCCGGGCTTTCCTGCCCGGCACAGTTGACGGGCAGTATAGTCCACTACGCTTCGCGTGGAGCTGTGAATATCGAAGGGCTTAGCAAAAAGACCGCTGCTCAACTGGTTGAAAGCTGGCTGGTAAACGACCTTGCTGACCTTTACCGGTTATCCATGAAAGACCTCCTGAAATTGGAGGGATTTGCCCAAAAATCAGCTGAGCAGCTATACGATGCGATTCAGCGATCGAAGAAAGTGCCCCTGACACGCTTTCTATATGGTTTAGGTATTAGACATGTGGGACAGCATATTGCTCAAATACTTTCGAAGCAGTTTGCAACGTTGGATGCGATCATGAATGCGAGCCGTGACGAACTCGGGACAATAAAGGAGATCGGCCCCGAAATAGCATCGAGTATAGAGGAGTTCTTTAGACTGGATAAAAACGAGAAAGTGCTCCAGCGTTTGCTAGATTCCGGTATTGAAATAGAGGCGATGTCAAAACGAGAGGGTGCACTTCCGCTTCAGGGAAAGACATTTGTGTTTACCGGTGAGCTGGATAATTACACGAGAACCGAGGCAAAAGAGCTAATCGAAGGCCTTGGCGCGAGGGCTACGTCAAGCGTCAGCAGCCAGACTGACTATGTCATAGTCGGTAAAGAGCCTGGAAGCAAGCTTGACGAAGCCAGGAAGCGGGGCATAAAAACCCTGGATGAAAAAGCTTTTAAAAAACTGTTGGGGAAATGAGAAGATTTTCAAGGAGAAGGAATCATGGCAAAAAAGGCCAAATACGTCAAATGGTTCAAAGACCTAAGCAATAAAGACGTGGCTGAGGTAGGTGGAAAAAACGCTTCACTGGGTGAAATGGTTAGAGAGCTGAAAGATAAATCTATCCAGGTGCCTGATGGTTTCGCCACCACTGCGATAGCATACAGAAGATTCCTTAAAGCCAATGATTTGGATAAGCAAATACAGTCGTATTTGAAAGAATTGGAAAAGGGAGATAAACCGCTAAGCAAGGTAGGACAGGCGATACGGAGGTCGATGAGAAAAGCCACTTTCCCGGATGAGGTTGCAGAGGCAATACGCAAAGCCTATGCTGATTTGTGCCGGAAATATGATATAGAAGACATAAGCGTAGCGGTGAGAAGCAGTGCAACTGCGGAAGACCTGCCGGATGCAAGTTTTGCCGGACAGCAGGAGACGTATCTGAATGTTTCAGGAGACGAGGATGTCCTGCAGGCCTGCCGCTGGTGTTATGCGTCGCTGTTTACCGACAGGGCTATCAGCTACAGGGAAACGAAGGGATTCGAGCACATGAAGGTCGCCCTTTCGGTAGGCATACAAAGAATGGTCCGTTCCGACCTCGCAGGTGCTGGCGTCATGTTCACGCTCGATCCGGAGACGGGGTTTAGAGGAGTGGTCATTATTAATGCCTCATGGGGTCTCGGCGAAAGTGTAGTCCAGGGCTCGGTTAACCCCGACGAATATGTGGTGTTCAAACCTTTACTGAAAGACAAGAAATATGTACCTATCATAGGCAGAGAACTGGGTGATAAAGAAAAGAAAATCGTTTACTCAAGGAATGGGGGCAAGACTACCAGGACTGTGCAGACCTCAAAGCGTGAGCAGCGTGCGTATGTATTGAGCGACGACGATATACTCCGGCTGGCTGGATGGGCGTGTGATATAGAGAATCACTATGAGAAGCCAATGGATATCGAATGGGCCAAAGACGGGAAGACAGATGAGCTTTTTATTGTTCAGGCGCGTCCTGAGACCGTTCAGTCGCAGAAGAAGTCCAGTTCCTTGAAGTCGTATCAGCTTAAGGAACAGGGTAAAAAATTGTTGGCTGGTCTCAGCATAGGGGAGGCGATTACCGCGGGAAAGGCTTTGATAATAAAAAGCGCTGAAGAGATAGATAAATTTGAAGAGGGTTCCGTTCTTGTAACGGAGAGCACGGATCCTGACTGGGTTCCTATCATGAAAAAGGCGGCAGGGATTGTTACTGACCTGGGAGGACGCACGTCGCATGCGGCAATAGTAAGCCGTGAATTGGGCATACCAGCCATAGTTGGAACTGGCGAAGCAACCGAGATTTTAAAAGACAAGCAAGACATTACGCTTTCCTGTGCCGAAGGCGACCGGGGATATATATATGACGGTATCCTGAAGTATGACGAATCCGATATGAATCTCGAAGATATTCCCGAAACACAGACGCAGATTATGATGAATATATCCAGCCCCGCTGCTGCCTTCCGCTGGTGGCGTCTCCCGTGCGAGGGTATCGGCCTTGCACGCATGGAGTTCATTATCAACAACATTATCAAGATACACCCAATGGCGCTGGTTCACTTCGATAAATTGAACGATCCGGATGTGCGAGACAAGATAAATGAGTTAACACGTGGCTATAAGGATAAAACGCAGTATTTTGTGGATCACTTGACTGAAGGGATTGGCAAGATCGCAGCATCTCAATATCCGCATCCGGTTATAGTTCGCATGAGTGACTTTAAGACTAATGAATATGCAAATCTTATCGGTGGGAAGCAGTTTGAACCGGAGGAGGAGAACCCGATGCTCGGTTTTCGCGGGGCTTCCCGCTACTACAGTGATAAATATAAGAAGGGCTTCGCGCTGGAATGTAGGGCCATTAAGCGTGTTCGAGAGGAGATAGGCCTGACGAACGTGATAATCATGATTCCGTTCTGTCGCACCCCTGAGGAGGCTGACAACGTCCTGGAGGTGATGGCGCAAAACGGGCTCCGAAGGGGTGAGAACAATGTGGAGGTCTATGTAATGTGCGAGATCCCGTCGAATGTCGTATTGGCCGTTGAATTCTCCGAACGGTTCGATGGTTTTTCAATAGGTTCCAATGACCTTACCCAGCTGGTACTCGGAATAGACCGGGACTCTTCCGAGCTGGCGCAGCTCTTTGACGAGCGTCATAAGGCAGTAAAAAGGACAATAGCCAATCTTATTACTATGGCTCACGGTAAAGCAAGGAAAGTGGGCATATGCGGTCAGGCTCCGAGCGATTACCCCGATTTCGCTGAATTCCTGGTGGGAGAGGGTATAGATTCCATATCGTTGAATCCGGATAGTCTGGTACAGATTAAAAGAAAGGTCGCCGAATTTGAGAAGGCGCAGTTGGAGACTGCATATGTCAGGACTGCCGTTTTAGAATCTTAATATTCTTCTCTACAGAGGAGGTGTGAAATGGCAATTGTGCAGGTCAGTGTAATACCGATAGGGACTGCTACCCCTTTTATCGGGAGCGAAGTCAGCCAGGCCTTAAAACCATTACAGGAGGAAAAGGACGTAAAGTACCAACTCAACTCGATGGGCACTTTAATGGAAGGCGACTTGGGCCAGGTCATGGAAATCGTCAAGCGTATACACGAAGGAGGGTTTACCGAAGGAGTCCGAAGGGTCCAGACAATAATCATTATAGATGACCGGCGCGACAAGCCCTCGAAAAGGAATCCTGATGGAAGTATATAGTAGCGGTAAGGATATCGCTGGGATTATCTTTTTACGGAAAACCACTTAACAGATGGGAGGATGCGTGTGCCGGTACATAATTCCGAGATAGCGGATATATTCAACGAAATGGCGGACCTACTCGAGATCGAGGGGGCTAATGAATTCCGGGTACGTGCGTATCGCAATGCCGCGCGCACGGTTTCGAGTTTACCACAAAGTATTGCAGACATGGTAAAGCAAGGTGAGGACCTTTCTGAATTACCCGGTATCGGCAAGGATCTGGCGGGTAAAATTACTCAAATCATCAAGAAGGGCGAGTTACCACAGCTTGAAGATTTGAGACATGACATGCCGGAGGAATTAATAGAGCTGACTCATCTGGCGGGATTAGGCCCGAAACGAGTTAAGGTTCTGTATCAGGACTTGGGAATAGCGAGTCTCAAACAACTGAGAGAAGCGGCTGAGAACAAAAAAATCAGTCAGATGCCCGGCTTTGGGAGCAGGACAGAGGAGAAGATTCTGGAGGCGATAGAACGCAGGGGTGCTGAAACAGGAGAGAGCAAACGTTTGAAGCTGTCGGTTGCCGAGGGAATGGCTTTACCGTTAGTTAAGTACTTACAAAAAAGCAAAGGCGTAAAGACCGTGGATGTTGCCGGCAGTTACCGGCGAAAGCTGGAAACGGTCGGTGACCTGGACATACTGGCCATCTGCGAAAAGGATTCCAGTGCGATAGACCGCTTTGTCAAGTATGAGGATGTAGCCGAGGTGGTATCCAAAGGAAAGACTCGCTCGACTGTGATATTGCGGTCTGGTATGCAGGTAGATTTACGTGTTATCCCTCAGGTCAGTTATGGGGCTGCGTTACATTACTTCACTGGCTCCAAGGCACACACTATAGCAATCAGAAGGATAGGCGTCGAGAAAGGCCTGAAAATAAACGAATACGGTGTCTTCAAGGGGAAGAAACGGGTAGCAGGAAGGACAGAGAAGGAGGTTTATAAAAAGGTTGGACTTGTCTATATAGAACCCGAGCTGCGGGAGAATAGAGGCGAGATCGAGGCAGCTCAAAAAAAGCGGCTGCCAGAACTTGTTACCTTGGAGGACATCAAAGGTGATTTGCACACGCATACAAACGCAACGGAGGGACATGACAGTATTGAAGAAATGGCAAATTCTGCCGTTGAGAGAGGATATCAATACATAGCAGTTACGGATCATTCCAAACATCTGGCTATTACCAAGGGGTTGGACGAAAAACGTCTTGCGCGGCAAATAGAAGAAATCGACCGACTGAATAAGAAAACAGAGAAAATCGTGATATTAAAGGGCATAGAGGTAGATATTCTGGAGGATGGCTCGCTCGATCTCTCGGATGCAATACTTAAACGGCTCGATTTAGTCGTAGGTTCTATTCATCACAAATTCAATCTTTCGCAGGACAAACAAACTGACAGGATTCTTCGTGCGATGAGCAATCCATACTTCAAGATACTTGCACATCCATCCGGACGTTTGATAAATGAGCGCGAGCCTTACGAAATTGATATGCAACAAATAATAAAAGCAGCGAAAGACAAAGGAATAGCGCTAGAATTAAATGCTCAACCGGAGAGGTTGGACCTCACGGATATTTACTGCAAAATGGCGAAGGACATCGGAGTGATGGTAGCGATTTCCACCGATGCTCACAGCAGGGGCAATCTTGAATTCATGCGGTATGGAGTATACCAGGCACGCAAAGGTTGGTTGGAAGCTAGAGATGTGCTCAACACGAAAACCGCTCGGGAACTGAAGAAAATTCTAGCCAGAAATTGAACTGCTAAACGAGGAGTCTGTAATTACAGGGCTAAATAGCACGTTACAGAACGGAAATACGAAGTATTACACACAAGGAGGTTATCATGTTTAACAAGATACTTGTATGTCTGGATGGCTCCACACTGGCGGAGCAAATCATACCGTATGCCACTGAGCAGGCACTGCATTTTCACAGTGAAGTAGTCCTGTTCCAAGCTATTAATGTACCGACTACCATGATCGCGGATGCATCGGCTATGGCTCCTGGAGGAGCTGTGCCTGTTACACCGACACCGGAGGAAATCCAGGAACTTGAGAATGAAGCTGAAACATATCTTGAGAATCAAGCAGAGCAAATGAGGAGAAAAGACCTGCAGGTGAGCTGCGTATCGCAGTTAGGTGTTCCTGCGGAGGCAATAATAAGCTACGCCGCTGAAGACAACATCTCTCTCATCGCTATGGCGACAAATGGTCGCAGTGGATTGAGCCGTACAGTGCTGGGGAGCGTAGCGGACGAGGTCATTCGAAAATCAAACCTGCCGATCTTGGTAATGAGACCCAGCGAAGAAACCTCTAAATAGACCTTCTTGACACACAGTTGTGTGCTGTAACAACTGAAATAGGTGCGGCGATGTCAGAGGGGAGATAACGTGAAGGAAAGTAAATTGAAAAAAGGAACAGCACCGGCGGTGGAACATTTCGTTCAAGAGTACACCAAATTGCGACCACTTTATAAAAATTTTACTCAGCAGATCGTTGAACTCCTGAAAATGCTTCTCGACAGTGCAAATATCAAACCACATGCTATCGAGGGCCGGACCAAGGAGGTCGCTGCTTTTCGTGAAAAGATAATCAGGTCGGATAAAAGGTACGATGATCCCTTGGCTCAGGTGACTGACCTATCAGGAGTACGGATAATCGTATATCGCATAGATGATATCCAGTCCGTCGCCTCTCTTATTGAGTCCGAGTTTACCGTAAACAGGAACGATTCTGCTTCGAAAGGCATTGAATTAGAGCCGGAGGAGTTCGGTTATCAGTCCCTCCACTATGTTATTTCACTTTCGAGAGAACGTAGAAAGCTGCCTGAGTGGAGTAAAGTGAGAGACCTCTACGCAGAGGTCCAGATTCGAACGGTGCTACAGCATGCCTGGGCTCAAATCAGTCATGCATTGCAATACAAGCACGAGGTTGAGATGACCAGAGACCTGCGACGGCGGTTGGCCCGTTTGGCCAGCCTGCTTGAGCTGGCCGATGAGGAATTTTCAGCAATATTCAAGGGTAAGCTGGAGATCCAATCAAAGGTGGCCGTTACCGGTCCGGCTGAGGAAACTTCTCCTGAGTGAGGGTTTCAGTTGTTTATTTTGGTCCCGGCAACCATTTTCCCCTGCTGAACATCTTGGGTGCTAGGACTTTACGGAGTTCCTCTAACAGAAACAGCGAAGCAGCAACCCCGATAACTATGCCCCATTGCCCGGCTCTCAACGGCACGGTATCAAACGCAACCTGCATAAACGGTGCATAAATAACCATCATCTGTAATGAAACTGCGATACCCAGGGCTAATATAATATATCGATTTCGGAATATGCCCAGTTTGAAAACAGTATGCTCGTCGGATCTTGCATTAAAAGCACGAAACCATTCGAAGGCGACAAGTGTACAGAATGACATGGTCCGTGCTTCCTCAATGCTTACTCTGCCCCGGAAAATGTAGAATATGGCAAATACTCCTATGCCCATCATCGCTGCCATGAAAGCTACACGCAGCAGCAGGCCGGGGTACAGCAGACCCACCGAAGGGTGACGGGGAGGCTGCTTGAGTTCATCACCTATTTTAGGCTCCATACCAAGGGGCAGCCCCATCGATGCGTCCGTAACCAGATTGACCCATATTATCTGCACGGCTATTAACGGTGCCTGGCCTATAAAGATCAGGGACAGTAAAAAACCGAGCAATTCACCGATATTGGTGCTCAGTACGAAAAATATCACGCTGCGCAGTTTATTAAATATCACTCTGCCTTCCTCAACGGCAGCTACTATCGACGTAAAATTGTCGTCTACCAGTACCATCTCAGAGGCTTCTTTAGCCACATCAGTGCCCTTAATACCCATTGCAACCCCGATATTTGCCGCTCTGAGAGCAGGAGCGTCATTCACACCATCTCCCGTCATCGCTACAATCTGTCCTCCTTTTTTCAGTGCGTTCACTATCCTGAGTTTGTGCATAGGTTCTACACGGGCGAATATTGATACATCCTCTATCTTCTGTTCAAAATCGTCGTCGCTTATACCTTCCAGTTCTTTACCGTTGACCGCTCCGCCGGAACCCAGATCGAGTTGTCTACCGATGGATTCCGCCGTTATCTTATTATCGCCGGTAATCATAACCACTCGTATTCCTGCCTGTCTGCAGCGGGATATCGCTTCTTTGGCCTCCTCCCGCGGGGGGTCCTCCATTCCAGCGAGCCCAACGAATACCAAGTTATCTTTTAAATCAGTGTCTTCAATATCAGTTTTATCGGTTGCAACTTCCATATAGGCAAAGGCAATTACCCTCAAAGCGTCCCGGGCCATCGTCTCACTTATACCTTCGATTCGTTCTATTTCGCTGTCGTTAAGTGAATGGGTTTCCCCGTCTTTTACTATGGAGCGGCTCAAACTTAAAAGCTTCTCGGTCGAACCTTTAACGTACGCTATTTTACCGCTGTTATGGGGATGCAGCGTGGCCATATACTGTTTCTCGCTCTGAAAGGGAATCTCATCGAGTCGATGATACGACTTTTCGAGTTTCTCTTTCTCCAAACCGGCTTTAGCTGCCGCTACCACAAGTGCGCCTTCTGTGGGATCGCCGAGTATACTGCAACACTCATCCCCAGTGGAGAGGAGCGCATCGTTGCAGAGAGCCCCTATCTCCAACAGCCTGACGAGCAGGTTATCCTGCTGAGGGTCAATTTTATTACCGTTTTCGTGAAACTCCCCCTTCGGTTCATAACCCTCTCCAGTGACATCTATAGTCCTGCCGTCGACGTAGAGCTTGCGTACGGTCATCTCGTTTAGCGTGAGCGTTCCGGTCTTGTCCGTACAGATTACCGTCGCTGCTCCCAGAGTTTCCACAGCTGCGAGCTTGCGAATGACAGCATTGTTACGCGCCATCGTTCTCATTCCAAAGGCGAGAACTATCGTTACAATCGCGGGCAATCCTTCAGGTATAGCTGAGACTGCGGCGGCGACGGCGACAAGAAATATTTCCAGCCATTCCAGCCCTCTTATTACACCCACAATGACGAGTAAAGCGGCGACACATACAAATATCACCGCTAGGTATCTGCTAATCTGGCCGATGTTCTTTTGCAGCGGTGTTTTTTCACGTTTGACCTCGGCAAGCGACCTGGCAATCCGGCCCATTTCTGTAGACATCCCTGTCGCAACAACGACGGCGGTTGCCCTTCCATAACTTACGGTCGTTCCCATATGCACCATATTTTTACGATCAGCTATGGATATATCTTCATGTAGTGCCTTGGAGTGCTTGTCCGTCGCGACGGATTCACCGGTAAGCGCAGCCTCATTAACCTTCAGGTTACTGGCTTCTATTATTCGGGCATCTGCGGGTATCTTATCGCCAGCTTCCAGCAGCACTATATCTCCAGGAACTACTTCTCTGTTAGCTATTACAGCTGTCTTTCCGCCTCGTCTCACCTTCGCCTTGGGCGCAGCCAGCTGCATCAATGCCTCCATAGCTGCCTCAGCCCGGCTCTCCTGTACATAACCTATTATGGCGTTGACTAACAAGACAGCCATGATGACACCGGCGTCGATATAGTGAGCAGCCGCTATGGAAATAATGACAGCTGCAAGGAGGACATAAATAAGGGGGCTTAAAAATTGCTGGAGAAATGCAATTACCGGTGGAGTTTTCTTCTGTTTCTCAAGTTCGTTAGGGCCGTATTCTTTTAACCTGTCAGCTGCTTCTTGTACGGCTAGGCCAGAGTGCTTCGAGTTAAGGCGTTCGAGCGTCTCATCACCTGTTAACTGGTACCAATTCTTATCGTCAATAGGCACACCACTATTGTTATTCATAGTATCAATCTAAAAGAAATATAGCTGGGGCATCAATTATTCGTCAAAAACGTCAACTGCAATTTTTAACTTCACATGATCTTCGGCGGTCTCCAGTACATCGTCAGGCTTAAAAACCACGTCAGTTCGTGCTTCCTTCCGAAATACCATATATTTATTGACCTCACCACTCCAGGTATCCCGCATCAGGTGGTCGATAGTTCCCAAATATTTACCGTCTCTATCAAGAACGTCTAGTCCAACTGCCAACTCCATACCAAACCGCCTTCCATTAAAAAAATTATACTTCGTCATTTTGGGTCAATATAGATCAATTCAGCCTTTTTTAGCACCCCCTGTGTAACTGTGCTCTTCTTCGGTGCCGGTGGATTATCTATGCCCGTCAAATCCGCAAGCTCCCAGAGGGAACCACACTGCAAACACTGCATGTGCCAACCGTACTGATCGTAATCTACCATTACATCACCACCACACCTCGCACAGCTCTTTAATCTCCACATTTCTCAACCCTCATAGATAAAAGGTTTCAAATTTTTATATTCCCCGAGTCCCATTCTTCCAACTGCGTCGACAGGTTTAAAAATAATTATTCAACGTAATCTTTGAGTCTTTTACTTAACTCCGGAGTTCGTAGCTTGTTTAGAGCCTTTAATTCTATCTGCCGAACCCGCTCTCTGGTAACACCCAGATTTTCCCCAATCTCTTCCAGCGTCAGTTGCTCTTCATTTTTTAGACCAAACCGCAATTCTATTACATAGCGCTCCCGTGGTTCTAAAGAATTAAGCGTATCACTAATTTCCTTTCTCAGTGTTTCCTTCATCGCCAGTTCCTCAGGTGCCGGCGCGGTTCGGTCTTCTATAAAATCGCCGAGCTCATTGCTGTCGTCTCCGTCACCTATAGGCATATCTAATGAAATGGGCTGCTCCGAAGCGGTTCGCATAAGTCTGTTCACCTTTGATATAGGTACGTCTAGTTTAGACCCTATCTCTTCCGCCGTCGGCTTGCGGCCCAATTCGTGCGATAACACATGTCTTGCCGATATTACTCTCTTAATCTCATCCACTTTATGAACGGGCAGGCGCATGATACGTGATTTTTCTATCAATGCGCGTGTTATCGCCTGCCGTATCCACCAGGTTGCGTAGGTGCTGAATTTGTATCCTCTTCGATAATCAAATCTTTTTATAGCGCGAAGGATCCCCAGGTTACCTTCCTGGATAACATCGAGGAAAGACATGCCCTGCGGCTTATAATTCTTCGCAATACTAACAACCAGACGGAGATTAGCTTTCAGCATATGCTCTAAGGCCTGCTGCTCTTTTTGTCGGATTTTCTCGAAGTGTTTCTCTATTTCCGGAGCGTATTCATTTACCTCCAATTTATGTGTCGACGACTCCAGTTCCTCTAATGATTTACACTTTACCGCTGTAAGTAAATGCCATGGTATGATCCTGGTGTCGACGGATAGAGCGACAATCGATGCATGTACATCATCCCTCTCCCGTCCGATAGATCTGGCGATACTGTCTATAAATGCTCTGTCCAACTGGCCATCGACCGCGTTCCTGAATATATGGCTCTGAACTTTATGTTGGATGTCTTCCCCTTGATTCAGTTTTAACCGACAGCATAAAGCATTGAATACCACATACTCGGTACAAACGTGTTCAATAAGCGCTGCCAGTATATTCAGTGCGTGCGCTTTTCCGCTCTGCGATTCTTGACATTCCTTCTCTATCTTTTTTAAACGTTGTCCTTCTTCAAGGCACATCCCCAGAGTGTATTCTTCTTTAGAGGTGAGTAAAGGTGTCGCCAGGGACTGACTCAAGTAAAGGCCGACGGAATCCTCAAGCATATCCGGCGATAAATATTTATCATCGGCATCAGAACTCCTCTGTTGTTCGCCAATACTATCGGCAGCGCCAGGTTCTGAAGTGCCATCAAATTCAAACTCTTCTTTGAATAATAGTTCTGCACTCACTCTGCTGTTAGCCATAACATCACCGTTTAAAGGGTCGAGCCTCTATATTACCAATGGAAATGTCTCTTCCTTAAGCTTGGACCTACCTCACTGATAACCCTGCCAGAGTTCCGTCTTTTATGATTTTAAAATGAAAGGAGCATCAGAGCGGTTCGAAGCAGTCCAGCGAAATTACATTGCAGGGTCACTCTGCAAAAACTAGAAGCGGCATTTATTCTGTTCAGTCTTTTGTCTCAGATATTCCCAGTGGCTTCATACCTGCTTAGTACAGGATTTTAAGTTCATTTACCGTACGGGTTATTTTTGGTGTACTTGTTACCAGTTTATCGACGGCATATCTCATATACACTGTTGGCACGAAACCTTTTATGTATGCAGTATTCTCCTTAATAAAATCTTCAGAACAGGGTGACCTTGTGATAGAAGGGTTAAGAATCACCCTGTTCTGAATTCAATACTGGATACCAGCTGTAACTTCGATAGGATTTTCTTTTTTAACTGCTTCTTGAGCGACCCTCATCCTCCCCCCTCGTCTATCGCCCAATAGCAACTGGCATCCAGCATTTATATTTGATTATTTCTCCTTCTAACATACCTGAGGCAGGTACCGCGTGCCAAAGGCTTTTAAATTTATCTCATTCAGCAGTAACTCCTATTTCAAACTTGGTTGTTAAAATACACTTTTCTTGTGATTAGTTACATCACCCGTATGGATAAATCTATGTACCAGTAGGGCTTAATCATTCCATGGAAATAGTTGTATATAAGCTCTCAGCGGATTCGGAAGGAATTGATCAAAAAGAGGTTGATTCTATTTGCCGTTGGGTATTAACCTGTCCTATTCTTCTGAATCGTCTTCCTCTGTTACACCTTCCCGTACGGCGTAAGCAGCTATCTGTTGACGATTCCGGATATTAAGCTTATTTAATATGCTGCGGACGTGTGCCTTAACAGTATGCTCAGATATGATAAGATTTTCGGCTATCTCACGATTACTTGCCCCGTTCCCTATCAGCCGCAATACCTCTATCTCGCGATCGCTGAGATCGTCTTTCCTCTCTGTTCTGTCATCCTTAATTCTCGAAGTTAGCGATTCCGTCATGTCTCCTGAAATAACCATGCTGCCCATACAAATCGTCTGCAGTGACTGAATGAATTCGTTAGCGTCGAGTTTTACTGAAAGACAACCCATTGCTCCTGCTTGGGTAGATTCTACTGTTATGTCCTGATGTTCCGGGTGAGCAAGGACTACAATTACACCTTTATACTTCCTTTTCAATTTCTCAATAATCTCTGCCTGATAACTCCAGTCTATGAGTATGATGTCCGGTTTGAGTTGATTGGCTAATTGCTCCAGGTTATCAGGTTTTTCGACCTGAGCCAGTACACTGAAGCCGGCATCGGTCAGAATTGAGCTGATGCCTTCACTGATAAGCGAGTCAGGATGTACCAAGACTACACTGCTCTGGGAAAGAGTATTTTCATGTTCTGCTTGAATCATTCGTATGTTCTTAGGCCATGAAGTATGATTAAATTAAGCTATTCATGTTAAAAAGTCAAGCAAATGGGGCGGATTACTATATTGAATTATGGAAAAAATGAGTAGGGTGTTGTCCACGAGTCACGTGTCAAACTACAGTTGGAATTCAATGGGATTAATACTTTTGGTTAAGTGCTGGTTTGCTTTATTTTGAGTGAGTGGACGTTAGCTTTATTATCGACATACAATTGAGGCATAGGTTGCAGTGTAGTTACGAAAACGTGAGGCTCGTAGCAGAAATAACCGGAGCAACTGGACCAAAAAATGTACACGACGAGACGCTAACCGACATTTTGCTGTTCTTCTGGTAGAACCTCTCTCGCCAGACGATATATCACAGATTGGGCCTCGCAGTGACTCTGTACAAGTTTCAATATACTGCTGATTGCTTCTCTTACATCGATTTCCTGTGTTATTCTTTCATCTCTATCAGCCGGTTTGACAAGTGTGGCCTGGGCTACTTTCTTCAGATATCTTATTGATTCAAGTATCTGTTTGTGTTCTTGTATAAGTCCCCTTTCGATAATTTCACCGGCATTTCTGGATAGAAAAGGCATAATCTCCTTTTCTTCGAAGCGGCTGTGCTCTTCAAGGTCGGCTTCAATAACGCGTAGCGAATCTATTAGTTCCTGGAATTTATTGTCCAAACCTGGAGGGCTTCCAGGAACCCACTCCTTACTTAAGTTTGCCAACTCATTGACTGCTATCTCGCATTTCTGAAGCCTTTCCATGGTTTGTTCATATTCACGGGTTAATCTTCCGATTGAACCTTTGTCTTGATGCATAACAGCTCCAGTGCTAAATTGCCTATACGATTACTATTATTGCTATAATCAAGGCGATTACTATGATCCAGTACATGAACCTTTCAACCCAGACACTTATCTGTCCTTTCGATTGCTTCTCCAGGTTTGTTATTCGGTCTTCGATGGACTTCAGTCGCTTTTCATCAACGCTTGTATCTGTAGACACTTTCTACGCACCACCCTTCTAGATTATAAGTCATCTTGTTTAATTATAGTTCTATGAACAGATAATGACATCGCTCATTCAGTTATATTCAAATGTCAAATGGGATTAATCGGCAATCTTCAGTCCCTTACAATTACCCGCGGATTAATTCTTTATACCTGACACAATTACTCTCAAGAGCGATGTGAGTAATCTGTCTATACATCTATAATTAAAAATCTGGGAGGCTTATTATGCTGACGGTGACACCCCTCGCAAAAGCTGTCATATACGAAGCATTGCAACGAAGCAGTGTAGAGCATCAAATGGGTTTACGCATAACTCGCTATAAAGAGCAACTGGTCATGAATCTTGACAGCCCCAATCGGGACGATACTGTTATCGAGTTGAACCAATCCCCGCTGGTAATCGTAGATTCCGATTTAGCAGCCGAACTCTCAGATGCAGTTATCGATATCAATCCGATAGAAGAAGAGAATGACCTCATACTGCGACGCTGATGCGTACCTTTTATATGCTTGGTATCTGAGGTATTGCACCGTCAGATGATTAATGGGAGAGAAGGGTGATTATGTCGTTTAAAATGACCGCTGTTTTCCCGCACGGGGCGGATATACCTGCCAAATATAGATATAAAGGGGATAATATACCACCGCCGCTAGAATGGATAAATCCACCTCACGGAACTAACAGTTTCGCTCTTATCGTAGACGATCCCGATGCGCCTGGTAATACCTGGGTGCACTGGTTAGTCTATAACTTGCATTTTAAGACCTGCTCACTGCCTGAAAGCGGAGTAAACGGGGTAAATAGTTGGGGAGAGTTGGGCTATAGAGGTCCATGTCCGGCATCAGGCATCCATCGCTATTTCTTTAAATTATATACTCTCGACTATATGCTCGATCTCCCGAGTGGATTGAATAAGAACGAACTTGATCGTGCTATGACGAACCACATGCTGGGAAGAGCCTGGCTGATGGGTTTATGTCGCAGCCAGTAGTTGAAGGAATTTGCATCGCTATTATCCATATTATTGCCAAGTTTTACTTTCAACTAGGGTAGGTGTGGGCATGAGAGTGTCCTTGATTAAACGGCAAATCTTGGAAGATAAGACGGGGTGAGGTTTCACCATCTATTCATTCCATAATATATTATTCGCAATAATGTTAATTCCTTAATGGATTGAAATACCGCTTGAATAATTATGGGGGTATACAAAATATGACGCTATTTTCGATAGATGATTTGAAAACACTTCTTGAGGTAAGACGGGAAAATTGTCTTTCTGTATTCATGCCGACACACAAGGCCGGTACCGATACACAGCAGGATCCCATAAGACTCAGAAACCTTATTCGCGAAGCGGAAAAAGAACTCATAGAGGCTGGTACATCCTCTGGAGATAGAAGCAGACTTCTTTCTCCGGTTAGCGAACTAATAGATGACGCTATGTTCTGGAGATATCGAAGCGATGGTCTGGCGATATTCTCATCGCCTACCGTATTCCACGTTTACAAGCTGCCCCTGAAATTTCAGGAACTGCTTGTGGTTGCCAGTCGTTTTCACATTAAACCCTTTCTCCCTTTATTAACCTGCGATGGGCAGTTCTACATACTGGCTTTAAGCCAGAATAATGTAAGACTGCTTCAGGGAACGCGCTATTCCATCAACGAGTTGGAAGCTGCCACATTACCGAGAAGCCTGGCGGAGACCCTGAAATATGATGATTACGAACGTCAGATCCAGCATCACACTACTGTACCGACTGGGGATGGGAAGGCGGCGGTTTATCACGGACATGGTGGCGCTGCTGATGTGGTCAAGGAAAATATACTTCAATACTTCCGAAATATAGACCGCGAACTGAATAAATTAATTGGCAACAAACAGTTTCCTCTCGTGCTGGCGGGAGTCGATTATCTCCTACCAATATACCGGGAGGCCAACACATACCATTCTCTGATAGGTGAAGGTGTAACAGGCAATCCTGACAGGATCAATGAGGTAGATCTGCAGTCACGTGCGTGGGATATTGTTGAACCCTATTTCCTGAGGGACCGGGACGAAGCCATAGTAAAGTATTTAAGTCTGCTTGGCACCGGTAGAACCATAAATAAGCTGGAAGATGTTTTACCTGCCGCCTGTCAAGGATTGATAGATGTTTTGTTCGTACCGACCGGTGTTCAAGTATGGGGATTATATGACGCTGTCAGTAATCATATTGACCAACACGACGAACAAATGGCAGGAGATGAAGACCTGCTTGACTATGCTTCAGTCCAAACCCTGATTAACAAAGGGGACGTCTATGCTGTTTTACCACAGGAGATGCCCGATGAAGCTACCGTGTCTGCAATATTGCGCTACTAACAGACACATTTTATAAAGCGTCAAATATATGATAGTACTCACCGCACGAGGTGCAATTAAGGGAGTAACGAATGCAGTTGAGGAGATTATTAGTCGACGTTCTCATACCCCATGAACCGGATATCTTTGTATTTGCAGAAGGTCTCTGCAAACTGGACAAAGTAGACGGCGTAACAATTCATGTCGCGGAAGTAGATGATAAGACGAAAACGGTCGAAATTACCATCGAGGGAGAGGACCTCTCTTTTGACGCAATAAGTCAGACGATCGAAGACATCGGTGGTTCCATCCACTCAATTGACGAGGTCGCTGTCGGCTCAAGGATAATTCTACGTAAGTAGAAAGATGCCGCCATGATCAGCAAATTCTTGAGAGGTTTTATGGACGGTTCTCTTTCGACCGTAGGTATCATTATCGGTGCCTCCAGTGCGTCTATCCCGATCATTATCGCCGCTGGTATCGGCGGAACTCTGGCCAATGGAATTTCCAATACGCTTAGTGCCTTTTCGGCCGAAAGGACAGATAAATATCAAGAACTCCGAAAGGTAGAGGATGCCATGGTAGACAAAGAGCTAAAAGGCTCGCTGGTCGAACGGTGGATGCATAAAAGGACTGTTGTCGCAGGTACGGTCGATGGATTCGCCACCGTTATCGGCGGATTGCTCCCGATAATGCCCTATCTTGCTGGAATGAAAACTCATACCATGTTCGTTTCAATCGGGATGGTAATAGTCTCGGTATCATTTGTTGGTATATATCTGGGGAAGATATCGAGAAGAAATATCCTTATTTCGGCTATGAAAATGGCAGTTTATGCCGCTATAGTAGCTGGAATAGTATATCTCACTCAGTCGATGATCGTAAGTTCGTGATTTGATACAGGTTGAAGCAAATTGATTTGACTTTACTGGCCGGAGGCAGAGATGAGTTCCAACGATGCAGAGGTGGTCTGTCAGAAGGAATGGGTGCAGTTGTTTCGAAGCTGGGACAGCTCAGCCTGCATCTGGGCTGACGGTTACGGCCCTGTTTCCCATAGTATAGAAACACAAGCAGGGGTATATACCATGGCGGAGACGCTCAAGGTAAAGGGAATCGCTGGCGACGGCATTCCATTATTCGATGTCCTTCACGCTGCTGATCGCATTGCCAGCGCCGCCATGTGGATAGCAGTGCATGAAACATACGCACAAAACGTGTACCTGGATGGCAGGGATCTCATCGCCGAAGACTTCAAACCGAACCCCGAAGGTCACACCGGTGGCGTGTTAAATATGATTCCCGCCTATGTCGGCTATATGGCTGCAAATGTAATAACCGGGCAGACCAGATCATGGATCATGGGGCAGGGACACTGTGTCGCAGCAATTGATACTGTCAATCTGCTGCTCGACAATATGATGCCGGCACACGCCGAGCGGTATTCGATAACTGACGAAGGATTAACACGTTATGTTCGAGATTTCTACTCGTATCGCCTTAATGCTGAAGGCAGACAGGACTCACCCCTGGGCAGCCATGTAAATGCCCATACAGCCGGCGGCATGGCGGAGGCCGGGTATCTGGGTTTCGTAGAACTCCAGTATGTCCACATGCCACTTCCGGGAGAGCACCTCGTGGCTTTTTTAAGCGATGGTGCATTCGAAGAAGAGCGGGGAAGCGACTGGGCACCTCGATGGTGGCGTGAAGATGATTGCGGTTTCGTTGTACCCATAATGATCAATAATGGACGACGTATCGACCAGAGGACGACGATGTCACAACTCGGTGGTGTGGACTGGTTTGTAAAGCATTTGGAACTCAATAATTTCGACCCTATAGTATTTGACGGGAGAGATCCCGCGGCCTTCGCATGGGCTATAATTGAAGCAGAAGAAAGGCTTACCGCGAAGGCGAAAGCTATTCTCGCAGGCGATGAGAAGTATCCGGTACGCTTGCCGTACGGAGTAGCTGTAGCGCCGAAAGGAGCCGGATTCTATGGGGAGGGCACCAACCTTGCCCATAATCTCCCTCTCATGTCAAACCCTCACATAGACGTTGAAGCTGCTAAACATTTTAATGAGAGCGCGAGTAGGCTCTGGGTCCCACTGCCTGAATTGAAAACGGCAATCGGTACATTCCAGTTTCATAGTCGATCCAGGAGACCCAGAGAGAAAGACCATCCACTAGTAAAGCGAAATATTAAATTACTTCAGGTTCCATCGATCCCGTATCGTCCTGTACCCGAAAACAGGCAGGACATGAATTCCTGGACAAGGTATTCTCCTATGTATGCGGTCGATACCGTGTTTCTGTCCACGGTTCAGGCTAATCCTCATCTGCGGCCGCGTGTTGGCAACCCGGATGAAATGCGCTCGAACAGACTTCAGGCTACGCTGGACGCGCTCAAATTCAGGGTTACAGAGCCTGAGCCGGGTATACCGGAGGATATTCACGGAGCGGTTATAACGGCACTCAATGAGTCGGCCATTGCCTCAGCGGCACTTGCGAACAAGGGTGGCATTAACCTGATAGCGACATATGAAGCGTTTGGTGCTAAGATGCACGGAGTTGTAAGACAGGAAATTATATTTGCAAATCACTGCAGCGAGGTTGCAGGCTGTAAACCCGGCTGGTTGTCGATACCGTTGATACTTACTTCACATACCTGGGAAAACGCGAAAAACGAGCAGTCGCATCAGGACCCGTCGATGGCTGAGTCAATGCTCGGTGAGGTATCGGATATTTCCAGGGTACTCTTTCTGCCCGATTACAATACCACAGCGGTTGTTATGCAATCTTTGTATCAAACACAAGGACAGGTCTGGTCCCTGGTAGTTCCCAAGTATGAGACAATACCTGATATCTTTACTGGTGAAGAAGCCAGGATTCTGATAGGCCAGGGCGCGATACGCCTTAAATGGGCTGGATATAAAGTGGATAAACAAGAGGTTGTTCTAACAGCAATAGGGGCATATCAATTGGAAGAGGTGCTAAAAGCGTCGGCAGAACTTCGGGATGCTGAAGTACCCCATTCGGTCGTTTACATGATCGAACCCGGTCGTTTTCGTGCACCGCGCAGTGGAGGGGAGTTGGCCCATTTAGCCTCTCCGGGCATAATTGAGAAGCTGTATCCCGAGTCGGTTAAGCCACGAATCTTTGTTACGCATATGAGACCTGAAGTCGTATTGGGGGTGTTGAAACCATTGTGCATCGACGGGAAGCGAACTGTGGCCCTTGGTTATATTGGGCGAGGGGGTACACTTACGCCTCATGGCTTGTTATTCATAAACCAGTGTACCTGGGCCCATATACTCGATCTATGTTCTACCATTCTTCCCGTTTCGCGTAATAAACTGCTTTCTGCCCAACAGCAGGCAGCGCTGGATGGCATATTATCACCGGAAGGATCGATAATAGACATATAGATAAGAAAGTAATAGGGCAGCACCGATCATGTTTCATCGCTTTGGCTCGACGCTTCGCTCTGCGGTTTCTTCTCTAATGTGCGTATCAGTTTCCTCGCCCTGTTATTTCTTAAGAAAAGCCATATCAGAGCAGAAACTCCTATTGTCAGGACAAGACCCAGGCTTCTAATGTCTACACGCCGGCGGTACATTGATAAGCCAATCAATATTTTTCTGACCATATAAGATCCCTTCGTATTAATTTGAGGTTACGCTTCCTGTCTTCTGTAAAAAACCAAACGATGTAATTGTGTCATTGTTATGGTCTTTTCAAAGTAATTGCAAGCGTGCCGTAGATAGGTTTCATATCACGCCTTTACTATACAGAATGTGAGCTTTCTATAAGCTTTGTCAGGCTTAAATGGGCATTGATATCTTTCTCAACGTATCCGCCACCAGTTTATCGTTATCTATCAGGGCCAGCGAAAGGTCGCCGAGCGAAAGCATCCCCATAAGCTTTCCATTATCGGTTACGGGTAATCTGTGAACCTGTTCCTTGGCCATGAGCAGTGCCGCCTTTTCAACTGTAGAATCAGCATTTATGGTTACAGGGTTGGAGGGCATAAACTCCCTTGCCCGGCACGAACTCATTTCTGCACCGGAAGCGGCACACGATATCACAATATCCCTGTCGGTCATCATACCCAGCAATTTCTTGTCCTCGCAAATAGGGATCCATGACGCTTCATCATTGCCGCCACCTGATCTACGGTCGTATCACGTCCGGCGCAATGTACTTCCTTCAGCGCAATATCCCTCGCCTTTATTTCAACACCTCCTCAGGATAATTGGTATCATATATGCTAGTCGGGCATTTTCTTAGCCCCGCCCCACTGTCTGAAAGCATCGATCTCCTTCTGCAATGAGGTTGCCATTTTACTCCCGTGAGACCGGGCAAGCGCCCTGTACATCTCTATTGCTGGCTCCGCGAGTTGGTCCTGTGCCCTAAGAATAAAGACGGGTTCGTCGTCGCCTATATTCTGTATGTCTATACTGCCGTATTTACCGGAAATCGCCATTCGGACCTCCTTTCTGAATATGATGGTGAGGAGCGGAATTTTATATTATGCAGACTTAACGGTTATCGGGATTTTGCCCGGTTTCTCGCCGACAGTTTTTGGAACACGTATCATAAGGATGCCGTTATCCATCACAGCCTCGACTTCGTCCGGCTTGGCGACATCGGCGAATCTGATGGAGCGCTGAAACTCACCGTAGCACACTTCGCAGCGCTGGTACTCTTCCTCGGTTACACCTTCAGGCGACTTGCGTTCCCCTTTAATAGTAAGTGTATTATCGGACATGGAAACGTCTATATCCTTCATGTTTACACCTGGAAGCTCGGCCATAACCGTATAAGCATCGGCCTTCTCGTACACATCCATTTTCGGGACCCAGGCTATGCCCTCTGCGGGTCTCCTCCACCACATCGAGTGATATGGCCAGTCCCAGGGTTCAAGGAAATTCTCCATATCCTCGAACGGGCTCCATGTGTGCAGCGAGCGTGGTCTCAATCTCTGCATAACCATCTCTCTCCTCCTTCTTCTCTGTTCTTATTTCCTCTACTTGGAACTGGCTTATGCCGCTCCCCAGCCAACACAAAGTTACTTTAGTACACATGTTGCTGTTTCTGCATCAACCGTTGGTGTAATTCTTCACCAGCAGTAGAATTAATCCATTTTATGCGACTTTACTGCAGTGATTTACCACGTTGGTTTTTACATTTTACATTCCAGAAAATCTGTAATTAACCCTTTTTGATGACAAAACGTATCCGAAAGGCCGATGCTGGAGCATATGAAAACAGCTATGTTTAATTAATCGGATTTATAGAAAGGGGTGTGTCATGGCAGAAAGCGTATACAAGGTTATAGAGCTGATAGGGACGAGCACTGAATCGTGGGAAAAAGCTGCTTCAACGGCTGTGGAGACCGCCGCCAAATCCTTAAGGGACTTGCGCATCGCCGAAATAACGGAGATGGACATGCAACTGGAGGATGGCAAGATCGCACGCTACCGTACCAAAGTGCGGGTTTCCTTCAAATACGAAGGTACGGAGGCGGTCAGTAAACCACTGGAACTAAAAAGACGTTTGTAAACCGACCGCGAGGTGTGCATTTGACACAAAGCGAAAGTCGGAAGGATATGTATGTCTAGGAAATACGAAATTCCGAATGATACTCCTGGGGTTGACATCTCCCAAGTAAAAGCCGTCATTTTCGATATGGACGGTGTAGTTACCCATACTGCGGATATACACGCGGCGGCATGGAAGCGAATGTTCGATGAATATTTGCAGCAGCAAAAAAAAGGAAAGGACAGGAGTTACCACCCGTTTGACATTGATAGAGACTATCGCCGCTATGTGGACGGGAAACCAAGGTATGACGGCGTCCAAAGCTTCCTAAAATCACGAAAGATAGCCCTTCCTTACGGAAACCCGAATGATTCAGATGATAAAGTGACCATCTGTGGCTTGGGAAACCGGAAAAATCGATACTTTCTGGAGGCATTAAAAAAGCAGGGAGTTGAACCTTACAGGTCAACGGTCGATTTCATTAAAAAGTTGAAGCGTTACAGGGTAAAGACGGCTGTAATATCTTCGAGCCGTAACTGTAGAGAGGTGCTGAAAAGTGCTGGGGTGGAAAGTCTCTTCGACGTCAAATTTGATGGCGTTGATATGGATAGACTCCAGTTGAAGGGCAAACCGGATCCGGCCATATTTTTACAAGCCATCAATAAACTCGATGTAAGCCCTGAACAAACAGCGATAGTTGAGGATGCTCTTGCCGGGGTCGACGCGGGCCGCAGGGGTAATTTCAAGCTGGTAATCGGGATAAACAGGGACCGCCGGTACAAAGAATTGCAGAAACACGGGGCGGATATCGTGGTTGATGATTTATCGAGGCTGTCAATAGAAGGTAGTAAACAACGTACGAAGAGCTTGCCATCGGCTTTGAAGGAATCGGACGGCATATTGCATATGTTCGACACGCATATGCCGGTTATTTTTCTGGACTATGACGGCACACTGACGCCGATCGTCGAAGAACCCTGCGACGCAGCACTGCCGGAAAAGACAAAACAGACTCTCATGGAACTGGCGGACCTGTTCACTGTAGCCATCATCAGCGGCAGGGACCTGCAGGATATTAGGAATATGGTCGATATCGACACTATTGTCTATGCAGGCAGCCATGGCTTCGATATTCAGGGCCCCGGTGGGTCGTACCGTCTGGAGAAAGGTAAAAAATATTTACCGGCCCTCGACAGAGCTGAGAAAGAATTGACCAAACTTCTCAGCAACATCCAGGGCGCGCGAATTGAACGCAAGAGATTCAGCATTGCTGTTCACTACCGGATGGCAAATCAGCAGGATATTCCTGCTATCGAGCAGGATGTTGATGCTGTAGCTACACAGGAGAAAGGGTTACGCAAAACACAGGGCAAGAAAATATTCGAACTGTCCCCCGACATAAAGTGGGACAAAGGCAAAGCACTTCAGTCTCTTGTAAAAACACTTTACAGCAGACGCAGGGATGTATTGCCCATATATATAGGTGATGATGTCACTGATGAAAACGCCTTTCGTGCCATCAAGTCTCACGGACTGCCGATAGTCGTAGGTAAAGCAAAGCGGCAGACGACCGCGAGCTATCAACTGAAAAATCCGGAGGAAGTAAGGTTATTCCTGGAGAAACTCCTGCAACACGGACAAAAGCAGTTCGTCGTTGAAGCATGGACCCTTAAATACGATTATTTTGACCCTGAACAGGAGAAACACCGAGAGGCTCTCTGCACGCTGGGTAACGGCTACTTTGCCACACGCGGGGCAGCGCCTGAATCAGTCGCCGATGATACTCACTACCCTGGGACCTATATTGCGGGCTGCTTTAACCGTTTGAAGAGCAAGGTATCGGGGCAGACCATAGAAAATGAGAGTATGGTGAATGCGCCCAACTGGCAAGCGCTGTGTTTTCGGCCTGAAGACGGACACTGGTTCGACATGGAAAATGTCGAATTGTTGGATTTCAAGCAGGAACTGGATCTGCGGCGAGGTGTCCTCAGCAGATTTATTCGCTATAAAGACGGGCAGGGACGCATCACCAGGTTCAATCAGCGCAGATTTGTATCCATAGATGATCCTCATATTGCTGCACTGGAAACCACTCTGGTGCCTGAGAACTGGGCCGGCACTCTGGAAATCCGCACTGCACTGGATGGTACGGTTACCAACTCCGGGGTTGAGCGCTATAGAAGGTTAAACAACAAGCATCTCTCTCCGTTTGAACAATCCCAGGTCGATGAGGAGACAGTTTATTTAAAGGTAGAGACAGTCCAGTCCGCCATTAGAATATCAGAAGCTGCCCGGACACGGGTGTTTCTGAATCAGAAACTCAGGAAGATAAAACGTCGCCTGATTGACGAGCCAGGATATATCGCTCATGAATGCTTGGTACCGCTTAAGAAGGGCGATGATGTAACAATCGAAAAGATCGTAGCGCTTTTCACATCGAGAGATAAGGCCATTGCAGAAAACGGCCTTGCCGCCAGGGAAAAAGTAGCATCTGCAGTCAGCTTCGATGATCTCCTTGCGCGCCATGTTATGAGCTGGGACCATTTATGGCGGCGATGCCGGATGACCCTACGAGATAATGTGCATACCGCTCTTGTTCTCCACCTCCATATTTTTCACGTCCTGCAGACGGTATCCGTAAATACAATAGACCTCGATGTCGGTATTCCGGCAAGAGGGCTCCATGGTGAGGCCTATCGGGGACATATCCTATGGGACGAACTGTTTGTTTTTCCGTTCGTCAATCTCAGAATCCCTGATTTGATCAGAGCATTGCTGATGTACCGTTATCGCAGGCTCCCAAAAGCACGTCAAAACGCCCTAGCGGAAGGGCATGAAGGTGCGCTCTACCCGTGGCAGAGCGGCAGCGACGGGCGTGAGGAAAGCCAATCCATTCACCTCAATCCGCTTTCCGGGTGCTGGATTCCGGATAACTCATGGCGACAGCGGCATATAAATATTGCCATAGCGTACAATATATGGCTCTACTATCAGGTTACTGCTGATAATAACTTTCTGTCGTTTCATGGGGGGGAGATGTTTTTAGAGATAGCGCGTTTCCTGGCAAACATAGCATCGTTAAATAAATCGCTTGACAGGTACGAGATAAAAAAGGTCATGGGGCCAGATGAGTACCATGATGCCTATCCCGACAGCGAAGAACCGGGAATAGATAACAATTCATATACCAACATTATGACCGCATGGGTTATGTGCCGCAGCCTTGAACTACTCGACATGATTCCCGACGATAGGCATGCAATTCTCTGTGAAAAGCTCTCCCTCGGCAGTGAGGAACTGGAGCGCTGGGATGACATAAGCCGCAAAATGCGTATTTGTTTCCATGGCAACAATATTATAAGCCAGTTTGAAGGATATGAACGATTAAAGGAGTTCGACTGGGACGGGTATCGGAAAAGATACGGAAACATCCAGCGGCTGGACCGTATCCTGGAATCCGAGGGGGACACGACCAACCGCTATAAACTATCCAAGCAGGCAGATGTTCTAATGCTCTTCTATTTGCTTTCGGCTGATGAATTGTACCGGTTATTTGCCAGACTGGGCTACGAACTGGATTCAGAAGCAATCCCCCGAAACGTTAGATACTACATGGAACGCACAGCACATGGTTCCACCTTGAGCCGCATCGTTCATTCATGGGTGCTGGCTCGCTCTCAAAGAGAACAGTCGTGGCACCTTTTCAAACAGGCGCTGGAGAGCGATATCTCAGATATTCAGGGTGGTACAACACCCGAAGGGATTCACCTGGGTGCAATGGCTGGAACAGTCGATATCCTTCAACGTTGCTATACCGGCATAGAAACCAGGGGAGAAACCCTATGGCTGAATCCATTCCTTCCCGGTGAACTAAAGGAGTTGAAGTTCACTATTCAATATCGTGGACATGTCCTTGACCTGTCGATCGGCGGGAAGGATGTTGTAGTAACAGCACGCCGGAGCGAAGCCGGTCCCATGAAACTCGGTTTCAGGGATAGAGTTGTACGACTTAAGCAGGGGCAGACTAAAAGATTCAAAATTTAAGCACCTGCTCGGGAGATAACCATGAATACATCTGGTGAAGCTACCAAAGTCTTCGGTTTACGGCGCCCGCGATCGCGTCTATTGCGATTTTTGAAAACTATAGTTGCTGAGACACCCTTCCCGAAGATGGTTTCACTGCTTATTATTCTCTGGCTGCTGTTCTCTTTGGGAGTGTACATCGCCGAGCGCAGCGCAGAAGGCACTGCTGTCAGCTCATATGGGAACGCACTTTACTGGGGAATTGCCGCGTTTTCCACCGCAGGGATAGCGGATACGCCCATGAATCACAATACACAAATTATAGGCGGTATCTGGATAGTGATCGGCTCAATTATCTTTTTCGGCACGATTGTAGCTACAGTAACAACATATTTCAACCGTCCGATGAAACGACCGGTCAGGCAGATTATTGATACTATCGAATACAACCTGGAACAGATACAGGACCTTGACGAAGATGAACTCGATTTGCTCAAGGAGACCACCGATTCACTTATCAGTAATATAGAAAGATTAAAAAAAGATCAGGGTATAGAAGGTGGATAGTGTGGTAATTCGGGTGAAATAAATGAAAAAGGACACAAAATCATTTGAAGGTATGGATGTCGGTGAGGTTATAGAACGTCTGTCTGCGGATAGTGAAAATGGCCTTTCCAGTGACGGAGTTGAGCAAAGGCTGGGGCAATATGGGGAGAATATCGTCGAGGAAGAAGGGGATAACCCGGTAAAGCGGTTTTTCTCGCATTTCTGGGGGCCGATTCCGTGGATGATAGAAGTGGCACTGGTGCTTGCGGGTGCTGTACAGAGATGGGAGGAGTTTGGCGTTATCTTCCTGATGCTGATGATAAACGGAGGGGTAAGCTTCTGGCACGAGAATAAAGCGAGCAGTGCCATACAGGCACTCAAGGAGAAACTTGCCCTGGAGGCACAGGTAATTCGACAGGGGAAGCAGCAGAAAATCGACGCCAGACAGCTGGTACCGGGTGATATTGTAGTGTTTCGGATGGGTGACGTGGTCCCGGCTGACGCCAAACTGCTAAATGACCAGAATATAAGTATTGACGAGTCATCCCTGACCGGAGAATCGCTTCCCGTGGACAAAGGAGAAAGCGATGTCGTTTATTCTGGCACTACCGCAAAACAAGGTGAGGCTAAAGCGGTGGTAATAGGTACGGGACGCAACACAAAGTTCGCGCGCACGGTAGAACTGGTCGAGACCGCTGGGCAGAGCTCGCACTTCCAGAAAGCGGTGCTTCGAATTGGATACTTCCTTATGGCGACAGTTGCCATTCTTGTGGTAATTATTATCTCCATTTCCCTTACTGTCAGACACGATGACTGGGTGGATGTATTGATATTTGCGCTGGGACTGACCGTTGCGGGGATTCCAGTGGCACTCCCGGCCGTACTTTCGGTGACCATGTCCATAGGTGCAAACCGTCTGGCGCAGATGAAGGCGATAGTCGCGCGTCTGGCAGCTATGGAGGAGATGGCCGGTTTGGAGGTCCTCTGTGCCGACAAGACCGGAACGCTTACCAAGAACCAGCTGGAGCTTCAGGACCCGGTAGTTATTGATGCCGAGGATGAACACGATATTATCCTCGCGGCCGCTTTGACCACGCGCAGGGATACCGATGATCCTATTGATAAGGCTATCCTGGGAGCAATAGATAACAGGGATGAGTTGGATAGCTATGACATTATAGATTTCCAGCCCTTTGATCCTACACGGAAACGTGCAGATGTAAAGGTGAAAAGAGATGGCAGTGAGTTCTCTGTATCCAAAGGTGCTCCCCAGGCACTACTTAACCTTATCGATGCTGATGAATCGATGCGCAGGGAAGTATCGGATAAGGTCGATGAACTCGGTGAAGAAGGTTTCAGATCGCTCGGTGTCGCCCGGACCGATGCCAGCGGCACATGGCATTACCTTGGAATTCTGCCTCTGCTAGACCCGCCCCGTGACGACTCTGCCAGGGTAATAAAAAGTGCTCAGGAGCACAACATAGATATACGGATGGTAACCGGCGACCATACTGCCATAGCTAAGCAGGTCGCGAAACAGATTGGCCTGCAGCAAAACATACAAAAAGCATCCGACATATTTAAGGAGTATAGCGACAAGCGGAAGGAAAATTACGACGACGACCGTGAAATAAGCGATGAATTGCTTTCCGCAGATGGATTTGCGGAGGTAACTCCGGAACACAAGTTCAAGATTATAAAGCAGTTCCAGGCAAACGATCGTATAGTTGGTATGACCGGGGATGGCGTTAATGATGCGCCGGCGCTTCGGCAGGCGGATGTTGGTATAGCAGTTCCAGGGGCCACCGATGCGGCACGCTCAGCAGCAGCTCTTGTACTGACTGAACAGGGCTTGGATGTCATAACGCATGCTGTGGAGGAAGCACGCCGCATTTTCGGGCGGATGACCAGCTATGCAACATACCGGATAGCAGAAACGGTCAGGCTGATCTCGTTCGTATCATTATCTATTCTTGCTTTTAACTTCTATCCCGTAACACCCATTATGATCGTACTACTGGCTATCCTGAATGATATTCCGATAATGTCGATTGCCTGGGACAACGCCCGAACTCCGCGACACCCGGTGCGATGGGACATGGGCAATGTGCTTACTATTGCAACGGTGTTGGGTCTATCTGGCGTAGTCTCTTCATTTCTACTGTACTGGTTTTTGCGGGTTCATACCGGCATATCGACTGAAGTGATCCAGACCCTCATATTCCTTAAGCTCCTGGTAGCCGGTCACATGACCATTTTCCTCACCCGTAACCGTGGCTGGCTGTGGGAAAAACCCCTGCCCAGTTTGACTTTGTTTATAGCCCTTGAGGCAACGCAACTGGTAGGGACGCTAGCAGCGGTTTACGGGTGGCTGGTTGAGCCTATTGGCTGGGGCTATGCTATGGCGGTGTGGGGCTATTCCATTGTATGGATGTTTGTTAATAATGGAGTGAAAATAGCTGTACTTAAAATAATCAAACGATTTAAAAACCAGCCTGTTTACAGCGAGTAGTCCTGTAAAAATCCAGTAAAGATATGGGAGGTGTCCATGTTTAAGAAAATATTGATAGGGCTCGATGGGTCGACTTTGGCAGAGCAGGTTAAACCCTATGCTATTGAGCAGGCACTGAGCTTTAACAGCAGGGTTGTGCTTCTGAAGGTCATCGGTAATGAAGCGATCCTAGCTCCCACTGCGTCGTACCTAGAGACGATAGCGATAGAGGAAGAGAAAGCGTATGAGTATTTGCAGAACATTGCCGCTTCATTCATCGAAAAAGGAATAGACGTGGAATTTGCCGTAGTTCAAGGTGAGCCATCGGATACGCTGATAAGCTACGCCGGACAAAACGGTGTGGATCTGATAATGCTGGCGACACACGGCTATGGTGGATTAAAACGCATGGTGCTCGGGAGCGTAGTCGACAAGGTAATCAGAGAGACAGAGCAACCGGTACTGGTGATAAAACCTGTTGGTGAATCGTAGATGCACCTAATCAATTGTGTGGTCTGGAAATTATGGGTGACCGAATAGAGGAACGTAGAAGCTTCATCAAGGTAGTAATTGGACTCGTATTTGTCCTGTTCCTTGTTATCGTCGGTTACAGCGTGATCGAGGGGTGGGACTACCTCGATGCTCTTTACATGACCGTTATCACCGTGAGTACTGTTGGCTATGGAGAAGTACTTCCATTGTCGGATGCGGGTAAAATCTTCAGCTCAATACTAATTGTCATCGGAGTGGGTGTTGCGCTATATGTTTTCACCACGGCTATTCAGTACATAGTCAAGGGGCAGATTAGCAATGTTTTCGGGAGGCGCAGAATGCAGGAAAAAATAGATAAACTTGAAGATCATTTCATTATATGTGGCTACGGAAGAGTGGGGCAATCAGTAGCGAGGACCTTCAAAGCCGAACAAAGGGATTTCGTAGTTATAGACCAAGAAAGTGAGTCGTGCGGATTGGCATCTGAAGAAAACTGCTTCTATGTCCAGGGAGACGCAGCGGATTATAAAATCCTGCAGTCTGCCGGGGTTAAAAGAGCGAAAGGGTCTGGTCGCTGCTACTGATAACGATGCTACCAATGTCTTCATTATTGTATCGGCGCGAGAGTTAAACCAAGACTTGGCTATCATTTCCCGCGCCAGCTCTGTTGAGTCGGAATCGAAGCTGGAGGCGGTTGGAGCTACCCGTGCAATCAATCCCTCTTCCTATACTTCAGGCACCATACTAAATGATTCTTCGCTTCGTATACAGCATGACTTGTGCTTTTCAATGCCACAAGCCTATTATAGCAAAAGTAATTCAATCTGTGTACGAGGAAAAGACATCAACAATGCGATTGAAAAAATAGGGGTGGGCATTATTTCCCACCCCATACAATGAAGCCCACCAAATTATCCCCTCATCTGGCAAGCTCATTGCACTATACCATGCGTCAAACTGAATAGCGTCTTCTATTTAACCAATATCAATACTTTTCAATGTCTCTCAAGCAGCAGGGCAACAGTTTTACCAGCTACCTCTATCGGATGTTTTACTTCCTGAAGCTTTTCGCCTTGCGTACGCTCAGGGCTACTGGTGTCAATGACCACCTCCCATTTTGCATCGGCTAGAGATGCAGGGAGACTGAACGAGACTCGATCATGATAAGAATTAAGTAATATTAACATGGTATCATCCTTCAAGGGTTCGCCTTTCCCATCGACCTCATCTCGAACCTCTCCAGCAAGAAACACGCCTATACAGCGTACCCAGGATGCCTCCCAGTCTTCGTCAGTCATCTCCTGACCATCAGCACGCAACCACATGATATCCTTGATATCGGAACCACGGATGCGTCGCCCCTGAAAGAACTTGCGCCTTCGAAGTACAGGATGTTGAAGCCGGAGATTAATAAGAGATTTTACGAAGGCCAACAGTTTCTCCCTATTCTCATCCACTCGCCAGTCGTACCAGCTGATTTCGTTGTCCTGGCAGTAGGCATTGTTGTTGCCCTGCTGACTACGGCTGATTTCATCACCACCGCAGAGCATCGGAACGCCCTGAGACAACAGCAAGGTGGCCAGAAAGTTACGTTTCTGCTGCTCTCTTAGATTAATGATCTCAGGATCATCGGTCGGTCCCTCCGCTCCGCAGTTCCAGGACAGGTTTTCTGCCATACCATCGCTATTGTCCTCTCCGTTAGCCTCGTTATGCTTCTCGTTATAGCTGACCATATCATGCAGGGTGAAACCATCATGTGCCGTGATAAAGTTAATGCTGGCATAAGGTCTTCGTCCTGTCTCCTCGTACAAATCGCTACTGCCTGCAAAACGATAGGCGATTTCAGCTACCTGGCCGTCGTCACCCCGCCAGAATTTACGCAGTGCATCCCGATATTTTCCGTTCCATTCGGTCCATTGAACAGGGAAATTGCCCACCTGATACCCGCCCTCGCCCAAATCCCAGGGTTCAGCAATCAGCTTTACTCTGGAGATGACCGGGTCCTGGTGGATGATATCAAAAAAGGCGGATAAACGGTCAACGTCGTGCAACTCTCTGGCCAATGTAGCAGCGAGGTCGAAGCGGAAGCCGTCGACATGCATCTCCTGCACCCAGTAACGAAGACTATCCATTATCAGTTTCAGCACCTGCGGATGACGCATATTCGGGCTGTTGCCTGTTCCGGTGTAGCACATGTAGTATCTTTTATCGTCTTCAACCAGCCGGTAATAGGTTGGATTATCAATGCCGCGGAAGCTCAATGTCGGGCCAAGCTCGCTCCCCTCAGAGGTGTGGTTGTACACGACATCGAGGATGACTTCGATACCTTCATGGTGCAAAGCCTTAACCATCTGCTTGAACTCAGTGACCTGACCGCCAATATCACCGGAGCTTGAGTAGATAGCTGTGGGTGAAAAGAAGTTGGTTGTATTGTAGCCCCAGTAGTTCCTCAGTCCTCTATCAACCAGATGCTTATCATCCAGGAAATCATGTACCGGAAGCAACTCTACGGCGGTAATACTGAGGCTTTTGAGGTACTCAATCATCGGTTCCGATACAAGCCCGGCATACGTGCCCCTTTTTTCTTCAGGCACTGATGGATGGCGAGCCGTAAAGCCTTTTACATGAACTTCGTAGATAATAGTCCTGTTCCAGGGAGTGCGTAGGGGACGGTCTCCCTGCCAATCAAAGGATGGGTCGGTCACAACACATTTGGGCATACCCCGAGCATCATCCTGCGCGTCCAGAGAAAGGTCAGCATCCTTATGTCCTATCTGATAGCCGAAGACAGGTGCCTCCCAGTTCAGTTTGCCAGCAATCGCTGTGGTATAAGGGTCTATGAGCAGCTTGGCCGGATTGAAGCGCAGTCCACTTTGGGGTTCATAAAGGCCGTGAACACGATAGCCATATAGCTGACCGGGGCTAATGCCTGGCAGATAGCAATGCCATACATAGCCAGTAACTTCTTTCATAGAAATGCGCTCACGCTCAGTCTTAGATGCTGGCTCATCGAAAAGACACAACTCCACTTTATCAGCATTCTCAGAATAGATAGCGAAATTGACGCCCTCACCATCCCACGTAGCTCCCAGAGGATATGGTTTACCCGGTAATGTCGTGGTTTTCATGTTCTTTCTTTCAGCAAAGCCCTCGCTCGAATTAATTATTTGGTGCAGCCAATCATAGTTTCTTTGTCCAGCGCTCTTCCACTCGCTGTTTATGAGCCCTGCTTTAAAACCCCCATATCGTCTATCCGTGCCATTTTATTACATCCTTATCAACAAATCGATATATCATCAATGATTAATCATGCCAGAGGCGCACATAAGAAACAGGCATTATTTGAGGGAAAGTGCTTACATAGAAGATGATTCCATCTGTTACAGATTAGCAGCCTTTTCCCGATCCTTGGAATCGTATTCCTCGACTATACCTGCACGTACAGCATAAGCTGCCATTTGTTGACGATTGCGAATATTGAGCTTGTTCAATATACTGCGGAGATGCGCCTTAACAGTATGCTCGGATATGACAAGAGTTTCCGCGATCTCACGATTATTTGCCCCGTTCCCTATCAGTTGTAAAATATCCCTCTCTCGACCGCTGAGACGATCCTTTTCATTGAGTGGTTTCTCCGTTCCTCCTGAAGACAGGGCTTTTACCATATCACCCGAGATAACCATGCTACCCATACAGATCGTTTGTAATGATTGAATGAATTCGTTGGCATCGAGTCGTAATGATAGGCAGCCCATTGCTCCTGCTCGAGTTGCTTCTAATGCTATATCCAGATGTTCCGGATGAGCCAGTACTACAATTGTACCCTCGTAGTAATTTTTTACCTTCCTTATAGTTTGCGCTGTATAACCCCTGTCAATAAGTATAATATCCGGTTTGAGTTGGGTAGCCAGTTGTTCCAAGTCATTAATAGTTTCGACTTTGGCGAGTATTGTGAATCCACCATTAGTAAGGATCGAAGCGATTCCTTCATTAATGAGCATATCAGGATGTACCAATATAATGCTGTTGGGGGGCATTCTATTTCCAGTTTCTCCCTGTTTATCCCATAAAATCATTTTTATAGGTTAATAAGTACCACAATGGGCATCAAAACGCTGTTTACATTCGGCAATATAATTGAATATTCAATTTTACGTAAGTTTCCGCTTTACCTGCTCGCGAAAGGAATGGAAATCTTCCTTATCGCTTCGCCTTTAAGGCGGGCTTTAGCTCCAGCTTGGCGGAAAGGGAACTGACCCTCGACGCCACGCTTTTCGCCGCCTGAAGCCTGCTTGGTGCTTTCATAAGGTCCCTTGCGAGCTTTTCATCTGCGACGACATCTCTTACCCAGTTGCCAAAGTCATTCTTTTCGGCATTGGCGTGAATGGAGTAAGTCTCATCGGAGATAGCCTCGAGGCCGTCACGAAGTTCTCTCATATTCCTGAAGATACTGCCATCACAGCAGCGGAATACGTACTCATCCGGCACATCTGCTAAGAGCTTCCCGGCGTCCAGTTTTTGGAATCTCGCCATTTGCTCACCTCCCTAATCTGTATTTCAAGACTCAACAAACGCTTTTATTTTGGCCATCTACCCGACCGGTATAGGTACCGCCACTTCACCCAGTGGTACCGTCTCGCATAACTCCTTTACTAAGCATTCAGACACAGGAACCTTCGCAGGTTTCCGTAGTATACCCTGTATGGACGCTTGGCCCTCAGTCCTATCAATGAGGTGCTTGATTACCTCTTGCCAAATAAATCCCTTGGCCGTCTGTCGTCCCTCCCTGCGGATATCCTCCTCTTTTTCTTCATAGTGGTCCAGATAAGTTATGTAATTCTCAATCTCTTTAGGGTCCGAGGTTTCTAAGACAATAGCATTGCGCATGTGTACAGCATAGTCCTCGCCGGTGCCACCAGTGAAAGCAACGCCGCCGGCCGCCATGGTCTCCAGCCCAACAAGCCCGAAGGGTTCATGAGTACTGTTGGCCAGCACCGCATCAGAGACATAATACAGAATACGCAGAAGTTCCGGGGGACATTGGAACTTTATGTTCAAAATTTCCGCTTCATCTTCATCGTCAATGGCCTCCAGGTAGTCATCCAGTCTGTCTCCAGCGCTTGTCACATCCCTGACCTTGAGGCCCAACTGCCTGGCATTATAAAGAACTTCCTCACCGTAGGGCTCCATGCCACCCCTAGCCAGTAAAATAGTCCTCATCCCTCTACGGTTGAGCCTGGCTGTCGCCTCTACAGCTTCATTCCAGCCTTTGGTAGTGTCATAGCGGGCAACCTTGGTAAGAAGCAGATCAGATTTCCGCAGATTTCTCAGCTTGGCCGATACCTTGTCATCAAACTCACCTAGCAGTACCTCGGGAATTCCGTTTGGTATTACCAGGGGATTTACTCCCCTTTCCCGCATGATATGCTTCATGTATCGGCTGACGGTAGTTATTGCTGTATTTTGCGCCAGTCGCGGCCAGTCAATCCGGTCAAAACCGTAGGTATTGTTCGCATTCCAGAAGGTCACCACTCTATCCCTCATCCCCTGGCTCTTTAGCTGCTCGCTGATACGACAAACGGCTTCGGCCGTGTGCCATTCTTCGCTCATGATCACCACTAGTTTGTCCCCGGCCATTGCAGGTTTCGCTATCCGGTCAATTATGAATGGCGGTATTGAGTCATTGAAATCATTGACCTTATCGTTTTCTCCCTGATACACGCCATTGGGGTAATATTCGCTGATCCACTGACACCAGCGGTGGAGCGCCAGCCTGTCGATGGTCTCCTCGCCTTTCCGCTTGGGGTCGCCAACAAAGAAAAGATGAGTAGCAAAACCTAACTTCGCAAGAGTCAGGGACAGATTGGTGGTCCTCACCCCCAACCCTCCGGCTAGGGAATATGGGTCTGGCCCCTCGAATGACAGGAGCACAAATATGGTGTTATCCGGACTAATTTCATGCCACATCTTCAACCTCCCCCTATCGATCTTCTGCTACTGCCCCGCTTCTTGCTTTGTTAGTTCTGTTGGTATAAGCGGGATCTGAATTGACAAGAGTACTATCACCATCCCAAGTTGGCAGCAATTTCACACCCTCTGTCATGCTCTCCACCGATGCCAACGCACTGATGGTCAGTTCCGACAGACTCTGCCGTTCCGCAGCCTCAACCACGAAGACGATGTGGGGTGATCCTTCGACCACGTCCATCGTTACCAAACCCGGCCTGCTTCGTAGAATCCCGGCGGTTTGGTCGCACTTTCCGTCTATGACGTCTGAGAGTACATATACCTTGGTACTCATCAGTCACCAGTCTCATTTAACACCGGCCAGAAGCAGTTGCGGGCTCTAAGTCATGTATGCTACCTAAACAGAGCTTGCACTGCAACGCAGTAAAAAAGGCTGCACGCCCTAGTTTACCGGTTCGCCTACTTCCTGCGTAGCGTATAGATTATTGCCATACTAGTGCATAAAATCAATAATCATAATACGTATTTTTAAAACGGCCAAAACCCTGTGCAGCACGGCTTTTTGCTCGAATTATCTACGCAATTTGGTCATAGTGGCTAGGCATATTACTTGACAAGAACCGTTAATTATGCCTATACTACTGATGCCAATTGGCGAACGCAAGACACTTTGGGGGGATACGTGGACAACATAAGGGTTATTGTTGCCGACTATGAGCCCGTATACCAGGAAGGACTTTGCCGAATTCTGGAGGAGGAAGAGGACATGGAGGTGGTTGCCAGGTCGAGCGACTACGAAGAAGCTGTGAGACTGGCAGAAGAACTGACTCCAGAGGTGATCGTAATTGGGGTTAACATATCTGAACCACGCAATATAGAGGTCATCAGACGCATTAAAGAAGCCTGCCCCGGTACTGCTATCCTGGCGATTAGCCCTGCTGTCTCTGGTTCATTTTTGCTCACCTGCTTACAGGCAGGAGTAGATGGTTTTTTGCTGAAAAAAACGGATCTTTATGAGATGGTAAGCGCGGTTCGCTCATTGCACAGGGGAGAAGTTGTACTGGAGAAGAATGGCGTCAATAAGATGCTGAGCGAGATAGAGCGTGGCGAGCGAGCAGCAAAGATTTTAGCTTTAAAGGACCGTGAAGTGGAGGTACTCAAGGTAGTGGCCAAAGGGGGCAGCAACAAGGACATTGCCCAGGAACTCGGTATCAGTGTGCGGACAGTTCAGACTCACATGGCCAACATCTTTGCTAAATTGGGGGTTGACACACGCACTGAAGCCGTCCTCTACGCCTTACGTGAGGGCTGGATAACTCTCGACGAAGTGAAGCCACCGGAGTAGACTGAGTGTTGACATTTGCACTCCCCACCTCGTTAGTTGCATTGCATATAAGCCAGGATAGCTCCTGAGTGGTCTCACGCAGATTCCTTCTCCAACTCCACCTTTGAAAGCAGCGACCGAATCCTATTGAGGCGTGGTTCTTGCCTGGTCCCTGTTATTGACCGCACCATAAATCTCCAGAGTGGTTCCTTTTTCTGATCCTTATTTGCTTTGATCTGTAGCTTGAGGATAAAAAAGGTCCGCTTATTTTCACGAGTGGCCTTTAAATTCAGGCGGCGTCTTTTGTATTGTTACTGATCGCCCTATTTTACTTCATCCCTTATTCGGTTGCATTGTTTGCCCTAGCTTCCCTGGCCTCTCTTATCTATAAGCCCGGGCGTAGGCCCGACGGCTCCGCCGAACATCATGCCGGTTACATGGTTCATTAGCATCTCCATTGTTCTGGCCATCAGCCCCTTCATGGGATCAGGGGCCTGGGCTATATCCGGTTTCTGCCGCTGCATTTGGCTCCACTTATCCTCCATCCAATCCATAGCCCTGCCGCCAACCTCGGCAGCTGCCCGGGTTGCCACCTCAACATTGGAGTCCTTGGCCCTCTGAGCAGCAGCATCCATGTCCCTCCGGCTTTGCTCCATAATTTCCAGAACCGGCTTTATCGCCCTTGCCTGCGCATCCGCCTGACCCTTCATGATCTCCACATCGGTGAGCACCATCATCTGGGCAGCCCGCAGGAGCATCATCCCCTTGAGCATCCACTCCCCGGCATCGCCATCCGACAGCAGATAGCTCTGCAGTATGGACTCAGGGGAGATAACCTCGTGGCCTCCCCCGGCCTTGAGCACAGTTGGGAGCACATGGATTCCCCCACCACTGTCCTGTTTGATCATTCCTTCCGGAGTTATCTTCTTTTTAGCTATCCGCTTAACGGTAGAATGGGGGAAACCCCACTGTTTCTCTACTTGTTGTGGCGTGTACCCCTCATCCAGCAACTCCTCGATCCTGCTGCGCTGTGAGTCTTCCTCACCCGGTTTGTCTTCGGAACTACGCTCCTGATCAACCGGCTCTGGTGCCATCTCCGAACCAGGTACTTCAGCCCCCGGAGGTTGAGCATCCTGTTGTTCTGCCACGTCATCTCTGTTTGACATTTTAATTGACCTCCGTATCCCCCAAATAGGGCTCGCAACAGAGCAGCCAGCCGCGGACACCGATGGCCGCCTGCTCCAGCAGACCCACTTCTCTGGGCTTGAGATTGGCCCTCATTGCCACTGTGTTGTTTCTGTTCTTTGGTATCAGCGTCAACTCATCACCCAGGTCATACCGGCCGGGAATAATTGTGGGGAGGAGAACGGTCCGATGGAGGGAACCAGAGGGGGATGCCGTTGACCAGACGGACACCGTCGGGGTCCCGGTACAATGTCCGGCTGAGGTTTGTGCTGCCACATACGGGGCAGCGCTGAGCTACCCTGGGTGCCTTGGGCTTCGCCTTCATCGCCCGACTGTTGCCGTGAGCCGACCCGTGGTTCCCTTTCATACGCTGCCTGTACAGCATGGTATTCAGAATAGCCAGATCTCCTGGTGTCTCCCACTCTGGCGGCCTGCTTACCACCTCCAGGTAAAGAGCCATGGCCTGGGCCGGTGTGAACCCCTTTAACACCCTGGCTGTTCCATAAGGCCAGTCGTTTACCAGGCTGTCTATATCTGCTTCGGCGGCCAGCACCACCAGCTCCCAGCGGAACTCGCCCCTGCGGCACCCTGTCAGGATCTTGTGACAGGCGGGGCCACATCCCCTTCCTAGGAGACTCCTTAATTTGGCCAGGACCTCCTTCTTCGCCCTGGCGAAGGCCGAGTTGCTGTTCTCGGGGAGCGATGGCAAAGGCAGGCGCACGATGGCGCACCTGGCCTTCTCAAACAGCTCCTCCTTGCCCAGTAACTCGTCCCTGGCGTCGATAGCCGCGCACTCCGGGCAGAAGCGGTAGCGGCACCGGCTCTGGATAACAAACGTCGCTTTGCAGTCTTCGCATGTCCTGGTCTTCACTTCCATATTCTTCTCCCTGGTCATCCACTGGCCACACATCTCGACCTCACGCATTTTATCGTTGACCCCCAATCCCTTAAGCCCCGAGACGAGGCGCTGTTTCTCCTCAGCCAGCCTGACCTGGTTCGGGGCATTGCTTCTCACCGATGCATCCTGCACATTTGGTTCATATAGGTTTTTCCCGGCCTCTATATGAAGTAAATGTGCAAACCCCAGCCCCTGGAGCACCTGGTAGGGGCTGAATCGCCTCTTTTGGGAGAAACAGTGGGCATGGTCTGGGTATATGGCCAGGGAGGGGGCCTCGTCATGGTGGCAGAAACAGGCGATGGTGGTGCCCGGGCGAATGTTCTTTCCCAGGGCATGGCTCAGTTCATCGCAGAGGTCGCCCTGGGTTGAGCTAACTGATGTTGGCGGATGAGGTTTTCGTGGCAGCAGCGCCGATGGGAGCTCCTCAGCTTGGTATGTGGCGGATATGCGAGGGAGGCCGCCGTTGCGCCATATGTACCCTGGTGTCGGCGGCACCCTGGCTATATGGCCGTCACCCAGCCAATCAACGCCCGGGCCATAGTGATCAGGGATTGGCTCCGGGGCGGTGAAATGATAATGGACACCTCCCCTCGGGCTTGAGCAAGCCGGCGCGGAAAGGCCTGGGTCCAGCCCACCGTGCCTGGGGTCGATGTCGAGGACCACCAGACCGGTATCTCGACCACATACCAGGGCTATGCCGGCGTTAGGGTTTCTCCTCCACCAGTCAACGACCTCCTCCCTTGTCGGTGTCCTCTCCTGAAACGGCGCCCACTTGACCCCTGGTATCCATGAGCCATTGCTATCCTGAATAAGCGGTATGGGACGGTAACCGAGCTCGTGGTAGCCCAGGGCTATCTCGCCGTTGGCCGATAGAAGACCGCCTGGTACCCTGAGGCGAGGGCAGCCGTCAGGCTCTACCTCAAGGTACTCAACGGCGAACAATATTTGGGGGCGTGATGCGGTGGAGTTGAGATTATCAGTGTGGAGGCAGTCACGGACGTTCATGTGCCCGCCCCCTCTGGTAAGAGGAAGCGGGAGCTATGGCTAACTCAAAAAAGGTTTTTGTCCTTGACTTTACAAAAGGTAAGTTTGGCTCACCGTATAAAATGAAAGGTAAAACTTTCGATAAGACATTTACATTAGTCTATTGATAGAGCAATCAAGTTCTCTTTAGTATCATTTTGCAATCCACTATTTGGAATGCTGTTGATTAGCCA